>Ga0335075_10008586_pt1 | contig 15632 bp, 16 predicted proteins | sample Lox_Sample_24_FD_206723 | JGI IMG/M metagenome (GOLD analysis project Ga0335075, IMG submission 206723) | Soil microbial communities from Loxahatchee National Wildlife Refuge, Florida, United States - Lox_Sample_2.4 | ecosystem: Environmental > Terrestrial > Soil > Wetlands | place: USA... | reverse complement strand
ACTCTTCTTTCCCACGGCAAAGGGCCACTCACACATCTACCCAGGCCCCGCTGCGCGCTTTTCGTAACTCCCAGTGACGGTAAACAGGAACGACTCGGTTTCGGCAGGGATTCCGTAACCGCCCCGCGATTTCTACACGCCAGTTGCCGCTTTCACGCGGAGCACCCGCGCAAGAATCCGAGCACATCCCGCCACTTTTCTCGTCTCAAAAAAATCTCTCTGTTTTGTCTCTAATGGCCTTGAGCTTCTCGATGATTTGAGGCTCACTGTCCACACGGGTTGACCGTTCGCAAGATTGACTGTGTCGTGACCTACAAGGTCGATCGCCTCAGCCGCTCCAGCGCCGGCGCCTCCACCGCCAGCAGACACTTGCGCTGAACCAGCCCCTCGCACGATTGCTGCGGCTGAGCACGCGACAGGTCCGTCGCATCCGCCGCCGCCTTGAGAGCGAAGGGGATCAGGCCGTCGTCCATCGCCTGCGCCGCCAGCCCTCCAACCACCGCATCGATCCCGCCCAGCGACGCAAGATCCTCCAGGTCTACCGCCGCGACTAACCCGACTTCGGCCCCGCCTTCGCCAGCGAGAAGCTGGCCGAGCGCGCCCTGATCGTCTCGCCGGAGACCTTGCGCCAGTGGCTGTTGACCGAGGGACTGTGGCAGCCGCAACGGCAGCGTGACCCGCACCGCCAACGCAGGCCGCGTCGGGAGTGCTTCGGTGAGTTGGTGCAGATGGATACCTCGATCCATGACTGGATCGAGGGCCGCGGCGAGCCGATGGTACTGGTGAATATGATCGACGACGCCACCAGCCGGGTCCTGTCCGGCTTCTACACCGGCGAGACGGTCGAGGCCCACTTTGACCTGCTCGGTCGCTGGCTGCAACGCTACGGCCGGCCGGTGGCCCTGTACACAGACCGCGACAGCATCTTCGCGTACCAGGACAAGGGCAAAGGCGACCAGGGCGGCCTGACACAGTTCGGCCGCGCCTTGCAGGAGCTGGACATCAAGTTGATCCTGGCCCGCAGCTCCCAGGCGAAGGGCCGGGTCGAACGCTTCTTCCAGACGGCCCAGGAGCGTTGGCTCAAGGAGCTGCGCCTGGCCGAGGTCACGACGCGGGCCGGGCCAACGCGTTGGCCGAGAAACGTCTGATACCGGAGTTCAACACGCCTACCAAACCGTCGCCAACGACGTGGCGACCGCCTATTACCAGGTCCTGCGGGCCAGGTCGCTGCGCCGCATCGCTACCGAATCCGTCCGCGGCGCGGAGGACGACCGGGACGTGGCCAAGAAGTTGGCCAGGGGCGGCGTCGTTGAGCGCGAGAAGGTTTTGCGTGCGGAGGTTGCGCTGGCTCGGTCCCAGCGTGCTCTCGATGTCGTGGAGGAGGCGGAGACAGTCGCCATCGCGGCCCTCAACCCGGCCATTGGCCTCAACGCCAGCTCGGCCACCGGCGTTGTGGACACGACCGATATCCCGCCCTTCACCTTGGGCCTGGCCGACTGTTTGCAAGCAGCGGTCTGCCGTCGAGAGTTTCAGGTCGCCCGTAAGTCGGTCCAGGTCGCGCGGGTCGGCAAGAACATCGCCGGCGCCGATTTCGCGCCACGCATTGTGGCCGACGGTGCTCTCTTCGACTAGCAGCAATCCAGTCCGCGCGGCCATGCCGACCTGGCCCTGGGCTTCATCAAGCTGGAGTGGGGCGTGTTCGAGGGAGGCAAGCGGGTGGCGGAATTGCGCATCGCCGATTCGCGCATTCGCGAGGCCATGGCCCAGGCGGATTCGATCGCGGACACCATCGCGTTCCAGGTGAACCAAACTTACCGCCAGATGATACTCGCGCGCAAAGGCATCGATCGCTCGCGACCGGCCGTGGAGCAATCACGGGAAACCTACCGGCTGGTGGTGGCCCGATCGCGACAGGGTGACGCCACGCCCGCTGAGCTAACCGAAGCCGAGGCGGGACTGACTCGCGCCGAGCAGGACTACGCCAACGCGATCTACGACTATCTCACCGCCATCGAACGTCTACAATATGCGATGGGAACTACGCCGACACCGCAGAAGGCTGGATCGCACCCCTAACGGGCTAGTGTGATCGACGAACCGGAAGACCGCGCGAAATTGCAACCTTTGTTCCGGAGAGTGCCCATGTCTACGCCGACCCCTGCTGCACCCAACCCTCCGTCCCCACAATCTACCGCTGTCTCACCGCCCCCAACACCGCGAAGGCGCCTGTTCACCAGACTTTTGTGGATCGTTGGATTCCTGGGGGTGATCGGAGTGGCAGTCCCTTTTATCTACTTGTGGGGATCGCACCGCTTGAGTCAATCTATCACCGACGATGCCTTTGTGGAGGCCCACATTGTCAACATCGCGCCGCAATCGGTGTCGGGGCACCTCGTCCGTTTGCTTGCCGAGGAGAACGACCGCGTAGAACAAGGTCAAGTGCTGGCGGAGATCGATCCCGTGCCTCACCGCGATCAAGTAGACCTGGCCCGCAGCTCTGGAAGAAACGCGCCTGCGCGGTGTCGCGCCAGGCAACCCGGTGGAATTAGAGGTGGACGCCTTCGCGGAGCCCTTTCGGGGTCGCGTCGTCTGGATCGAAAAATCGACGGGAGCCCAGTTCGCCCTGATGCCTCGGAATGTCGTCTCCGGCGAGTTCACCAAGGTGGTGCAGCGCGTGCCGGTACGCATTGCGATCGAGAAGGACGAGCGCTGGCCACTGCTGAGGGCCGGGCTCTCCGTCCGGGTCTTGATCAGCCACGGCACGGGCGACCCAGACTGGGCGGAGCAGGCTGCCCGCGAGATGAAGGAACTGGAGACGCGCTACAACCAGCCACAACCCGCGGACCGCGGAGCCGGCCGGGGGGACCAGCCATGACCCCAGCGCTGGCTCCGGCTCCAGCGTCGGCCGTGCCCGAACAGGCACTTGCAGCGCCGGCCCCGGCGCTGCGAATCGAGCGCCGCCACTGGCTGGGGGCGTTGGCGGTCCTCGTTGTGTTCTTCACCCCCTATCAGACCCTCGTGCAGACTGTCATCACAGACGACGCCGTGCGCAAGGGAATCGAGGCCGACGACTACGACATGATCTAGGTGCAGGTGGGCTACGGCGTCGGCGTGCTGTACGGCCTTTTTACGGCGCTGTGGTTGTCGGCCCGCATCGGCGCACGCTACACAATCACGCTGGGATTGCTGGGATTCGCTCTCGGCAAGCTGCTGTGTGGGGCGGCGAGAGGATTGGAGAGCCTGATCGTCGGCCGGTTTGTCGATGGCTTCGGCAAGATGATGGTGATGGGACTGTGCCGCACCACGCTCTACAAGCAATTCGATCGATTGTTGCTCGTCGCCATTGGCCTTTATGGGATTTTCGCTTACTCGACGCGCAACACAACCCCGCTCGTGATGGCGGAGCTGGACGTGCGGCTTTCCTGGCGCTGGATGTACTGGTTCTATGTTCCTCTCGCGCTTTTAGGGATGGTCCTGGTCTGGCGTTACTTCCGTCCCGACCGTCCGCCCAAGCCCATGCATCTGCCCATCGACTGGCTGGCCGTCACGCTTTTCGTGGTCTGGGTCGTCGCGGTCGTGTTCGCCTTCAGCTGGTATCGCAAATGGGGCGGACTGACATCGAACGCCTTCACGACGACGGTGGCTCTTTGCCTCATCCTGCCGGTGATTATTGGGCTTTGGCTTGGGTCCGGCTTGAGTCCCGATGAACACCTGACCCGCCTGCTGCGAACCCGCATCTTTGTTCTGTCCATGACCGTCCGTGGACTGATGCTGACGCACCTGGTCAGCGTGCTGACCATCGTTGGCCTGTATGCCACGGAGCTGCGCGGCTATCCCCGGATCACGGCGGGCTGGCTTATGGTGCCGACCACGCTGACGATGGCTTCCACGACGTTTCTGACCACCTGCTTCCATCGGCGCAGCCTGCGGCACGTGTGGCTCCTGGTGGGAGTGGTGGGGACAGCGGCCTGTGTCTGGCGGCTGTCGTCGCTAAACAACTTTACCTCCAAGGAGCACGTGGCCGTCATCCTCGCTTGTTGGGGAGCCTTCCTTGGCCTGTTCCCTCCCGTGTTCTTGAGCGACGAAATCGAGGGCCTGAACCCCAGGGACTTTCTCTACGCCGGCGCCCTGGCCGTCGTCGGTCTCGTTGTGCCGGTCCTCACGGTGCCGACGGCGACGGGAACGGTGATCAAGGCGTGGTCCGACCGGGCGCTGGACACCTACCGCCTCAACCTCCGCACCAACCGCCCGGTGGTTGACGAGGCCGAGGCCCGCGTCGCCGACTACTACCAGCAGCGCGGTCTAAGTGGACCGGCTCTCCAGCAGGAAACCGGGACCATCCTGGGAGGATTCGCCACGCTCGAGAGCGTCGCTGTGGGATTCCGCTGGGGCCTGCGTTTCCTGAGCCTGATGATGCTGAGTCTCGGGCTCGTGATCGCGTTGCTCCTCTGGTGGTCGGCGCGAGGATTGCGTGCGCCGCCCGGCGCCGGGTATACCTGAGCCATCCTGATCTCGTGGCCTCGTAGCGCTCGTGTACCCCCATGCTCCGCCGGTAGATGTTCCGACCAGCAGGGTGAGAACAGTACCCCATCCGATCTTCTCTGTTCTGAAGTCCGCCATTCCGCATCCGAGGGTGCTGCGCCGCCTGCCCGGTCAGACGCTCTCCGGATTCGGGAACAGCTCACGCAGCAGCTCGTGCCAGCTGTGCCGTTCGCGGGCAGGCTCGAACAACGGACGACGCTGGGCGCTCCGCGCACACAGGGCATCGTAGAAAGCCGCATCCGTTTCGGCACGCCACAGGAGATCGGCCAGCGCCTGCGTGTCGCCGAACGGGAAATAGCCGGGATAGTCCGTCCCGAGCAGTCCGACGGAGCCGGCAATGCGCGACGACACGACGGGAACGCCCAGTGCAATCGCTTCTGAGATGACGTTGGCTCCGCCTTCCAGCTCGGAGGTCAAGGCCAGCAGCCGGCATCGCGCCAGCAAGCCCACTGCCTGGCGGCGCGGCCGCTCGCCAAGCCAGCGATAGCGTGGATTGACGGCATGCTCGGCTTGGGCCTGTTCGGCCAGATCGTCGCTGAGGGCGCCGCCAACTTGCAGCACGCGCAGCCGCGACGAGGCCGGCAGCAGCCGGGCGGCCCAGGCGGTTCGCAGCGGATCCTTGACCGGCCGCAGATGCCCCAGCACACAAACCTCGAACACGTTTCGGCGCGGCGATACCCGGACCGTCGGCGCCAGCACCGACTGGTAAATGATACGCGTCTTGCCGCGCAGCGCTTCCGGCAGCTCCTCAAGACCGAGCGGCTGCAAGACCACCAGACGCGTGGCCAGCTCCAGGGACTCCCGTGCTTCCGGCCGGCTGTGAATGTCGCCGTAGAGATCGGTGCCGGTCAGACAGAGCACCAGCGGAGCGCCGGGACGCTCGCCGCGGAAGCGGCGAATCGAGGCATGGCTCTTGTAGGCGTGCAGGGCGATCAGCAAATCGCAGCGCTGGCCGTGATACGCCTCGGCGACGCGAACGTGCTGCCCCAGCTCGCGCAGCAAGCGCGCCCAGCGTTCGGCAGTTACTCGATTGCCCTTCCGCGAGCCGGAAGACGCCGGCGTCACCAGGAGGATATTCATGGCTGCAAGGCACAGGTGCGGAAGCCGGCCCATACGTCGCGGCGCTCCGGCTTGTAGAAGTTGCGCCAGGTGTTACGCAGCAGCCGCGACCGAGTCATCCAGGCGCCGCCGCGCAGTACCTTGTGCGTGGCAAACCACGGCTGCGAATAGTCTCGATAAGGGTCCGGCGTAAATCCGGGATATGGCCCGAAAGCATCCGCGGTCCACTCCCAGACATTACCGATCATTTGCCGGCAGCCCCAGGCACTGTCCCCGGCCGGCAGCGCCGCCACGTCGCAGCAGCCCAGGGCGTAACCGTCCAGCTGGGCGCGCGTGGCGTCCGGAGGTGTATCTCCCCAGGAAAAGCGGCGTTTCGGGACGGCTAAGTCGGGACCGCTCGCCGCCGCCGCGGCTTCCCACTCGGCTTCGGTGGGCAAACGCCGGCCGGCCCAGCGGCAGTAGGCCTCGGCCTCATACCAGCTGACGTGAAGGACCGGCCTGTGCGGCTCCAGCGGCAGCCAGCGATCGAAGTCACGCCGCAGCCAGCCGTGCCTGTCACGCTGCCAGTACAGCGGCTGCTCGGCCTGCGCCGTTTGCCGCCAGTGCCAGCCGACCTCGCTCCACAGCTCCGGTCGGCGGTAGCCGTCGGCCTCAACAAACGCGGCAAACTCGCTCTGTGTCACGGGCGCGCGGGCGATGGCGAACGGCCGCAGCGATACGGGGTGCGCCCACTTTTCGTTGTCGAAGACGAACGGCTCCTCCGGCGTGCCCCCCAGCATGAACGTGCCGCCGGGCACGAAAACATCGCCGGGCCAGGCACCGCCGTCGCCGGTTGTCAGTTGTCGGTTGTCGGTTGTCAGAGAAGAAGATGCTACTTTTCTGACAACTGACAACTGACAACTGACAACTGAAGGGCGGGGGTAAGCGAGCGTCTGCCTGCTGTAGAGGAATGCTTCGCCGTGCATGTCCTCATGGAAAATCGCTAACTGGATGAAGTAGGTTTCCTGCGAATTCGGCCCGCGGTCCAGCACATCGAGCACGCGCTCCTGAACCTGACGCATGTACTCCAGGGTCGCGCTGCGCGACGGCAACGGCAAATCCCAGCGCGTCGCGTGCGGCACGGCGGATGAATCGTAGAGGGCGTCGGCATCGCCGCACAACGGCGGCTGCTGTCCGGCGTGACGCAGGATCCAGCGCTCGGCGAACCACGCCAGGTGTCCGATCTCCCACAACAACGGATTGAGGATGGGCAGACGCGGGCCGAGAAGCTGGTCGTCGCGCAGGTCCGCGATCAGGTCGAGGGTTCGTTGCCGGGCATCGCGGACCCATTCGGCCAGCAGCGCCGGCGTGAGCTGGGGCAGTCTCTCCTTGGCAGTCATGCTGTGATCTTGAAGGGAACGAGCTGCCGTGTCAACAGGCAACGCCACGGGGACGCAGCGTCGGCAGCTCGGCGGCGACGCAGGCCGCCCTCATGCGGCGGAGATCGTCGTAGTCCTCGTCGGCGATGGCCACAAAGCGTTCGACCAGCCGGTCGGCCAGCGCCGCGCGCGCGGCGCGATCCGCAGTCATCTCCAGCAGGACCGAGCGCAGGTCGGCTTTCAAGCTCTCTTCCAGCCAGGAGACGACGACAACCGGCTGAATGGTGGACGGCCCCAGGCTGTCGATGACTCGCAAGTCTCGGTCCAGCTCCGGATGATCGCGCCGCGCCAGGGCCAGGACGTGCGAGTCCACGGCCGAGGCATCCACTTCTCCCCTCTGCACCAGGCGAATGGACCGCTGGTGCCAGCCGGCCTCGATCACCCGGCCGAAATAGTCCTGCGTCTCGCGCAACTCGACCAGTCGGTAGCAGGTGATACCGGGACCGGAGTGCGAATAAGGCTCGTTGTAAGCCCAGGAGCAGCCGCGCAGGTCGGCGAACGAGCGGAACGGGCTATCGCGGCGCACAATCACGTCCGAGAAGTAAACGGGCCGGCCGCCGTAGCGTCCGCCGCGCAGCAGCGGCGCCGCCAGCGGCTCGATCGGCTCACCCAGCCTCCGCAGCTCGATGTAGGCCAGTCCGCAGAGAAAGCTCACCTCGGCCTGCTCGCTCAGCCGCTCGTAGGACGAGCCGACGACCAGCTCGGTCGGAATATCGAGCCGGGCCTGCACGTGGCGGGCGATGAGCCGATAAACCGGCAGCATGTTGGGAGCCAGGAACGTGGCGAAGCGGAGGGTGCGCGAAACCATACCAGAGCTGCCTTTGCTGCTCGCCGGACACAGGTCCAGTTGTCAGTTGTCAGAAAAACAGTGTCTTCTTCTCTGACAACTGACAACTGACAATTGAGGGAAGGACTGGGCACGCCGTCACGACGGGAGGGAAAGTCAGGTGAAGCCGGGAAGGAGGGAAGCCGCGTCAGGTATGGGTAGGCTCTTCCACATCGAAGAATGCCAACCGGATCAGGAAGCCATTGTTTCCAACTTACGCAAAAGATCGGGCAAAGTCAAACACGAATCCGAGGCGCCGACGCGTTTTTCCCGGCGAGGCAATGGAAACGAGATCTCGGGCAGCGCCGCTACGGAGACTGCCGCGTGGGTTTGTCGTCGTGCCAGAATGTGCCAGCTTGTGCCGCCACACCGCCACACCGCCACACCGCCACACGAATTGGTGTAGGTCCGCTGCCAAGTCGTGCAAGGCCGAGACAGGGGGCACGTCTTGGCACGAGCTGACTCCGCCAACGTCCCCAACGTGGCGGAGTCAGCTCGTCCCAAGAAGCACCCGCTGTGCCGTGATGAACTGCCCAGCGGTAATTTATGGTGGCGCTTTTTCCGGCCCGAGAACCTTTCCGATGATCCCGTGTCATCCAGGTAGGTGATACGATGTCGTAGGCAGGGGATTTACATACTCTGGAGAAAAAATCATGGATCAGCAAGCAATCTTTCCATTTTCTGCGGAAGCCGACACGCTACAGCGCTACTGTAAACTGCCGCTCCATTCCGGAGTTGGGAAGGTGACGAGTCACGGGAGTCTGAACCACCCTTTGACAGAAGTATTCCGCCGAGCTCGTGAGGCGATGGGCAAAACTCTGCCTGACCTGGCTGAACAGCCATTTACCGCCAGTTTTCTTGTGCCCGCCAACGATAACTGTCTTCTTTTCCTTCGGTGGTCCTGTGCGTGTCCCGTGAGTCGCAATTTCGGGCAAGGGTTAGCTATTACCGGCGACTGCCCCGATGGTGCGTTCCATCTGGAATGTCCTCAGTATTATGTTCGCGTGACCTCGGGTGCCTGGGAGGAACCGGGTTGGGCTGTCGCGGCACCGATTAACCAACTCGCAACCGTGACCTATGGTGCGCCGAGGCCTGTCGCCAAAGTGACAGCAACTATCAACAATTTTGATTTTGACTACGGTAACCTGGCAGAAACTGGCAGTAAGCAGAGCAAAGTGCTGAGGGTGGAAGCGTCCGGACGAACCGTCGATTTCGCCTGGCGGAACGAGCGTGTTCAGCTCAGGCGACTCGTGGATGCCAGAATTATCTCTTCAACGGCCCTGGTAACTTTTACATTCGCGGCATGGCTAGGGGCGTCCGATTGTGAGCTGACAACGTTTGCCTACAATGTTGCAAGCCTGTGCTCCTACGTCGTTCGGCAGCATACGGGCATTCCTGTGCTATCATTCTTCGACTCCGATGGCCGTGTTGTGCGCCGTACTCTCGTTCAGGCCATCCAATCAAAAATCCGCCCTTCGTGTGCCCTGCCTTGCTTGCACTCCGAAGACGGATTGCCCAAGTTGTTCCGGCAGTGCTTCGATGAGCACGTCAAGATGCAACAATCAAACCTCTGGAAGAGGTTACCTTGGCTCTGTGCCGGAATGGAAGACCCTCCTTACCTGGAACAAAAGTGCGCCACGTTGATGTCGGCCTTGGAGCTCCTAATTCGGAGTTCCTTGATCGAGGGACGGCATTATTCGGCGGAAGAGCTTCAAAAGAAAAAACTCACATTTCCAGAATTGATCGGAGCAGCGAGGAAGACATTGGGCTGGGACATCCCTCCGCACTATACTGCAGGGGAGCGTTACCGGCTTCTCCGCAACGCGGTTTCTCATGGCGGCTAACTGCCCGGAGAAGCCAAGCAAGTTCGACATGACTTCGATAAGTGGGCGCTCTTCCTTTTGCGCCGTTTGTTGCTTCGACTCGGATTTGATGGGGCAGTTGCATCTCCATATCAGGGTCTCGCCTCACATTCAGCCGTAGGCGATTTCTCGAAAGAGCAGAATTCCTTTGAGACGTAAGCGGATCACTGGGGAAGAGCAGCGATACTTGGCACTCATCACCGCCAAGGCTGTATAATCTCGCAACGACTTAGGTTCCAGCAGAACAAGGGGTAGCGTCGCGCAATCCGCGGTCGTTGCAACGACTGCGCGTCGTTGCATCGAGGGTGGGGGAGTGATGCAACGACTCCGCCAGGGGTGGAATCATTCAGGTGCCTGGATACAGGCTATTGACCGTCAGCTCGATTTCCTCGCGGTCGCCGCGAAAGACGGCCGTGAAGAACTGAAGAAAACCGGCGAAACCCAGGAGTGGCGTTTGAAGCTTGGCGGGCGTGAAACCGACCCAGGCCGACCATTCGCGCTGTTCCTTGCCGTCGGTCACGCGCAAGACGACTTGGGCGTAGCGAACGGGGGCATTCGCCAGCGTCGCCGTCGTCAACTGACCCTGGAGAGCATTCGTGAGATCGAGGCCAATGCGCGCTGCAATGTGTTCGGAAAAAACGGTATCATCCGCTCCCGTATCGAGACAGCCATCCACGGCGGCCGTGTTGGCCGGTCCAATCACGGCAAGCGGGAGGAGCGGGCGAGGTCGCGACCATCTTCCGCCCAATGTCACGACGGCGCGAGAAGCCGCGACTATGTTGTACCGGAAGAAAAGGCTCATCAGATCCGGCTCACGTCCGGAGAATCGACATATGAGTAAACGACCTGGTTCAAAGGGATGCCCGCTGCCCGTAGGGCGTCGTCGAGCGCCTCTTCGGACGCGGCGCTGGCGACGATGCGTGTGCCGTCCAGATTGAACGCTACGTGCTTGCCCCAGTGCTTCGCTAGCTCATCCAGGGGAAACTTGCTGCGATTTTCCACATAGTGACGCAGATCGGGTGGTTCCGGTCGTTTGCCGTTAGCATTCATCATCGGTCCTCCTTGTGAGGAGTAGGATGACCCCAGGGGGATTCGAACCCCCGTCGCGGCCGTGAAAGGGCCGTGTCCTGGGCCTCTAGACGATGGGGCCATGTCGCCGAGAATCGACAACAACCGTATAGTAGGGAGCCTGGCGCGCGCCGTCAAGTTGAGCGACGAGCTGCGCGGAGCGAGCCGCGTTTCTACAATAATGGAGGACACCGCGAAGCGAAGAGTGAGGCACTTATGACGACTGATGAAATGCGGACGCTTCTGGAACAGGTTTATGCCGGACAGCTTGGCGTGGAGACCGCCCTTCAGCGGCTGCGCGAGCCGCCGGTGGCGGACCTCGGCTTCGCCGTCGTCGATCTGCACCGCCATCAACGCTGCGGATTTCCCGAAGTCATCTTTTGCGAGGGCAAGACGCCGCAATGGGTCGAGGGCGTCGTCCGCCAGCTCGTCGAAGCGAACCAGGACTGCCTGGCCACGCGCGTCAACAGCGAGCAGGCTGCCCATCTCGCGGCGACCTTTCCCCAGGCCGAGCAGGACCGCGTCGCGCGCACCTTCTGGCTGCCGTCGGCGATGCCGCGGAAAACCAGCGGCCACGTCATCGTCCTCACCGCCGGCACCAGCGATTTGCCGGTCGCCCAGGAAGCCGTTGTCACCGCGCGCTCCCTCGGCTGCGAGGTGAAATTGATTGCCGACGTCGGCGTGGCCGGCATTCATCGCCTGCTGCGACACCGCGAGCAGTTCGCCGGGGCCGACGCCATCGTCGTCGTGGCCGGCATGGACGGCGCCCTGCCCAGCGTCGTCGGCGGTCTCGTCGATTGTCCCGTCATCGCCGTGCCCACCAGCATCGGCTACGGCGCCGCCCTGCACGGGCTGGCACCTCTCCTGACCATGCTCAACGCCTGCTCCGCCAATGTCGTCGTCGTCAATATTGACAGCGGCTTCAAAGGAGGTTACGTTGCAGCCCTCATCGCGCGGCGGGCGGCGCGGTCCTCGTAGCCCCTCCCTGCTCCGGTTCGGGCGGCCGTGTGACTATTTCCTGCGCCGCAATAGTTCTGCCCCGGCAAGGAACGATTTGTCACGCCAGCTGCATTCCTTTTCCTGTCCCGAAGATCCCCGTCGAGAGCCAAGAACCTGCTCAGTCCGTGCCTAGAGGTGTAGCAAAGTGCCCAGGTGTCGCCGCTCGGCCCATACGGGATCCGGCGAACGGGAACCCTACATACAAAATGACGGCTTGCGATATGATTCATAACGTAACTTCCATTTTTGCAATCACTTATGGATCAAGATGGCGAACGAGCACGCCTGGGTGAACAGGGGGCTCTTTCCAGCGGATACTCCGCGAAGGCTTTGGCATGGAGATTGCAGCAACTAAAGAGCAGCTATGAAAAGAAGCCGATCTCGGCTAGTGGAAAAAATGGGTTTTTGGTAAAATTTCACAAAGAGGCCGAGCCTTACTGTTACAGACGGACCTCAATAGGAGGAAATGCGGCGAGTAGGAAGCTCGCCGGCTCAAGAGGAAAGGAATCCTGAGCTACGGTTAACAGAGATGAGGCTGCTGCTCCGAACGACCCAATCCTCGGGGTCCCTTTCCCAGAAGCATCCTCAGTGCGCGACCTGCAGTTTCCGTCCTTCGCCTAGCGCCTGAAATTCCCGACCTGATCTCGTGTAATGAGGTCTGCCGGTGCGTCCATGCCGTCTACCCGGCGGCTGCGCGGATGCTCCGTGCCGGCCAGACAGGAGAACGAGGTATGTTCCCGCTGAACTGCGCCCTGGCTGTGGCTCTGCTGGCGACCCCTTCCGACAAGATCGAATCGGCGGCCGCGGCGGAGGAAATCGCGATGGTCCGGCCGACCTTGCAGAAGGTGGCCATTTCCTGGGAAATCCTCGACAAACGGGAGGTGCGCTACGTGCTCACCAGGTCGGAGGATTTCGCCGCCGACCTCAAGCTGCTCAGGCGGCGCTACAAGGAGCTTGCCGACGCTCCCCCCCTGTGCGACTGCATCCGCTTTCCCGATCGCGGCCTGATTAACGAGCTGCTGTCGTGCAATCGTGCCTATCGCCAGCACCTGGACAGCCGGCAGGCGCTCGACCCGACCGGCCGATGGGAGCTGCATGAAGCGCTGCAAGAGGCGGACCGGCTCTATCAGGTCTGGGACACCGTCCGCGATGCACGCTGCGATTACTATTACGTGACCGTGCGGCGTCAGGCGCTCAAGAAGCTGCGCGACGCGATTGGCGCGGAGGCGTACTATTCCGGCTGTTTGCCGCCGCACGTGCCGGTCTGGCGCTTCGCTCGCATCGACTGAGTTTTCTGCCGCTTGCGGCTTAGCGCTAAGCCGCAAGCGGCCGATGACCGTTAGCCGACATCGACCTGGATTTCGTCGCCGACAACTTGGACCTTGTAACAAGCGACATCGCTGCGCGCCGGCGGACAAAGATGAGCGCCGGTGGTGACATCAAAAGCGGCGGCGTGCCAGGGACAAACGACCTGGTGCCCCTCCAGCTCGCCTTCCGATAACGGGGCGCCGCGGTGAGGGCAGGTATCGTCGATCGCGAAAAAGCCGCCGTCGATGTTGAAGACCGCCAGCGTTTTGCCGCCGATCTTGACTTGCTTCGCCTTCCCCGCGGGCACTTCCTGAGCGGTAGCCACTTTCACAAACGCCATCGCCGCTTCTCCTGAAATAGGGACAACCGCCCTTATTGTAGGGCAAACGTCTCAGCGCAGCCGCTCCGCGTGGCCGTGGATCTTCGCGGCGGCGCGGGCGACTTGCTCGAGATCGCTGCCCTCGCCGAGCAGGATGGGATGGTGCAGCACAACCGTGCCGTGATGGGCGCGTTCCGCCTGCGGCAAGGGACCGACACTGCGCCAGCGACGCGGCGAGCGCCCCACGTGCAGGGCGCGAAAGCCGGCATCGACGGCAATGCCCTCCGCCCGCATCGCCGCCACGAAACGCTCGCGGTCCAGGCCGAAGCGCGCGGCGTCGAGCTGAAAGCCGAGCTTGTAATAACCCGGCTCGCTGTCCTCCAGAGTGCGATTGCGAAACGGCCGCAGCCCCGGCACAGGACGCAGCTGCTCCTCAAGCAGCCGCACCGCGCGGAGACGCCGAGCGTTGCGCTCCATGAGCCGGTCCAGCTGCGGACCAAGCACGGCAGCTTGCAGCTCGGAGAGCGGACAGACGTGATTGCCGCGCTGGAGCCAGAGGCGGGCACGCTGGGCCACGTCGGCATGGCGCGTCAGGAGGGCGCCGCCGCGGCCGGCGGTCAGCAGCTTGGAGCCGCCAAAGCTGAGAATGCCCACGTCGCCCCAGGTTCCGGCCTCGCGTCCTTGCACACGCGCGCCCGGCGCCTGCGCCGCGTCCTCGACCACCGGCACACCCTGCCGTCCGGCAATCGCCACGACCTCGCGCATCGGCACCAGTCCGCCGTGCAAGTGCGAGACGATCACGGCGCGGGTCGTCGGACCGAAGGCGGCGGCCAGACCCTCCGGAGCCAGGTTCCAGTTGTCGCCATCGACCTCGACAAGAACGGGATGAGCGCCGACCGCATGGATGCCGAGGAAGTTTCCGCCGTAGTCGTAAGCGGCCATCACCACTTCGTCCCCGCGACCGACCTTGAGCGCTCGCAGCGCCAGCTCGACCGCGAATGTCCCGCTGCCGCAGGTCAGGACATGCTCGACGCGGTGCATCTCGGCGAGGCGTTGCTCCAGCTTTTCGACGTGTCCGCCGTGATAGCGGCCCCAGGAGCCATCGCGGTACGCCTCGCGCAGAGCTTCGAGGATGGCGTCGTCGGCGAGGGGCCAATCGGGCGGGCCCTGCGGCCGAATCGGCTCGCCGCCGAGGATCGCTGGCAAGGTGCTGTCCGTAATCATGTTTGGTTCAAGCTCGAAGCGTAAGGGCCAGCAGACAAAACCCGTCCGAAGCCGAACAGCGACCGTCACGACCGGCTCTGATACAGGGCCACGAGGGCGGCACCTATGGCCTGGGAAAGATCGCCCAGCGCCGCCGGAACAATGCTCAGGCTATTGCGTTGAGCCGGCCAGAGATGGGGCGCGGCGGTGTCGCGGACGACGCGGAGGTAGCGCTCGCGGAATGCCTCGGTGGTGGCTTCGGGATCCATCAGTCCGCCGCCAATGACGACGAAGCGCGGATCGAGGGCCATGGCCAGGTTGGCGATGTGCAAACCCAGGGCGCGGGCCTGGAAGTCGAAGATTTCGACGGCCAAACGATCCTGTTTCTGCGCCAGGCCGCGCAGGGCCAGCACGCGTTCGCGTGGCTCCAACGGCGAACGGGCCAACTCATGATCGGGATGTTCGGCGAGCTTTTCGGCCAGCAGATAGGGCAGTCCGGCCAGCGTGGTGTATACCTCGAAGCAGCCCCAGGTTCGGCCGCAGCCGCAGGGGTAGGGCCGCACGTCCAGCAGATGCAGCGGCGCCGGCATGTGGCCGGCCTCCATGCCGGCGAGCGTGTCGCCGTCCAGCGGCAGGCCGTTGCGGTCGATGTAGGCGGTGCCGAGACCGGAGCCCGGCGCGAGCATCAGCACGGTTCCCGTGCCGACGCCGCGCAGCCGCTGCGCCTCGGCCACGCCGCCCAGGTTGCCGTCGTTGCCGACCACCAGCGGCACGCTTCGCCCCGCGCGCGCAGCCAGGGCGCTGCTGTAGGCCGTGTGAACGTCGAAGCCGGCAAAGCTCGCCGGCAGGTTGGCCGAGCGATCGAACACGCCGTAACGCTGGAAGGGACCGGGGACCGACAGGCCGACTGCCTGCACCTGCTCCCAGGTCAGCCCGTTTTCCGACAGGTATTCGGTGATGGCTTCGACCCAGGAATGAACGACCGTTTCGGGTCCCTGGCTGGCGTTGGTGGCGCGCTGGAGCAGACG
>Ga0335075_10008583_pt1 | contig 15634 bp, 13 predicted proteins | sample Lox_Sample_24_FD_206723 | JGI IMG/M metagenome (GOLD analysis project Ga0335075, IMG submission 206723) | Soil microbial communities from Loxahatchee National Wildlife Refuge, Florida, United States - Lox_Sample_2.4 | ecosystem: Environmental > Terrestrial > Soil > Wetlands | place: USA... | reverse complement strand
CTGGCCGACCTCGTGAACCGGCAAAACGTCGCCACCGATGCCGACGAGCTCAATTCCCTCAGCAACGCCATCGCGCACCTGCAACAGCAGATCGATCTGGTCAACCAGCAAGGCTTGCTGGCGGCCGCCGGCGCCGTCGCAGTCGCGGCCGCCGCGCTGCAGGACACGATTGCGACTGCACACACCGATCCAGTGCAACAATTCGTCGATCTGATCAACGGTCACCTCGATAAACTCGGTGCGGCGCACGGTGTCGCCCATGCGGCGGTCGCACCAACCCCGGCACCGGCTCCGCCAGCCGCTATTGTGAAGGACGCCACGGCAGTGAGCCACAGCGTCAAGTTCCCTGAACTTGCCGCTGAATATACCGCCATGTTCACTTCCTGCGTGATTCGTCCCGACAAGGCATCGCTGGTGCAACAGAGCATTGGCGTGCTTCGCGCCAACAAGTCGCGATACGCCTCTGTCGCGACGCATTTCTCGAATATGCCTTGGTACTTCGTCGGTGCTATTCATGGCTTGGAGGGAAGCTTCGATTTCAACACGCATTTACACAACGGCGATCCGCTGACTGCGCGTACGGTGCATGTCCCCGTCGGCCGGCCGCCGACGGGCACGCCGCCCTTCACCTGGGAGGCAAGTGCGCAGGACGCGTTGACGTTCGAGAATCTCGACCGCGAGATCGACTTTACCTTGCCGCGGATTCTTTATCTGTTTGAACAGTATAATGGCATGGGTTACCGTCAGTTCGGCCTGGCGACACCCTATCTGTGGAGTTTCTCGAATCACTACGCAAAGGGAAAGTTTGGTCAGGATGGAAAGTTCGATCCCGAGCTGGTCTCCAAACAGGTGGGCGCGGCGACGATGCTCAAGGCGTTGCAGGCGGCGGGCGAAACGGTAGCCTGAACGGTTTCGTCGCGCTGCCGGCGGCGGCACCGGCAACGACAATCCGGACCCGAGCGTGATCGGTGAGCAAACCGGCTTCACGAAGATCGCCGGCGAACTGACGCGCACGCAAACGCTCTTTTCGCCCTGGACGGGTGCAACCGTTGCGCTGAAGGGTCTTGTCACTGGCCAATGGTCCGGGGTCGTTCTGCCGGCCGTGGAAAAATTCTATCTGGGCGGCCTGGTCTATACGCGCGGGTACTATTCCGGCGAAGTCACCGGGGACAAGGCGGTAGCGGCGACCGCGGGCGGCGGGGTCGGGCTCAGCTTCACCCCGAATACCGAGTTCGATCTCTGGGCACTGACGCGCTTCACGACCCAGCCTCTCGGCACCAGCGCGAACGTGACCCCGCTCAAGGAAGACGCCATCTATTGGCGCGTGCTGGTGCGATTCTAGAACGTGTAGGGCGGCGCCGGGTCCGGAAAACGGGAAAGTCTTTTTGCTTCTTTTTCTTCAGAAAAAGAAGGCTCTTTCTTCTCAATATGCCCGCTGTGCAGGAAACAGGCGCTGGCATGGCCGGGGGCGATTTCGGTCAAGGCCGGCCGCTCCGCAGCACAACGCGCCATCCGGTGCTGGCAGCGGGCATGGAATGCGCAACCGAGAGAGGCCACCGGCGCACTGGCTACTTCGCCCACCGTCAACCCGAGATCGCCGACGCGCATCCTGCGCGGATCGGCAATCGGGATGGCGCGCAGCAGCGCCTGGGCATAGGGATGTCGCGGCGCGCGACAAATCTCCGAGGCAGGGCCGATTTCGACGATGCGTCCCAGGTACATGACCGCGATGCGGTCGGCGACACGGCGCACCACGCCGAGATCATGCGATATGAAGATGTAGGACAGCTGCCGTTCCTGCTGAAAATCCATGATCAGCCGCAGGATCTGCGCGCGGATCGAAACATCCAGCGCAGAGACAGCCTCGTCGAACACCACGATATCCGGTTTGAGCACCAGCGCCCGTGCGATGGCGATCCGCTGACACTGGCCGCCCGAGAACTCGTGCGGGTATCGCTCTCTGTCCGCCGGGCTCAAGCCAACCGCTCCGAGCAGTTCCCGCACCGCTTCGCGGTGCCGCGCCTTGTCGCCAATTCCCTGCAACCGCAGCGGCTCAGCGACATTGACCCCCACCGTCATGCGCGGATTGAGCGAGGAGAGCGCATCCTGGAAGACGATCTGCATGCGCCGCCGCATCCGCCGCTGGTCCATGCGCCTTGCATGGGTGAACGGCACCCCCTCCAGCATGACGCTGCCTGCATCCGGCTCGATGAGGTTCAGCACCAGCCGCGCCAGGGTCGATTTGCCGCAACCGCTTTCCCCGACCAGCCCGAGCGTCTCGCCAGGGGAGAGCGTGAAGCTGACATCCGTCACCGCCGGCACCAGCCGCCGGCGCCACGGAACGCCTCCTCGCCTGCGGAAGCCCTTGCCCAGCCCGTCAGCGCGCAGCAACGGCTCAGCCACGATCCATCGTCTCCGCCACCCGGCGGCAGGCCACGAACTGCGTCGATGACAGGCGCCGCGCCCGCGGTTCCCAGCGGGTGCATTCGGGTTCGGCCGCCGGGCAGCGCGGGGCAAAGCGGCAGCCGGGCGGCGGGGCACGCAAATCGGGCGGCGCACCGACGATCGGTGTGAAGGGCGACGAGCGGTCATCATCGACCCCGGTCAGGCAGGCCAGCAACGCCCGGGTGTAGGGATGGCGCGGTGCGTGAAACAGCGTGTCCACGTCTGCATATTCCACAACCCGCCCGGCGTACATGACAATCACGTCGTCCGCCATCGCGGCGACCACGCCGAGATCGTGGGTGATCAGCAAGAGGCTGGCCGCGATCTCCTCCTGCAGATCGTGCAGCAGCCGCAGGATCTTCGCCTGCACCGTGACATCCAGCGCGGTCGTCGGCTCATCGGCGATGATGATTTCCGGGCGGCAGGCGATGGCGCCGGCAATCAGCACGCGCTGGCGCATCCCGCCACTGAAATGGTGCGGATAATCCGCCGCCCGCCGCGCCGCATCGGCGACACCGACATGCTCGAGCAGTTGCACCGCGCGCGCCATCGCCGCCGCGCGCGAGATCGATTCATGCGCCAGGATGGTCTCCGCGATCTGGCTCCCGATCGAAAGTGCCGGATTGAGCGACGTCAGGGGATCCTGGAACACGATCCCGATGCGCGCGCCGCGGATGCTCCGCAGTTCCCGATCGTCCAGTTGGACCAGGTCGCGCCCACGATAGATGACCTGCCCGCCGGTCACGCGGCCGGGCGGTTCGATCAATCCCAGGAGCGAAAGGGCAACCGTGGATTTCCCTGAGCCGGACTCGCCCACGATCGCGGTGGTGCGGGCGCGCCGCAGCGTGAAGCTGACCCCGTCCACGACCACCAGGCCATCCATTTCTGTCCCGAAACGGGTGCAGAGGCCGCGCACCTCCAAAGCGATATCGCCGCTCATGCCGTGCCGGACCGGCGCGCCATGCGCGGGTCGAGCGCGTCCCGCAACCCGTCGCCGAGAAAGTTGAAGGCCAGCGAGACCACAAGGATGGCAATGCCCGGTATCAGCGTGACGTGCGGTGCGCTGTTGAGCACAATGCGCCCGTCGGCGACCATCGCCCCCCAATCCGCGGTTGGTGGCTGCACGCCCAGGCCCAGGAAGCTCAGCCCGGATCCAACCACGATCATCAGCCCCATCAGCGTCGTCGCGTAGACCAGGATCGGACTGAGCACGTTCGGAAAAACATAGCGCAGCGCGATGGCAAGGCGCGAGCCGCCGGCGGCGCGCGCCGCCTCGATATAGGGCATCGCCACCACGCCCAGTGTCGCCGTGCGCGCCAGGCGGCCGAAATAGGGAATCAGGATGATGGTGATCGAAAGAATCTCGGTGCCGAGCCCCGGGGTCAATGCGCCGCCCAGCGCGATCGCGAACAGCACGATCGGGAAGGCGAACAGCACATCGAGCGTGCGCATGACGACGGTATCGACAACGCCGCGCAGCATGCCGGCAAGCATCCCGAGTGCCAGGCCGATCACGCTTGCAGAGAGCGTCGGCACCACGCCGACGGCCAGCGAAGCCCGCCCGCCCCAGAGCAGTCGCGCAAGCTCGTCGCGGCCCTGCTGATCGGTGCCGAGGAGATACCCGTGCGTGCCGGGGGAGACGTAGCGCAGGGCGTTGTCGGCAGTGTATGGGCCCACGGTCGTGATCAAGGGTGCCCCGATGCAGGCGGCGATCACCAGCACGAGCACGATCGCGGAAGCGACCGCCGCATGGTCCCGGGCAAAAGCCGCGAGCCGCCAATGCCGGCGCGTTCCCCGCGCCGTTGCGGCTGCCGGCGTCGCGTCCATCGCCTATTCCTCCTGCATTCGCGGATCGAGCGTCACGTTGATGAAATCGACGGCGATGTTGACCAGCACGAAGCAGAGGCCGATCAGCAAGGTCGTCGCCTGCACCACCGGAAGATCGCGCGCCGTGATCGAGGCATAGAGCAGGGACCCGAGGCCGGGCCAATCGAATACGACTTCCGTCAGCAAGGCACCGCCGACCAGATAGCCAAGCTGCAAACCGGTGATCGTGATGACGGGAGGCAGCGCATTGCGGAACACGTGCCGCCCCAGCAAGGTCCCGCGCCGCAGACCCTTGGCACGGGCGACCCGCACATGCGCCCGGCCGAGCGCCTCACGCACCGAGGATCGCACCATGCGCGTGATGATGGCGGCCGGCCCGAGCGCCGTCGTGATCGCCGGCAGGACCAGGTGGCGGAGCATATCGACAATCCCGCCATCGCCCGCGATGTCGTACATGCCGGAGACCGGCAGCCAGCGCAGCCGGATGGCGAAGAGAAGCACCAGGAGCAGGCCGAGCCAGTACGGAGGCGTGCTGCCCAGCAGCAGTGTGATCCCCATGGTGCCGCGATCGACCCATCGTTGCGAACGCAGGGCGGCGAACACGCCGATCGGATAGCCGACCAGGATCGCGAGCAGCAGGCTCGCGAAGGTCAGCACCAGCGTGTTCAGGAACCGCGGCAGCACCAGGCTCATCACCGGCTCTTGGGTGGCGATGGAGACGCCGAAATCGCCGCCGGCAACGTGGAACAACCAAGTGGCGTATTGCACCGGCAGCGGCCGGTCCAATCCAAGCGCGTGGCGGAGCGCCTGCTTGGCCGTCTCGGTGGCCTGCGGGCCGAGCAGCGCGGTCGCCACGTCGCCGGGGGCCATGTGCATCAGCAGGAATACGACCACGGACACGCCAAACATGACCGGTATGACCGCGGCCAGACGGTTGGCAAGAAAACGCGCCACGACAACGATTCTCTTTCATCTCGGCCGGGCAGCTTCGGCGTCTGCCGAAACCACCCGCCCTCGCAGCAGCCTACTCGATCCAGACGGTGGAGAGGTCGAACCAATCCTCGGGCGGATTGACGAATCCTTTGACCTTTTTCGAAAGGATCACCGGTTGCAGATCATCCACGTACGGGACGTAGGCCGCATCATCCATGATCAGGCGATTGGCCTTCTGATAGAGCGCCTTCATCTTCGTCGGGTCGCGTTCCTGGATCGCGGCGTCCAGGAGCTTGTCGACATTCTCGTTGCAGTACCAGCCGGCATTCTCGCCGTTCGGCGGCCGGCTGTCGCATCTTGTGACGATGCCGACCCAGGCCGGCGTGGACATTCCCCAGCCGATCTCGTTCATCCCGACATCCGGTGGCATGCCGGCGGCCCACAGGCCCATATAGGTGACCCATTCATATTTGCGGAGTTCGACGTCGATCCCGATCTTCTTGAGGTCGCGCTGGATCCAGGTCTCGACCACCTCGCCCGTGCCGTATTGCGGCACCTGATAGACCATCTTGAAGCCATTCGGGTACCCGGCTTCCGCCAGCAGCTTCCTCGCCCCCGCCGGATCATAGCTGTAGCTGCGGAAATTCGGGTCGTAGGCATCGGTGCCCGGTGAGAGCATCCCGTACTCGGCACGCCCGGTACCGTGATAGATGTCTCGCGCAATGCCTTCGCGATCGACCGCCATGTTGATCGCCCGCCGCACGCGCACATCCTGCATCGGCTTGAATTTCATGTTCAGGTAGAGAAAATTGATGTACGGCACGTTGGAATTGGTTGACAGCACGAAGCCTTCCTTGACCAGGCGCGGGATTTCGTCCCACGGCGGCGTCGTGATCATGTGGATCTCGCCGTCCTCCAGCGCGTTCACACGCGTCGCCGGATCCTCGAGCGGACGGAACACGACCCGGTCCAGCTTCGCCTGGCGGCCCCAGTAATCCGGATTGCGCTCCAGCACGATCTTCACACCTTCCTGCCGCTGGACGAAGCGAAACGGCCCGGTGCCGATCGGGTGCAGCGCGATCCCCGCATTGCCGTATTTCTTCACGGCTGCCGGGCTGATCATCAGCGGCTGGCCATAGCTCTGCAAGCCTTGGCGCAGCCATTGATAGTTTGGCGACTTGAGCGTCACGCGCACCGTCGTCGTGTCGACAACTTCGACCTTCTTGATCCACCTGGTATAGGCGATGCAGAACGATTTCGCCTTCGCATAGAAGTTCTTCGAGGACTCGTCCCAGAACCGCTCGAAGTTGAACTTCACCGCCGCGGCATCGAACGGCGTGCCGTCGTGGAACTTGATCCCCTGGCGAAGCGTGAACGTATAGACGGTTCCATCAGGTGAAATGGTCCAGGACGTCGCCAGCGCCGGCACGATCGGCGGCGTCGGCACGTTTGCCTTGGTCAGATCCTCCTTCACCAGACCTTCGAAAATCTGGTACGTGACCTGATAAGTGTCCCACCCGCCGGTCGCGTGCGGGTCCAGGATGTCGGTCGCGGCCGGCATGCCCCAGATCAGCGTGCCGCCACTCTGTTGGGCCGCTCGCGCGGGCCCGATGACGCCGGCAGCGGCGATCATGCCGCCGGTCATGAGCATTTGGCGCCGGGTCGAACCTGGGTCTCTCATCGCATCCTCCTCCAGTTCTTCGGTTCAGTGGCATTGTGGTCGAACTTTTCCGGGCGGTGCAGGGCAGCACGATCTCACGCGCGTGCGCGCCGACATCCAGTTGATATGATCCGCGCACGCTTCGGCCACGCGCGTCGCGGCGCCGATCCCCTCTCCTGACGATCTGCTTGACGGCCTGCCCCGGCTGGCCGCAACGCCATGCCGTCAGCGCCTCGAACGCCGAGGCGCGCCGCTCGAGCATCTCCCTGACACCACCCGTTCCGGTTCACGTTTGTCGCACTCAGATGATGCTAGGAATGGACGCTGATCTGAGTCAATGATCCCGCCTCCGGCGTGACGCGGAAGCCCACCGGCAGGGAGAGCGGATATGAGCGGGGACGAGTTCTTCGAGATCCAAAATTTCCCGACCCAGCGCGGCGGCATATTGCCAACGGTGCGTCTCGCCTATCGCACGCTCGGCACCCTGAACGCGGCCGGCGACAATGCCGTGCTGATACCAAGCTGGTACAGCGGCACGAACCATGATGTCGAGACCTTCATGGTCGGTCACGACCGCGCGCTCAATCCTGATCGATATTTCCTGGTTCTGACGGACCTGCTCGGCAGCGGCGCGTCCTCCTCGCCAAGCAACATGCCGCCACCGTTCGATCGCGGCCGCTTCCCGCACGTGACGATCCATGACAACGTGCGGCTCCAGCATCGCCTCGTCACGGAGAAGCTGGGCGTCTCACGGCTGCGCCTGGTCACGGGCTGGTCGATGGGCGCTGCGCAGGCGTTCGCATGGGCGTGCCAGTTCCCGGCCATGGTGCACGCCGCCTGCCCCATCGCCGGGTCGTCGCGCACCGCCGACTACAACAAGGTGTTCCTGCTCGCGCTGCGCCGCGCTCTCGAGCTCGATCCGGTCTTTCAGAACGGCTTCTACGACCATCCGCCGACCGCAGGGCTCTGTGCCTTCGCCGCGATCTACGCGGGATGGGGCACGTCCGAGCCGTTCTACCGTACCGGCGCGTGGAGCGCCTTCGGATCACGCTCCTGGATGGAGCATGTCGCCGATTTCTGGGAGCCGTTCTTCATGCGCTGCGACGCCAACAACCTTCTCTGCCAGCTCTGGACCTGGAGGGAAGCCGACATCAGCGCGAATGCCACCCATCGCGGGGACTTCGACGCCGCGCTGCGCTCCATCACGGCGCGCACCATCGTTCTACCGGTCGACAACGACCGCTACTTTCCCCCGGTGGACAGCGAGTATGAAGCAGCCCGCATCCCGCACGGCGTGTGCCGCATCATCCCGTCGATCTGGGGTCACATGGCGCCGATGAACCCGGCCGACGTGCCGCTCGTTGACGCGGCGCTCAATGAACTGCTGGCCGGCTGAACGAAGCGGACGGAGAAACAGATGGCGCTCGGGTTCGCCGACTATGCGGCAGAGGACGGTCTTGGCCTCGCCCGCCTCATCCGGGACGGCGAAACGACCGCCGCGGAAGCGCTGGAGACAGCGCTTGCCGCGATCGAGCGGCTGAACCCCAGGCTCAACGCCATCACCCTCGCGATGCCCGAGGAGGCCGCTTCCGCCATCGCCGCGGGCCTACCCGACGGGCCGTACACGGGCGTGCCGTTTCTCCTCAAGGATCTCTCGCCCACCGTGGCCGGTGTGCGGACCAGCGGCGGCAGCCGGTTCTTCAACGATCAGTCGCGCCCGCACGACACCGAACTGGTTCGGAGATGGAAGAAGGCGGGCCTCGTGATGGCCGGCAAGACCAACACGCCCGAGTGCGGCTCCAGCGGCTCGACGGAACCGGTGGCAACCGGCGCCACCCACAATCCGTGGCTGCCCGGCCACACGCCCGGCGGCTCCAGCGGTGGCTCGGCGGCGGCGGTTGCCGCCGGCATCGTGCCGGCGGCACATGCCAGCGACGGCGGCGGCTCGATCCGCGGACCGGCATCGTGCTGCGGGCTGGTCGGGCTGAAGCCGACACGCGGCCGAAACACACTGGCACCCGACGCCGGGGAGGCGTGGCAGGGCTTCGTTGCCGAACACGTTGTCAGCCGCAGCGTCCGCGACAGCGCCGCCCTGCTCGACGCCACCGCCGGATACTGCCCCGGCGATCCGCACATCGCCCCGCCTCCGTCGCGGCCGTTCCTCGACGAGGTCGCCTCGCCGCCCGGCCGTCTGCACGTCGGCGTGGCTCTCCACGGCGCCGCCGGCAAGCCCTTTCATCCGGACGCGGCAGAAGCCGTTGCCCGCGCCGCCCGCCTGCTTTCGGATCTCGGGCATGAGGTGGACGAGGTATCGCCCGATTACGACGCCGAACTCCTGCTCGAAGCTCTCATGGTCTTCTTTGCCGCCGGCGTCGGCCATGCGATCGAACAGCACGCCGCGGCCAGCGGGAAAAAACCATCGGCCGAGCTGATCGAGCGCAACAATCTCTGGCTTTGGGAACAATCGAGGCGCATCGGCAGCACCGACTATGTGCGCGCGGTGTCCAAGGTCAACACGTTCAGCCGCCAGTTTGCCCGCTTCTTTTCCACCCACGATCTCTGGCTGACCCCCACCATGGCCGAGCCGCCGCCCCCGCACGGCTATCTGCACGCCGACGTCGAGGACGTGCCGGAGTTTTTCCGCCGGCTTTGGCAGTTCAATCCGATCAACTGGGCGTACAACGCGAACGGTCATCCCGCCATCACGCTGCCGCTCTATTGGAACGACGCCGGCCTGCCGATCGGCGTGATGCTCGGCGCGCGATTCGGCGATGACGGGCTCCTGTTCCGCGTCGCCGGCCAACTAGAGGAGGCCGCTCCCTGGCGCGGCCGGCATCCGCCCGTCTCGATCTTCGGCGGCTGAAGCCCGCCCCGCCACCGCCCGGCACCCGGATCGGCCGGCCGACGCCCGAGTGACGACCGCTCGGCAATGCGCTATCGTGCAACGAATGTCGCACGCGAGGAGGCCGGCATGGCGATCACGGTCCGCCAGATTCACCGCCATTTCGTGGGCGAGGTCTCCGGCGCCGACCTGACAAGACCGCAAAGTCCGGACGAGATCCAATCGATCCGCGAGGCGATCGACCGGCTCGCCGTGCTCGTCTTCCACGACCAGCCATTCACCGACGAGCAGCAGCTCGCCTTCACCCGCCAGCTCGGGCCGATCGAGAATGCGGCCGGCGGCCATATCGCCAAGGCGCACGAACGCCGGCTCGGCGCCGAGATGAACGATGTCTCCAATCTCGGGCCGGATCAGAAGCCGCTCGCGCGCGACGACCGCAAGCGGATGTTCAACCTCGGCAACCGGCTCTGGCATTCGGACAGCTCCTTCCGTGCCATTCCGGCGCGCTATTCGCTGCTCTCCGGCCGCATTGTCGCCCAAAGCGGTGGCAACACCGAATTTGCCGATATGCGCGCCGCCTACGATGCGCTGGACGCCGCAACCAGGCAGGAGATCGAGGATCTCGTCTGCGAGCATTCGCTCATGTATTCGCGCGGCTCGCTCGGATTCGAGGACTTCACGCCGGAGGAGCGCGTGATGTTCCGCCCGGTGCGCCAGCGCCTCGTGCGCACGCATCCCGCGACGGGCCGCAAATCGCTCTATCTTTCCTCGCATCTCGGCACGATCGTCGGCTGGCCGGTGCCGGAAGCGCGCGCCTTCATCCGCGACCTCGCCGAGCACGCGACCCAGCCCGAATTCGTCTATGTCCACTGCTGGCGGACCAATGATTTCGTGATCTGGGACAACCGCCAGACCATGCACCGCGTGCGCCGCTTCGATGAGACCGAGGTGCGTGACATGCGCCGCACCACGGTCGCCGGCGACGCGGCCACCGCCCGCCAAGTCGAAGCAGCGTGAGGACAGCATGACGGAATGGCGCAACCAGGTGGCCGTGGTCACGGGCGGAGCCCGCGGCATCGGCCGCGCTTCGGCGCAATGGCTGGCCCACCGCGGTGCGGCAGTCTGCGTCAATTACGTCGCCCGCGCCGACGCGGCCGAGGCCCTCTGCCACGAGCTGACGTCGCATGGCGGCCGCGCCGTCGCGCACCAGGCGGACGTGAGCGACCCCCAGGCGGTGGCGGACATGATCGCCCGCGCGGAAGCCGATCTCGGTCCCGTGACGATCCTGGTGAACAATGCCGGCATCGCCGAGCAGGCGACGCTCGATACGTTCGACCCCGAACAGTTCGCCCGCATGCGGGCGGTGAACGTGGACGGAGTGATCTTCACCACCCGCGCGGTGATGGCGGGAATGCGCGCACGGCGCTATGGGCGCATCGTCAATATCAGTTCGGTCGCGGGCATCGGCACGGCGCTGCCCGGCAATGCCTTCTACGCGGCAACCAAGGCCGCCGTCGTCATCCTCACCCGCCGCTTCGCCATGGAGTTGGGGCCCGCCGGCATCACCGTCAACGCCGTCGCCCCCGGCTTCGTGCGCACCGACATGACCGAGCGCACGCGCACGCCCGAGGATTGGGCGAAGCTGAGAGAGCGCATCGCTGCCCGCGCCATGACCGGACGGATCGGCGAGGCCGATGATATCGCCAACGCCGTCGCCTTTCTCGCCGCGCCCGAATCGGGCTGGATCACCGGCCAGGTGCTCGCCGTGGATGGCGGCCGGATGGATTATCTCGCCCACACCTGAGCCTGCGCCAATCGCTGAGCCTGTGGCAGCTGCCCTCAGGGCGCAAAAATCGTGAAGATGTAGGTCGCGAGCAGAACCAGGTGCACGATGCCGGACAAGAGGTTCGTCCGCCCCGTGCCATAGGTGATGACCGCCACCAGGAAGCCGAGCGCCATCAGGACGCTGCTGTGCGCGGAAATGCCGAGCGCGAGCGGCTGCCCGGCCCACTCCGAGACGAAAGCAACCACCGGCACCGTGAGCCCGATCGAGGCCACGCCGCTGCCGAGTGCGAGGTTGAGGCTGGATTGCAGTTGGTTGCGTGCGGCCGCCCGCACCGCAGCCACCGTTTCCGGCAGCAGCACGATGATGGCGATCATCAGGCCGACGACGGCAATCGGCGCGCCGACGGCTCCGACGCCTTTTTCCAGCGCCGGCGTGAGTTTTTTTGCCAGCAGCACGACGGAGAGCAGCGCCAGCAGCAGGAGGCCGAAGGAAGCGAGCGTCAGGCGCAGGCTCGGCCGCCCATGTGCCGCCCCGTCGCCTTTGCTGACTGGCAGGAAATACGTCCGGTGCCAGCCGGTCTGGATGAACAGGAAAGCGGCGTACAGCACGAGGCAGGCGGCGGAGACGAACTCGAGCTGAAGGTTGGAATAGAACGGCCCGGGTGCGGAGACGACATAGTTCGGCACGATCATGACCAGTGTCGCCATCGGGATGAGCACGGCCAGGAACGCATACGTGCCTTCGACCCGGAACTCCGCCTCGCGCTGGCGAAAGGCGGAAACAACGATGCAGAGCCCGGCCACGCCGTGCAGCACGAGCATGACGACGGCATGCACAGAATCGCGCATGAGCCCGGGATTCGGCTCACCGCCCAGCATGATCGCGACGATCAGCCCGACCTCGATGATGGTCACGGACAGTGCCAGGACCAGCGTTCCGAACGGTTCGCCCACCCTGAGCGCCACCATCTCGGCATGGTGCACGGCGGCCGCCACGTTGCCGAGCAGCACCGCGGCCAGAACGAGCGCGAGCACCTCCAGCCCCACCTTGCCGAGCACGACAGATGCCGCGGCCCCGAGCACGGGCAGCACGATCGTGTAGAGCGGAATGCGATCGATGCCGTGATCGTGCGTTCCGCCCGCGCGATCCTCACGGTGTTGGTGCATGAGCCGCTCCGTCGTGATTGGTATCGTGACAGAAACGAGGCGACGCCCTCGGCTGCCGCCCGCGCGGTGCGCAGTCAGGCAGTGCTATATTCCGAAACTCCGCCCGCTTGCCACCTTCCGACGGCGCGCATCATGCGAAGGAAACCGCAGGCGCGGCCCGCGGCCGGTCACCCCCTCAGGACGTGGCCCGTTCGGGGCGTTCCTCCCCGGCTGCGCGGTAGAGCCGTTCCATCTCCCTGCCGAACGCCGCCTTGAACGCCTCCGCCTCCTCGGTGGGCAGCCAGCCGGCGATCGACTCGAACCGAAGCTCGGCGAGGTAGGTCTTGGTCAAGTCCGGCCAGGGCAGCACTTCCGCCGCCTGCACCCGCGCGAGTGTCGCCTGCATCTCCTGCCTGATCCGCTCGACCAATTCGGAGAAATCCGCGGCCATCGGCCCGTCCTCCGCCGCAGGTCCGGCTTTGGCCGCCTCATCTGCAAAGAGATCTGCCTGCTCGGCGAATCGTGCCTTGGCCATGTGGCGACAGTACCACCCAGGTCGGTCGACGCAACCCTTGGCAGAGCCGGGCAGTATCTCAGTTTGAAACTTGGGCAGCCGAGGTGGAACGGCGAGCCTCGTGATATAGGGACCGACCACTTCTCGCCTCGATGGCCTTCGGGCATCGACTTTTCTCCTGCTTGGAGGTAAGCGTATGAGGCCATGAGGGGCTCTCTGGAAGGCCCGCAATGCGCCGCATAGCGAAACGTCGAATACCTCTTGCGATGTGCAGCTTGGCTTTTCTAGCCATGGCTGGGCCGGCCCTGGCAGCCGGGGACTCTTTCGATGGGGTTTACACTGGGAAGCGGGTGCTGACGAAGGGACCACCTGATGCGTGTCCGGCCGAAGACAGTGTATCGGTAATCATCCACGACGGCGTGCTGACGTTCACCAACAGCGCATTGCAAAAGTTCGCCATAGGCTTCGATCCTCAGCCGGACGGAACGTTCACTGACACGTACGTCGACGCCGGAGGTGACATCGTGGAGATTCGCGGGCGCATCGCGGGGAACGTTCTCAATGCGGACGTCACCAATCCACCGTGCGAACATCACTGGCGGTTGGAGAAGAAATAGCGCGGCTGGAATCTGAACCGAGATACGACCCAGAGCCGTTTTGATCCGGCACCCTCCCCGAATGTCCGGCCCCTGGCGCAAGCACGACCTGCCTGAAATCGTCACGACCCTCGCCGGACGCCCGGGCCATGAGACCGTGCGTACGCTGATCGCCGAAATCCTGCGCCACGGCTTCGGTGCCGCCTACACAGACCTCGACCAGGAAGTGCGGATGCCGGAAGTGCGCGGTCGCGCGGATACCCTCTTCGGCGCCACCGTCTTCGAGTTCAAGCGCGATCTCCGCCAGGAACTCCCCGACGTCCTCTCCCGGCTCCCGGATTATCTTGCCAGCCGCGAGCGGCGCACCGGCCGCCGCTACATCGGCATCGCAACGGACGGCGCGACATTCATCGCCTATCAGCGGCGGGACGGCGCGCTTGTCGAATTCGGCCGCTTTCAGACGCGCGCAAATCAGCCCGACGCGCTGCTCACATGGCTCGAACCCGCCCTCTCCGATCGCGACGACCTGCACCCCGAGCCCCTCGTCGTCCAGCGTGAGCTTGGCCGCCAGAGCCTCACCTTCGGTCGCGCCAATGCCGCCCTCGTGGATTTATGGGCGAAGCTCGGCGCCCACCCTGACGTCCGCCTCAAACGCGACCTCTGGAACGCGCTGCTGCGCGAGGTGTACGGTACAGCCGTCGGCGATGATTCGCTTTTTCTCCAGCACACCTATCTCACCGTCGTTGCCAAGACGATCGCGGCCAGGGTGCTCCAGCTCCCGATCACCGATGCCGTTGCGATCCTGTCAGGCAGCGCCCTCGTCGAATCGGGGATTCACGGAGCCGTGGAGAGCGATTTCTTCGACTGGGTCCTGCAGGATCCAGACGGCCACGACCTCGTGCTCCGCATTGCGCGCCAGGCCGCCCGCTTCCGCCTCGAGGATGTGCAGACCGACGTTCTGAAGGCCCTGTACGAGAGCCTGATCGACCCCGCACAGCGCCACGACCTCGGCGAGTACTACACGCCCGACTGGCTGGCCGCAAAGCTGACTGCTGCTGCCATCGACCAGCCGCTCGACGCACGCGTGCTCGATCCCGCTTGCGGTTCCGGAACGTTCCTGTTCCACGCGATCCGCCGCCTGCTCGCCGCTGCCGAAACTGCGGGCTGGGTCCGTCAGCGCGCCGTGAGCGCGTGCGCCTCCCAGATCCGCGGTCTCGACGTGCATCCGCTTGCCGTCATCATCGCCCGCGTCACTTGGCTGCTCGCGCTCGGTCCGACAATCGGGGAGCGGCCTGCCGAACTTCACGTCCCGGTCTTTCTCGGCGATAGCATGCAATGGAACCTGCACGAAGTCGGCGGAAGCCGGGCCGTTGTGGTGCAGGTGCCGCAAGACCGGCCGCTCCGCATCCCGGCGGGCTTCGCCGAGACGCAGGAAGGATTCGAGTCCGGCCTCAGCACATTGACGGAGGCTCTCATCGAACAGCAGCCCAAGGGCGATGTGCAGCGGCGGTTCGCCAAAATCGAAGGTATTGGCACCGAGGACGCCGCCGCCATGGCAGACACCTACACTCATCTGCTGCGCCTCTATCAGTCCAATCGCAATGGCATCTGGCCCTACATCCTTCGCAATTTGCGACGGCCCCTCTGGCTCTCGCGGCCGGACCAACGTGCCGACGTCGTGATCGGCAATCCGCCCTGGGTCGCCTATCGGCACCTGAGCGCGGAGATGAAGCCGCGCCTGCGCGACGCCTGCAAGGCCATGAATCTCTGGCACGGCGCGCAACTCGCAACACAGCAGGACCTGTCGGCTCTCTTCTGGGCCCGTACCGCGGAGCGCTACCTGAAACCCGGGGGCACGATCGCTTTTGTCATGCCCTTCGCGGCTC
>Ga0335075_10008582_pt1 | contig 15635 bp, 14 predicted proteins | sample Lox_Sample_24_FD_206723 | JGI IMG/M metagenome (GOLD analysis project Ga0335075, IMG submission 206723) | Soil microbial communities from Loxahatchee National Wildlife Refuge, Florida, United States - Lox_Sample_2.4 | ecosystem: Environmental > Terrestrial > Soil > Wetlands | place: USA... | reverse complement strand
CCGCGCAGCCGGGAGCAGCTGTGGGGGACGGTCAGGAAGCTCGCCGACGAGGGCGTGACGGTGCTGCTCACCACCCAGTACCTGGCCGAGGCGGATCAGCTGGCCGACCGGATCGCGATGCTCGACCACGGCCGGATCGTCGCCGAGGGCAGCGCCGACGAGCTCAAGTCGAGCCTGCGCGGCGAGGTCGTGCGGCTCCAGTTCGCCGACCCCGGCGACTACAAGCGCGCCCTCCGCGAGGTCGACGCGATCCGCGCCGACGAGCGGCTGCGCCTGGTCGAGGTCGGCACCGACGGCTCCGCCGACTCGATCTACCGGCTGCTCGGCCTGCTGCAGGCCGCGGGCGCGCCCGCCGCCCGGGTCTCGGTCGACCGGCCCAGCCTCGACGACGTGTTCATGAACCTGACCGAGAAAGTGAGTATCTGATGACCGCCTACGCCCTCAGCGACACCAGCGTGATGATCACCCGCTGCGTGCGCCGCTCGCTGCGCGACCCGGAGGCGTTCTTCACCGCCCTGATGCTGCCCGTGGTGCTGATGCTGCTGTTCGTCTACATCTTCGGCGGCGACCTGAACACCGGCGGCACGTACGTCAACTACGTGGTTCCCGGCCTGATCGTGCTGTGCGCCGGATTCGGCGCGGGCACCACCGCGGTCGTGGTCGCGACCGACATGAGCAGCGGCATCGTCGACCGGTTCCGCTCGATGCCGATCCACGCCTCGTCGGTGCTGGCCGGGCACATCGTCGCCAGCCTGGCCCGCAACCTGCTGGCGACCGCGCTGGTGATCGGGGTCGGCCTCGGCGTCGGCTGGCGCCCCACCGCCTCGCCGCTGCGGTGGCTCGCCGCGGTCGCCATGATCGTGGCGTTCATCCTGGCCATGTCGTGGCTCGCGGCCGCGTTCGGCCTGCTGGTCAGGAGCCCCGAGGCGGCGACCGCCGCCACCTTCGGGCTGATGTTCATCCCGTACCTGTCGACCGCGTTCGTCCCGTCCCGCACGCTGCCCGCGGTGCTCCGCCCGATCGCCGCCAACCAGCCGTTCACGCCGGTGATCGAGACCATGCGGGGGCTCTGGATGGGCCGCACCTCGACCGGCGCGAACGTCGGCCACGAGGCGCTGCTGGCCGGCGTCTACTGCGCGGCCATCCTGCTCGTCTCCTTCGTCTGCGCGTCCCGCCTCTACACCCGCCGCACGGCCGCCTGATCCTCGGCAACGCCGGTGATCTCGCCCGTCGGCTCGCCCCGGGTGTTCGCCGCGCGCAGCCCGATCACCGCCGCGGCGACCAGGAAGACGCCGGCGACCAGCAGCGCCCGGTGGAACCCGGACGAGAGTGACCCCCATCGATCAGCCGGAACGAGCCCGCCATGACCAGCGCGCAGACGGGCAGGTTCACGAAGAAGACCCATCGCCAGCTGGGCCGCGCGGCAGTTCCGGGACATGGGCCGCTCCGACGCCCGCGATCTCGCCGTCGAGCTCATCGCCCGCTACCAGGGCACCGCGCTGCTGGCGAACACCTTCCGCGACCCGGACCTGATGGACCGCGAGGCCGTCCGCTTCGCCCAGTGGATCGACTCGGTATAACGCCTTGAGCGACGCCACCGCCTTGGCGCTGGTCCGCGCGGTGGTCCGCTTGGCGGGCGTGCGGCGGCGCTTGAGCCGGGCGTAGATGATCGGCTGCTTCCCGTCCCCCGGGCTGCGCCGGTCGGTCTCGAACAGCGTGGTCGCGGTGATCAGGTCGCTCAGCTTCCGGTACCCGTAGCTGCGGGGGTCGAAGTCCGGTCGCTGGTTGGTGATGATGTTCCCGACTCCGGCCAGCGGGGCCCAGCCGTCGTCGTCTGAGGCGGCCTCCAGCGCATTGCGCAGGAACGTCACCAGCGAGACGTCGTTCTTGAGCTCCGCCGCCGTGGCCGGCTTGCGCCGTGGCGCCCGGACCGAGGCGCCCGCCGCCCTGGTCGCGGCGCCGTTCTCGTCCTCGTCGTCGTCGCTGTCGTCGAAGGTCAGGTTCTCGATGTAGATGAACTTGTCGCACGCGGCGACGAACGGCTTGGGGGTCTTGCGCTCCCCGAACCCGTACACGGTCAGCGCGGACTCCCGCAGCCGGGCCGCGAGCCGGGTGAAGTCGCTGTCGCTTGAGACGATGCAGAACCCGTCGAACCGCCCCGAGTAGAGCAGGTCCATCGCGTCGATCACCATCGCCGCGTCGGTCGCGTTCTTGCCCCTGGTGTAGGCGAACTGCTGGATGGGCTGGATGGACTGCGAGAGCAGCTGGTCCTTCCAGCCCTTCAGCTGAGGCTGGGTCCAGTCGCCGTAGGCCCGCTTGACGTGCGCGGTGCCGTACTTGGCGACCTCGGCCAGCAACCCCTCGGTGATCGAGGGCTGCGCGTTGTCGGCGTCGATGAGCACCGCAAGCCTGGTCGAGTTTTCGCTGGCCATGCCCGCCACGCTATCTCACCGGCCCCCGCCGCGAACTCCCCACCAACAAACCAAGAACAAGCCCGTCATTTCGAACGGACCGCTGCTCCGCCCCGCCCGACAACGTTTCCCTTCCCAGCGGCCGGCGCCGGCGCGGGGATGAACGGCGGCCCTGTGACACCGCAGCGCGGTGGTCACTGGTGCCTGGCCGAGGTGGTCCAGTCTTCGGGATCGCCGACGCGCAGCACCTGACCGGTGATGCGGTGGCCCCAATCGCTGAGCAGGTACGCGATGACGTCTGCGACCCGGTCGGGTGCGCATGGCCCGCCGATCTCTATCGACACCGCGTTGACGGTGATGTCACGCGCTCGCAGCTCGAGCGCGAGCGCTCGCGTGAGCACGTCGGTGACGGCCTTGGTCGCTGCGTAGAGTCCGTATGCCCGCAGGGACGACCCCCCCGCTGACCCGGACAGGTTGATGATCGCACCGCCGTCGCGCAGGTGGCGGGCCGCTTCTCGGTTGACGATGAAGGTGGCCCGTGGATTGATCCGGACCAGCGCGTCGAACTCGGCAAGCTCGGCCTCGGCCAGTGCAGACGCGGTGATCTGGGCGTCGGCGGCGTGGACGACGACGTCGACGCCGCCGAACGCCGCGATGGTCTCGGCAAAGAGCCTGTTCACGTCCAGATCGTCGGCGATGTCGGCCCGGACGGCGACGGCATTGCCGTTGCGCGCCAGGATCGCCCTGACCGTCAGCTCGGCCGCCCGCTGGTCGTGCAGGTAGTTGACGACGACGGCGCACCCGCAGGCGGCCAGGCGGCGGATCGTCGCCCGGCCAACGCCGCGGGACCCTCCGGTGACGATTGCCACCCGACCTGCGGGCGATTCGTCGAGGGCGGAGCTCATGGCATGAGCTTGGACGGCGTCCAGCCGTCTCGCACCCGTGTGGTCCCTTGCCCGAGCACGGGCTTATCGTGGAACATGGCCGCATCCAGGACGTTGGCCTTCAGGGGGCGTGCTCGCGAACGCCAGGCCCTTGACGGCCAGTTGGACCGCGTTGGCGGCGGCGAGAGCGCGGTTCTCGTCATCCGGGGTGAGGCCGGGATCGGCAAGACCGCGCTGATGCGCTATTGCGCGCGCCAGGCAGCCGGCTGCCGGCTCGTGCAGATCGACGGCGTGGAAAACGAGATGGAGCTGCCGCTGGCGGCGCTGCACCAGCTCTGTACGCCGATGCTGGGCGGCCTGGCCGCACTGCCGGAGCCGCAGCAGCGTGCATTGCGGGTGGCGTTCGGATTGGCCGAGGAGTCTGCTCCGGACCGGTTCGTTCTAAGCCTGGCGGTGCTGAGCCTGCTGGCCGAGTACGCTGCGCAGCGGCCTCTGGTCTGCCTAGTCGATGACGCGCAGTGGCTCGATGAAGCCTCGTCCCAGGTGATCGGGTTCGTCGGACGGCGGCTGCTGGCTGAACCCGTGCTGCTGTTGTTGGCGGTCCGGGAGGCAGCGCAGGAGCGGCTATTTCCCGGACTGCCCGCGCTGACGGTCGAGGGGCTTACCGACCAGGACGCGCGGGATCTGCTGGCGGCCGTGGTCCCTGGTCACCTGGACGCGCAGGTGAGCGACCGGATCGTCGCCGAGACCGGCGGGAACCCGCTGCGGCTCTTGGAGCTGGCCCGAGGGATGAGCGAAGCCGAGCTGGCGGGCGGCTTCGCCGGCCCGCGCCAGGCGAGCCTGTCTGATCAGCTCCAGGACCACTACCTGGAACGGGTTCGGGTCCTGCCGGAGCCGGCCCAGCAGCTCATGCTGCTCGCCGCGGCCGACCCGACCGGGGACGCCACGCTGTTGTGGCGGGCCGCCCAGACGCTGGGGCTGGGACGTGACGCGGCGGCTGCGGCCGATGCCGAGCAGCTGCTGACGATCGGCTCTCACGTGCGGTTTCGCCACCCCCTGGTCCGGTCGGCGGCCTATGTGGCCGGCTCCCCGGAGGATCGCCGTGCCGCCCACCTGACGCTGGCGGCGGCGACGGACACCCGGACCGATCCTGAGCGCCGGGTGTGGCATCTGGCCGCCGCCGCCACCGGACCGGATGAGGACGTCGCCGCCGCGCTCCAGCAGGCGGCGGTCAAGATCCAGGCGCGGGCCGGGCCAGCGGCCGCCGCGGCCTTCCTCCAGCGGTCGGTGGCGCTGACGGACGAGCCGGGCCGGCGGGCCGAGCGGGCCCTCGCCACCGCTGTCGCGAACCTGCACGCCGGCGCGTTCGACATCGCGCTCGGCCTGCTGGCCCAGGCCGATGCCGACTCGGTTGACGATCTGCAGCGGGCCCGGGTGGAGCAACTCCGTGGGCAGATCGAGGTTGCATCGGGCACCGGCCGCGAGGCGCCCGTGCTGCTGCTGCGGGCGGCCAAGAGACTCGAATCCCTCGACGCCGAGCTCGCTCGGGAGACCTACCTGTACGCGTGGGTGGCGTCCCACCTGGCCGGCCCGCTGGCCGGATCGGGCGGGCTGCTGCTGGAGGTTTCCCAAGCGGCGCAAGCGGCCCCCCGGCCGGCGGCGGCTCCGCGGCTTTGCGACCTCCTCCTCGACGGTCTGACGACGATGATCGCCCAAGGGCGGGCGGGCGCAGAGCCGACCATCCGTCGAGCGGTGGCGCCGTTCCTCGGCGATCAGGTGTCCGATCAGGAGTGGCTGCAGTGGGGGATTTTCGCCCAGATGGCGGCCATGGCCGTGTGGGACTTCGACAGCTGGGTCGCGTTGAGCGCCCGCCATGTCGAGCTCGCCCGCGGCCTGGGCGCCCTCGCCCCGCTGTCCATCGCCTTGAACGGACGCGGGAGCGTGGCCACGCACTGCGGCGACTTCGAGCTGGCGACGTCGCTGGCCGCAGAGAAGGACGTCGTCAACGAAGTGACCGGGATTCGGCACGCGACCACCTGCGATCTGCTGCTCGCCGGTTACCGGGGCCGGCCTGGGGAAGCCGTACCGCTCTTCACGGCGACCACGGAAGACTCGATGGCTCGCGGGGAGGGACTCGCCGTCCAGATGGCCAACTGGTCCGCAGCGGTCCTCCACAATGGCCTCGGCCGCTACGCGGAGGCGCTGGCGGTGGCGGAGCCGGCCACCGAGGAGTTCTACTCACCCTTGAGCACCCAGCTGATTCTGCCTGAGCTGGTCGAGGCCGCCACGCGAACCGGGCGGGCGGACCTCGCCCGGCACGCCTCGGAGCGGTTGTCGGCAATGACGACCACTGAGGGCTCCGACTGGGCGAAAGGCCTCGAGTCGCGCTCGCGCGCGCTGGTCAGCGACGGCCGGGAGGCCGAGCAGCGCTACGCCGAGGCGGTGCAGCGGTTCCAGCGCACACCGCTGCGGCCCGACCTTGCCCGGGCCCACCTGCTCTACGGCGAGTGGCTCCGTCGCGAGAGCAGGCGGCTCGACGCCCGCCACCAGCTGCGCGCCGCGTATCACCTGTTCACCACCATCGGCGCCGACGCGTTCGCCGAGCGCGCGCGCCGGGAACTGCTCGCCACCGGCGAGAAGGTCCGCAAACGAGAGGTCGACTCCTGCAACCAGCTCACCCCGCAGGAGGAGCACATCGTCCGGCTGGCCCGTGACGGTCGCACCAACCCCGAGATCGGCGCGGAACTGTTCATCAGCACGCGCACCGTCGAGTGGCACCTGCGCAAGGTGTTCGCCAAATTGGGCATCACCTCCCGCAGGGACCTGCACAGCATCCGCTAATCGCAGATCCCTGGTTCCCCGCTGGGGGCCGCGCGTCCTCGTGCACGCGTGCCGACCAGGGTTCTGCACGGGTGCAACGCATCGAGCGAAGGCGTGATCGTGAAGCAACGTCCGCTCGAGAGGGAGGCTCGAATGTCCTCGTTGTCCACTGCCCACGACGGCCCCGGCTCCGCTTCCGCGGCGCCGAACCTGCCCAGCGACCTTCGTGAGGGCTACGCCGACATCGGCGACCAGCGGCTGCATTACGTCGAGGCCGGCCAGGGGCCGCTGGTCGTCCTGCTGCACGGCTTCCCGGAGTTCTGGTACGGCTGGCGGCAGCAGATCCAGCCGCTCGCGGCGGCGGGATTCCGCGTCGTCGCGCCCGACATGCGGGGCTATAACCTGTCATCGCGACCAGAAGACGTCGCCGCGTACGACACCGGTTCGCTGGTGGCCGACCTCGTCGGCCTGATCCACGAACGCGGCGCCGAGTCCGCACTGCTGGTCGGTCACGACTGGGGCGGAACCGTCGCCTGGGACACCGCGATGAACCATCCCGAGGTCGTGGACCGGCTAGCCATCCTCAACGCGGCCCACCCGCGGAAGCTGTCGCAGGGGCTGCACCACCCGGGCCAGCTCCGCCGGTCCTGGTACTTCTTCTTCTTCGATCTCCCCGACCTGCCAGAAACGGTCGTGCACGCCAACCACTGGCATTTCTTCCGGCACTTCCTGCACGACGCCCGCCCCGCCTTCACGCCGGAGGAAACCGACCGCTACGTCGAGGCATGGTCCCAGCCCGGCGCGGCCACGGGGATGATCAACTACTACCGCTCCTCGGTCCGCCAAAATCAGAAAAAGGCCGAAGAGGCGCTCCGCCCGATTCAGGCGCCCACCCTGGTCATCTGGGGGGACCGCGATCGCTACCTCGGCCCTGAGCTCGCCGAGCCCGACCACGACGACGTGCCCAACCTCGACCGCGTCGAGCGCCTGCCCGACGCCTCGCACTGGGTGCATCACGACGAGGCCGAGCGGGTCACGCAACTCCTGACCGAGTTCTTCGCCCCCGCCCTCACCGCAAGGAACTGAGCAGGGACTTCCGATGATCACTCAGGCGTATCGCACCCTGCGTGTCGCCTCCAGCGACAAGGGCGTGCTCAGCGTGGTCATCGATGCGCCGCCCATGAACCTCATCGGGCCGGACCTGGTGCGCGACCTGGACGCGTTCGTGGCCCGGCTGGCCCGACGCATCGCCTCGTTCCCGGCCGACGCCGTGCGAACGGCCAAGCGGCAGATCAACCAGCTGACCATGCCCGGCGCGGACGCGATCCGGGCCGATGCCCGCCGGTTCCGTCAGCTGGTCAGCTCGGACGCGGCCAAGCACAGGAACGCGGCCCTGTTCGCCCAGGGCCTGCAGACCCGCGGCCCGCTCGAACTCGACCTCGGCGACCGCATCGGAACCCTGTTACCGGCGCCTCGAAATGCCAAAAAGAAGTCATCGGGAACAACCGGCCGGCGCAGATCGTCAGTCCTCAAGAGCCTGATAGGCCGTGGTCGAGAAGTCGCCGAGGAGGCCGGGACCCAGGTGCGAGGTGAACGCGTGCTGGGTGAGCAGGATCAGCGTCAGGTTCTCGGCCGGGTCGTTGGCCCAGGTGGTGCCCAGCCCGCCGTTCCAGCCGTAGGTCCCGACGCAGTGGTAGACCTGCGTACGGCGCGTCACCACCGACACGCCGAACCCCCAGCCCATGGCGTCGAAGTCGCCCGGTGCGAGGCCGGAGACGGCCTTCACCGAGGCGGTCAGCTGGTCCGACGTCATCAGCGAGACCGACGGCCTGGACAAGATCCTGACGCCCCGGTGAATCCCGCCGCCCATCAGCATCGACGCGAACGCAAGGTAGTCAGGGGCGGTGGAGACCAGCCCGCCCGCGCCGGACGGGAACGCCGGGGGAGCGGCCCACTGGCCGTCCGGCGGGTCGTAGACCACGAGCTCCCCGGAGGCGTCCCTGGTGTACTGGGTCGGCAGCCGGCTGATCGAGTCCGGCGGAACCCAGAACCCGGTGTCGGTCATCCCCAGCGGCTGGAAGAGCCGCTCCTGCAGGAAGTCGCCGAGCGGCTGCCCGGTCACCCGGGCGATGAGCACGCTGAGGATGTCCGAGCCGAGGTTGTACAGCCACCGCGTGCCCGGCTGGCAGGCGAGCGGCAGCGCGCCGAGCTGCCGCATCCACTCGTCCGGCTCGACCACCGCGGCGGGCTGGGGCATCCCGCCCCGCAGCGCGCCGAGCGCGTCCATGATCGGCACCGACCCCGGCGGTCCCCACATCCCGTGCCCGAAGCCGAGCCCGAGCTGGAACGTCAGCAGGTCCCGCAGGGTGATCGCCCGCTCGGCGGGCACGGTGTCGTCGAGCGGTCCGTCCACCCGGGTGAGCACCCGCCGCGAGGCGAGCTCGGGCAGGAACTCGTCCACCGGGTCGTCGAGCCGGAGCACGCACTCTTCCACCAGGACGAGGGCGGCGACGGCGACGACCGGCTTCGACATCGAGGCGATGCGGAAGATGGTGTCAGGCTCGGCCCCGCCGGCCGTCTCCACCTGCGTCTCGCCGTCCCGCGACAGCACCGCGACCACCTCGCCGGCCTCACCGCGCTGGACCGACCCGGCCAGCAGGTCGGCCAGCCGGCTCAGCCGCGACTTCGAGAACCCGCCCATCGAAGCACCCCCTTCTCGTTGAAGAGAACGCTACTGCTACTGCTCGTCGACCACCACGATGTCCGACTCGGCCAGCGCCGACCGGAGCTCGCCGATCGTGCAGGCCTCCTCGGGCCGCCGGCCGGCCCTGATGCTGGTCCAGCCCGCCGCGCCGAACGCCACCGCGATCGCCGTCCCGAGCACCCCCTGACCGCCGAGCACAGCACCCGGCCGGTGCTCGGCTCGTTGACGTCCGGCATCGTCCCCCCTTGCTATTGATCGTGCGCTATACGGCTAGGCTATGAACAATGGCCTGGATAGGAAGGTCCAATTGGCTACCGGTACGCAGACCAATTTCGCAGACGACGAGTTCCCCGCCGACCTGCTGGTGGAGCTTGACCGTTCCCGCCCGCGCACCCTCCGAGCGCAGCTCGAGCGCGGCCTGCGCCAGGCCATCGCCCGCAAGACGCTCGCCCCGGGAACCGCGCTGCCGCCGTCGCGGGTGCTGGCGGCCGAGCTCGGCCTCTCCCGCTCGCTCGTCGTCGGCGCCTACGAGCAGCTGGTCATCGAGGGGTACCTGGAGGCCCGCCAGGGCTCGGGCACCCGGGTCAGGGCGCCCGGCTTCGACACCCGCCAGGCGACGGCCGGGCCGGGCGACTCGCCGTACTGGCCGCTGCCGCTCGGCCACGACGGCAAGATCTCCAGGAGCGGGCTGCCCGACCCGGCCCTGTTCCCGCGCAACGAGTGGCTCCGCCACTACCGCGACGTGCTCCAGGACCTGCCCGACATGCAGCTGCTGTACCCGCCGCCGCGCGGCGAGCTCGAGCTTCGGGCGGCGCTCACCGCCTACCTGGGGCGCGTCCGCGGCGTCCGCGCCACCCCGGACCAGGTGGTGATCTGCGGCGGCTTCTCGCAGGGCCTGATGCTGCTGTGCCGGGCGCTTGGCCGGCGCGGCGTCACCCGCATCGCCGTCGAGGACCCGTGCTTCGGTTTCCACCGCCGGATCATCGAGGCGGCCGGACTCGAATCGGTCCCGGTCCCGGTTGACGACCAGGGAATTCGGACGTCACTGCTGGCCGGCCAGGACGTGTCGGCGGTGCTGCTGTCGCCCGCGCACTCCTACCCGAGCGGTGTGGCGCTCTCGGCCGACCGGCGGGTCAAGCTGCTCGAGTGGGCGCGCACGTCCGGGGCGCTGGTCATCGAGGACGACTACGACGCCGAGCTGCGCTACGACCGGCTGCCGGTGGGCGCGCTGCAGGGCCTCGACCCGGACCGCGTCGTCTACGGCGGCAGCGCCAGCAAGGTCCTCAGCCCGGCGCTGCGGCTCGGCTGGATCGTCGCGCCGCCCGAGCTGGCGGGCGACATCATCCGGGTCCGGCTGCTGGAGGACTTCGCCGCCGAGGCGCTCGGGCAGCTCACCCTCGCCCGCTTCATCGACAGCGGCGGCTTCGCCCGGCACCTGCGGCGGGTCCGCCCCATCTACCGCGCGCGGCGCGACCGCGTGCTGGCCGTCCTCGACCGGCACCTGCCGCAGATCGAGCCGAGCGGCGAGGCGGCCGGGCTGCACCTGCTGCTGCGGCTGCCCGAGGGGCGCGAACCGGAGCAGGTCGCGACGCTGGCCGCCAAGCACGACGTCCAGCTCGAGAACGCGACCTGGCACTGGGCCGACCGCTGCGCCGCGCCCCCGGCGCTGCTGCTCGGCTACGGCGCGCAGCGTGAGCACGCGCTGGCGGATGGCATCGAGGCGCTCGCGGCCGAGCCGTGGTGAGTCGCCCCGGTCCTTGAGCTCCGTCCACTAGCCTGTCCGGTATGCCGGTATTGACGGTACTGCAGCACCTCTGGGACCGGGCGACGGGCACGCAGCCCGCGCCGCCGGACTGGGTCGTCGCCGTGAGCGGTGCGGTCGCGCTGGTCGTGGTCCTGAACGGCAGGTTCTGGCACCTGACCAGGAACGCGATCACGATCGCGCACGAAGGCGGGCACGCGCTGGCCTCGCTGCTGGCCGGGCGGCGGCTGCAGGGGATCCGGCTGCACTCCGACACCTCGGGCGAGACCCGGTCCCGGGGCAGGCCGGACGGGCCGGGGCTGGTGCTGACCACGATGGCCGGGTACCTGACCCCGCCGCTGCTCGGGGCCGGGGCCGCCTGCCTGCTGGCCGCCCATCACGTGGTCCTGCTGCTGTGGTTGCTGGTGGTGCTGCTCGCGGCGACGCTGCTGGCGATCCGCAACGCCTACGGCGCGCTGGCGGTGCTGGTCACGGCGGCCGCCGTGGTCGCGGTGACCTGGCTGGCCACGGCCAAGGTGCAGGCCGGCTTCGGGTACGCGGCGGCCTGGTTCCTGCTGCTCGGCGGGGTGCGGCCGGTGGTCGAGCTGCAGCGCTCCCGCGGTCGCGCACGGGGGCACGGTCGCGCCGTCGCGCCGGGCCGGGTGATGTGGCAAGGTCGCGGCCCGCAGTCCGACGCCGACCAGCTGGCCGGGCTGACGGGAGTGCCCGGTGGCGTCTGGGTCGCGCTGTTCCTGCTTGTCGCGTTCGCCGCGCTCGCACTGGGGGCGTGGCTGCTGGTCCCCGGCCCGCTGCACGTGCCGAGGATCCGGTAAAAAAATCGAAAGTCCTTATATCGAACGGTCCGTTGCTCCGCCCGGTCGGCCCGCGACACGCGAAACGAGCCAATCGCATGGCGAATCGAACGCATTGGTTATGCGACAATTAATGCAAACATGTAAGCGAAGCGAACTCGGCTGACGCCGCCGCCGCCCGGGTGCGGCCGCGGATCGCCGCGCCGGCGCCAGACGGCGCGGTAGAGTCGGGGTTGCCGCGCGGCAGCGTCTTTGGTGGCGGCGTCGGCCGCGGCGGCGCCGATGGCAGAAGCTCGGGAAGGAGACGCGGGCGGTCATGCTTGAGGAAGTGCGCATCACCGGGCTCGGGGTCATCGACGACGCGCTGCTCGAGCTCTCACCCGGGTTCACCGCGCTGACCGGCGAGACCGGAGCGGGCAAGACGATGGTGGTCACCGGCCTCGGCCTGCTCTTCGGCGGCCGCGCGGACCCCGCCCGGGTACGGCCGGGGGCGCAGCGCGCCTCGGTCGAGGGACGCCTGCGGACCGACCCAAGCGGCAAGGTCGCGCAGCAGGTCGAGGAGGCCGGCGGCGACCTCGACGAGGACGGCACGCTGGTGCTGACCAGGTCGGTGTCGGGGGAGGGGCGCTCGCGCGCGTTCGCCGGCGGCCGCTCGGTGCCGGTCTCGCTGCTCACCTACCTGGCCGACGACCTGGTCGCCGTGCACGGCCAGTCCGACCAGCAGCAGCTGCTCAAGCCCGGGCGGCAGCGGGAATCGCTCGACAAGTTCGCGGGCGCGGTGCTGGCCGAGGTCCTCGCGGACTACCAGCGGGCGTACAACGGGCACCGCAAGGCGCGCGCCGAGCTGACCGAGATCACCACCCAGGCCCGTGCCCGGGCGGCCGAGGCGGCCGAGCTCCGGGCCGGGCTGACCGAGATCGAGAAGCTCAACCCGGTCGCGGGCGAGGCCGCGGCGCTCCGCGCCGAGGAGGAGCGGCTGGCGAACGCCGACGCGCTGCACGCCGCCGCCACCACCGCCCACGAGGCGCTGCTCGGCGACCCGACCGCCGCCAACGAAGGCGCCGACGCGGTGACCCTGCTCAGCCAGGCCCGTCGGGCGCTGGACGCGGTCCGCCGCCACGACGCCGAGATCGACGGCGTGGCCGAGCGGCTGTCCGAGGCGACGTACCTGCTGTCCGAGGTGGCCGGCGAGCTCGCCTCCTACGTCCAGTCACTCGACTCCGACCCGGCCAGGCTCGCCGCCGTGCAGGAGCGCCGGGCCGCGCTCAGCCGCGTCACCCGCCTCTACGGCCCGGCCGGGGTCTCCGCGCACATCAACGGATCGGCCGCCCCGATCGATCCGGGCGACTGGGTTCGGCCAGACGCCGACGCGGGGACGGAGCCCGAGCCCGAGGCCGACGAGATCGCCGTGGTCCTCGACTGGGCGCGCCGCGCCGCCGCCCGGGTCGGCGAGCTCGACAACGACGACGAGCGGATCGCCGCCCTCACCGCCGAGGAAGCGGAGCTGGCGGCGCACGTGGCCGAGCTCGCCACCCGGCTGACCCAGCTGCGGTCCGAGGCGGGGGAGCGGTTCGCGGCCGACGTCACCGCCGAGCTGACCGCGCTGGCGATGCCGCACGCGCGGATCTCGGTCGTGCTCACCCCGCTCGACGAGCCCGGCCCGCACGGCATCGACGACGTGGAGATCCGCCTCGCCTCCAACCCGGGCGCGCCCGCCCTGCCGCTGCACAAGGGCGCCTCCGGCGGCGAGCTGTCCCGGGTGATGCTCGCCATCGAGGTGGTCTTCGCCGGCGCCGACCCGGTCCCCACGTTCGTGTTCGACGAGGTCGACGCCGGCGTCGGCGGCAAGGCCGCGGTCGAGATCGGCCGTCGGCTGGCCAAGCTCGCCCGGCTGGCCCAGGTCATCGTCGTCACCCACCTGCCCCAGGTCGCCGCGTTCGCCGACAATCACCTGGTGGTTTCCAAGTCAAGCGACGGCTCGATCACCAGCACCAGCGTGATCCGGCTCGACCACGAGGCCCGCGTCCGCGAGCTGTCGCGCATGCTCGCGGGCATGGAAGGATCCGAGTTCGGCCAGGCCCACGCGGCCGAGCTCCTCGCCATGGCCGCCGACCAGTCCGCCCGGCCCTAGCGCGTTGATCACTCAGGACCAGGCCGCCGCGATCGCCTTCCACGTCTGCGGCGCCCCGCCGGGCGACCCCAGGCGCGGCTGGGACCTGACCGAGTTCGACGCCGGCTGGCTGATCACCGAACGGGCCAAGGCCGCCCGCGGCGACGGCGGTACCCGCGTCATCGAGCGCGACTCCGGCCGGGTGATGAGCTTCCCGTCGTCGGTCCCGCCGTCCCGCATCCTGGCCGACTACGACCGGGTCCGGGGATCCGGGTCAGCCCAGCCGGGCGCCGCTGGCGCTTGATCTGGGGCACGTGCCGTTCGGCGGTTCGGTCGCCGTGGTCGGGTGCGGGCCGATCGGGCACGACGCGGTGCGGATCGCGCTCGAGTCCGTGCGACCGGGCGGGCGGGTTGCCGCGCGCGATCGACTTGGCTGCGCGCGGTGTGGTGGCGCTTGACCCGCTCGTATCGTCGCGTACTCCGCTCGCGGACGCTGCGCAAGCGTTCGCCGCCGCCGAGAGGCGCGCCGGGCTGAAGGCCATCATCGTCCCTTAGCCTTTCCCGCACGGATGCTCAGAAGCTGTCGGCTACCGCACCCGGACGGCCGCTTCGTGATGATAGACCCGTTCGTCCCAGCGGCTGAGCGCGGCCCGGGCGGCGTCCTCGACGACGGCCCGCTCGTAATCGTCGCCTGCGAAGCCACGGACCGCGTCCAGATCGGTGAACCAAGTGATCGAGGTGAACATGACTTCCGCGCCAGATCCGCGCGATCACGGCTCAATTCTCGCACCGAGTGGACCGACCAGGCCCCCAGGTTTCCGACCTAGAGCGTAAGCGAGTAAAACGTGTTGTCCCCGGTCCGCACGTAGTCGGCGAACGGCTCGGCGGGGACGAATCCGCGACTGACGTACATCGCCCGCGCCGCCGTGAACCCCGGCGTGGTCCCGGTCTCGAGCGACACCCGCCGGTAGCCCCGCGACCGTGCCTCGGAAAGCAGGTGGTCGAGCACGGCCCGCCCCACGCCCCGTCCCCGTGCCTCGGCGGCGGTGTGCATCGACTTGATCTCGGCGTGGGTCGGGTCGAGTTCTTTGATCGCCCCCACGCCGAGAAGCGCGCCGGCCGCGTCGCGGTAGCTGAAGAACGCGATGCCCGGCTGGACCAGCGCGTCGACGTCGAGCGCGAAGCTGTGCTCCGGCGGCGTTTCCGACAGGCAGAACGTCAGATGCCGCTCGAGCAGCGCCCGCACGTCGGGCTTGCGGGGGTCGTCAACGGCGATCTCACTGGCAGTAGTCACCGCGGAAGTGTAGTAAACGGTCGTGTCGTGGACGTAAAGTCGCAGCCTGCGCGGCAGCCCAGGTGGCCGGCGGCGATCTGTTCACCAAGGAGGAACCGTCAGTGACCAATGAGACCCGAGGCCTTGCGCCAGGCACGCTGATGGCAGCGGAACTCGCCGAGCAGCCCGCCGTCCTCGGCCGCCTCGCGGCCCGCCACGCCACCGATCGCGGGCAGGTGCGGGCCGTGCTGCCGAGCGCGCACACGGGGACGGTGCTGCTCGCCCGGGGGTCGTCGGACAACGTGGCCGTCTACGGCCGTTACCTGATCGAGATGGCGTCCGGCCGGCCCGCCGGCCTGGCCGCGCCCAGCGTGCACACCCGGTACCGGGCCGACGTGGACTACACCGGCTACCTGGTGGTGGCGCTGAGCCAGTCCGGGGCGACGCCGGAGGTGGTGGAGACGGCCGCGTCCATGCGCCGGGCAGGCGCGGTCGTCATCGGCATCGCCAACGAGCCCGGCAGCCCCCTCACCGATGTGTGCGACCTCAGCCTGCTGACCGAGGCGGGCCCGGAGCTCGCCGTGCCGGCCACCAAGACGGTCACCGCCCAGATGCTCGCGGTGGCGGGGATCGCCGCCGCCTACGACCCCGCGCTGGTGGCCGCCGCCGACCTGGCCGCGCTGCCCGGCGCGGTGGCGTCGCTGCTGGCCGATTCCGGCGCGCCGGGCGCGCCAGGGCCCGCGGAGACCGTCGCCGGACGGTGGGCGGACGCGCGGCGGCTCGTCGTCACCGGGCGCGGGCTCGCCTACGCGGCGGCGCTGGAGACCGCGCTCAAGATCAAGGAGACCGCGCAGGTGCACGCCGAGGGCCTGTCCTCGGC
>Ga0335075_10008581_pt1 | contig 15636 bp, 11 predicted proteins | sample Lox_Sample_24_FD_206723 | JGI IMG/M metagenome (GOLD analysis project Ga0335075, IMG submission 206723) | Soil microbial communities from Loxahatchee National Wildlife Refuge, Florida, United States - Lox_Sample_2.4 | ecosystem: Environmental > Terrestrial > Soil > Wetlands | place: USA... | reverse complement strand
GCCGGACGGCGCGGTTGACTCTCCCGCCGTGGCACCCCCGAAGGTGGAGGCAGTTGGCCCCGGCACCGCGCCGGCCGCCATCGGTGAATCAGCCACCGGAAGGAAACGATCATGAACGCACCCACTGCCGCCGTCAGCCTGGGCTTCGCCGCTCTGAACATCGACTGCGCCGACCCGGCCGCGCTGGCGGAATTCTGGGGGAAGGCACTCGGCCGCCCGGTCAGCCCCGGCGCGGTCGCCGGGGACATGGCGGTCGACGCCGCCGACCCGGCGAGCGGACCCCGGCTGATCTTCCACCCGGCCGCCCAGACCGAGGCGGTCAGGAACAAGCTCCGTCCGATCCTGCTCACCGACCAGCACGAGCAGGAGGCCGAGCGGCTGATCGGCCTGGGCGCCAGGCGGCTCGACGAGGTCAAGCTCCCGGCGCTGCGCCATTCCGTGTTCGCCGACCCCGCGGGCAATGACTTCGACCTGGTCACCTGGCAGTCCGAGTAGCCGCGAACCCATCGAAAGGAAAGCAACCATGAACGCGACCGCCCCCTCCAGCCTGAGTGTCGCCGCCCTGACCATCGACTGCGCCGATCCCGCCGCCCTGGCCGAGTTCTGGGCGAAGGTACTCGGCCGCCCGGTCAGCCCGGGCGAGAGCGCCGACAACGTGGCCGTCGACGCCACCGACCCGGCGAGCGGACCGCCGCTGTTCTTCCAGAAGGTCCCCGAGCCCAAGACGGTCAAGAACAGGCTCCATCTCGACCTGCTCACCGACCATCACGAGCGGGAGGCCGAGCGGCTGATCGGCCTGGGCGCCAGGCCGCTCAACGAGATCAAGGTCGCGGGGGCGCGCTGGACCACGTTCGCCGACCCCGAGGGCAACGAGTTCGACCTGCTCACCTGGCAGTCCGAGTAGCCGCCAGCCCCGGGCGCTGACCGACGCCCAATCGACGATGTTCGATCGGCGGCCATCTGCCGCGATGGCCGCCGATCTAAAATCAACGCCAGCCGCGCGGGCGCGCGAGGCCGGCCGCGGTCCCGCGTCCCGTTTCACTGAATCGCGAAGCACGGGTCCGTTCGGAAAATCAAAGATCTTCAGCTCGAACGGAAGGTTGCTCCGCCTCTCCGCTCCATGATTCGCGGGATACCCATCCCGGGCCGGCCGAGTTAGGCCCGCTCATAAGTCCGTACACGGTTGCCCTCCCGATCGCGTGGCTGAACAGGAGGAATTCCAGGTAGGCGGGAGTCGCGACGCCAGCGCCTCGGGTAGTAGGCGGCGCGTGGCTCGAGGCGCCGCCGTGGTCAGCCGGCGGACTCGAAAAAGCGGTGGAGCTAAGGCGATTCGAACCCCCCTGACCTTCTGCATGCCATGCACCGAATTCTCGCCCAAGGGAGTCGCGTGACGTCCGGTTCTCGCAGGTCGGAACGTTAGGTGAGTCTGGTTGCGTCGCTCTGAATCTGGCGAAGTCCGGGGTCGTTGGCTCTTGGTTTGGCGCTGGCTGGTGGCCTCTCGACCGCGGGAGGCTCACGGTGCCGACACACCTGAGGGCTTGTCGCTAGTCCACTACCGGTGAGTCGTTACGCGCAAAGTAGTCTTTGATGCGGATTCGCATTGACCGGTCCATCGTGTACTCGAGGACCTGCGACGCGGGCACCCAGCGAACCTCGCTCGACTCGCTGCTCGGCGTCGGCTGCCCCGCCAAGGGCCGCGCGGTCAAGACGATGGAGAACTCCTGCCGCGCCTCGCCGTTGCTGGTGTAGAGGATTATGTGCTTAGGGTCGGAGTAGATGCCCACGATGCCGGTGATCGCGCACTCGATCCCGGATTCCTCTAGCGTCTCGCGCAGGGCCGCCTGGGCGACGGACTCGCCGAGGTCGATCGCGCCGCCGGGGACGGCCCAGTTGCCGTTGTCGGAGCGACGGATCATCAGAATCTCTTCGTCGTCATTGATCACAACTACGTTGACTGACGGGACGCGACTGTTGGCTGTGGGAGCTTCAGGGTCGTCGTAGTAATCGATCCTCCGCGGGCTCATCAGCGCATCCCCCTGACTATGGTGCTGTTCACTTTGGATCTACTCGAGGCAGTCGCCAGGCAACAACGCTCGGAGAGGTTCCGACAACAGTCAGCATGCTGGCCTGCGTAGACAAGGTTTCTCTGCATAGACATTGACCCGCTCGTTCTCATGTAAGCGAACCGCCGCAGTGAGCCCAGAGTCACTGGAAGCTCTCGGGAGCTTCAACCACGCGGAAGTCCGTTGCTAGGGCAACCGGAACAGTTGGAGTGCCGCCGCCTGATCGGGGGTCACCGGTAGTAGGGTGCTGGCGCCACGCGGGTAGATCAGGGCCTTGAGCCACTGGGCCTTTGTGACACTGGATGCGATGCCGAGCCTTACCCCGCGGGTCTCTTGCTCGGTCCGTAGCCGCTGAGCGTCGAAGAGGTAGACCGTCTCGACGCACCACGGCGCGACGGTGCCGCGTGACGATCCCGCCGACACGGCAGGACCCGTGAGGACCAGATAGTAGTCAAGCGCCTGATGATCGGTCGTGTCGAGCAGGCCTTGGTGCTTCATGTACCACTTGACGTTTACCGTGCGGCCCTGCAACGGGCCGGAGCGGAACCGGCCGTCGATGCCTTTCGCAGAAGCCGATGGCTCCAACTGTATATCGAAGACCTGTGACGCGATCCACTCGCCTAGGTGCCCCGCGCTGACCGGTCTTCCGATAATGCGGGCCAGGCTTACATCGATCGCGTTCCGCGCTTGCAGCAGCTCCGCTGTCTGCAGGAGAAGATCATTGTCTATCACCATCGAGCTCCGTGTTTCGCGCAGTGCGGACTGAACAGCGTCCGCGTCGGGAAAGCCTAGGGCAGGTACCTGGTCGGCGATTCTCTTTCCAGTCCTTTCCCTGCTGGCGTGCCGGGCACGCTGATTTCTCCCCGATGAAGACGAGGCGTATGGTCTCGCCAGTTCAGAGCCCTGCTACACTCTGGTCCGTCTTGTTTGGGCTGCGACTGATGAGGGCCAGATGAGTCACGTGCGTATGGCCTGCTTGAAGAGCAATCAGCGGCCAAAGAGTCACCGGTGAGTGAACTTGCGCAAGTGTCGCATTAGGGAAGAGTCATATCACGGACGGAGGTCGCGGCCGACTTGGGTCCGTTGGCCGAATTCGGATGTGCTTGGGCGAAGGCGGCGATCGGCGCGCGGCGTGAGCATGACTACCGATACCCCGGGCGGAAACCCAGTCAATGAATTAAGGAATTGGGGCTTGCTCTTCGATCGGTAATCGCGCAGCGTTGTTGGCGGGTCGCTAATCGAAGATCGGGGTGTCGTGCCATGGCTGGGCGGAAGCGCCGGAAACCGGATGGGATTGCCGGGGTGATCGCTGGTGTCGTTAGCGATCAGCAGAAGGCTCGGATGCAGACGCAGCGGCTGGAAGCCAAGGCTCAGGTGGCGTGGGCAAAGGAGGAAGCCAGGGTGGCAGCGGCAGACGCGCGGGAGCAGGCGAGGCAAGACAAGCGGAACGAACGGGAACAGGAGATAGCCGACGGGCACGCGGAGGCCGAGGCGGCCACCAGGACGTTGCAGGGGCACCTGACCGAACTGCGGACCCTCCTAGCCGGCATCCTCGTGATGGACCCGTACCTGGCGTGGGATCGCTTCAAGGTGCCCAGCCTGACCGCGGAGTTCAAGCCGCCCAAGCGGCTGGCTGAGCCGCTGCCGTCACCGCGGGAAGCCGACTTCATACCGGAATCGCCGACCGGCCTGCGTGCGCTGGCACCGGGTCGGCGCAGGGCGTACGGGGCGGCCGTCGAGCAGGGCGCGACCGCCTACCGGCGCGCTGTCGAGTCTCACGCCGATGCTGAGCGGATCAGGAGGCAGGAGCTAGCGCGGGCGCGGGCAGCCCATCAGCAGGCGGCCAGCCGGGAGCGAAGCCGGGTCGACACGCAGCACGCACAGATCGAGCAGATGGCGCGGGACTTCGCCGAGGGGAAGCGAAAGGCCGTGGCTGACTACTTCAGCGGGGTGCTGACCGTCCAGCGGTACCCGGCTGGGTTTCCCACTGGCGTCAAGGTCGCCTACCTGCCGCCCGAGCGTGAGCTGCGGGTCGATATCGACTTGCCTCTGCTGGAGGCGATCCCCGAGCTGGAATCGGCGGAGTACCTCGTCACGAAGAAGGAGCTCAGGTACAAGAAGCTCACCATCGCGGCCAGGAACAAGCTCTACCAGCACGTCGTCGCGCAGATGGCACTGCGGACTTTGCGGTGCGTGTTCGCCGCAGATCGGGAGACCAAGATTCTGGAGGCGGCGTGCAACGGATACGTGGACACCGTCGACAGCGCGACAGGCCAGGACGCGCACTGGTGTCTGGTGACCGTGCAGGTTTCCCGGGCTGAATTCGAGCGCCTGGACCTGGCGCGCGTCGACCCGGTCGACTGCCTGGCCTACCTGCACGCCAAGATCTCCCGCGCAGCCGAGAAGTACCAGCCGGTCCAGCCCATCATCGAATACCCGTGGGACGACCTGCACTACGCCGACGAGCTCGACGCCGCATCCGGACTCGACAGCGTGCAGAACCTCCTCGAGCTCGACGGGTACGAGTTCGAGCAGCTGCTCGTCAAGCTATGCCAGGAGATCCCCGAGTTCGACGAAGTCCGCCGTACACGCTCACGGGCGGACGGCGGCATCGATCTGGTCGCAGTGAACAAGACACCGTTCGTCGGCGGCCGAGTGGCCATCCAGGCCAAGCGCTACGCCCCGCACCGCAAAGTAGACATCGCCGCCGTACGCGAGATCATCGGCTCCATCTCGCAGCGCGAGTTCACCAAGGGCATCATCATCACCACCTCCGGCTTCACATCGGCTGCCCGCCAGGAGGGCGAGCGCCTCGGCGTCGAGCTCTACGACGGCGAGCGACTCCTATGGCTCCTGCGTCACCACCTCCACCGCGACTACAACATTATCGACCCCGCACGTCGTAAGCCTCAGTTCAGAAGACCCCCGGCATCCGGCTGATGCCGTGGGCGCAGAAGACGTCCACCCCTCGGGTGGGCCGAAGCTGGTCACGGCGTCGCCTGAGCGATCGCGAAACACCACGCTTCGCCGTCTTGTCGCCCACGCTCATTCTTGGGCCGGCGAGCTACTGCCGATACGGAACATCGTCCTGGTCGGCGATCCTCAACGAGTTTCACCCTCAAGGGTCGCGGTGACGTCGCGACGTTGCACCGCCGGCCAGTCCGAGTGGGTACGCCACGGGCAGCTGCTGCATATCGAGGGTAAGGGGTCGGTAGCGGAACCTCGACGCCGCGAAGCCGAGCGGGAGCCGATCGCCCGATCCTGACGCGAGATTCCCCGCACCTAGCGCTTGCAGAGGTTATAGAAACCTGACACGGTGACTATAAAGCAACCACGAGATGGACCCTTTTCCGGACACAGCAGACGGCAGTGTGGGATGGAGAAGCACAAGCAAATGGCTGCATCCGACTCCGGCACACACCAGATGGGCCATTGGCTGAGGACGCGAAAGCACCAGATCGCGACTGTGATGCTGGGAGCGTCATTGCTGGCAACGGGGGCCGTGGCCACATTCCTATCAACCAATGGGGCTGGCAGCGCGGCACTCATCGCTGGCGGGACGTTCCTAGTAGCTCTCGCCTTGCTGAACGAGCGCATCGCCCTGCTCAAGATCGGTGATATCGAATTTCATCTAAGAGAGGCTGCGCGGCAACTTAGCTACCAAGCGGCCGATCTGGCAGCCGCAGGAAACGGGGACGCGGCCGAGCAGCTACGCCGGCAGGCGCAAGCTCTGCTAGTGCAGATATCGCCGGTTGCCCGCGCGTACGAAGAGGTGCGCCGAACCCGGTCTCCGCTTCCCGAGCGGATAGCCGAGATGAGCAAGGTCATTGGTGAGGCCAAGCGCTACTCAGGTGAGCATCATCCCTCGGCAGAGGCAGTGCGCGCAATTTTCCATGATGGTGGAGACGGCGAAAGGCTGTACGCAATCGCGTTGATGCAAGCAGATCCAGAAGTTGCCGATATCGAACTAATTCTCAATGTTATTTCCAGCTCTCATTCCGCGTTCGAACAATACAACGCTCTAGTTGCAGCCCAGGTCGCACTAGCTAATCTCAGCGAAGCAGACAAGATACGGTTGGCCACCGCGATCCGTCGACAACTCGATCACGGCGGCTACATCTCTAGGTCCACTGATCGCCGACTCATTGCCGAGCAAATCCTTACATATATTGGGGAGCACGACCTTAGGGGACGTTAATGGGAACAAGAGACCGTGGCGAGCATTGGGATCGCCTCACCGCGGAGAATCTGCGATCTCTAGATGAATGGATGAGCGGAAAAGCCTATAATATCGAGCTGGATCGCTGGCTTACGGGCGGTTCAAGCGCCATTCCTATAGCAGTTGTTCGCAGATCCGGCAACGGGTATGGCGACAAGATGGCCCTCAAATTCTTCAAAAGCGCCGAGCTCATCGAACGGTGGAACGCGTCAGCCCAGAATTGCCCACCTGGCTTTAAAAAGCACATCATACAACTTCAAGATACTAGTCCAACCGACAGCAGCGGCCTACTCATCTCCCTTCTGGCCATAGGCGGGGGCGATATCTCGACATTCCGTCCTCTTGCCGAACTCGCCCAGGCCTCTTTCCCGAAACTCACTAAAGCCTGTCGAATTATTGTCCAGTCCATAATCAGAGAATGGAATCCGCCTCCGCGGACGGAGGATTATATACGAAAGGTTTCCGTATCGGATTATTTCAATGGCACATTCGATCGTGGTCGCATCCAACGTGGAAGCACTCTCCACCAACTGCTCGATGCGCAATCTGTCGACGTGAGCGCGAAATTTATACGAAAGGACCTCTGGGCCGGAGAAGAGCTGCTACCGAACCCGCTAACATTTGCTCACACGCTGCACGAACGTACATTGCACGGGTTCTACGGCAGGGCTCATCGAGATCTGCATGCTTGGAACATTTTGTTGTCCTTGGATCCATTTGAGCCAAATAACTATAGGCTAATCGATCTTGAATATTTTAGCTCTGCAGCACCTCTCGCACGTGACCCCATGATCTTGCTCTTGTCTATCGCAAAAGAATGGATGAGGGGTATAAAAGCTGGGTCTCTGCCCTCGCGCGAACTCATTAGAGTTATCGTAAATGATCCGTCAAGTGGCTCCGTATTGCCGACGCATCAGAAGGCAAGCCGTGAGATTCACGCTGTCGGCTATCGTTGGGCGGCTGAACAGGCGTCGTCTGGCGACGATTGGACGGCCCAAAGCCTGTTGTCACTCGCGGCCTGCGCCTTGCGCTACGCGAGCCGTAAGCATGCGGACATGGAAGATGCAGATGCGGTCCGAGCCTGGTATTTTGACCTCGCGGCCGTTGCCGCGCTGCGATATCTGGAGAAGACCGAGCAATGGACGACATTCAAGAAAACTCCTGCCGCAGACCCTAGCTCCTTGGCTCTGAAACTCGACAAATCATCGATTAGAAAGACCGATGATGAGGCCAAGGGAAAGGTAATTATCACCGAAGATAAGCAGGAGGGGAAGGCGCCATGCGAAAACGAGCGGGCCGGGGCGATAATTCTTGATTTCTCTCCCTCTCCGCAAAATCAGTGGCCGGATCTCGTCGAATCACTCCAGGCGCTGGATCTCAATAGTACGGACTGGCGTATCCTCTCGGCTAAAACCGGAAGACTGCGCATGCTCCTTTCGCAGGAGATTCCGAATCATCCAAACAGCGACGAACTTCAATCACTCCTATTGGAACTTGATAGTGCCCTGGGCGTTGTGATATCTCCGCATGGTACAAGCCCAGAACTGAACTCCGCCCTTTACGAGATCAAGAGGATCGCCACTTGGATTCTTGATCTACTCCTAGAGTAGGATGCTGAGCCCCTGACGTGGCGGCCGCGGCGAGAATCGACCCAGCGCACGATCCGCTGACGGCTGCGCTCGGGATCGTAGACGAGTTGGAGGAAATTTGCGAAGGAGATGCTACCAGCTTGGCAGGCAGTCTTTCGAAAATAAACTCCAAGATTCGGCGCCTAGACACGCACGCTAAGACTCTCCAGACTTTTCTGCCTGGACAGCGAGCTGCCATAAGCTCGCAAATGCACAATCTCAAAGATACGGTTTCAGGATTTGTTCAATATGAAAAGACCGCTGCAAACAGGCGGGGCGTAGACCACTATATGGATAGGGGAGAGGCGGCAGAGCGTCTGCGGAGTGCCGTCGACCGAGCCGCCACCTTTTTCCGCTCCATAAGGTACTAGCGGATCCGTTGGGAAATCAGCAGTCTGAGCCCGCTCTAGATATTCGGATTCATATCATTCGTGCCTATCACTCGAAGAACGCCGCAGATCCCCAGCCTGCGATGGTTTGGAAGTCCTCAGGATGGGATTCGACCGTGGTGCGGAGCTTGGCCGCAGAAGTGGGAAGTGCGTGGAGTATTCTCTCTGTTCCGGCTGTGAGGGTCGATACGGCCTGCGTGTAAGCCTGAAAGTAGGTTGACGTTTCTAGGCCCTTCGCCAATAGAGCCGCGAAGACCGGAGCCACGGTTTCGGAACGGATGGGCCATAGATGGCATACGACGGCTTGGCTCGGGCCGGCTGCCGATGCTGCGAGCCCGATTTCCCCGAGGCCTCCCAGCGACGCGGTCGTCCCGCTGTCGCATGCGTTGAGAACGAGGAGGCGGCGGTCGACAGTAGGGATTGGGTTATAGCGGAGGTCTCTGAGCGGCACCTTCGCCTCGCTTGGAAGCAGAAGGTGGGCGGCATCCGGGTCCAGAGGATCGTAGATTCCGTGCAGGCCGATCCAGAATAGATCGAACCCTGCGTCGTGGTAATCGCGCAGGAACTGCTCGCGAGTCATCTCCTGCTCGTCTCGAACAGTGACCTCGACGGCGGCCGTGGCCAACACGTTGGCCACGGCCTCACGTTCCCGGGCGGCGAAGAGTGACCCTCCGATCCATAGAACTGCGCGCTCGATCCTCGCGTCCGGACGGGACGCCTGGAGACTCATCGACAGAGGGCATGTCCAACCGAGGGCGTTCAGCATGAGTGCCTGCACAGGAGCCTGAAGGGTTGGTAGGACTAGCATCGCTGTCGGCGGGCCGCCTGTCGCGGCGTCGCGGGCCGATTGCGCGTCGGGCGTGCTTATGAACGCCTGAGCAGCGTCTTGGAATTCCGGCGCCCATTCCGGACTGGGAAGGCCTCGGCCACGCTCCGGGAGCGTCATGGCCGTCGCCGGCCCAGACCGAGTCGTGACAGTCGTGCTTAGGAAGGCATTCGCAGCCATCTGGAAGTCGGGCAAGTCAACTCCGGTCGGGGTGGCGCGCAGCGGAACATACTCGCAGCTCCAGGACAGACCGTCCTGACGATCGAGAACGCCCACGAGCGGGTTCTCTGTTAGCGGGGTACTGGAATCCAAGCCCTGCCATGCCGCCACAAGTCGCATAAAGCACGCCACGTGACCTTGTTGAAGTAGGGCAGTTAGAGGTGGGCCGATCATCGCGAACATTACCCCGCGCGCCCATGCGCTGTCGTCGGGCGACTCAGCCGATTCAATCTCGGCTCGTTGCGCTCGGATGAGCTCGAGGAACTCGTCAATGCGGGCCGCGACTTGGCCGCCGTCTCCAGAGAGGGCATTCCCCAGCGCCTCCAAATGTTCGGTGGCATGTAGTTCGTCCCCGAATCGGTCAAGGAGCTCGAGCGACCGTTGCTTTGGGTCGTCTCCGGTCACTGAGGCCGAACAAGACGCGAGTGCCCGGAGTGCCGTCTTTCTCGTTGAGGCGGGAGCGGCATCGTCGTCGGCCAAGCTTCGAAGTTGGTCGGAAATGATCCTGAACCCATCTGCGTTGCTCCGGTCGGGACGCGAGCCCGCCCAAGAAAGCAGCGCACATGCCAGGTCCAGGTGTTCTGGGGTACTGCCACCCGTCACCAATGCCATTGACCAGGGAAGGAGGCTGTTGCAAACGACGGGCAGGCCGGCCGCCATCCAGCCGTAGGTGTAAAGCGCGGTCAGCCATGGCATTACGACGGCATCGAGAGCTTCCGGAACGCTGCCCATGGCGGCGGCTACCACCCAACCAGGATGCATTTCCACGCCACCGTCGACTGCCCACCCTTCTGTCACCGACCACAAGAGCCAGTCGTAGGCCATTCCAATCCTGCGCCTCAGCACGCCCACCATTGCGGGGCAGAGTGTCGTAGCAAGAAGCAGCATCCGAAGGTCGGGTTCCCGCAAGCTCCCCTCGGGGTCGTCCGCAAGAGTAAGAAGGTCTTCCCGGAATGCCCGCGCGACGCGGACAAGAGCGCCTTCGTCAAGATGTTGCGCTGTGTTTTCTTCGAAGACGATGACGTCGTAGATCGTCTCGATACCCTGTCGAGATCGAGGATCGACCATCTCGTCCCAACGGGCCGAAGGGGTGCCGTTGGCTGCTGCCGTCGGCAGAAGTTCCCTGACGCGCCTGATCGGCCGGGATGTGGTCACGTCAGCAACCCTACTAAGGGCCACCGCGGTGTTCACCTCGACGCGGGTATGGCTGCTGGACGCTTCGGGCGCACGCACATCGCTAGTCGCTCCGCGCCAGGTCCGCCGTGAGACCTGCCCGGCCCTAGCGCGTCAGGGGCGGGTGCAGTCCGCCGCGGCCTGCACCTACCGCAAATTGGGAATAAATGGGATTAATCCGGTCAATCTGTGATTGCATCCCATCTGGCCACTCTGTTATAAGTGACCCGAAGCGGAAGATCTTGGCGCTAGTCTGTATTCATGGATCAGCAACTAGATGGACTAACGGTTCAGCTCGCGGAAGTGGCCATTAGGAACACCGCCGGCTCAATTTCCGATCGCATTAGATCTGTAAAGGCGCGGAAAAGGGACGCTGAAACGATCGCCGAGCTAGAGGGGATCATTGACGACTTGGTATCGGACAAGAGCGAGTTGCTTCGGATAGCGCGAGCATATGAAGAGGAATTCGTGGCGCAACGGATTTCTCCTGGAGACATCGCATATATTTCTAATAACATCGTTCCCCAGCTGCAGGGACTCATCGAATCTGCTGCGGCCAATAACGGTCAAGGTGCTGTTGCTCAAGACGTTATTGATCTCATTCGGCCGGTCCTTTCCGTCGAGACCGTCACCGTGCTGCAGCTGCTAGGCTTCAACTTCAAAAAGGCAATCGGCGAACCTCTGACTGAGCTGGTGGGCAAGCTGATCCTGAGCAGGTTGCAGGTGGATCCGACGCTACAGCTCGAAATTCAACGACTCACTTTGTCGATATCTCAGGATCCGGACGCGTACGCCAGGCTGCTTGTCATCGTTGGGAAAAATGGTGAATAGGGTAAGCGCAAACGCCGCAGGGCGCGGGGTTAACGGCTTCGCAGATCCGCGACCTCAGCATGGAATATCGCTGCCTCGTCGGTCCGGCCAAGCCTTTCAAGAATGTTGGCAATGACGTCGATCGAATCAGCAAGGTATGTATTGAATCTACTGGTTTGGGATGTAGCGTTTCGGTAGATATCGGCAGCTTGTTCGGCCGGTGGCAGCGCTTCGGCAGGTCGGCCGAGCGCCGCAAGGTCACGGGCGAGGCCCGTGAGCGCGTTCGCGCGTTCGGGCTGGTAGCGCCCTGGGCGCGCTTCGGCTAGTTCCTCGTAGATGGCTACGGCTTGCTCATGGCTGGTAAGCGCTGCGCTGGTGCGGCCGGTCTGAGCGAGGATGGCGCCCTGGTAGGCCAGAGCGATGGCTAGCGGCGGCAGGTATCGGATGCGGTCCGTTCCGGTGAGTTCTTTGAAGATGCGAACCGCTTCGGCGGTGGCGGGCAACGCAGCAGGTCCTCTGCCTAGAGCTGCGAGCCGGAGCCCGAGATCGCTGAGTGCGGAGGCAAGGTCTGCTCGGTATCGGTCAGGGTAGGCAGCGGCCAGCTCCCGGTAGAGTGTCACGGCTTCCCGGGTCGCCGTGAGCGCATTGCTATAGCGGCCGACGTCCGCGAGTCGGATGCCGAGATTGGCCAGGCCCAAGGCTAGTTCGGGGTTGTATCGGGCAGGTCTTGTTATCGCGAGGTCTCGAAAGACCGCAACTGCCTGTTCGGCTGCGACCAAGGCGTCCGCGTAGCGGCCCAGACCGGCCAGGCATACCCCGAGATTGGACAATGTTCCGGCGAGGTCCGCGCGGCGGTTGAGCAGGGAACGGCGGGCGAGGTCACGCAGGATGGCTTCTGCCGCCTCCGCGTGCTTCAGGGCTTCCGTCGGTCGGCCCAGATCTGAAAGCAGGGTGGCGAGGTTAGTGAGTGAGTTAGCGAGTTCAGGTCGGTATCGATCAGGGCTGATTTGCGCTAGTTGCTGGTATACGGCCACTGCTCGCGCCGAAACTGGAAGGGCATCGGTGGTGGCGCCGATGTCAGCAAGCAGTGCGCCGAGATTGGTGAATGCGATGGCCAGGTCGGGCAGGAACCGGTCTGGGTAGGTGCGGGCGAGCATCCAGTAGATACTTGCGGCTTCACGCGCCGACCTCTGCGCTTCTGAGGCCTGACCCAGTTTCGAGAACATTGCCGCCAGATTGACCAGTGAAGCCGCATGCTCGGGCAGGTAGCGGTCCGGGTCTGACTGCGCAAGCCGTCGGTGAATGCTCGCGCTCTCCTGCGCCGCGTCGAACGCCTCGGTGAGTTTGCCCATCTCAGAAAGGTTGGCGCTGAGGTTCGAGAGTGCGGTGGCCAGATAAGGGAGGTGTTCGCCCGGGTCGGCTTCAGCCAGCCCCCTGCGGATCGCCACTGCTTCCCCGGCAACTTCGGCTGCGTCTCCGGGTCGGTCGAGGCTTTGTAGTCGGACTCCGAGGTTGGCTAGCGCCGCAGCTAGGTCGGGACGGAACTGGGCCGGTTCGCTGGCGTCAAGCTCACGGTAGATAGCAACGGCATCTTGCGCTGGCCCTAGTGCCTCATCTACGTCTCCGGCCTGGGCAAGGCGGGAGCTGAGCACGTCCGCCCACCGGGCGCGCTCGGCCGGCTCGGTATCGATAGGCAACCCGGCGACGATTCGTCTACTGGCAGTGGCATCGGCCGCTGCCAGCGCGACCGTCGGGTACGGGATGGCCTGCTCGATGTCCATCAGCGTCTGGAGCGACACGGCGGCGGTGCTAGTCAGAACCTCAGTCAGAATCTGGCCAATCGGACCGCCGGTCTGAATGGCAACCGCAATGGCGGGAACCGCCAGGTGCGGAAGATCCGTGCTCAGCCCCTCGGCAAGCAGGCTGAGCGCAGCCGAGCTATGGGCGCAGGCACGGGCCAGGATGGTCAGCACTCGGCTCGCCTGTAGCGTGCCGAGCGCCTGCAAGCACGCTGCCGCCAGGTCATTGTCTGCGGCGAGCTGATCAACAACGTGGCGTTCTGCGACCAGGTCTGGTTGCAGAAATCCCCACCAGGCCGGTGCGGCCCCCTCCAACCCGAGTGGACTCGGACCCGGGTAGAGCTGGCGCAGCCAGCGGGCAATACCACGTCGCCGCGCGGAATTAGCGTCGGCCAAGGCGGGAACCCGTTGCAGTAGCCGCGCGGCATCTGCCTCATCCGCGGCGCCGAACAAGATGGCAACAGCGACCGCTTGGCCTGCCAATACCGAATCGACCCCGTCCGGTCCAGTCAGGCCCGCCATGCGGGCGGCCCCGAGCCAGAACACTTTCTCACGCCCTAGCAGCGCTTCGAGAACGCCGTCATCTGCGATAACCCGGACTATCTCAGCTGGCGAACGCTCTTTGCATTTCAGTACGGCAAGCAGGGCAGCAGCGTGCAGGACGAGAATGGGCACCGGCCCGACGGGAACATCCACTTCGATGAACTCCGGACCAAGCACGCCCAGCTCGTTTGCGAACGCAGTCACCGCTGACTGGAAGATCTCCCCGGCAGCCCCCGCCTCCGAGGAAAATGGCATCAGCGAGACTTGCTCGGCTCTCATGGCGAGTGACCGCACGCTCACGTCCGGGCTTGCCTCGACCTGCCGCCACCACTCGCCGATCCCGCGGGCCAGCAGGAGCACTCTAAGCCGCTCGCCGCGATCCTCAGCTACGGCGCGAAGCAGGTTGCCGAGACTGGACCGCGTCTCGGCATAGTCAATCATCAGCAAAACCGGTCCGGTTTTCATCGCGCGAACTGCCGAAACTGCGTCGGCTTCCTCGCCGAACCGAATAATCGTGCACGTCCAGCCGAGCGATTCCCTCTCTGCTGCCAGCTCCATAGCGAGCCTCGTCTTACCGACGCCCCCGACTCCGGTCAGCAGCAGAACCCGTGATCGCGCCTCGTCGTCGCACCATTCCCGAAGCCGCTCCAGTTCGGGCCGGTCGATGAAGCCCACTATCTGCTGGTCGGGTCGCAGCAGGGCGGCGGGACCCAGCTCGTTTAGCCGCGACGGGTTGCTTGAAGATACGCGCTGGAGCCGCTCTCGAGCAGCCTCCCCACGCTCGCGTCTACGTGTCAGGCGCCCGGAGACTTCCGGCGCAAGGTAAACGGCAACTCCGACAATCGCACCGCCCCAAAGCCCTCCCATTGCAGTACCCGCGGCTGCCAGACCCCCGGCGACGGCAGCGCCGCAGGCCAAGGCCAGCAGGGCCCGCACCAGTTTCGTCACTCACCTATCGTCTCGAACGAACGCCGGTACGACTGGCATTTTGGGGTTGCTGCCGTACCCGATCCTCGCGCGCACGCCTAAGTGATCTTCTTCATTCCCGATCTTCACCGTCCGGTTTGCCACCATTGACTCATGATCTTTCAATCCGTCACACCCATGGTCGGGTAGCCGGGGCGCATTGCTGCGGCCCCGGCCCCCTCAGAACCGGACGTGCCAGTTTCCCGGCATCCGGCTCAAGCAAGCCGCTAGGGCGGCGCGGGCTGCAGTGCAGGGCTCCTGTGCTGCCGGGCGGTCAGCGCCCGGCGACAGGAGGCGTGTATCAGGGATGTGGTGGTCTCGCTGAGGGCGCCGGGCTGCTGGCCGGACGCGCTGGGTGCGCGTCCGAGGGCCCGCTGAGTGACGCCGTGCCACCAGTCCTGCCACTCCTCGGGGGAGCCCGGCAGGTGGCGCGGGTCGATGAGCCCGTCCCCGCAGAGCGGGCAGCAGCCGTGTTGCCTGGCGAGCAGGCTCGCGGTGGCGCTGTCCAGCGGGGTGCCGTGCTTGTCTCGGCGGTACCGCCAGTAGCCTGCCAGGTCGGGGTCGTCGGGGGTTGCCCTGCCCTTGACCATGACGTGGCGGCGGATCCGTGTCCAGGAGTGCTTGCGCAGGTAGCTGCCGGTTGCCCGGTCGCCGAACACCCACGTGTCTTGCCTGGACGAGTTGAACGAGCCGAAGTACCGGGCCGTGACCCAGCCTGCGGGCTTGTTCTGGTGCGAGTGCCGTGCCCACTTCCAGGTGAGCTTCCACATGTAGTCCGTCAGCGAGCTGAATACTTCACTGGAGACCATGCCCCGGTGATAAGCCGTCCAGCCCCGGATGAGGGGGGTGAAGGTGGCGATGACCGCCATCGCGTTGGAGCCGCGCAGCCTGCGCATCTCCGCTGCGAGCTTGTTCCGGTGCTTCCTGATGGCCGCCTTGGACGGCTTGATCAGCAGCTTGCCGCCGGGGTAGCGGCGGAAGGTCCAGCCGAGGAAGTCGAA
>Ga0335075_10008580_pt1 | contig 15637 bp, 13 predicted proteins | sample Lox_Sample_24_FD_206723 | JGI IMG/M metagenome (GOLD analysis project Ga0335075, IMG submission 206723) | Soil microbial communities from Loxahatchee National Wildlife Refuge, Florida, United States - Lox_Sample_2.4 | ecosystem: Environmental > Terrestrial > Soil > Wetlands | place: USA... | reverse complement strand
GTTCGTCGGCGATCTTCTGGGCCAACAGCCGCGCGAGGAGCCCCAGGGATGGGCCGCCCCGCCGATCAACGTCGAGGACATGAAGAAGACGCTGAAGACGGCACTCAAGGAAGCGAACAAGCAGATTTACACCGCCTCGCGCGCTCCCGGCTCGAAGCGCCGCGGCATGGGCTGCACCGCGGAAGCCGTCTACGTCGATGGCCGCAACATCGTCGTCGGCCACGTCGGCGACAGCCGCACCTATCATCTGCACGAAGGCCGGCTCATCCAGATGACGCGCGATCAAACGCTGGTCAATCGCCTGGTCGAGCTGGGCACGCTGACGCCGGAGGAGGCCGAGACGCATCCGCGACGCAACGAATTGCAACAAGCCATTGGCGGACAGCCGGATGTCGAGCCAGGCGTGTACAGCGGCGTCCTCAAGGCCGGCGACTGGGTGGTCGTTTGCTCCGACGGTCTGACGAATCACGTCACAAACGCCGATCTGGAGCAAATGCTGCGCGGCGAGGGCTATTCCGCGGAGACGGTAGCGCGCCGCCTTGTCAACCTCGCCAATCTCCAGGGCGCCACCGACAACGCGACGGTTGTGGTCATCCGGGCGACGTGATTGCTGCCAGGCCGAGCCGCGACCGTGAGGAAGCGGAGCGAAGACCGCTCCCTTACGGTCGCGGCTCGGTTTTGTCTGCTCCCGGAACACAAAGGACCGCTTCCTCCAACAGATGGGCCGCTACCTGCATGGGGCTAACTTTCCGTTCGGGCGTGCTCATTGTCTCGGCGATCTCGGCCAGTATCCGGTAAGTGGCTTCGCTCATGGGCACCTTGGGACGGTGAATCCAGCTTGCGTCCGTTGGCCGGCCGGGTCTCTCTCCCTGGCTGGGCGTCAGCCGTTGGTGCAAGAGGTGAGCCAACCGTGCCATACCGAACGCTCCGCCGCCCACATCGGGAACCTGACCGACGATCTTGGCTCCGAGTAATGCCGCTAACTTCTCGCTGGTTTTCGCCATCGCGTTGCTCCTTCCTGTTTGATCCTCTCTGCGCAGCATCACGCTTTTTACCCCAGAAGTAAAGTTCCAGAATTCCAGGGAATCAGACCATTGACGGCCGCCTGGCGAACGCTTACAGTCGGACCATTACCGCAACTTTGCATCCGCCTACGAGGATCCTGCCGTGAAACACTTAACCTATCTCCCCCTCCTGCTGCTCGTCATGCTGGCAACTCCGGCGCGTCCGGAAGACAAACCCGTCGACAGCCGGCTCCATGCCAAGCTTCGCACCCTTAACGACAAGGATTTCTTCCTGCGTGTGCCGGCCACGAAAGAAGCGTGGCTCAAACGCCGTCAGGCCGTCCGCGAGCAGACGCTCGTCGCTCTCGGCTTGTGGCCGCTGCCGGTCAAAACGCCGCTCAAGCCCGTCATTCACGGCAAGATCGACCGCGAGGAATACACCATCGAAAAAGTCTTCTTCGCCAGCTATCCCGGCCACTATGTCAGCGGCAACCTCTATCGTCCCAAGACCAAGTCGGACAAGCTGCCCGGCGTCCTCTGCCCGCACGGCCACTGGGCCAACGGCCGCCTCAACGAGGCCGACGACAAGACCGTCGCGGCCCAGATCAAGTCGGGGGCTGAGAAAACGCCGGAAGGAGCGAAATATCTGCTGCAAGCCCGCTGTGCCCAGCTCGCACGCATGGGCTGCGTCGTTTTCCACTACGACATGGTTGGCTACGCCGACAGCACGGCCATCGCGCATCGCGACGGCTTCACCGACGCCGACGCCGAGTTGCGCTTGCAGAGCTTCATGGGATTGCAAGCGTGGAACAGCATCCGTGCCCTCGATTTCCTGCTGAGCTTGCCGCAGGTTGATCCTCGTCGCATCGGCGTCACCGGTGCCAGCGGCGGCGGCACGCAGACGTTCATCCTCTGCGCCATCGACGATCGCCCCACCGTCGCCTTTCCGGCCGTGATGGTATCCACGGCCATGCAGGGCGGCTGCGTCTGCGAGAATTGCTCGCATCTGCGCGTCGGCACCGGCAATGTCGAGTTAGCGGGTCTGTTTGCTCCTAAACCCCTCGCCATGAGCGGCGCGCACGACTGGACCATCGACATCGAGCGCAAGGGACTGCCGGAGCTGAAGCAGCTGTACAAGCTCTACGGCGCCGAGGATCGCGTTCTCGCGCGCTGTTTCCCGCAGTTCCCGCACAATTACAACCAGGTGAGCCGGGAAGTGATGTACAACTGGTTTAATAAACATCTGATATTGGGCTTATCGGAGCCGGTCGCCGAGAAGCCGTTCAAGCCGGTGCCGCCGAAAGAGCTGAGCGTCTACGATGAAGCGCATCCGCGTCCCAAAGACAGCGTCGATGCCGAGCGATTGCGGCAATACATGAGCGAGCAATCCGACAAGCAGATGGCGGCGCTGCTGCCCAAGGACGCGAAGGGACTGGCCGAATATCGCCGCGTTTTCGGCGCGGCCCTGCGGGCGATGATTCACGATGAAATACCGCATGGCGCTGACTTGAAGAAAGGTTGGAATCTCGATTCGCTCCCACCGCGTTACATCGTGGAGCGCAAGGGTAAGAAAGAGAGAATCCTTGCCTACTGGGAATTCCCGCCGAATTCCGACGGCAACGCCGAAACCGTGGTGGTATGGATTCATCCGCGCGGCAAAGCGAGTTTGTACCACGACGGCAAGCTCGTTCCGGCGGCAAAGCAAATACTCGATCGCAAGGCAGCGATTTTTGCGGTGGACGTGTTCGGCACGGGCGACCTTTTTCTGGATAAACCTATTGCGGTCAACAAGGATTACGCGGGTTTCACCTTTGGCTACAACCGCACGCTCCTAGCCGAGCGCGTTGGCGACATTCTGACCGCCATCGCCGCTGCAAAAAGCCAATCCTGGGTGAAAACGGTGCATCTGGTCGGTTTCGACAAGGCCGGCCCGTGGGTGCTGCTGGCACGCGGTCTGTGCGGCGACGCCGTGAAACGCACGGCCGCGGACTTCAACGGCTTCCGCTTCGACAAGGTGCGGACGACGACCGACGAAATGATGCTGCCGGGCGGTCTCAAGTATGGCGGTCTGCCGGCTCTGGCGGCGCTGGCCGCTCCTGGCGAGCTATTCGTTCACAACTATCGCGGCACCGGCTCCGGCTTGTGGCTCAAGGCTGTGTACGCGGCAGCGGACGCCAAGAATCAGCACCACAGATCGTCCGAAAAGGTGACGGAGGAGAAAATCGCGGAGTGGCTGCTGCGATAAGCGGGAATGGACAAAACCTATCCGAGCCTGAAACGAAGGCTGTTCGCTTACGCTTCAGGCTCGGACGGCAACCAAGCTAGGGCTGCGGAGACAACGGAGGATCGCAGCGGGACGGCGCAAAGACATTCTGCGTTGGCAAGGTAGGCGATAGCTCCGCCAGCTTCATTTGCAGCCGCAACGACGGCGGCGGGACTCCCGCCCCCATTGGGTCGCCGGTCCGCAAGCAATTCTGTTGGGATTGGTCATAGGCAGCCGTGGCGACGGCATCGAGGCGCAATTTGTTCCCTCCCACGGACCAGCCGGCAAACAACCCTTTGCTCGGCGAAATGGTGGAGAAGATGCCTGTTTTTAAACAGACATCGGTGTCGAGAAAGACATCGCGGCCAATCGAACCGACAGCGAGGGTGTCCTCCAAACCCAGCGTGAGCTTCCCTTTCTTCAGGCTCTCTAAATGGCTCCGTGTTCGGAAGATGAGTATCAGATTGGCTCTTTCTACGCCGACTTGAATGCCGGCGCTTGCACCCGATAACGTAAGGAACTGGGGCGATCCCCAGGAACCATCCGCCTCCCGTATCAACAAGACGCCGCGGCCATGCCGCCCGCCGATCCCCGCGGCCGCCTTGAACATACCAGGAAAAATCGCTACTCCCTGAGCCTTTCGCAGCAAGGCCCTCATTATCCGATTAACGGGCAAGGCCATCACGATCCGATTACCGTACCGCGCTTGCAGCTGGCTGAGGGCGGCGTTGGCTCTTTCCAAAATATCTGTTTCGCGGTCGCCTGCCCAAAGCGGACCACCGAAAGCGAGCTGCCACGCAAGGCTGACCAAGAAGAAGAGACGGCTGATTTTCGTCATGACGTTGTGCATCCTTTCCGTAGAGAAAACGGATCGACTTAAACGGGATATTCCGTCAACGGTGCCGCGCCGGGAACTCGATAAACGGTAAAAATGATTCGAGCCGGAAGCGTAAGCGAGAATAGTGCCCTCACTTACGCTTCAGGCTCGAATGCAAACGGTTTATCCGCCGGCTTACTTCACCAGCTTCTTGACCTCGTCCTCCAGGTTGGCGATCTGGCCGTTGCGATTGACGACCTTGCCGTCCTTGCCGACGACGAAGATCGTCGGCAACACCTGAATACCGTAGTCGGTGGCCATCTTGCTTTCGAGGCCGCCGTCCTGGTGCAGGTGCGTGCCGGGCACCCGCGTGCTCTGGAGGTAGCTGCGGGCCTCGTCGCTGCTGTTGTCGAGATTGACGCACACCAGATCAACCTTGCCGGAGTGCGTGTCCAGCATGCCCTTGAGCTTGGTGAAGTCGCTGGTGCATTGATTGTTCCAGCTGGCCCAGTAGTAGACGATCACCACCTTGCCGTGCTTTTGATCCATGTCGAAGGCGATGTTCGGATCGTTCAGCATCGGACCGGACAGCTTCAACGTCTTGCCTTCCAGCTCCAGGCGAGCGATCGAGCCTTCGGCCTTGCGCGCCTGCGCCTTGTCTCCGAAGTGGTCCTTGAGCTGCTTGTACCAGTTCTTGGCCTCGACTTCCTTGTTGAGGAACTCGCTGACCATGCCGGCCTGCAACAGTGCGTCAGGCGTGTCCTCGCCGCGCGGGAAGCTTTGCACGAATTTGGCCAGCCGAGCCAGCCACGCTTCCTGGACTTTGTTGAAGTCCTTCTCCTTGCCGTAAGGCGGCAGGCTGCGCGAATACTCGGCCTGCATCTCGCGGTAGGTGACGTAGGCCGTCAAGGCGTGTCCGGCCGGAAGGGCGGAGCTAAGCTGGCGCTCCAGGGCGAGCAGACGGGTCATGGAGACCGTGTTGCTCGGATCGCTCTGAGCGGCGGTGCTGAGGCTGTCGGCCACCTGGCGAATCCACGGATCGCGGTTGTTCGACTTGACCTTGGCGACGATGCGCTCCAGGATGTCGGCCCTCTTCAGATGATGTTCGGCCAACGCGGGATTGGTCGAGCCGTTGGACGGCGGCACGCGCTTGTCCAGATCGGTTAGCTCGGCGATGAGCTTTTGTAGCTCCGGATTCTCGCCCAGGTCGAGCGAGCCTGCCTTGCCGGACGGCGTTTCCGGAGCGGCGGCGCCCTGGACGGGAGCGCTGACGAGCCGCCAGGCGTTGCCGAGCAAATACATTTCGCCGGTTTGAATCCAGTCGCTGGTGCCGCCGTTATCGTACAGCAGCGTGCCGCGCGTGTGCTTGTAGACCTCGGCCCGTCCGGCGGAGCCTTCCGGTGCGACGCACTGCGGCGCCACCGTCTCCAGGTGAATCCACGTCGCCTTGGAGCTGAGCTTGGTCAGCTTGCTCACCGTCTTCTGGAACTTCTCCGAAGCGGACTTGAGCTGCTCGCGAATGCGGCTGGCCTGCTCGTTGGGCAGATCGAGCGTCTTCAGCTCGGCCTCGGTCAAGAGCAGCGGCTGCAAGCGCGCGAAGTCCTTGTTGATGAGGGCGGCCAGGATCTCCTGGCTGACTTCCTCCGGCGAAATGACTTTCCAGGAATCGATTTTGCCGTCCTTGTTCTCGTCGATGCCCCATTTGGAGCCGCCGGCGTTGAGCCAGCGATACTGGTTCGGCTTGCCGTCATAGGTCGTGTCGATCTCGGCGTACACCTCGACGCCGTCCTTGTAATAGGCCCATACGTCGATGTGGTTGTCGCCGTTGCTGTCGAAGAAGCGGCGGACGAGATTGCCTTCCGCGTCTTTAAGGATCCAGCCGCTGCCGCGTCCACCCTTGAGCAGCTCGACCTTGCAGCCGGCGTGCTTGTCGGCGTCGGGCGTGGTGCAGACAACGCCCTCCTGGCGCGGCTTGAAGTTCAGCATCTGAGCGACCGTGGGGGCCGCCGTCGCCGGGGCCGACAACGCGCCCAGAAGCAGGCAGCTCGTTAACCAGCTACTGATTCGCGCAGGTCGGCACAAAAACGACGTTCTACCGCCAAGGCGCGTGGCGTCACCTTTCGTCATCCCTGACTCCTTTCGTTGCCGGTGTCTCCCTTCACTCGGACCTACCTTTTTTCGGCATAAGCGATACCAGCAGCTCAACGCAAACATCCGACCAAGCCGCTTGCGGCTTAGCGCTAAGCCGCAAGCGGCTTGTAGAACGACCGCGAGGAATCGGTGTTATTAACTAAAACCAATGCAACGAGATAGCGCGCGACAAACAGGCAGACGACGCGCCTTGCCTAGCTTGACGGGTTTTGACTGCACGGCTATAATTTTACAAGCGCTCGGAGAGCAGGGCTTCAGTTGACTCGTGGGGACTTCCCTAACGCACTTAATGCGGGACGAGCCAAAACGATCGACGGGATGTCGGTCGTGCCGAGCGCGGCGGCAAAGGAATGCCGGACATGGCCAGGCCAGCCGGCACCATCGGCTGAGGAGCGATCACCGAGGGAGGAACGGGCGCGGGGGGGCTCCCGATCATAATCCTTCAATCCGGGAGTGGCCATGCGACGCTTCTCATTCTCACTCCAATTTCCAGGCCGTGGACCCCGCCGCTAAAGCACCCTGCCTCAGTGTTGAGTTGTCAGTTGTCAGTTGTTAGTTGCCGGTTGTCTTGTTCTGACAACTGACAACTGACAATTTTTGCGGGACGGGTGGCCCTTGGCAGACGATCGGGTCAAGCAGATCAAAGAGGCCAACGACATCGTCGCGGTGATCGAAGGCTACCTCGAGCTGCGCCCCGCGGGAGGCGCCAAGCTCAAGGGGCTTTGTCCCTTCCACGACGACCATAACCCTTCCTTCGTCGTCGATCAGCAGTGGCAAAATTACAGATGCTGGTCCTGTAATAAATACGGCGATGTCATCACTTTTGTTCAAGAAAAGGAGAGGGTAAGCTTTGCCGAGGCGCTCGAACTTCTGGCCCGGCGGGCAGGAATAACCCTCGAAAAATCACAAAATTCCGTGCAGAACCAGGGCCGCGCCGCAATGCTTGATGTACTCCGCTGGGCGGCCCAGCAGTTTCAGAGCTGCTTGCTGGACTCGCCGCTGGCGGACGAAGCGCGACGCTATGTCGGCTCGCGCGGTCTGACGGGCGAAACAGTACGGCGTTACGGCCTGGGCTACGCTCCTCGCACCGGCGAATGGCTGGTGCAGCGCGCCGAAGACGCCGGCGTTTCCCTGGAGATGCTGGAGAAAGTGGGGCTGATCGCGACGCGGACGCATCGGCCGGGCTACTACGATCGCTTTTGCGATCGCGTGCAGTTTCCCATTCGGGACGCGCGAGGGCAGACGGTGGGCTTCGGCGGACGCATCTTGCCCACATCTCCTCTATCGTCCCGCGGGCCAAAGTATTATAACTCCACAACAACCCCGCTCTTTAACAAGAGCGAGCAGCTGTACGGAATCGACCATGCGCGCCAGGCGAGCGGCAAATGCGGCTATCTGGCGATCGTGGAAGGCTACACCGACGTGCTGATGGCCCATCAGATGGGCGTCGGTCAGGTAGTGGCGACGATGGGCACGGCGCTGAACGCCCGCCACGTTCAGCAGATTCGGCGCTTCGCTCCGCGCGTGGTATTGGTCTTCGATGCCGACGCGGGCGGCGACACCGGCGTCGATCGCGCCCTGGAGATTTTCGCCGGGCACGACGTCGATCTGGCCATCGCCACGCTGCCGGAGGGCCTGGACCCCTGTGATTTGCTGGTCCAGCAAGGTGCCGAAGCTTTCCGGCGCGTACTGGAATCGGCCGTGGATGCCCTGGAGTTCAAGCTGAATCAGGTGCTGGCCAAGAGCGGACTGCTGGGGGTCGAGAACAAGCGTCGCGCCGTGGACGCGGTGCTTGGCATCATCGCTCTGGCTCCGCCGCTGCCGGGACAGGCCGGCAACGTCAAGGCACAGCTGATGATTAACCACATCGCCCAACGCCTGGGACTCAAGGAGGAGAACCTATGGGCACGTCTGAGGGAATTGCGGGCGCGCAAGCGCGGCGAGGGACCGGCGAATCGGTCCCAGACCGAGGAGGGGGGGGAGCGCCGTTCGGCCAAGGCCGATCCGCTGGAGTGCGAGCTGTTGCAAGTGCTGCTGGCCGAGCCGCCTCTGGTGGCCCAGGCGGCGGCCGCGATTCAGCCCGACGAAATCACGCATCGGGGATTACGCAAGCTGCTGGACGGGCTGTACAGCCTGCGAGCAGCGGGTGAGCCCCCCACGCTCGATCTGTTGCGTCCCCGCCTGGACAGCGTTCCCCTGGCGGCGAAGGCACTTGAGCTGCAAGAGACCGGACGAATGCATCCCGACCGGCAGACGTGGCTGAGGCAAATCCTGGCACGCTTCCAGGAGCGACGCCTGCGGCCCGTCACCCAGGAGCTCCAGACGCAGCTGAACGCCGTCCGCGACTTGGCGGCCGAGCAGGAGCTGCTCCGGCAGCTGCAAAACCGAAACGTTGAGCTAGGCCCGGGCTCCTCCACCGTTGTGGAAGCTCGGTCATGAGGCGAGGGAGGGTTTGATGGAGAAGATCGACGACGGCCTGAAGGCTTTGCTCGAATCGGGCAAGGAAAAAGGCTACCTGACCTACAGTCAGGTCAACGACCATTTACCCGATGACGATGCCAACCCGGAAAAGATCGATCAGCTCCTCATCTTGCTCGAAGATCAGGGGATTGAGCTAATCGACGAGTCCGAGGCCGAGGAGCGCGAAGGCGGCGCTCCCGTTCTCGACGACGAAACCCGCGCCGAGCTGGACATCAGCTTCCTCGACGAGGAGGAGAGCCGGCGCATCGACGATCCGGTCCGCATGTACCTCACGCAGATGGGCGAGATTCCCCTGCTCAAGCGCGAGCAGGAGATCGCCCTGGCCAAGAAGATCGAGGTCACCCGCAAGCGCTTCCGCCGCAAGGTGCTCGAATGCGATGGGGCGCTGGGACAGGTCGTTGATACCCTCAAGCGCGTTCACCTGGGCGAGCTGCCCTTCGACCGCACCGTCAAGATTTCGCAGACCGAGAACCTGGAGAAAGACAAGATTCTCCAGCGCATGCCGCATAACCTCAAGACGCTTGAGCGCTTGATGGAGCAGAACCAGGAAGACTTTGCTCGCATCCTCGATCCGCGCACCGACGAAAGCGAAAAACGCAAGATGCGGCGGGCGCTTCGCGTTCGCCGCCGGAAGGCCGTCACGCTCGTCGAGGAGCTGTCCATCCGCACGCAGAAGGTCCAGCCGCTGATGAAGAAGCTGGAGCAGATGTCGGCGCAGATGGACGAGCTGGAGCAGAAGATCGTCTCTCTGGAAGGCCACCGCGCCTGCAAGGAGGAGCGCGCCAACCTGGAAAAAGAGCTGCACGATTACATGATGCTGACGCTGGAGGAGCCGGCCAGCCTCCGCAAGCGCGTCGAGATCGTCCGCAAGCGCTTCACCGAGTACGAGCAGGCCAAGCGCGATCTATCCGGCGGCAACCTGCGTCTGGTGGTCTCCATCGCCAAGAAGTATCGCAACCGCGGCCTGAGCTTCCTCGATCTGATTCAGGAAGGCAACACCGGTCTGATGCGGGCGGTGGACAAGTACGAGTATCGCCGCGGCTACAAGTTCTCGACCTACGCGACGTGGTGGATTCGCCAGGCCATCACCCGCGCCATCGCCGATCAGGCCCGCACCATCCGCATTCCGGTGCATATGATCGAAACGATGTCGAAGCTCCGCAATGTCTCGAAAAAGCTGCTGCAAGAGATGGGCCGCGAGCCGACCATCGAGGAGACGGCGCGGGCGGCGAACATCAGCGTCGAGGAGACGCGCCGCGTCCTGAAGATCAGCCGGCCGCCCATCAGTCTCGATCGTCCCGTCGGTGAGAGTGAGGACAGCTACTTCGGCGATTTCATCGAGGACGATACCGCCGAGTCGCCGGTGCAGGCGGCGACGCAGGAGATGCTCAAGGACAAGATTGATCAGGTGCTCAAGACCCTGACCTATCGCGAGCGCGAGATCATCAAGCTGCGTTACGGCCTCGGTGACGGCTACACCTATACGCTCGAAGAAGTCGGCCGCATCTTCAAGGTGACGCGCGAGCGCGTACGGCAAATTGAGGCAAAAGCGGTGCGCAAATTGCAGCATCCGGTAAGAAGCCGGCAATTAGAGGGCTTCCTCGACGGCATGCTGCGCCGCTGAGACACGCGACCGCCGGTCATACGACCGGCGGTTTTTTTGTTTTTGCCGCTTCGCCGCTTGCGGCTTAGCGCACCAACGCTAAGCCGCAAGCGGCGAAGCTCAGGAGCTCATCATGTCTGGTCCCGCTATTCTCTTCCGTGAAATTCATCGTCTGCGTCGTTTCGCTCACGAATTGCAGGAACAGATCAACCGTCTCCCCCGACAACAAAAGGCCCAGCAAACGAAGGTAGCGCGGCAGGAGGAGATCCTGCATCAGGCCCAGGACGCAATCAAGCATCTCAAGGTCGATATCCACAGCAAGGAAGGGACGCTCAAGGCGACGCACGGCCAGATTGCCAAGTATCAGAAGCAGCTCAATGGGGCGGAATCGAAAAAGGAGTACGACGCCCTCCAGCATGAGATCACCGACGCCAAGGCAGCCTGCGAGCGCCTGGAAGAAGAGATCCTCACCGGCCTCGCCGAGAGCGAGGAGAAGACGGCCCAGCTGCCGGAGCTGGAGAAAGCGGTGCGGCAGGCCAAGGAGGAGCAGGCCAAGTTCGAGGCCGGCATCCAGGAACGCCTGACGAGCCTGCAATCGCAGCTTGCCGAGACGCAAAAGCAGCTGCAAGAGCAGGAGGCGGTGATCCCGGCCAACCTTCGCACGCAGTACAACCGTGATGTCTCCGCCAAGGGACACGAGGCCATGTCGCGCATCGAGGGCCGCAGCTGCGCGGCCTGCTACACCGAGATCACCGCCCAGCAATACTGCGAGCTTCAGCAGGAATTGTTCGTGGTCTGCAAAGCGTGCGGACGCATTCTCTACTTGCCGGAGTAACTTGGTCCGCTAAGGTCATTTCGCTTTCTTGATCGTCCACAGGTGAATGTGATACGTCCCCTTGTACAAGCCGTCGGAGAGGGTGTGCGTCTCGGTCTTGTCGGGCTTCCAGCTTCCCATGCGGAAGCGATGGGAAACGATGCGCGTCCCCGGCTTGAGCTGTTTCTCCAGTATCGGCCGCAGCAGCTCGTTCAGGTCATCGGAGAGATACAGCATGACCACGGTGGCGTTGGAGAGATCCTTGACGCGCAAGACATTTTCCTGACGAAGCTCGACCAGGTCCTCCACGCCGGCCCTTTGGGCGTTGCGGCGGGCTTCGTGAAGGCGTTTCGGATCGAGATCGACGCCGACGCCGCGTTGAGCCGTGAAGTCGCGGACAGCGGCGATGACGATGCGGCCGTCGCCGCAGCCGAGATCGTAAACCACATCATTCTTGCCGACGCCGCCCAGCTTCATCATGGCCGCGACGATCTTCGCCGGCGTCGGAACATACGTAATGAAGAGCTGGTCGCCTTGTTTCGTATTGGGCTTGCTGAGATCAACCTGAATCGATTTGCCGGCCTCGACGTTAATTTTACGGGTGATCGTCCACGTCTCGTAGTTGTTTCCCGGCATCCACCTGGCGACAAAGGTGTAGGAATAATGTTTGCCTGGCTCCAGCGGCGGCGAGTAGAAGCGCCGCCGCTCTCCGGTCGAACGCGTGGGTTGATCGTTCACGGTCAGCGCGGCACTGGGGTAGACGCGAACCGTGATGAAAGCTCGCCGTTGCTGTGGGTCGGCATCCTGAGCGTGGACAGCCGGGACGGCGGAGAGCGCGAGCAAGAGCATCAGCGAGACGCGGTGGGAAAGTGAAGAATCGACCATCGTTGTCACCTCGTTTCGCCGGAACAACCCCAGTTTGCGAACCAGACGCCGTACAGCCTGCACAGCGCCGCCGGGCCGAGATCGATGCCGAAATAGGGCGTGAAATCCGCTTGCTTCCGTCCCGTCTCGAAGTCGGCGGTGTAGCGCTCAAGCGTGCGTCGCGGACAACCCGTAACACGCTGGATCTCCTCGATGTCGGCACCCTGAGCGTACAGGGCAAGCACCAGGTGAAGCTTACCTTTTTTCGTCCGTCGCGGTTGGCTCAGGTAGCGATACGGTCGCATAACGAAGCGAGTAGAGACTTCGCGGGCGGTCGCTTTCTTCAGCAGCAAGCCGACACGCGGCGAGAGAAACATCGGTCTTTCCTCTCGCGTATCCATCTGTTCCAGGATCAGAGGATTGCCCTCTTCCCAGGCAAGGCGATTGTCGATGGCTCGATCCAGCTCGGCGACCGTCGCCGCTCCCGTCGCGTCTAACAGATGATCGACGCATAGCGAGGGACCGTCGATCAACATGCCCTCAGCCGTCTCCAAACCGCGGATCAGAATACCGCCCGAGGCATCGTCGTGGCCGAAGGTGAGATCGAGTCCCTTGAAGCTGCCGCTGCGATAGGCGCCGCGTGTACGGTGGAAATACCAGGGGCCGGTGTGAAACTGGATGGGATCGCGGTGGGCGAAAGGGTCCGGGTGCGCGTCCGACCAGTAGTAAAACTCGATTTCGACCAGGCGATACGATTGCCGGCCGACCCGCAAGCGTGAGCCATTGAGCAGCCCCTCCGCGATGGACGTGAACCAATCGTCGAGCGGTTCCCGCTCGCGGAGCAGAGAGTGCCAATCGGACATGAATTGTATCCGCCGCAGCAACAGGCGAGCTACTCGCTCTTGCACTTTACGGCAGCGCCAGCGCCGCTCTCAGGGCATCGTCCACTTTCCGCATGAGGATGTCCGGCAAGTTTCCGAGATGGCGCAGAATGTTGGTCTTGTCCAGTGTCACGAGGTTGACGCAATTCACCACCGAATCGAAACGCAGCCCCGACTGTTGGCCCTTAGGCGTGCTCAGATCAACCAGAACTTGCGTCGATTCCAAGGCCCGATGCGTTGTGCCCGTGATCTGGGCAACGATGGTATTAACCAGCCGGACATTATCCCGATCATTCTGAATTACCAAAGCCGGCCGAACTTTGCTGCCGGCGCCCCGCGTGAAAGGGAAGTCCACAAGCACTACGTCGCCGCGTTGAACATTCCTGAGGCCCGCCGGGGATCCAGCTCATCGTACACGTCCATGCGCGGATCGTCCCAGCCGTCGCGCGCGAAGACTTCCATCGCCGCCTGGTAGGTAGCGCGCGTCCAATCCTCGTCGCCCAGCAATCCCTGGATGCGCTCGAACACGTCTTTGCGGACGAGAACATAGGGTGTGTTCGTTGGGACGACTGGTTCGGCCGCCTCCAAATGGTCTCGCTGCTCTTGAGTCAGCTCGATCATCGATATCTCCGTGCGAGCATCGTGTCACTTCGGCGGCGCGAGCTTGCCCGATTTCAGGTCGTCCAAGAGCGGTTTGACGGCCTCGGCGGGGATGGCGAGGGTCTCCGTGCGGCCGGAACGCGCGATGTTGATGCCGATGACCTTGCCGTCCAGATCGACCAGCGGCCCACCGCAATCGACCGGACGCAGAACGGTATCGTGCTGCAAAACCATCGGAAAGCCGGTGCGCTGATCGCTCAGCTTGCTGCCCAGCTGATTCTGGAAGTCGGCGCGCTCCAGAGGCCGTTCCCCCAGCTTCGGCTTCAATACCAGCTCCTCGCTGCCGCGGCGAACGCGCACCTTCACGGTGTCGCCGGAATGCGTCTTCTGCAAGGCCTTGAAGAGCGACTCCGAATCGGTGATGCGCTTTTTGTCGATGGCAATGATTATATCGTCCTTCTCGAATCCGGCATCGGCGGCGGCGCCGTCGGGGACGACCTGATCGATCCGGACGCCGTTCTTGCTCGAGGCGTCAATCTGGATGCCAAGAAAGCCGCCGCTGTGGCTGTGCCGCGCCAGCTCCTGCCCGGCGATCTTCCGGGCGGCGACGCTGACCACGCCCACGGCCACGGGATCGCTATTGATCCCCGTCGTGGCCACCCAGCTGCCCACCGCATCTTTGCTACTGTCGCGCCAGACAACCGGCTTCAAGCCCTTGACCTCGATTTTCAGCATGGCCAGGTCGTAAGACTCCGAAATGCCGACCAGACGCGCCGGAAATTCGCGTCCATCGTAAAGCTCACAGACAATCTTGTCTTTGAGCTGGCTGGCCTTGGTGAGAACCCAGCCATCCGCGCCGACGACGGCGCCGAAGGCCACCGGCGTCTCATCGTACCACACGCGCACGGTGGAGCGCGACGGGACGGCGACCACTTCGCGGAACAAGGCCAGGAAACGCGGGCTGGATTTGATCGAGCCGCCGCGGCGTCCGCGCTGCGCGTAAGCCGACGGCGAGCCGCACAGCACCACACTGGCCACAAGAAGCGCCAGATAAGCGGTCCACCGCGAGCGAGACGTTGCGGAAGAGGTCATGAATGGGTACTCCTCGATGAGCCAATCAGGCGGGATGTTTGCCGATGATTACCTTGAGATTGAGTATTGTTTTGCCCCGGCGCACCTGGATCGACACTTCCTGGCCTGGCTCGCTCTCGGCGATCAGATCCATCAGATCGTTGAAATCATCGACGATCTCCTTGCCGAAGCGGAGGACCACATCGTTCACTTTCAGACCGGCCTTCTCCGCCGGAGAGCCTTTCTCTACTTCAGCGATCCGGCAATCGCGGGTATGTCTGTTGAGGTGAACACCGAGATAAGATCCCGATTTTTTCCGGTCGCCCCACACTTCGCCCTTGACCAGCCGGTCCCAGGTGAGACGGTAGGTGTCCACGGGAACGTGATAGTTTTCGGTCAGGTGCTCGCTGATGCGGCTGTGAATGCCGATGATCTTGCCGTCGAGGTCGAACAGCGGCCCGCCGGAGTCGCCGCCGACCAAGGCGCAATCGGTACGAAGAACCTTTGCTTTCCGGTCCAGGACACGACCCAGGCGAAGGACGGGGGGCCTGCCACGCCGCCAGCCTTCGGGATGGCCCAGCGCCAGGCACCAAGTGCTCGTCCGCAGCTTCGAGGCGTCGCCCATCTCGACAAACGGCCACTCGCCCTCGTCGGTGATCTTGATCATACCGCTGTCGATGGACTTGTTCGAGCCGAGGGTTTTGCCCTTGACGCGGCGGCCGTCCGCCAGGATCACGGTCACGTTGCGATCGGGTTTGCCGCTGACGTGTCCGGCCGTCAACACATAACCGTCCTTGCTGACGATCACGCCGCTGCCGGCGGAATGGCCGATAACGATGCCGACGGTGGCGGGCATGACCTTCGCTACCACCTTCTTGACGCGCTGCTGAATGTCACGGAGATCCTGAACGGTTTCCGGCAGCGGCTTGTCGAGGGCCGGCGGCCTGCTCGCGGCGTGAAGCGGCGTCAGCATCGACAGGGAGAGAAACAGGGCGAGGACAAATTGGGGATAATTCCTCATAGGATGTCTCTCGAATTCAGCGGGACACGGCGAGCGGGGTTGCGTAAGCGCCCCGAGAGCTAGATAC
>Ga0335075_10008579_pt1 | contig 15637 bp, 12 predicted proteins | sample Lox_Sample_24_FD_206723 | JGI IMG/M metagenome (GOLD analysis project Ga0335075, IMG submission 206723) | Soil microbial communities from Loxahatchee National Wildlife Refuge, Florida, United States - Lox_Sample_2.4 | ecosystem: Environmental > Terrestrial > Soil > Wetlands | place: USA... | reverse complement strand
CCGGTCGTGTTTGATCGCAGTCCAGATGCTGATATGGACCGCGGCCAGCATGGCGCGTTCGGTAATCATTGCAGAACCTCCGCATGGTCTACGCCGAAGCGGACGAACTCCGGCGTGTGGGTAATGGCCCGATCGCGGGCGGCGGCATCGCGCATGGCGAGCACCCGCATTTCGGTCGGCATCCGGTCGAGATACCGGATTCCCTTCGGGATCGAATGGTCGGTCAGTGCGCGCCCGAGAGCCGTGGCGATTGCAATCCGTGCTGAAGGCTCATCGGGAAGAGGCGCCGCATCGGGATTGAGCAGGATTTCGTCAATCGACGGCAGTTCCCGGAAAAGACGCAGAAACGCAACCAGTTCCGTGGTTGCCGCCTCTCCGATCGTTCCTTCGAGCAGTTGCGCCTCGATCTCCGTAGTGCTAGCGAAGAGACCGCTCTGCTGCCGGCGGGCAAAGCCATTGAGAACGTTCGAGGCCATCTCCCAGGACCTGGGCGTCGGCCACGCATTCACGTCCGAGGTTGCATCGGGATCATGAAGAAGTGCCGGCTTGAAGCGCAGGAAGGCGATGATCTCGGGCCGAATCCCGGCCTTCACGGCCCACTTGCACCAGTCCATGAAGTCCGGTTCAAGGTCGATATGGACAAAACGGTTCCGCAGTGGCCGCGGCATCGAGAAGTGGACTCCCCGTTCCGATGCTGGATTGCCGGCCGCGATTACCACCCAGCCGTCGGGTAGCCGGTACTCGCCCAGCTTGCGGTCAAGGACCAGCTGATAGCAGCCTGCTTGGGTCATCTGCGGCGCCGAAGTCAGCTCGTCGAGGAAAAGGATGCCCTCTCCGTCGATCGGGAGGAACTTCGGCGGCACCCACTCTGCACGGTCTGCAGCAATCCGTGGGAGGCCGCGCAGATCGACAGGATCGAGTTGCACCGCCCGAATGTCGAGGAACTTGCACTTCCGGTCGGCAGCTACCTGAGCGACGATCTGCGACTTGCCGACGCCACAGGCGCCCCAAATGTGCAGGGGCACACGTTCGCTGATCAGCGCCTGAAGCGCCTCGTAGAGCTCTGAAGGTTTCATGGAACTGGTGGTCCTTTTCAAAGGAGGAAATCAGGGAAGGGCTCTTGAGGAAGGGAGTACGACAACTAACGTTAACGGCTTCAGCAGCGCCGACGTCCGATCGGTTCTTTATGATCGGCGTTTTGAGATTATCGCAGCTCCCGAGCACGAACGGGTGATGTCATCGCCCGGATGCAGGTGGGAACTTTAGCAACCGGCGACGGATCTTCTTTGTGGCGTCGGAGCCCTTTACATAATCAATAACTTGAGAACCCGCCCGGTCTTGGAATATCATTCTCTTTTCCTCGCTTGGCCCCTTATTCCTTATCCCCAAGTATGGCAAAAGAAGTCATATACGGTTCTGACTCGCGAGCTGCGATACTGCGCGGCGTGAACTCCCTCGCTGATACCGTCAAGGTTACCCTCGGCCCAAAGGGTCGAAACGTCGTCATCGAAAAGAAGTTTGGGTCCCCAACCGTTACTAAAGACGGCGTCACGGTGGCAAGGGAGGTCGAACTAAACGATCCGCTTGAAAACGTGGCCGCCCAGATTGTCCGTGAGGCTGCAACAACCACATCGCATGTTGCAGGGGATGGCACCACTACGGCCGTCGTACTGGCCCAAGCAATGTATCGCGAGGGCGTCAAGACGGTAGCCGCCGGCGCGAACCCCATGGCCATAAGGCGGGGAATGGAGAAGGCACTCCAGCGGGTTGCCGGTGCAACTGATCCTCTGACTGGAACGCGGCGTGAGGGAGAACTCGACAAAATCTCGATGCGCATCTCTGGGAACATGATCACCCAAGTCGGCACTGTAAGCGCAAACAACGACGAGTCGATTGGAAGGATCATTGGTGACGCTGTAGAAAGAGTTGGCAAGGACGGTGTCATCACCGTGGAGCAGTCTAACTCACTAGAAAACCACCTCGACTTCGTAGAGGGCATGCAGTTCGATCGGGGCTATATCTCACCGTACTTCGTCACTGATACCGAGCGGATGGAGGCCACGCTAGACAACCCTTACATTCTGCTATACGAGAGAAAGATTTCCTCGATGAAGGACCTGCTTCCTCTGCTTGAGGGCATCGCTAAGAGCGGAAGACCGCTTCTTATTGTTGCAGAGGATGTTGATGGTGAAGCGCTTGCGACGTTGGTGGTTAACAAGCTCAGGGGCACGCTGCGGATTGCTGCTGTAAAGTCGCCTGGTTTCGGAGATCGTCGCAAAGCAATACTGCAAGACATTGCCATCCTCACGGGAGGGAAGGCGATTACGGAGGAGCTCGGAATCAAGCTTGAAACCGTTCAATTGAACGACCTCGGTCAGGCGAAGCGAATCACCATCGATAAGGACAGCACTACCGTAATCGAAGGCCACGGCGAGGGCTCGCAGGTCAAGGGTCGTTCTAATCAACTCCGCCGCGAGATGGAGAGGACTACCAGTGATTACGACCGCGAGAAGCTGCGAGAACGGCTAGCAAAGCTCACCGGTGGCGTTGCAGTTATCAGAGTGGGTGGAGCGACAGAGGCTGAAATCAAAGAGAAAAAGTCCCGGGTTGAAGACGCCGTGCATGCTACCCGCGCGGCTGTCGAAGAAGGTATCGTTCCCGGAGGAGGTGTGGCGCTGAGCCGTTGTAGCCTTGCACTTGACGAGTTGTCGGTGGAAGGTGATGAGCGAGCGGGCGTTAACATTGTGAGGCTTGCCTTGCGCGAGCCGCTTCGTCAGATTGCTATGAACGCTGGTGTTGAGGGCTCGATTGTCTTGGGCCGGGTGCTTGAGGCCGACGATCCCCACTTCGGTTACAACGCTTTGAGCGGCGACTTTGAAAATCTCGTAAGTGCTGGCGTCCTTGATCCGACCAAGGTCGTGCGCACCGCCTTGCTCAACGCTGGATCCATCGCTGGACTTTTACTTACGACTGAAGCTCTCGTTACTGAGACTCCGGAACCTAGTAGAGCTCGCACTATTGCGATCGAGCGGCAGCGTGAGATTGAGAGCCCGGGGAAATACTTTTACGAAGAATCACGACTGGCTGGTACTTCGGCACAACCTGCGCCACCTGCTCCGCGAGTAGGGAAAGCGGAGCCACCAAAACCACCTAGCCCGGCTGAAATGATAAGTCCTCCAGTGCCTCCGAAAGGTTCCGGCCCGCCGCCACCCCCCGATGAACCTCAACGATACACCGACGTGGCAATCTACGAGGACCATATTTACCAGAGCGATCTTTTGGAGTTGTCTCAACTCGAGGACGATTTGCCACTCGTTGAACTCAAACCATACACCCTCGAGGTGGCTATCCGGCTCCAAAGACGAGGAATTGATGCGCAGAAACAGGCTCCGCACCCAGTGGACAATCCCCGCCGAGACAAAGAAGATCTAAAGGTCTACGTCCTCGCTAAACCCGGCCCGAGGTTCGAGTGTATTGAAATCCAGGAACCGTTTGCGAGACTAACGTGGCCCTACGACAAAGACAGCGATTCCGCCCTGTTTCATATCGATGTGAAGTCGATTGGCCGACGAAAAACGTCCCAGGGTTTTATCGAAGTTGAGCTTTATGATGCCGCGCTTGATCTACTCGACATCGTAAGAGTGTTCGTGACAGTTGTCGGCAGCAACGTCGAAGTGACAAAAGGACTTGGTGTTTCTCGTCACCTTCTGTGGCCGGACAAACAAAGAGGCGTCCTGAGTCTAGAACCGAACAATCCGCAGAGATGTCTATCAATTCGGGTTCGTTCTGTGGAGAGCGGTTATCGATTTGAATTCATATTTCCTGGTGGCGATAATGGAGGGATCGAAATCCCGATATCTCGTCAGATTACCAGCGGGGATCTGGACCAGCTATTGACTCGTGTCCGGGACTTCTGGACAGATCTTGTTATCACGAACTATGCCGACCAGCTCAGCGTCACCCGTCCAACGTTTGCGCAATACATCAGCCGATTGGCAGAATTAGGTTTGGAAGCGTGGGCGCTCTTATTCGGAACGCGGTACGCGGATAAGGCAGGGGCGTCGGAGCGACTGGGGGAACTTCTCGCTTCGATGGATTTGGGGTTGGCGCGGCACATTCAGATAACATATTTTGGCTCGGCAGAGAGAGATTTCGTATTTCCTTGGAGCATCCTTTACTCCCCGTTCAAGGATGAGTCCGCCCCAGATCCCCTTCGGTTTTGGGGGGCTCGTTACCAAATCGAGCAAGTTGTGAGCGGCCCGAGAGCCGATGGGCTTAAGAATGAGCCCGTTGGTGTTGTCTTTGCGCTAGACTCGGCGTTCGAAAATTCTGATTTACAGGCCCAGCTCCTGAAGCAGTATATGGCTGGCGCGTCGAACAGACTTGCAGTGACAGATCCAATCAGCAACGAGAATACTCTCTTTAAGGAATTGGAGCGTAATCCTTCCGCACACATGGTTTACTTGTACTGCCACGGATACGCTTCAACACGGATGGGCCTCGTACGGCCTGATGGTGCGGCGCGACTCAGGAAGGACATCGAGAAGCTGGACGACTCTTCGCCCGCAAAGAAGGCGCTTCAAACTCTGTTGTCTTTGACGGAGAATATGGGAGACGAATCTTGGATCTACATCGGGGGTTCCGAGATTAAAGAGAGCAAGTTGAAGCACGAGAACTTTTTTGAAGTCAGGCGCCCCATCGTCTTTCTGAACATGTGCCACTCGGCTGACCTAGTGCCATCCATGTCGAGCGGTTTCGTTCGGGTCTTCTTGGACCACAATGCCGCAGCGGTACTCGGAACTGAGAGTCCCATGACAGCGGTATTCGCCCATGCATTCTCAAAGCGCGTATTCGATGTCCTTTTTGGGGGCGAGGATATTGGGACCGCGCTTTGGAATGCGCGCCGCCATTTCCTTGAAATCAAGAACCCACTCGGGCTTGCATACACCCTCTATGGGCGCGCAACGGCCCGCCTTGGGCTCGGGGCGATCATAAAGGGAACCGGGAGCTCAGCGTCCACGAAAACAAATTGATTGATCTTGAGGATACGACAATGTCAGACCTTGCTGCTGTGGTACAGGAAGCCGAACGCCTTAAGAACAGAGACGAAACTGCGCTATTAACGCTCATCGGGTTACGAGAAAGAGCGATCGAAATCGACCCCACCCTGAAGGATAAGGTGGATCTGGAACCGAAATATGACAGCCAGACGATGGGCGCGATAGATGAGATAAAAGCCCTCGGAGTTCGCGTCTTGAGGCGCTGGAATAAGGAACTTTATGGTCTTGTTTGTTCGAGTACAGGCGATGACAAGAGGGAACGGCAGGCGATTCTAGATTCCCTGAACCTAGGAGAAGCAGGTGTCATTGCCGCAGTTGCGGGTGCCCTAATTGCTTTGGGTGTACCAGCACCAGTAGCCGCTGCATTGGCCCCTCTAATCACAAAGAAATTCATCTGGCCCGCCAAGGACGAATTGTGCGGCGCGTGGGGTGAGGGTATCAAAGCGCAAGGATCTTGAACCGCTTAGGAATGGGTTGCTCTCCCTTTCGGCGCTGCGATGGCATCGTGCGCGGAGTCTTCGCAGAACCCTCATTTCAGCGCGGCCACTTGTTCTCCTTCTCTCGCAAAATGAAGACGACAGAGGCAGTTGACGTGAACTTTTAATTTGACAGGAAGCGTGAAGTCGACTATTCTCGGGAACACTCAGCTCGTTTTAGCGACGCGTCGTCGCGCGCCGAGCAAATTGTGCTTGGACAGTCCGAAACCCTCAATCCCTTATTCGTTTTCGGTTGAACTCAAACCTTTCCCCGGCGCTTACTGCGAGATTTGCATCTGTATACGGCCTCGGATTTGGCCTTGGCTTCCTTGTGCCAACAATTGCGGCTAAACGATGCTGATGATTAGTTCCCGGTTCGGGTTGAGTGTAAAAGCACAGTCGAATCCTGCCATTCCTCGCACCCAGTTCAAGGCGCCTTTCGATGTGTTGACTCAGGACGGAAAGAAATTGCTCTTTACGCTCGATGAAGGTCACGTAGCAGATTCACCGTTCCCGAGTCGTGCACAAATCGTGCACGAATCGTGTTTTACGAAAATGGCGCCTCGACCGCCTATCTGATGGCAACCGGCGCCACATACAAGAAGGCGTCAGGCTCGGCTGACAAATTCTTGAATGAGCTAACGACCTTCTTGGTCGACTATCCGACGGGAGGCCATCTCTTGACCTACGAAGTCTCCAGTCTTGCTCTAACAGCTGACGGGGGTAGCTTGGTTTTGCTGAACCGGCCAGTGCCCTTTGAGCCAAAACGGATCTGGGCTACACGACTGAGTGCGTCTTCGGAGGCGGATTCCTCATTTTCTATTCAAACGACGGAAAAGTTGAGACGCTGCCCAACCGTTAGGCAGTCGTCCTTAGCTTACGCATGCGATTTAGGAGATCGTAGAGATTAAAAATCTGCCCGGATAAGACCGGGAATTAGGAAGGTTTCGGAATGGCTGATTTCTTCTTTTACAAGGACGACCAGGAGATTCTGAACTTCTGCTGCAAATACCTTGCAAGGTTCAATACCGATCTACGACATTCGTATGGACCCCCGGGCAGTTCAGCCACGAGAGATCGGTTTGCTGAAGTATGGCGATTCCCTGTGGTCGGCTCCTACGGCGGAGGAGCACCGGCGATCACATCTCCGACCGACTCCTCAAACTATAACGAAGTGACGTTCATTTATGCCGGAGCCGACGAGCAATCTCCGGTAAGCGTATCTGTAATCGGCACCTTCAATACTCTGTACAATCCGCTCCCCATGCATCGGGCGAATTTTGACGGTGCGCCAACCCGTTACTTCTCCGTCACATATGTGGTTCCGCAGGGACAGACTCATAGATATCGCTTCATGGTCGATGATGCATATCCGGTGAATGATCCTATTAATCCTCAGGAAGTGCAGCTGGACAACGGAGCTGTATGGTCTCGCTTCTTTACAGATGCCTTCACTTCGCCTCTCGTCATGGAGTCTTGGGAGTTGGATCTCTTGTATCGTCTCTCCGCGGAGATTCTTCCCTTTCAGACCGCTGACGATACCAATTTCCTCAACCGCTTCTACGACTTCCTTGATCGCTCAGGTCGAGACAACCTTTACGCCAACGTCTATCGGATGGACGATTCCGTGGGCGAGGTAAATTTCATCGACAACATTCTCGCGCGCGAGGAGCGTCAACATCTAGCGGATTATAAGGTTTGCTTGCGCATCATCGATCGAGTCCTTCGGCAGCGCAATCCCTTTGTCGAGCCGGCGAAAATGACTCGCGATATCTATTTCGATCTCTATAACGACATGGCTTCAAACCAAGTGGGTGGATGGGACTACACGGCTTACTCGAGCCCGCAGTACTTCCTCTACCTCCTGAGACGGCACGTTGTCACCGGAGCCTTTTGTCATCCGAAGTACGGCGGGAATGCAGGAGCTGCCGGTTGGGCTTACCTTTCCGAACGGTACAACACGCCTTCGACCGTGCCAGGGCAGCCTCCCGCTACTTTGTTCGACTGGAGGCGTTCGCTCGAGCCTCCTCTGGGAATCAACAAGGACTATCTCGGCTAGAGCCCGCTTCAGGAGGCCAGAACGTGGCAGATCGATTTGACGTCATCGTCATTGGAAGCGGCGCCGGCGGCGCCCCCATTGCACATGTCCTCGCGAAAGCCGGAAAGAGTGTCCTGGTGCTGGAGAAGGGGCCGCTGCTGCGTCCGCAATACCAGACATCGAATGGTCGCAGCGAGTTCAAGCGCGAAGAACTTCTTTCAGACGGTCCAGAAAAGCGTGTACAGATCCCGGTCGCGAACGTTGGTCAATCCTATTACTCGAGCCACGTTGAGCCCGACCTGAACGATGAGCCACATGTCTATCTCGATGCAGACGGCAAGGACAAAGCGACAATCGAGGGATATACAGCGCAGTTAGCGGGTGGAGGCACCAACCTGTATGGCGGAGTGTCGTTTCGCTACTCTCCGCTGGATTTCAAGCTCGCCGATTTCAACGCTGGACGTACCGACCTTAAGGCGGACCCCAATGGCGACGTGCCGCGAAACGCACGCAATTGGCCAATTGCATATGGGAACCTCGAACCCTACTACACAAAACCGAGGAACTGGTTGGCATCAACGGGACTAGCACCAACCAGCAAAAGCCGTTCCCCAAAGATGTGTATCAGCCGCCCCTCGATCCTAATCCGATCAGCGCTTACGCCTATGAAGGGATGACGGAGTTAGCAAAGGGGCTGGCAAAGAACGGAGCACAGCCGATTCTTCCATACCGCACACCCCTGGCCGTGATCACGCGCGATCATGCGCCTAGCGGCCGTAAAGTTCCGGCCGATCCCTCCACTGCTAAGACGAGCTACGTCAATCGCTATGGCGATCCGCTGGGACTCAAGTCGTCCACTTGGGTTTCGCTGCTCTCACCGGTGAAGGACCTGCCAAACTTCAGCATCCGCTGCAATTGCATTGTCACTCGGCTCACATATCAAAACGGCAATGTCGACCGCGTTTATTATCTCGATCCTTCCGGCACCGAGCGATCCGTTCAAGGAAAGATCATCGTCGTATCTTGTTCTGCCATTGAATCCGTTCGCCTGCTGAAGCTTTCAGCTGCCCAAGATCCCGGATTCGATAAGGCGATTCATCAGAATTCGCTGCTCGGTTGTTATTTCCTGACTCACTGTTTCGGCGGAGCCAGCGGACTGTTACCTCAGAAATACGACAAGTCAATTGCCCTCGACGCCGATTGGGCGACGGACTGCTGTGCAACGGCGGATTTTCTCCGCGATCACGGTCTCTGGGCGGCCGGCGCGCTCTACAACAATACCTCTGATTCCGCGCTTCCGCTTTCGCTGTTCCGTACGTATGGAGCAATGGATCTGGATAACCTCTGGGACGGGTTCATGTTTGCCACCAACATCCGCGCTCAGGGAGTCGTCGATTTCCTGGATCAACAGTTCGGCCAGGGACTCTCGATTAGCTTCATGGCGAATCAGGTGCCGCAGGTCACCAACAGAATCGAGCTACACCCGAGTGTGACTGATAAATGGAATCGACCGGTGGCGTACATCATCAAGAACTGGCATTCGCATGACCGCTATCTGATGGATACATATGCCCAGATGGCAGACCAGATTCTCGTGCATGCGGGCTTGGGGGGAAGAACGGTCAAGGTAATGGGATATGGGGCTTCTTACATGTCGCCCAATGGTATTGTGCGCATCGCCAACCACATTTTGGGCGGTGCGCGCTTCGGAACCGAGCGAAACGACTCTGTCCTGGACACGAATTGCCGCGCCTGGGACTTCGACAACCTCTATGTAACCGACGGCGCATTTATGCCGACTTCAGGAAGCGGGAACCCCACGAATACGATCGAAGCCAATTCATTCCGGGTGGCCGATCATCTCTTGGCTCGTCTGTGAGGTGGAATTTTGAACGGCGAATTCGAAAACATTCAAAACACACCAGACAATCAGATTTTTCAGGTGGTGTTTTTCCCCGATCGGGTGTATCACGCTCGCTACCTGAACGCGACGCGCTGCTCTCGTTATCGGTATTATGTGCACGAAGTCCGGAACGCATGGGATAGCACGCTCATGAAAGGCCTCGTTTTTCTGGATGGCCAACTGCTGGCAAATTTTATACGGCTTGAGTATCGTGTCTCTCGGTTGGTCGAAACCGCGCGGGAACAAGAGAGGTTCCTGAAAGATAACCTGCTGGCGAGTATCTCGCTCATCCACGCCGATCCGAGCAAGAATGCGACGGCCCTGGTGCGTATGCGTCTCGATGCCTGGATCGATGCGTATCAGGTAGAGATATGGGACAGCCTGGAACCCCCGGCCACAAAGCACCATGATGTGAAAGTGACCAACATGATGGGGCGCGAAGGCAGCATCACCAAGGTCCGATCGTTCGTGCCAGCGTTAGCCGATGCCGATAACATCCTCCAGGTAGCCGTGGCGTTTCGCGAGAACGATATCGATGTTCCAAGCGGTTTCCAGATCGGTAATCCGCAATGGGACAACAACTATGGCCGCACCTACCAGGTTCCCAACACGCATCAGCCGAGTGCGCCCCAAAACACAGTGTCGGTGAACAATTACTTGCTGGATTTCCAACGCGGCTGGTTCTTCCAAAAGGTTCGCACAGATGTCCAACCGGTCCGCTATCAAAATGCAATGACAGAGCCCACATCTGCCGACTGGAACACACCCGGCCCGAACAATAACACAATCGAGATGCGCTGGGTGGTGCAACGCGAATTGGGTAGTTCCATCGTTTACTTTCACGAAGTCACGATTCCGCCGGGATGTGTGGAAGGCACTCATCAGCACATCGGCAGTGAAGAGCTTTATTACATCTTCGAGGGCAATGGAATAGCGTACATGGGCGACGGAGACGACCCAAAGCTCAGCGACGACGCCAAGTATCCCGTGCGGATGGTCGATATCTTCGGGCTTCCAAAACATGCCGTTCGCGAACTTCATGTCGAGCCGGGGAGCGTGATTTATACCAAGAGCGGCGGTATCCACGGCATCCGTAATCTGGATCCGGCAAACCCGTTGCGATTCGTCGCATTCGGCTATCAGAGCTCATAAAGAATCGGGAGACGACGAATTATGCCGATGACGATTGTGAGCAGCGACAAAGTGTTTCTCGTCAAGCCGCCTGCCACGCCCGACTACAAACCAAATAACCCGCTCATGCGGCTGATGTCCCTATTGGAGACCGTTGAGCTTGCAGCCGAACAAGAGAACTATCTGTTGAATCAGGTTCAATACCTGATTCCTTTCGACTTCCTCGAGCTCTATGGGCCCTCCGGATCGGACTGGCAAGTGGCCGACCCGACGCAGCAGGACAACAAGGAAGACTTCCAGAAGCAGAATATCAAGGATTTTCGCTGCACTGATACCTGGATTGCTCGCGGATGGGCGACCACTCGTGAGGATTCGACAGCAGGCGCATGGACAGGCCCCTTTTTGTTCCTTTCGTATCGCGGCGGCCCCGATTCGAAGCTCTCGCAGACTTCCGGACACAAACTCGGTTCCTCGATCCGAGTGTACTTGAAAGTTGGCAGCCAGGCTGGAGCGAAGTTCGATGTTCCTTACAACCCAAATACGGACCGCTACGAAATCGAGATATGGGGATATCCAGGTACTGATCTCCGAAGCAAGCTGGATAGCAAGGGCGTAGAGGCGATCGACCGTGGTGGACTGATCGTGAATCCGGCAATCGCAGCGGGAGACCATAGCGACTTCTTGCGCGAAGGGCTCGATAACCGCGACATGCGCACCGTGGCGTCCGAAAACATCATGCATCCCATTCTGCCGTTGAATGTCGAGTTGGCGTGGGCGGACAAGACAGAGACATGGTGGGATTCGCGTGATGGCAGGAATTACCAATACCAGTTCAGCATGATTTATCGGGGCTGGGATAACTTTTTGCAAGTCGGGTTCAGCGAGGCTCCGCATGGCGGATTCGGATTTCTCCATTACCGCAATCTGCTCTCAAACTACTTCGCGTTCAGTAACAGCGACGAACTGGGCCGAGATGTGGAACCGTGGAGCTTTGATGCGAATGGCGTAAAGGGCAATACGCTCAAGCATGAGAAGGTCTTCTCCATGGAATATATGGACTTGCACATTCTGAAACCGGAATGCGGGATCGGCATCCACAGACACCGCGATAATCAGGAAGTTTTCTTTCTCCTGACCGGAACAGGAGTCATGGTCACAGGCGATTGGTGCGAATTCCCAACTCGTGAACGCTGTTTCGAAATTCGCACATTGGCGGCTGGGAGCTTCAGCTTAATTAAGCCTGGCAATCTGCATGCGCTTTTCAATGTCACAGATGAAGATATCACGCTGTTGATGTTCGGAGGTTACGACTAGGACGATGATTAGCCCGCAGCCAGACCTTTTAAGTGCTCCTATGGGGGGAACCGTGGTTACAGGCGGAGCCACGTTCCGTATCTGGGCTCCACGTGCCAAAAATGTATATGTTTCGGGAGACTTCAACGGATGGAAACAGGACGCAAGTTGTCTACTCAATCAAATCGGCAATGGCCACTGGGCGGGGTTCTTCGCCGGTCTCAAAGACGGCGACCAGTATTTGTTCTATGTCGATGGGATTGGAAGCTCCGACTATAAGCGAGATCCGCACGGCAGGGCACTCACATTTTTGCCAGCATTTCCTGGATCGAATTGCGTATTGCGACTCCCAGATCGCTTTCCGTGGCATCAAACCAGTTTCCACCCTCCAGCATTCAACGATCTCATTATTTATCAATTGCACGTGGGAACGTATCTGATCCAGCCTGGCAATGGAGATGGCAGTTTTCTCGATGTGATCAGCAAGGTCCCATATTTTTCGGCTTTGGGTGTAAAGGCGATCGAACCACTGCCAATTCAGGAATTTCAAACACAGTTCAGTTTGGGATACAACGGCACAGACTACTTTAGCCCCGAAAATCAATATGGCGAGGCTGACGAGGCCAAGCTAGCGGCCTACCTGAATACGATCAACACAATCCTTCAGCAAGCAGGGCAACCGGGCTATTCGGGAATCGATATTCTCCGAGGCGCCGACAGCCAGTTGCGAGCATTGGTCGACGTTTGCCACGTATACGGCATCGCAGTGATATTCGATGTCGTATACAATCACGCGGGCAGCGGATTCGATGAAAACAGCCCTCTGTGGTTCACCGACCGGATGCCGTATGGAAACGCCAATGACAGCCTATATTTCACAGATCAAGGTTGGGCAGGCGGCCAGGTGTTCGCATACTGGAATGATGATGTGAAGCAGTTCCTCATTGACAATGCCAAGTTTCTCTATCAGGAATACCGTATTGATGGGCTGCGATTCGATGAAGTCAGCGTTATGGATCGATTTGGCGGCTGGCTGACATGCCAGAACCTCACCGATACTCTCCGCGCCCAGAATTCGGGTGCAATACAGATTGCAGAGTATTGGCCGGTCAATGATTACGTAGTCAAGAGTACGGGGGCCGGGGGTGCGGGTTTCGACGCTACTTGGCACGACGGACTTCGCAACGCGGTTCGGTCTGCCATTGCCGCAGTATCTGCGGGCGACTCCGCATCCGTCAGTATGGACGCAGTAGCCGATGCGATTTCCAATTCAGGTCTCGATAATCGCTGGAGAGCCGTGACCTGTCTGGAGGATCACGACATAGTGTACACAGGCCGCGATATCAGAATTGCGAAGCTCTCTGATGGAAGCAATTCCCGATCTTGGTACGCGAGGAGTAGGAGCAGATTTGCAATGGGTCTTCTGTTGACCTCCCCGGGAATTCCCATGATTTTCATGGGCCAGGAGTTCCTTGAAGACAAACAGTGGAGCGACACTCCGAACCCATCGTTTGAAATTTGGTGGGACGGACTCAACCGCGGCGACAAGGACATGTCAGACTTCCTGCGGTTTACCCGAGATCTGATCAATCTTCGACGGAATCAGCTAGCTCTGCGTGGAGAAGGTTGCAATGTGTTCCACGTCCATGATCAAAACCGCGTTATCGCCTTCCAGCGATGGGTGGAAGGTGTTGGAGCGGACGTTGTGGTCGTCGCTACTCTTCGCGAGGAGAACTGGTACAACTACCAAATTGGATTCCCCGATAGCGGGCGCTGGCTGGAGATCTTCAACAGCGATGTGTACGATAACTGGGTAAACCCCACCGTCGCAGGCAATGGTGGCACTATTGACGCTTCGGGCCCTCCGGCGCACGGATTAGCCAACTCAGCCAGTATCACCATACCGGCGAATGGATTCGTTGTCTTTGCACGCCAATGATAGAACTAGAACCAGTCTCATAAATACCTGAGGGCCGTTTTCGTGCGATCCTGGGTCTGCTCTGGGATAACCGCGAAGCGCCGTGACAGGACGCTGGGAACTGACAGACGAACAGTGGGCAGTAATGGAGCCGGTGCTGCGACCGCAGCGGCGTGAGGACAACCGCGGCCGACCCTGGCACGATACGCGGGCCGTGCTGAACGGCGTGTTCTGGGTGCTGGGCACCGGTGCGCAGTGGCGCGAACTGCCGGAGAAATATCCGCCGTACCAGACCTGCCACCGCAGATTCCAGCAATGGATCCGCAGCGGGAAGCTGGAGGAGGCATTGAAATTTCTGGCGCGGCACCTGCATGAGCGAGGCCGGCTGAATCTGGAAGAGGCGTTCGTGGATGCTACCTTCGCGAGCGCCCAAAAGGGGGCTTCGCCGTCGGCCCCACCCGGCGCGGCAAGGGCACGAAGATCGTCGCTGTCGCCGCTGATAACAGTCTTCCTCTCGCCGTATCTGTGCAAAGCGCTTCGCCTGCCGAGTGCCAGCTTGTTGAGGAAGTTCTTGCCGGAAGCTTTCTCGACGAACTCCCGGCCCGGCTCATCGGCGACAAAGCCTACGACTCGGACCTGCTCGACGCGAAGCTGGCTGCAGACTACGGAATCGAACTGATTGCCCCGAACCGACGCGGGCGCAAACGCAGAACTCAGGATGGCCGCAAGCTGCGCCGTTATCGAAAGCGCTGGAAAGTGGAGCGTCTCTTTGCCTGGATGCACAACTTCCGCCGCCTCGTCACCCCATGGGAATACCACATCGAGAACTTCCTCGGCTTCGTCCACCTTGCCTGCCTTCACATGCTGCTCAGACATTTATGAGACCAGTTCTAGCAGCGCGCGACGCTAATTCTCTCCGCCGCTAAACCCATCTGCCTTGATCCATCAATGAATCTCCTTCACATTCTCCGGAACCTTTCGGAAGACCTGGTTATATACTTCGTGCGCCAGATCTACTGACTCCTCGATCGCTTGTCGCGTGGGCACCACCCGCGCATTCACCTGTCGCTCCCGGGCGAGCCGGATTCCTGCAATGAGGCAGGCCCCCAGATAGATCATTCCGCGATTGATGCGTGGCAGGTGTGCGTCGGGGTCGAACATCAGACAGCCCCCGCGCGCTTCTGGCGATTCACAAGCTGATCGACCCGTCCGAGGAATACCTCGGATGGCAGATAACGGCGCTTCTCCCCGCACAGCGGGCACTCGACGACAATCGGCTGGAATGGAAATTCGCCGACATCGGTCGGGACGTCCCGGCGGCATTTCTTGCAGGCGACGACAAAAGTCTTGCGGGCTGGCGGTCCCTGAAACATGGATAAAAGCATAGGCGAATGAAAAGCGAAACGCCACATCGGAATGCGACCATGGCGCAGGCTAATCAGGGAAGGTCGGCTGGGCGATGCAGCAAGCGGTACACACGATTGCCGGCCGTTCATTTCGTGCAATCCTCACAATCCATGCGACTTGCGCGACGATTACCTCCAGCGTTTCGTAAGGTGATGGTCAGTCCGCAAGTCTGTGGATTTCGCGCGGAAAGGCGGTGCGTAATGGGCCGCCTCCGATGCTCTTCAGGCCGCTTCGTCGTCTTCTGCGCCCTGTGGCTCGTCATACGCTTCCCGAAGGATCTCCTCGTCCTCGTCGGTCTCCGCTGCCGTTAAGGCAGGCCGCGCATCGGCGGCGGCCGGTGCGTGGGCTCTCTGAGATCCGACAGGTTCCGGCGCGGCGTCGAACAGACTGGCCGCTTGGGGAGGCTCGGCT
>Ga0335075_10008578_pt1 | contig 15638 bp, 15 predicted proteins | sample Lox_Sample_24_FD_206723 | JGI IMG/M metagenome (GOLD analysis project Ga0335075, IMG submission 206723) | Soil microbial communities from Loxahatchee National Wildlife Refuge, Florida, United States - Lox_Sample_2.4 | ecosystem: Environmental > Terrestrial > Soil > Wetlands | place: USA... | reverse complement strand
GCACAGGGCATGATGTGGCATACATAGCTCGGAGGTCCGATGACACCCTCTTCAGAAAGCAGATGCTCTTGAAGTCAGCGAAGTCAGCAGCGCCGCGCGTCGAGGTTCCGCCTGCCGAGCCTGGGGCGGCACGGTGACCGCGATCCTCAACCCGACCACCGGGCGGCAGCTGCGGGAGGTTCCCGACAGCACGCCGGCCGAGGTGGACGCCGCCTTCGAGGCGGCGCGGGCCGGGCTGGCGGAGTGGAAGGCGCTGGCGGCCACCGAGCGGGGCGCCATGCTGATGCGGGTCGCCGACGCGATGGAGCGGCGGGCCGACGAGTTCGCGCGGATCGAGAGCGAGAACATGGGCATGCCGCTGGCCGGCACGCGCGCGATGACGCTGCGCGCCGCGGGCACCTTCCGCTACTTCGGCGGCTATGCCGACAAGCTGGGCGGGGAGACGATCCCGGTCGCCGGGCCGTACCACACCTACACCCGGCGGGAGCCGCACGGCGTGGTGGTGGCGATCGTGCCCTGGAACGCCCCCCTCATCTTCGCGACGAAGAAGATGGCGCCGGCGCTGGCCTTCGGCAACGCCTGCCTGCTCAAGCCGGCGCAGGAGTCGCCGCTCACCGCGCTGCTGCTGGGCGAGCTGCTCGCCGAAGTCGGGCTGCCCGCGGGCCTGGCGCGGGTGCTCACGGGCGGTCGCGCGGTGGGCGAACAGCTGGTCGGCGACCCACGCGCCGACTTCGTCATCTTCACCGGCTCGCACCTCGGCGGGAAGGCGGTCGCCGCGGCCGCCGCGCGCAACCTCACCCCGGTGGCCCTGGAGCTGGGCGGGAAGTCGCCCCAGCTCGTCTTCGCCGACGCCGACCTCGACGCCGCCCTCGACGGCGTCGTCGCCGGGATCTTCGGCGAGTGCGGCCAGATGTGCATCGCGGGCTCGCGGGTGCTGGTCGACGAGCGGATCGCCGACCGCTTCGTCGCCGAGCTGGTCGAGCGCACCCGGGCGCTGCGGGTCGGCGATCCGCTCCAGGAGGGCATCCAGGTGGGACCGCAGACGACGGCCACCCAGCGCGACAAGACCGTGGCGATGATCGAGCGGGCGCGCTCCGAAGGCGCCGTCGTCGCCGCGGCGGCGGAGCTGCCCACGGACCCCGAGCTGAGCGGCGGCTACTTCGTCGCCCCCACCCTCTTCACCGACGTCGCGCCGGAGCTCGAGATCGCGCGCGAGGAGGTCTTCGGCCCGGTGCTGGTCGCCGCCACCTTCGCCGACGAGGAGGAGGCGGTGAGGCTGGCCAACGACACCCCGTTCGGGCTCTCGGCGGGCGTCTGGACCACCAGCGCCGCGCGCGCCCACCGGGTCGCGGCGGCGATCGACGCCGGCACGATCTGGCTCAACACCTACGCCGCGATCTCCGACCTGGTCCCCTTCGGCGGCATCGGGCTCTCCGGGCACGGGCGCGAGGGCGGATCCTCCGCCGCGCAGCTGTACACGCGCGTGAAGAGCGTCTGGACCGCCTTGACCGACGGCCTGCCGCCGGGCGTCGCCCTCTGATGCGCTCGGCCGACGTCGTCGTCCTCGGCGCCGGGCTCGCCGGCCTCGTCGCCGCCCGCGAGCTCCGCGCCCGCGGCCTCGACGTGGTCGTCCTCGAGGGCCGCGACCGCGTCGGCGGCCGCACCCTCTACCGCCGCTGCGCGGGCACCGAGTGGGCCACCGAGTTCGGTGGCACCTGGATCAACCCGGCGAGCCAGCTGAACGTGGCGCGGGAGGTCGAGCGCTACGGGATCCCGGTGGTCGAGGACCGTCCGCACCAGATCTACCGCTGGTACCTCGGCGGTCACGAGCGGGAAGGGCTGCCGGTGACGGCGGCCGAGGCGCCCGGGGTCGAGCGGGCGATCGTCGAGCTCGTCGGCGCCGCGCGGCGGCTCGACTTCGAGGCGCCGCTCGACCGGCAGGACCTCGCCGACCTCGACGTCCCGCTGACCGACTTCCTCCAAGCTCTCGACCTCCCGGACTCGGTGTCCGGCCTCGTCTGCTCGATGGCCTCGCTCTACAGCGGCGCGCACAGCGACGAGTACTCGGCCCTCCACCTCCTGCACCGGATCGCGCAGGCGGGGCTGAGCCCGTTCCAGCTCTTCGCCGGCCTCAGCCATCGCTTCGAGCGCGGCTCCTCGAGCCTGGTCGAGGCGCTGCTCGAGGACGCGGCGCCCGACCTGCGGCTCTCGACCCGGGTCCTCGCCGTCGCCGAGCGCGGCGACGAGGTGGTGATGCGCACCGCGGGCGGCGAGGAGCTCCGCGCCGCGAGGGCGGTGGTCACCGTCCCGCTGAACACGCTCGGAGCGATCGACTGGGACCCGCAGCTCGGCGACGGCAAGCGGGCCCTCGCGCGGGAGCGCCATGCCGGCCACGGCATCAAGCTGTGGGCGCACGTCGAGGGACGCCAGCCGGACTTCGCCGCGATCGGCTGGGGCACCTCCAACCTCACCTGGGTCTCGGCCGAGCACATGGCCGACGGCGGCTCCCTGTTGATGGCCTTCGGCTACTCGACCCCGGAGCTCGACCTCTCCGACCGCGCCGCGGTGGAGTCGGTCCTGCGCGAGTTCGCCCCCGGCGTGCGCGTGATCGCGGTCGATTTCCACGACTGGAACGACGATCCGTTCTCGCTCGGCACCTGGATGGCCTGGCGGGCGGGGCACATGAGCCGCCACATGTCGGCGGCCGCGGCCGCCGAGGGCCGGCTCGTCTTCGCCGGCGCCGACACCGCGATCGAGTCGCCGGGAAAGATGGAGGGCGCGCTCGAGACCGGCATGCGCGCGGCGCGCGAGTTGCTCGCCGCGCCGAATCCCTGAGCCGCGACCTGGCCCCCGACGCTTGACAGCGGTGGGGAAAGCTTGGTATACGTTCGATCTGAAAGCATACTTAGCACGCAAAGATGTACCGCACCCTGGGGAGGGTTTATGTATCGGTTTCGAAGGAGCTTCGTAGTACTTGCATTCGCGGCGATCTTGGGGATAGCCGTCGTCGGCTGCGGCAATTCGGGCAGCGACAGCGAATCCACCGGCGGGTCGGAAACGACCGCCGAAACGACGGGCGAAGCGACCACCGCGGCGGCCCCGTCGAAGGACCTCTCGGGTCAGTCGCTGACCTACGTCTCCTTCGGCGGCAACCTGCAGGAAGCGGAGTCGGAAGCGATCGTGCAGCCCTGGGCGAAGGAAAACGGGGTCAAGGTCGCCGAAGAATCCCCGACCGACTACGCCAAGCTGACCGCCCAGGTCGAAACCGGCAACGTCACCTGGGACGTCGTCCACGCCGACCCGTTCTTCCTCGCCGCCAACTGCGGCACCCTGTTCGACGAACTCAGCCCCTCCACCGTGCCCTCGCTCTCGGAAATCCCCTCCGAACTCGTGAGCAGCAAATGCGAGGTTCCGCACATGCGCTACGGCATCGGCCTCTACTACGACGCCAAGAAGTTCGGCTCCAACCCGCCGACGACCTGGGCCGACTTCTTCAACACCAAGAAGTACCCGGGCAAGCGTGGCGCCTGGGGCTACGCCCAGAGCGGCCTGCTGGAAGCGGCGCTGCTGGCCGAAGGCGTGTCCAAGGAATCCCTCTACCCGCTGGACACCGAAAAGGCCTTCAAGAAGCTCGACACGATCAAGGGCGACATGAAGTTCGCGACCGCGCCGGGCGAGGTGGCCCAGCAGGTCACCTCGGGCGAAATCACGATGGCCCTCATCTACACCGGCCGCGCGTACGAAGCCGCCGTGCAGAAGGCGGACTGGAAGATGGCCTGGGGCGCGCCGACGATCACCAGCTACGAGGCCGTCGGCATCGTCAAGGGCTCCCCCGACGAGGAAGCCTCGCTCTCCCTGGTCAACGCCTTCGGCGAAGCCGAACCGCAGGCGCGGTTCGCCGAACTGATCGCCTACGCGCCGACCAATCCGGCGGCGAAGCCGAACCTCGACCCGCTGCTCAAGGAATACTCGATCGCCTCGCATCCCGAAAGCGGCTACGTCGCCCTCGACCAGGGCTGGTGGGCCGAAAACTTCGACAAGGTGAATACGGAATTCACCGAATGGCTCGCCGGCTAGCTCGGTGTGACCGACGTCATCGCTGACAACGCGGTGAAGCGCTCCCGCCCCGGTATCCGGGGCGGGAGCGCGCTGCGAGGGAGGTACGAGCTGCTCGGGATCCCCGCCCTCGTGCTCGTGCTCGTGCTGTTCGTCTACCCGCTGGTGACGATGCTCGGCAAGAGCTTCGACGACTTCCTCGTCACCGAGCAGGGGCACGGGGTCTTCGCCAACTACCAGTGGTTCTTCGGCCAGCACGTCAACGTCCTCGTGCTGCAGCGCACCCTGGTCACCGCGCTCGCGGTGACCGCGATCTGCCTCGCCGTCTCCTATCCGTTCGCCTACCTGATGACGCTGGTGGGGGAGAGGACGCGGCTGGTGATGACCGGGGCCGTCCTGCTCAGCTTCTGGACCAGCCTGATGGTCCGCAACTACGCCTGGCTGATCCTGCTCCAGGACAACGGCGTCGTCAACCGCATCCTCGGCAGCCTCGGGCTGCCCCGTCTGCACGTGATCGGCACCGCCGCCGGCGCCGCGATCGGCATGTGCCAGATCCTCCTGCCGTTCATGATCCTGCCGCTCTACGCCAACCTGCGCGGGATCGATCGGCGGCTGCTGCAGGCCGCGCAGAGCCTCGGCGCCCGTCCGGCGGTCGCCTGGTGGCTCGTCTACGCGCCGCTCTCCGTCCCCGGCGTGGTCGCCGGCTCGCTGCTGGTCTTCGTCATGACGCTCGGCTTCTACATCACGCCGGCGATCCTCGGCTCGCCGACCAACGCGATGTTCTCGCAGCTGATCGTGACCCAGGTGCAGACGCTGCTCGCCTTCGGCCGCGGCGGCGCCATGGCCGCCGTCCTGCTGGTGGCGACGCTCCTGCTGCTCGGCTGCGCGGCCCTGGTCACGCGCCGCGCCCGCTCGCGGGGAGTCGTGGCCACGTGAGCGCCGCGCGGCTCTCGCCAGGCCGGCTCGGGCTGCGGCTGTTCGGCTGCCTGGTCGGGCTGTGGCTGATCGCGCCGACCCTGGTCGTCGTGCCGATGAGCCTCACCGACGAAAAGTCGTTCCGCTTCCCGCCCACCGGCTGGTCGACCCACTGGTACTCGGAATTCTTCAGCGACCCGCTCTGGGGCGAAGCCCTGGTCCACTCGCTGGTCATCGCCACCGTCGTCGCGGTGATCGCGACGATCCTCGGCACCGCGGCCGCCTTCGCGATCGTCCGCGGCCGCTTCCCCGGCAAGGCGGTCGCCAACACCCTGCTGATCAGCCCGATGGTCGTGCCGGTGGTGATCATCGCGATCGGGATGTACATCGTCGAGCTCGAATGGCACCTCGTCGGCACCTACCTCGGCTTCTTCCTCGCCCACACGGTGATCGCGCTGCCGTTCGTCCTGATCACGGTGTCGGCGAGCCTGCGCACCTTCGACCGGCGCCTGGAGCACGCCGCGGCGACCCTGGGCTCGGGCCCGCTCAGCACCTTCTTCCGCGTGACCCTGCCGGGGATCCGCAGCGGCGTGTTCGCCGGCGCCCTGTTCGCCTTCATCGTCTCCTTCGACGAGGTGGTCATCTCGACGTTCCTGGTCAGCACGAACCTGCGGACGCTGCCGGTGCAGATGTTCTCGAGCCTGACCCAGGAACAGAACCCGACCGTCGCGGTGGCCTCGACGTTGATGTTCGTGGTCACTACCGTGCTGCTGGTGGTGATCGCAATCGTGATGAGGGGGCGTGACCGTGCCCGCTGAATCGCCCGGGGCGCGGCTCGTCCTGCGCGGGGTCGACAAGGTCTACGACAGCGACCACGTCGTCCGCGACGTCTCGCTGGAGGTCGAGGCCGGCGAGTTCGTGACGCTGCTCGGCCCGAGCGGGTCGGGGAAGACGACGACGCTCAACATGATCGCCGGCTTCGTCGAGGCGACCGCGGGCGAGATCGAGCTCGACGGCCGGCCGATCGAGGGCCTGGCCCCGCACAAGCGCGGGATCGGCATGGTCTTCCAGCAGTACGCGCTGTTCCCGACCATGACCGTGCGGCAGAACATCGCCTTCCCGCTGCGCCGGCGGCGGATGGCGAAGGCCGAGATCCGCCGGCGCGTCGACGAGGTGCTGGAGCTGATCGACCTGAGCGGCTACGGCGACCGGGTCCCGGCGCAGCTCTCCGGCGGCCAGCAGCAGCGGGTCGCGCTCGGGCGCGCGATCGCGTTCAAGCCGCGGCTCCTGTTGATGGACGAGCCGCTGGGCGCGCTCGACCGCAACCTGCGCGAGGCGCTGCAGTTCGAGATCAAGAGCCTCCACCGCGACGTCGGGATCACCTTCCTGTACGTGACGCACGACCAGGACGAGGCGCTCGCCCTGTCGGATCGGATCGCCGTCTTCAACGCCGGTCGGATCGACCAGGTGGGCACGCCGACCCAGCTCTACGAGGAGCCGGCGACGCTGTTCGTCGCCCGCTTCCTGGGCGAGTCGAACGTCTTCTCGGGCACGGTCGAGCGCAGCGGCGCGCAGCGCGTGCTGGCGGGCGAGGGCTGCCGGCTCGACTGTCCGGCGCACGACGGCCCGACCGGCGCGGGCAGCCTGGTGGTGCGGCCCGAGCGGATCCGCATGGGCCCGAGCGGGTCCGGCGCGGGCGGGCCCAACGTCCTCAACGGCCTCGTGCGGGACTCGGTCTACCTGGGCCCTACCCGCCGGGTCGAGGTGACGCTGCCGAGCGGCCAGGTGGTGGTCGTGCGCCAGCCGGCGGCGATGCCACCGGTGGCCGACGAGGGGCAGCCGGTCGAGGTCTCCTGGGATCGCGACGACGCCCGCCTGCTGATGGAGCCCGCCGCCGCCGCGCCCGCCGCGGAGGAGCCGGTGCTGGCGGAGGAGCGCTCGTGAGGCGGGAGGAGTTCCTCGCCCCCGAGCTCGAGGAGCCGATCGGTCACTACTGCGACGCGGTCCGGCTCGGCGACCTCGTCTTCGTCTCCGGGGCGATGCCGGTGGACAAGGCCGGCGAGCTGGTCGCGGCGGGGGATTTCGCGGACCAGGCGCGCCGCTGCCTGGAGAACCTCGGCTACGCCCTGCGCGCCGCCGGCAGCGACTTCGCCGCGGTGGCGAAGCTCACCATCTACGTCACCGACTTCGCCGACGCCCCGGCGCTGACGCCGGTGCGGCGCGAGTTCTTCGGCGCGGTGCGCCCGGCCGCCACGCTGGTCGAGATCCAGGCGCTGGCGCATCCCGAGATGAAGGTCGAGATCGACGCGATCGCGGGCGCGGTCGAGGCGACCGGGGCCAGTTGAGCGGGCGCCTCGTCATCGGCGTCACCGGGGCGAGCGGCCCCCAGTACGCGATCGGGCTGCTGCGGGCGCTGCGCGCCGTCCCCGAGGTGGAGACGCACGTGATCGTCTCCGCCGGCGCCGACCGGACGCTGGAGCTCGAGGCGGGCCTGACGCCCGGGGCGCTGGCCGAGCTCGCCGACGTCGCCTACGACGAGCGCGATCTCGCCGCCGGCCCCTCGTCGGGCTCGTTCAAGACGCTGGGGATGGTGGTCGTGCCGTGCTCGATGAAGACCCTGGCGGCGGTCGCCGGCGGCTACACCGACGGCCTGATCGCGCGGGCGGCGGACGTGACGCTGAAGGAGCGCCGCCGGCTCGTGCTGGTGACCCGCGAGACGCCGCTCAGCCTGGTCCACCTGCGCAACATGTGCACGGTGACCGAAGCGGGGGCCACCGTGCTGCCGCCGGTGCCCGGCTTCTACGCCCGGCCGCAGTCGATCGACGACGTGATCGCCCAGACCTGCGGCAAGGTGCTCGATCAGTTCGGGCTCGACCTCGACCTGTTCCCGCGCTGGTCGGGACCGGACCCGGGAAGCTCGTGATGGCGACGCCGGTCGAGGACCTCCGCGACGAGCTGGACCGCCTCGACCGCGCCGCCCGCCTCGCCCGGGTGCGGGCGCCGCTCGATCCGCGCTTCGAGATCGCGGCGCTCGCCCGCCGGCTCGACCGCGGCCCGGCGGTGCTGTGCGAGAACGTGGTCGGCCACGACATCCCGGTGGTCGCCTGCACGCAGGCGACCCGGGCCGACATCGCGCTGTCGATGGGGGTGTCGGCGGCGGAGCTGGGGGACCACATCGGGCGCGCGCTGGAGCATCCGCTGGCGCCGGAGCCGGTCGCCGACGGCCCGGTCAAGGAGCGGATCGAGTCGGTCACGGACCTGGCCCGGCAGCTGCCGATCCTGACCCACCACGAGCACGACGCCGGCCCGTACATCACCAGCGGCGTCGTCTTCGCCGAGGACCCGGACGCCGGGGTGCGCAACCTGTCCTACCACCGCATCCAGGTCGGCCGCGGCGCCGACTCCCGCATGTGCATCGTCCAGCGCCACCTGCACCGGCTGGTGACGGCCGCCGAGCGGCGCGACGAGGCGCTGCCGATCGCCGTCGTGCTCGGCCTGGACGGGCCGACGCGCCTGGCGGCCGCCACCACCGGCTCGGCGATCCCGTTCGGATACGACGAGCTGGCGCTGGCGGGCGCGCTCAAGGGCGCGCCGGAGCCGATCGTCGCCTGCGAGACGATCCCCGTGCGGGTGCCGGCGCGGGCCGAGATCGTGATCGAGGGCCACGTCCTGCCCGGCGTGCGCGAGCGGGAGGGGCCGTTTGCGGAGTTCGACGGCGGCTACGAGCGGAGCGACGGCTTCGTCTTCCGGGCGACCACCCTGTCGATGCGCGCCGCGCCGATCTACCAGGGCCTCGTCTCCGGCGCGCGCGAGCAGCTCAACATCATGGGGCTCGCCTACGAGCCGCTGCTCCTGGCCGCGATCCGCGGCTCGGTCCCGGGCGCCCGCGCCGTCCACGTCACCCCGGGAGGCCTGCGCAAGTTCCACGTCGTCGTCAGCATCGCCGGCGCCCATCCCGGCGACGGCAAGGACGCGATAGTCGCCGCCTTCGCGGCCCACCGCGACGTCAAGCACGTGGTCGTGGTGGACGACGACGTCGACGTCTTCGACCTCGACGCGGTCGAGACCGCGATCGCCACCCGCTTCCAGGCCGACCGCGACCTCGTCGTGATCGCCGGCGGCCGCGGCAACGACGTCGACAAGAGCATCGGCGGCGACGGCCGGACCGCCCGCATGGGCCTCGACGCCACCGCGGGGGCCGGCGACGCGCCGGCGCGCGCCGTCATTCCCGGCCAGGCCACGCTCGACCTCGCGGCGCTGCTCGGCGACCGTGGCCCCGGCGCCGGTCGTTAGGATCATGGATCCGCAGTGCCTCGGAGGGGTGCCGGAGTGGTTGAACGGGGCAGTCTCGAAAACTGTTGGCGTCGCAAGGCGCTCGTGGGTTCGAATCCCACCCCCTCCGTCCCTACGTCGTCTTCAGCCCGAGCTCCTCGCCTGCCGCCAGGTGGCCTTCGTAGGGGAGGACGGCGAAGTACATGAGCGAGGGGAGGAGGGCGGGGAGGTCGTCCAACCGGCCCTTGTTGAGGCGGGCGTAGAGGAGGGATTCGACGCCGCCGACGACGCCGGAGGCGGTGATCGGGGAGTGGGTGGTGCCGCCGGGGAGGAGCTCGCGGACTTTCTCGTCGATGCAGGTGGCGAAGTAGTCGAACAGGGCGATGCGGCGGCGGGCGGCATCGGGGGTGGCGGCGCGGGCCTCGACGATCACCATCCGGGCCGCGTCGGGCTCGGCGGCGGCGAAGCTGAGGAGGGCGCCGAAGCCGCCGCGGATGCGGTCGCGCCAGACGTCGCCGCCCTCGTCCGCGGCTGTCTCGATCTGGTCGCGAAGTCGTCGCGCGCAGGTGTCGAAAGCGGCAAGGAAGCAGGCTTCCTTGTTGGCGAAGTGCTCATAGAAGGTGGGACGGGACATGCCGGCCCGCTCGATCACCTCCTGCACGTTGGTGGAGCGGTAGCCGAGCTCGGAGACCGCGCCCAGCATCCCGACCAGGAGCCGCTCGCGTTGGATCGCGCGGACCAGGTCACCGGGCAGCCGCCGCGGCCCGGTGGGGAAGCGGCTGCTGCTGTCGGCGACGAGCTCGGCCGCGGTCTCGATCAGGTCGGCGGGCCACTCGTCGCCGAGGGCGGCGAGGAGGAGCTCCCGGTTGATCTGATTTCTGTCGGATGAGACCAAGAAACTGTCGTGTAGGGCTCAGGGTGGAGCCGGCCGGGACCCGGAACCCCACCGCGTTCCTAATGGAGACGACTAATGTTTTTCCACGGTACCAGAAGAAATATTGAGCGGAGCATGAATCTGAAGACACTGGGTATCCTTGATCACATGCTCCCCAGCCGACTTCGGGAGCATCTGTGAGCGCCACCCGCCCTCAGCTGCGGCCGGAGTTCGTCGCCGCACACAAGCGTCGCCGGATGATCGACGTGATGGCCGAACTGTGCGCCGAGCAGGGGTACGAGGCGACGAAGATCGCCGACGTGGTGCGCCGCGCGCACGTCGCCCGCAAGACCCTCTATGACAATTTCACCGGTAAGGAGGACCTCTTCCTCGCCGCTTTCGACACGACCCTGGCCGACGCCGAGGCCGAGGTGGCCGAGGCCTGCGACGCGATCGACCCGGGCGAGTGGGAGGCGCGCGCCGAAGCCGGCCTGCGGGCGCTGCTCGGGTTCGTCGCCGCGCATCCGGACGCCGCGCGCCTCGCCCTGGTCGAGGCCCCGGCCGCCGGGCCCGCCTCCGCCGCCCGCTACGACGCGGCGATCGACGGCTTCATCGTCCGGCTGCGCGAAGCGGCGCCGCCGGGAGCGGGCCGGGCGGCGACGCTGGAGGAGGCGCTGGTCGGCGGGACCGCCTGGATCGTCCAGCGCCAGGTGCGCCGCGGGGCCGCCGCAGAGGCTCCCGACCTGCTTCCGGAGCTGACCGAATTCGTCGTTTCTCCGTACCGGAGTGTAGGAAAAAGGTGAGTCACCACCCGGGGGCGAATGTGACTGTACGGTGCCACGATCTGATGACCAGATGGATCGCCTGCCGCGTGGCCGTCACGGCCTGTCGCCGGAGTTCGTCGCGCGCAACCAGCGCGATCGGCTGATCGCCGGGCTGATCCTCACCCTCGCCGAGGTCGGGTATCAGAAAACCACCGTGTCGATGATCGGCCGCCGCGCGGCGGTCTCGAAGAGTGACTTCTACAAGCACTTCGACAGTAAGGACGAATGCTTCTTCGCCGCCTACGACTTCGCCGTCGGCCGGATCCGGGGCGCGGCAGTCGACGCCTGCGCCGCCTCCCGCTCCGCCGCCTGGGCGCCGCGCGTCCAGGCCGCCGTCGTCGCCCTCCTGACCCTGCTCGCCGACGAGCCCGCGCTCGCCGCGATCGTCCTCGCCGAGGGCCTGCGCGCGGGCCGCGGCATCTACGACCGCTACCAGGCCGCGGTCGAGAGCTTCGTCCCGCTCCTCCGCGGGGGAGCCCCCGACGGCCCGGGCGGCCATCCGGTCCCGCCCGCCACCGACGAAGCGGTGGTCGGCGGCGTCGCCTCGCTGCTCAGCCGCCGCGCCATCGCGGGGGAGACCGCCGACCTCGCCGGCCTCCTCCCCGACGTGCTCGAGTTCGTCCTCACCCCCCACCTCGGCACCGAGGCAGCGCGGCGAATAATCTCCGCTGGATGAGCGAGGCCCAGAGCGCTGCCGGGGCGCCCCCGCGGGGGGGCGACGTCGGCCCGGGCGCGGGAGTGTTCCCGTCCCAGGCCCTGGCCGCGGCGATCGAGAGCGAGTGGGTCAGCTCCGGCGAGTACCGGATCCGGCCGGAGGCGATCCAGCCCGCCAGCATCGACCTCCGCCTCGGCGACGAAGCCTGGGCGCTGCGCTGTTCCTTCCTCCCCGACGTCGACTCGACGGTCGAGGAAAAGGTCGAGGGGCTCGCCTTCCAGCGGGTCGACCTGCGCGACGGCGCCGTGCTGGAGCGCGACCGGCCCTACCTGGTGCCGCTGATCGAGCGCCTGGCGCTCCCCGACGACGTCCGCGCCCGCGCCAACCCGAAGAGCTCGACCGGCCGGCTCGACGTCTTCACCCGGGTGATCACCGACCGTCACAACCGCTTCGACGACATCCGGCCCGGCTACCGCGGGCAGCTCTACCTGGAGGTCGTGCCGCGCTCCTTCGCCGTCCAGGTCAAGACCGGGCTCTCGCTGAACCAGCTGCGGCTGGCCCGCGGCGACGTCCGCCTCGGCGACGCCCGGATCCGCGAGCTGCAGGGCGCCGAGCCGCTGGTCTACCTCGGCGACGCTCCGGTGGCGGAGACCGAGCTGGCGGTGGCCGACGGCCTCTTCCTCAGCCTCGACGTCTCCGGGCCGGCCGACCGGGTGGTCGGCTACCGGGCGAAGAAGAACAGCCTGCCGGTCGACCTGGGCAAGGTCCGCGCCTACCGCTGGAGCGACTACTGGGACCCGGTCTACCCCGAGGCGGGCGGCAAGATCGTGCTCGAGCCGGAGATCTTCTACCTGCTGCTCTCCGCCGAGGGGGTCGCGATCCCGCCCCAGATTGCCGCCGAGATGATGGCCTACGACCCGACTGCGGGGGAGCTGCGCACCCACTACGCGGGCTTCTTCGACCCCGGCTTCGGCTACGACCCGGCGGGCAAGCGGCCCGGCAGCCGCGCCGCGCTCGAGGTGCGCGCCCGCGACGTCCCCTTCATGGTCGAGCACCGCCAGCCGGTCTGCAAGCTCGGCCTCGAGTGGATGGAGTCCCCCGCCCAGCGCCTCTACGGCGCCGACCTCGGCTCCAACTACCAGGGCCAGGTGACGATGCTCTCCAAGCACTTCCAGGAGCAGACCGCCGGCATCAACGGCACCACCACCCGCTGAGTTCGCAGTAATCACCGCATAGCGGTGATTACTGCGAACTCAGCGGGGTGGTTGGGCCTAGGAGGGAGGCGGGCTCGTCGTCGAGTTCGCGGCGGCGGTCGCGGATGCGCTTGCGCCGCGCCAGCAGCTCCGCTTCCAGCTTGGCGATTTCGTCGCGGCGCGCCCGCACCAGTTCCAGCTGGCGCTCGGCGTGGTGGTCGAGCGACTCGAGGATCTCGCGCCGTCGCACCGGATCCTCCACGCCCTCGTGCCACTCGCGCTTCAGCGCCGCGCGGTTGTCTTCGGCTTCGACCAGTTCCTTCAGCCCGTCGAGCGTCACCCCGAGCAGGGCGCGCAGGCGCATCACCTCGATCAGCCGGTCGACGTCGGACTGCGCGTAGGTCCGGTGCGCGCCGGGCTCGCGACCGTCGGCGGCGGGGAGGAGGCCGATCTCCTCGTAGTAGCGGATGGTGCGCGGGGTCGTGCCCGCGAGCTTGGCCACCTCGCCGATCTTCAGCCGCGCCTCCGCCGCGCTCATGGCGTCGCCTCGATCTCCTCCGAGATGGCCTCCTCGATCGCGATCGCCCGCGGCGGCCGCGAGGCGCGCCGCGCCGCGCCGCCGCTCTTCTCGCTCGGCCGCAGCATCGAGACGGCGGCGCCGACGACCGAGGTGGCGGCGAGGACCCAGAGGGCGGTGTGCATGTTGGAGATGAAGGGGTCGAGCTGGGCGCTGGTCAGCCCGGAGGCGAGCCCGGAGAAGATCTTGAAGAGGACTTCCTGGGGCACCGCGGCGGTGACGATCGCGAGCACGAAGGCGATCGAGATCACCGCGCCGGTGTTCTGCAGCATCGTCCGCGCCCCGGCGGCGATGCCGCGGCGCTCGGTCGGCACGGTGCCCATCATCGCCGCCGTGTTGGGCGAGTTGAACATGCCCGAGCCGATCCCCACCAGCAGCAGGTAGAGCCCGCCGAGCCAGTAGCCGGTGCCCGCCTGGAGCGTCGTCATCAGGGCGAGGCCGAGGGCGGTGACGAGCATCCCCAGCGCCGCCAGCGCGCGCGAGCCGTGCCGGTCGGCGTAGATGCCCGCGACCGGCGAGGCGACCAGCATCCCGATCGCCATCGGGGCGAGCTTGACCCCGGCCAGGATCGGGTCGTCCCCCTGCGCCCCCTGGTAGTAGAAGACGAAGATGAACATCAGGGCGAAGCGGGAGAGCCCGTTGATGAAGGCGGCCCCGGTGGCGGCGGCGAAGAGCCGGTTCTGGAAGATCGTCAGGTCGAGCATCGGGGCGCTCGCGCGGTGCTCGATCAGCACGAACAGGGGCAGCAGCAGCGCGCCGACGACCAGGCCGGCGATCACCAGCGTGTCGTCCCAGCCGCTGATGCCGCCGCGCGAGATCCCGTAGACCAGGCCGGTCAGGCCGACCACGAAGGTGAGGGTGCCGGGGAGGTCGAGGCCGCGGGTCTTGTCGCGGGCGGAGAGCTCACGCAGGATGGCGGCCGCCCAGAGCGCCCCGAGCAGGGCGAGCGGGACGTTGAACCAGAAGACCCACTGCCAGGAGATGCCGACCAGGGCGCCGCCGAGGACCGGGCCGATGACGAGGCCGATCGCGGCGACCATCGTGTTGGTGCCCATCGCCAGGCCGAGCTGCTCGCGGGGGAAGGCGTCGGTGACCAGCGCGGGCCCGTTGGCGAAGATGAAGGCGCCGCCGATGCCCTGCACGATCCGCCAGAGGATCAGCTGGGTGCCGTTGGCGGCGAACCCGGCGCCCAGGGAGGCGGCGCCGAAGATGATGAAGGCGGCGACGAAGGCGCTCTTGCGGCCGAAGAGGTCGGAGAGGCGCCCGGCGGTGAGGACCAGCACGGTCGAGCTGATCATGTAGGCGAGGATCACCCAGACCAAGGTCAGGAGGCTGGTGCCGAGGGCCCGCTCGAGGTCCGGCAGGGCGATGATCAACGTGCCCGAGTTGGTGGCGACGAGGAGCATGCCGAGGCTGGTGCAGGAGAGCGCCCACCACTTGTAGTTGTGGTGGTCGGCGTCGACCCCCGTCCGTCCGCTGAACCTCTTTCTTACGTTCACGTCAATTAGCTTAACGCGACGCCCCACCCGCGCAACTGTGATCTCGTCACAGTCCCTCCCCCGTTTTCTCGGCCGCGGTCCGGCGCCACGTCGGCACGTCCTCCGGCGTAGCTCCGCCGGGATGTCCAAGGAGACGCCGCCATCTCGGCGGCGTCCCGGGCAGGCTGTGGCCGCCGCCGAGATGGCCGGGATCCCGGGGGACGGCGAGGGCCTGGGCGCGCGGTGTGGGGAGAACCGTCCCCCTGCGGCGGAAAGGCTCCCCGGGCCCGGGCCGGGAGGTGCCCCGGGTCGGGAGGTGGGGCGCGGGTCGGGAGGCGGAGGCCTGAGTAGGGAGGCGGGGCGTGGGTCGGGAGGTCAGGTCAGGGTGAGTCGGGACGGGGCGTGAGTCGGGAGGTCGGGCGTGGGTCGGGAGGCCGGGGCCTGAGTAGGGAGGCGGGGCGTGGGTCGGGAGGTCGGGCGTGGGTCGGGACGGGGGCGTGGTTCTGGAGGCGAGGTGAGGTCTGGAGGTGAGGCGAGGGCGACGAGGCGCGGTCGGGGGACGAGGCACCGCGAGGGCGACGGTCCCGGCGGAGAGGCCCGGCGCCTCGACGGTCAAGGCTCGGCGTGGTTACCTATCCACCCATGGCGTGGATAGGTAACCACGCTTCTTCCTGATCAATCGGGATCACCTCGTCCCGGCGACAGACGTCCCGTCCCTGTCACCGGACCCTCCCGAAAGCTCCCCGTCCCGGGCGTCTCGGAGGCGGCCACAGCCAGCCCGGGTCGCCTCCGAG
>Ga0335075_10008577_pt1 | contig 15638 bp, 17 predicted proteins | sample Lox_Sample_24_FD_206723 | JGI IMG/M metagenome (GOLD analysis project Ga0335075, IMG submission 206723) | Soil microbial communities from Loxahatchee National Wildlife Refuge, Florida, United States - Lox_Sample_2.4 | ecosystem: Environmental > Terrestrial > Soil > Wetlands | place: USA... | reverse complement strand
CCAGAGCCGGGCCCGGTACGGTGGTCGCCTACGAGGCGGACGCGATCGACCCGGTCGATCATCTCGGCTGGAGCGTTACGGTCGTTGGAGTGGCGCATCAGGTGACCGATACCGGTGCCGCCGACACCTTCCGGCGGACCCTGCGTCATTGGGCCGACAGTGCCAATGACCAGGTCATATCCATCAGCCCGGGCATGGTAACCGGATTTCGGCTGGCCGCAGGGTCGTCGCCGCCACCAGGCGGTGCAGCGCTGCCGCGGCTGACGGAGCGCAGCTGAGGAGATACGGATGAGCGTCGGCGCCAGCCAGCCGGGCGCGGTCTATGCGCTGCTGGCCGATGGCTCCACGGTCGCAATCAGACCCGCCGCCGGCGGCGACTTCGATGCCGTGCTGCGGATGCACCGCGCGATTTCGACCGAGAATTCCTACCTCCGCCTCTTCAGCATGAGCCCGGTGGCCGCGGAGCGCGAGGCAAGCCGGATCTGCCGGGAGCCGACAGCTGGTCACGTCGCCCTGCTGGCCTAGCTGGCCGGGAACCTGGTCGGCGTGGCGAGCTACGAGACGGCGGGCTCGTCCGGTACGGCGGAGGTCGCGTTCGCTGTCGCGGATCACGTCCATCACCGCGGCGTGGCCACGCTGCTGCTCGAGCACCTGGTATCGGCCGGTCGGAGCAACGGGGTCAGGACCTTCACCGCCGAGGTGCTGGCCGAGAACTCTGCCATGCTGAAGGTGTTCGTGGCGGCGGGCCTGCACGCCAGGCGGAAGCTGGCAAACGGTGTGACCGAGCTGGCGTTCGGCCTGCCCGGCGATGACGCCGATCCCGGCTGGGAGCCCTACCTCGATGCGGTGGCGCGGCGGGAGGGCCAGGCCGACGTGGCGAGTCTGCGCCACCTGTTCGCGGCGCGGTCGGTGGCCGTGGCGGGGGCGAGCCGGATGGCATTTCCTCCTTCGCCTCGCTCGGTGACAAGGCAGACGTGTCGGGCAACGACATGCTCATGTGGTGAGGGCAGGGCCCGGACAACAGGCTGGCCGTGCTCTACCTGGAGTCGTTCGGCAACCCGCGCAAGTTCGGCCGTTCAGCCCGCCGCGTCGGCGGCGCCATGCCGGTCCTGATCGTGGACGCCGGCCTCTCCGAACACCGGCAGCGCGGCGCCGCGGTGGCCACGCCCGCGATCACTCCCGAGGCGCTGTTCAGGCAAGCCGGCATCATCGCTACGCGCGACATCGGCGAGCCGATCGACGCAGCCGCCCTGCTGGCCAGCCAGCCGGTCCCCGCGGGCGGCAGGGTCGCGGTCGTGTCCCAACGACTACGGAGCCGGCCTGCTCGCCGCCGACGCCTGCTGCGACGCGGGCTTGCATAATGTGGTGCTGAACCGCCAGATCCAGGATGCGCTGCGCCGCCTGCTGCCGCCGGTCGCGGCGGTCGCAGACCCGGTCGATACCACCGCTGCCGTGCGGCCCGAAACGTTCCGCCGCTGCCTCGAGGAGGTCGCGGCCGACGACGGGGTGGACGCGGTGCTGGCGCTCACTGTGCCGACCGCGATCGCCGACCTGGTCCCCGCGGCGCGCTCGGCTGACACGGCGAAACCGCTTGTCCTGTCGGTGCTCAACCAGGCCGAGACCGTCCGGCTGCTGCCGGGAGCCTCCGGCACTGTCCCCGCCTACGCCTACCCGGCGAGCGCGGCCCGTGCCCTGGCACACGCCGCCAGCTATGGCGCCTGGCGGGCCCGCGAGCCCGGCCGGATCCCCGTGTTCGCCGACCTGAGGCCCGCTGATGCGCTGGCGCTCATCAGCGGGTTCTCGGGGCGCTCGCCGGCCGGGGGGGTGGCTGACGCCGGCTCTGACGGCCGACCTGCTCGCCTGCTACGGGATAGCCCAGGTCGCGGTCGGTGACCAGCGAGGAGGCCGCCGTGGACGCCGCCGCCCAGCTCGGCGGCCCGGTCGTGCTCAAGGCCGACGTTCCCGGCCTCGTGCACAAGAGCGACGCCGGAGCGGTCCAGCTCGAGCTGCACACCCCGAAGAGGTACGGGCCGGCTACCGCGCCCTGGCTCAGAGGTTCGGCGCCGGGATGTCCGCCGCCATCCAGGCCTACGGTCACCGAGGGAACCGAGGTGGCCATGGGGGTGGCGCAGGAAACGGCCGCTGGGTCAGCGCGCGCGAACGGCGCTTGGCGACCCAGGTGCTTCATGAGCCCCCGGGCGGGCTTGCTGCCGTCGGCCTGCAGCCGTGCCTCGATGCGGTGAACCAGCGCGCAGCGGAGCTGCTGGTGGTGCCCGATTACGGGATGATCGCCGGATTCGCCTGTCAGCGCTGCGCCAGCCTGAGCAGGACCGGTGATGACTGCCCGGACTGGGGCGCGGCCTCGGTCGCCGTTCCCGATCTCATCGAGGAGATGGCGGTCGCCACGCTGCGCAGCGGCGCGCAGGTGGTCGCGGTGCCTGATCCGCCGGGCGGCATCGCCGCACACGTGCGCGTTCCCCTAGTTGCCTGGCAGGCGCAAACCGCCTGACCGCAGCGTCGGCCAGATGGCGATGGTCCTGGATGCCAGGGCATTAAGCCCCTGCCCGCTCTGCGCCGGGAAGGCGACCATGAAGACCAGCGCCCACGCATGACGCGGACCGCGACCGTTGTCCGGCCGGAACCTGAGGGGAGAGCGGGAAATGAGCACACGACCATCCCTGGAGCAGGCCGGGCTGAGCCCGGGTAAGAAGGGCCGCCTGCGCCGGATCCTGTACCGGCACGGCCTGGGTAACGGGACGGCGATCTTCCTGCCCTACGACCAGGGTCTCGAGCACGGGCCGCGGGATTTCTTCGCCAACCCCGCGGCCAGCGACCCGGCGTATGTGATCAAGCTCGCGCTGGAGGGCGGCTTCAACGGCATCGCCATCCAGATCGGCCTGGCCGAGAAGTTCTACTGGGACTATGCGGGCGAGGTCCCGCTGGTGCTCAAGCTCAACGGCAAGACCGACATCGCATCGGCGATCGACCCGCTCTCCCCGGTCAACGCCACCGTGGCCGACGCGGTCCGCCTCGGCGCGGACGCCGTCGGCTACACGCTCTATGTCGGCTCGCCGGCGCAAGAGCACGACTTCGGCCAGTACCGGCAGATCCGCCAGGACGCCGAACGGTTCGGGATGCCGCTGATCGTGTGGGCCTACCCCCGCGGCGCCGCCATCGACGCCAAGGGCGGCAAGGATTCCTTCTACGCGGTCGACTACGCCGCGCGCACCGCCAGCGAACTCGGCGCCGACATGGTCAAGGTCAACTTCCCGCACCCGGAGAAGCAGTCCGGCGTGCCAGACTCCTACCGGAACGGGTTCTCCTCCCAGCAGGCCATCGACGCCGTGGTCAGGTCGGCCAACCGCTCGCTGCTGCTGGTGTCGGGCGGGGAGCGGGCCGGGGATGAGGCGATGCTGGACAAGGCACGGCAGTCGATGGAAGCCGGGGCCACCGGCCTGATCTTCGGCCGCAACGTCTGGCAGCGTGAGCACGACGAGTCGCTGCGCTTCGCAGCGCGGCTCAAGGAAATCCTGGCCAAATACCCGTCCGCGTGAGTGCCCGGCAGGCCTTTGGTCCCGTTTCCGCGGCCCGTTCGACTCCGGCATACCCGGTGGCTGCGCGCTGGAATGGTACTGGCTTGACCCCAGGGCCATCAGGCCTGCTTTCCCCGGAACCTGGGTCCCGGGGAAAACAACCGAACTCAGCGGCTGGCCGTGCCCGCGGGATGATGCTGGACCAAGGCGTCAGACGAGGGGAAGAAGACGCTCTCGCTTCCGTCGCGCCAGCGGACCAGGTAGGGCGGGGAACCGTCCTCGCCGTGAACTTCAATGATCACGCCGTGACGCTCCTCGTCGCCTTGGCGGCGCCCCATGACCGTGAGTTCATCCCCCACTTTTGCTTGCATCGCATTGACCTCCTCCCGGTGTCAGTTCAAGGTTGGGCGAACCCGCCCTCCTGGCGCTAGGGCCGAAAGTCCGCTGACCTGAATGCGCACCTGGCTCGCGCCAGAGGCCTCAGGAGGGCGGGCTGGGTAGCTGGTGTTTCCCCGTGGCGGTGCCCGGGTTCCCGGGAGCTAGGCCCGGTGCTGGGCGTACACATCAGCTACCTAGCGGCAAAAGGGTCGCTAGGGCCGTAGAGCGCCTGGACGTCGCCGGCATACTTGTCGAGGACGTAGCTCCTGCGGACCTTTTCAAGGAGGGTCAGCTCGTCGCCGATGGTGAAGCTGGCGTCCAGGATGCGGAACCGCTTGATGCCTTCGGCCCGGGACACGGCCGTGTTGGCCCGGTCTACGGCCTGCTGGACCTCGGCGAGCAGGTCCGGGTCGGTACGCAGGTCGCCGACCGTGGCTTGCGGCGGCTTGCCCTGCCGCTGCTTCCACCGGGCGAAGGCCGCGCCGTCCAGCGTCACCAGCGCGGCAACGTAGGGCCGCCGGTCGCCGACGACGACGCACTCCGCGATCAGCCAGTGCTCGCGCACCCGGTCCTCCAGGGCCGCCGGCGCCACGTTCTTGCCGCCGGCGGTGATGAGCAGCTCTTTCTTCCTGCCGGTGAGGTAGACGAAACCGGCGCCGTCCAGCCGGCCAAGGTCACCAGTGCGCAGCCACGGGCCATCCAAAGCCTCGGCGGTGGCCTGCGGGTCCTGCCAATACCCCTGGAACACCGTCGGGCCCCGGACCAGAACCTCGCCATCTTGCGCGATCCGCACCGTGCACCCGGGCAGCGGCAGGCCAACCGAGCCGACCCGCTGCACGGCGGGAGGGTTCATGGTCACGGGGCCGACGGTCTCGGTCAGTCCCCAGCCTTCCAGCACGGGGATCCCGGCACCGCGCAGGAGGTGCAGGAGATCTCCGTTCAGCGGTGCACCGCCGGAGATCGCCCAGGCCAGGTGGCCGCCGAGGGCAGCGCGCAACCGCGCGTAGACCAGGCGGTCGTATACCGCGTGCCGCAGCCGCAGCCGCCACATGGCTGCCCGCCGCACGGCGGAGCGGTCCGCGGCCCGGCTGTAGGCGATCGCCGTGGCCTCGGCGGCGCGGAACAGGTCCTGGTGCCCCTCTGCTTCCGCTTGATGGCGGGCCGCGGCGACAACCTTCTCGAAGACGCGGGGCACCGCTAGCAGGATCGTCGGCCCGAACGCGGGCAGTTCCGCGGGCAGCTCGCCGGGATCGGCGAGGTAGCCAATTCGCTTGCCCGCATGCACCAGGCACAGGGCAACCACCCGGGCCAGGATGTGTGACAGCGGCAGGAAAATCAGGCTGGAAGCGTCCCCGGCCAGCACGCGTTCCTGGACCCCCGGCACTGCGGTGATCGCTCGGACCGCGGCGGTCACGTTCCCATGGCTGATCATGCACCCCTTCGGCCGGCCCGTGGTACCGGAGGTGTAGACGATCGTCGCCAGCGTCGCGGAGGTCACCGCGTCGCGTCTCTGCGCGACATCAGCCGCGGCGACGTGCCGTCCCGCCCGGCTCAGCACGTCCAGGCCGCCGTCATCAAGCCGCCACACCGCCTCGACCTTGGGCGCCTGCGCGAGCCGGATGGCCTCCGCCAGCCGTGCGTCCTCGGCGAACGCTGCGACCGCGCCCGAGTCCCCCAGTTCCCAGCCGATCTGCTGCACCGACGAGGTTTCGTAAACGGGGACGGTCACCGCCCCCGCCGCCCAGATGGCGAAGTCGCAGACCGCCCATTCCAGGCTGGTCCCCGCGAGCAGCGCGATCCGGTCACCGGGGCGGATGCCCGCGGCGATCAGCCCGGCGGCGACCGAGGCAACCCGGCTGGCGAACTCCTGCACCGTCACCGGCCGCCAGGCGCCAGACCTGGCGGCGAACATGGCACGGCCAGGGTCACGACGTGCCCAGGCGAAGACATCCTCGCAGGCGTTTCCGGTCATGGCTGCCCGTTCAGCGCCTCCGATGCGTGGGCGCTTGCCTGCCCCCGTGCTGGACGTAGCCGGCGAGCTGAGCGCCCAGCATGACCGACACCGTGAACTCGCCATGCGAGACCGCCAGCCCGTTCCAGTCTGGTGTCGGGGTTACGGTCCAGCCGTGCAGGTCCACGCCGCGGGTGGCGCTCTTCAGCACACGCTGGGCTCGTTCCCCGGCGCTGGAGTACCAGCTGTCGTCATCGTTCAGGTCAAGGGCGAGTGTCAGCTCCAGGTCCGTGCTGGACCTCAGCCCGGCCAGATTCCGCTCGATGCTGATGAGGACAGGCGCCAGGGCCAGGTCAGCAGCTGAGTGCGGATGGGGCTGGGACATCGTTACCACCATGCTTCCGGCGGATAGCCACAAATAGCTTGTTCAGATCGGAGCCAATCAGCCCGGGCAGGCCCGGGCACAGGGTCGTTGGTCCCGGTGTCGGCATGGGATTACCGCCCGATGGTCCTGGATGCCGGGGAGGTAAGGCCCTGCCCCCTTCGAGCCGGGAACGCGAGCCTGGATACATGTCAGCGAAATTTCTGCACCCAAGCGGCACCGATCCCAACACGGCACAATCCGAGGTGCTGCGCAGCGAGGGCGGATCTGAGCCGCCTCGCGCTCGCGCCATCGACTGGCGTAGCGCCCGGCTGGCCGGACGCGCCTGCTGCTGCGCAGCCAAGCCGGCAATCATCGCCGTCATGCCCCCGACCGCAAGCCGGCGGCACCCAACCGACCTGCTGCTGTGCGGGCATCACTACCGGGCATCCCGGCACGCACTTGACCTCGCGGGCGCTACGGTCCTGGACCTTGCCGGCAGGCCGGCCGCGGGCGACCTGTGGCTGGCTTCCGCTGGCATGCGGTGATCGACAGGACCGGGACCCGGCGCACGAGACGCAAGCCGTTCGCGAAGCCGGCCGCGGCCGCGGTGCACACACGACTTCACGCTCCCGACCGGCATGCCGGTCAGCTCGGAGATCTGCCGGTATTTGAGCCCCTCGACATCGGCGAGATACACGGCAAGCCGGTGCCGGTAGGGCAGCGCCCGCATCGCTGCCACGATGTCGGCGTCGATGACGCGCCTGACCACGCAGTCTTCGGGCGACGTTGCGCCGGCATCTGCCTGGTCCGGCGTCACGCGGCATTGCGCGGCGCTGCGGGACAGCAGCAGCGCCTCGCGGCGCTTCTTCCGGTAACCACTGATAAACGTGTTGATCATGATGCGATGCAGCCACGCATCCAGGTTCGTGCCCGGCGGAAGGCGGCCGGAAGCCGCGATCGCCTTTGTGAGCGTCTCCTGGACCAGGTCCTCTGCGTCGGCGTGGTTGCGGGTCAGCCGCAGAGCCGCCGGGTACAGCCTGGCCGCCTGGCCCCTTAACGCGTCATCGGTCCAGACCGGTTCGGCAGCTACCGTCGCACCCATCACGGCGTCCCTCCAAATCTCAGGCGGCGAGCGGCGAATGCTTCCTTCGCGGCCCGCACGAACTCATAGCCAGCCAATGCGCCTTCGGCGTGGGCCCATGCGGGGCTGCCGGGCATCCGGTCGATCGCCAAGATGACGCCGTCCAGGCTGATGGTCTGGCTCAATGCGGCGAAGCCGCCGGGCAGGCCGCGGCGAACCGCGACCTCATGCGGCGGCCGCTGCGAGCAGCTCAGCCGTCCACAGAACCTCGTGGCCTTTCTTCCCTGCACCCGCGTGGTGAACATCTGCCTTAACCCACCGTAGTGTTCTGGTTACTGTCGTGGTCCCATGGCACCGCGGCCCACTGGTCGTCACCAGAGACCTTCGTCCGCCGACAGCGGGACGCTGGTCCTGTGGCGGCACGGCCCTCCGACGGCCTGCGAGGGACCCATGACCCTGGCCACGGCTCGAGGTCCGGTCTTGACCGGGACCTTGGTCGTCCGACCCCGGTACTTCGGCCCCGGACGCCCGGTCCAAAGTCCCTAGCGCCCGGCGCGGCGACGGCGTGGGCTCGAGTATGGAGGTGATTTGCATGGCAGGACTGATGAGGCGCGAGCGCGAGCCGCACGGCGAGGTCGGCGAGTTCTTCGGCCGGTTCGACCGCATGTTCGACGAGTGGGCACACATGATGCCACTGCGGGCGCTGCCGTTCGCGCGCTGGCCGGACATGGACGGCATGATCCGCGTCGAGGAATTCCACGACGACGGGACGCTGGTGGTACGCGCCGACCTTCCCGGGATCGACCCGGAAAAGGATGTGGAGCTGACCGTCGCCGACGGGATGCTGCGCATCGAGGCCGAGCGCCGCGAGGAAGAGAAGAAGGAGGACAAGGGCTACCTGCGCCAAGAGCTGCGCTATGGATCCTTGTCCCGGGCACTGCCGCTTCCCGAGGGCGTGACCGAGTCCGACATCAAGGCAACCTACAAGGCCGGGATCTTGGAGATCCGGATCCCCGAGCCCAGGCAGGAGCCAGCCAAGAAGATCCCGATCGCCAGGTCCTGAACGGGACCAGGGCTCGGATGGCGCCTGCGGGCCGGTCCGCAGGCGCCATCTGCTGCGATCAGGTGCTGCGGGCACCAAAGGGTGGGGACGGAGCCGCGCACCATCACAAAGAGCCCGGCCAGCCCAAGGGAGCGCCCGAGGCCGTGCTCGCCCGCTGCGTCCCGATTCACCGGCACGGCATGGATGTGCCGCTCACCGCGGCGGAGAGCGACGAGGCGGCTCCGGTGCCGAGATTGTCTTCGCCTGCAGCTCGCCCGAGTCCTCTGCGGCCGTCATCACAGGCAGCGGGGAACCTGCTGGGTGATGCAGTGGATGTTGCCGCCGCCCAGCAGGATCTCGCGTGCCGGCACGCCGATTACTTCCCGGTCTGGGTAGCAGCGGCGCAGGATGTCATGGGCTTGGTCGTCGGTGCGCTCGTCGAGGAGCGGGAACACGATCCGGGTGGTTCCGGTGTAGTAGTTGACGTAGGAGCCGGCCAGCCGGTCCCCGGGTTCGCGGGGCTTGGTGCCCTCTACCGGGTCGACGCCCCATGCCTCCTCTTTGGTCAGATACAGCGGCCCCGGCATGGGCACCAGGACGATGTCAAGGCTGCGACCGGCGGCATCACGGGCGAGCTGCAGCCGGTGCCAAGCGTCGGCCGAGATGTCGTGCTGCGGATCGGACTTGTCGTCGGTCCAGGCCAGCGCGACGACGCCCGGGCGGACGAAGCAGGCCAGGTTGTCAACGTGGCCGCTGGTCTCGTCGTTGTAAACGCCCCTGCCGAGCCAGATCACCTTTTGCGCGCCGGTGTACTCGCACAGGATGTGCTCGATGTCGCCGCGCACCAGCTGGGGGTTGCGGTCGGGGTTGAGCAGGCATTCCTCGGTCGTGAGCAGGGTGCCCTGGCCGTCGGTGTGAATGGAGCCACCCTCGAGGACCATCGGGGCGCGGTAGCGGTCGGCACCCTCGATGTCGATGACCTTCCGGGCCACCAGGTCGTCCTGGTCCCAGGGAAAGTACAGCCCGCCCTCGAGGCCGCCCCAGGCGTTGAAAACCCAGTCGACAGCCCTCCGGCCGCCGTGATCGTTGATCACGAATGTGGGGCCGCTGTCGCGGATCCAGGAGTCATCGGTGGACATCTCGACAACCCGGACCTCGGCGGGAAGGACGTCCCGGGCATGGGTCCACTGGCGCCGCGAGGCGACCCGCTCGCTGGCCGAGATCGCCGAGGCGACGGCGGCGAACTCGACCTGGGCGGGCTTGCCGCCCAGGCGCCAGTTGTCGGTGCGTTCGGGCCAGATCATCCAGGTCTCGTCGTGCGGCTCGAACTCGCCGGGCATCCGGTACCCGTCGGCGCGAGGGGTGCTGGTGAGTGTTGCGGTCATGACGCCTTCCTCAGTTCTTCGGGCCCCGCCTGAGCGGGCGGGGCTGGCGGCGCGTGGCGCAGCCGGCGCATGCACCAGGCCACGATGAGCTCGCCGGCGACGAGCGCGGCGGCCACGATGGCCACCAGCGGCCCGGTGTAGGACCAGTCCACCGGCGCCCCGGGGGTCCACAGGAACAGCACCAGCGATGCGGCGATCGATGCGGTGGCCAGGACGACGCAGATCCGCAGGCCGACCGCGCCGCCAGGGACGCGGAACGGCCGTGGCCGGTCGGGGTCGATCTTCCGCAGCCTGATCACGGCCGGGAACATCAGCAGGTACGGCAGCAGGAAGACCACCGACGAGGCGGCGAACACGGCGAAGTACAGATCGTTCTGGTTCTTCAGGAACAGCCCGGCGAACAGCAGCACCACCGTGGACACGATCCCGGTGAGTATGTAAGCCCACAGCGGCGTGCCGCGGCGCGTCTCGCGGCCGAAGATCTTGGGCAGCTCCCCGGCGGCCGCTGCCTCTACGGCGGAGCGGTTGGCGCCGAGGGTCCAGGTGACCATGTTGCCGAAGTAGGCGGCCATGACCGCGACGCCAAGGATCCACGGCAGCGGCGAGGACGCGCCGAAGATGGCTTTGAACGTCTGGGCCAGGCCCGCGGTGAGGCCGATCGTCTTCAGCGGCAGGACCAGCAGGATGCCGACCGTGCCCAGGATGTACAGCACGGACAGCACGCCGCCGGACAGCATGATGCCGCGGGCCACGTCCCGGCGCGGGTTCTTGATTTCGCCGGATAGGGACGACACGAGCTCGAAGCCGAGCAGCTGGTACACCAGCACCGGCAAGTACAGCTTGGTCACGCCGAGGTTGGGCAGCATCGTGTGCAGGCTGAAGTGGTTGGCGGCGCCGTGCCTAGCCGCCAGGACCGCGCCGCCCACCCCGATGACCAGGATGATCCCGATCTTGACCAGCGCGCTGGTGCTGGTGATCTTGGCATTCATGCTCAGGGTCTGGATGCCCACGAGAACGGTGATCCAGGACAGGGCGATGGCCACCAGCGACTGGTCGAGGATCGAGGCGTTTGTCCAGATCAGGCCGGTAAGCACCCCGGTGAACAGCAGGTACACCGACGGCATCCACAGCGCGACGTTGACCCAGTACCAGTACGTGGTCCGGGCGGCCCAGCGCTGCCCAAACGCGCGGGTGACCCAGTCGTAGATACCGCCCTGGTACGGATAGGCGGTGCCGAGTTCGGCGATGATCAGCGCACTCGGCACGAAGAACAGCACGATGGTCATCACCCACCAGCCGACCGAGCCAACCCCGATCGAGGCCGACGCAGTGAGCTGGTCCGCGACCAGGATGGCCGAGATGATGAACATGGTGACGCCGAAGAACCCCATGACCCGCTTTCGAGGTCTCGGGGATTGCATGACGGTCATGACCCCTCCACCGTGGCCGTGGGCGCCCACTCGCCGCCGGGCCGCTGGGCCGCGACGAATTCGCGGATCCTGGCCTCGTGGCGTACCCGCAGTGGCTCCGGCGGGTCGTGCGGCACGGTCGGGTAGGCGAACCAGGTCAGCAGCGCCTTCTGCGTGTGCAGCCGGTTCTCGGCCTGGTCGAAGACGATCGAGCGCGGCGAGTCGATCACCTCGTCGGTGACCTCGCCGCCACGCGTCGCCGGCAGGCAGTGCATGAACTTCGCGGTCGGAGCACGCGCGAACAGCTCACCGTTGACCTGGTAACGGGGCATGAACGCAGCGAGCCGCTCAGCGGCCTCGTCCTCCTGCCCGAACCACCACCACACGTCGGTGTACAGGAAGTCCGCCGAGCGCACGGCGTCTTCGACCTCGTCGGTAATGGTCAGCGACCCATGGTCGGCTTCCTCGAGGTTCTGCTGGGCGATCTTCAGCCACTCCGGCGGGGCCTGGTACCGCGCCGGGGACGCATGCACGAAGTGCATACCGAACTTCGTCGCGATGTGCATCAGCGACGAGCAGACATTGGTGCAGTCCCCGACGAACACCACGGTGCAATCCCGAAGACGCCTGCCCGCCGGAAGATGCTCGCTCATGGTGAACAGGTCGGCCAGCGCCTGGGTGGGGTGGTTGTAGTCCGATAGCCCGTTCAGCACCGGTACCGAGGACGCCGCCGCCAGGTCGAGGACCGTCTTGTGCTTGAGCACGCGCGCCTCGATCACGTCGCACATCCGGGACAGCACCCGCGCGGTGTCGCCCAGCGACTCGCGCCCCCCGAGGTGAATCTCACCGGGCCGCAGGTACAGGGCGTGCCCGCCGAGCTTGACCATCGCGACCTCGAAGGACACCCTGGTCCGGGTCGACGGCTCCTCGAAGATCATCCCGAGCGAGCGGCCTCTGAGCAATTCCGGCACGCAGCCGACTCGGTCCGCCTCTTTCAGCAGCCGGGTCAGCTTCATCAGCGCTGACAGCTCGGCCACCGTGAAGTCGTTCGTGTCAATGAAGTCCCTCGTCATGGCGCGACCCACCCCACCTGTCGTTGTCGAGGGCCGAAAGCCCTGCCAACTCGCAGGACACTCCTCTCCCGGCAGCTGCAATAGGGCCATAAGTCACTCCCGCAGCCGGACCGACGGCCCAGGGAGCTGACCTGGTGGCTTAGGTCCCGGGCCATAGTGCCTGCGTCCATGGCCGTGCCGACCGCCGCTGCCTCATCGTTGCCCGGAGAGGGAGGGATTGATGGCGGCACGGGCCGACGGTCAGGGCCATGGCGTGCGGGCAGGCGCGGGCCAGCTTGACTCGGTCGTCATGACCGTGGCCGGGATCGCGTCCGCCTGTTCGATCGCGGTGAGCACGTCAGCACTGATCGTCGCCGTGGGTGTAGCCGGACCCGCTCCGCCCGCGCGCAAGGGGCCGTTGGTCCTCGGATGCGGTAAGCAGGGCCCTAGCGGCCCGGGCCATCGCTCCACCAGCCTGGCAGGGTGTTCAGAGTTAGAGTGCGGCGATCTGTGCCGCCGTCCAGCGCGGATGCCAGACCCGGGCCGATGACCGCGATCCCGGCGGCCCGTCACGGTGGGCGCCCGGTTGCCCTGGCCGTGCTGATGCTGGTGCTGTTCCTGACATTCCTGGACAACACGGTGGTCAGCGTTGCGCTGGGCAACGTGCAGGGCGACCTACATGCGGGAGTGACGTCCCTGCAGTGGGTGGTCAGCGCGTATGCGCTGGCATTTGCCGCTGCGATGCTGGCGTGCGGCATGATCGGCGATGAGTTCGGCCGCAAGCGGGTCATGCTGGCCGGGGTCGCCGTGTTCTGTGCAGGATCCGTGCTTTGCGCGCTGGCGCCGAATGTGCAGGTGCTGATCGCCGGGCGGGCGGTGATGGGTCTTGGCGCCGCGGGTAGCGAGCCTGGGACTCTGTCAATGCTGCGTCATTTGTACCCGGGCGAAAAGGCCAGGGCCCGTGCCGTGGGTGTGTGGACGGCGGTGTGCGGGCTGGCACTTGCCCTGGGCCCGGTGATCGGCGGCGCGCTAGTCGGCCTGTGGGACTGGCGGGCGATCTTCTGGTTCAACCTCGCCTTCGGCGCTTGCGCGCTCCTATCGTGCATGCTGGTCCTGCCCGAGAACGCCGACCCGGACGCGCATCGGGTCGACATCGCCGGGTTCGCTTTCGGCGCGGCTGCCCTGTCCGCGCTGATCTTCGCCGTGATCAGTGCGGAGACGGCGGGCTTCGGCGCCCCGGGCGTCATCGGGCTGCTCTGCGTCAGCGTGGTGGCCGGCAGCGCGTTCCTGTGGTGGGAAAGCCGCGCCGCGCACCCACTGCTGGACCTGCGCTACCTTAGGGTGCCGCGGTTCCTGACCGCGAACGTGGTCGCATTCTGCGCCTACTTCGCCACGTTCGCGGTGTTCTTCTTCACCGCCCTGTACCTCGCGGAGGTCGCAGGTTACAGCGGCTACCAGATCGCACTGGTCTTCCTGCCCATGACCGCCGTCATGACGGCCACGGCACTGCTGGCCGGCCGGTGGACCGGCACGGTCGCGCCGCGCTGGTCTATCTGCGGCGGCTGCCTGGTGTTCGGCGCCGGGCTACTGCTGACCGCCGTGACGATCGGCCCGAGCCCTGGCTATGCTCCGCTCGCGCTCGCCCTGGCCGTCACCGGGGCGGGCGTCGGCAGCACGGTCGTGCCGATCACTTCGGCGGCCATGTCGGCCGTGCCGCCCGAGCGCTCGGGCATGGCCGCATCGGCCACCAACACGAGCCGGGAAATCGGCGCCGTCATCGGGGTCGCCGTGCTCGGCATGCTGGTCAATGCACAGCTGAACGCCCATCTGGTCGCCAGCCTGCGCCGCCTGGGCATCCCGGCCAATTTCCAGTCCATCGTGATCGGCGCCGTCGAGACTGGGACACTGCCATCCAGCGGACACGCGGCCGGCGCGGGCCCGCGGAACGAAGGCAAACTGGTGCGCGAGGTGATCGACGCCGCGTACAGCGCATTCTACTCAGGTCTGCACGCCGCGTTGTTCCTGTCCGCGGGCCTGGTGCTGGCCGCCGGGCTGTTCACGCTGTTCCTGTTCGGCCACCGGCATCCATCCCCGAAGGGATAGATGCCTGTTGCGTTACTGCGCGGTCGACGTGGGGTGTCGAGCTTTTCGACCACGTCCACCACGCCGTCGATGTCCCAGATCAGCCGGACCGCGACCGGGATCAGGTCGTGCCGGTCGGCCTCAGCTGGCTGGCCGGTGAGCACCACAACCCCCTCATGCACCTTCGCCGACACGCTGGCCGGGTCGGCGAACAAGATCTCGGCCAGCAGCTCACCAACCTCGGCAGCGATCTGCGCATCCGGGCGCAGGAACACCGTCAGCAGGTCACGCCTGCTCACCACGCCCAGCAGCTTGCCCTCAGGATCGACCACCAGCAGCCGCCTGACATGATGAGAATGCATCAGCGACGCCGCCCGCGGGATCGGCGCGTCCGGGTGAATCGTCACCGCCGGCGCGGTCATCAGCTGCTCAGCGGTCAGCCCCCGAGGCCGCCCGCCCTGCCCCCGCGACCACGGCAGGTGACCGGCCCTGCCCATCCTGGCCTCGCGCGCCTGCTGGTCCTCCGCCGCCAGCAGGTCCGCCTCCGACACCACCCCGGCCACATGCCGGCCCATCGTCAGCACCGGAACTGCGCTGATCTTGTGCTCGGCCAGCAGCCGGGCGATCTCCTTATACGGCGTGATCCGGTCCACCGTCACCACCTCGGTGGTCATCACATCCCGCACCGTGCTGTGCCAGCGGCCATGATGATGAGCAACATTCGGCGGCGTCCCGCCCCGCTTCTTCCCGTCAAACAGGTCCCCGGTCTTGCCGGGCTCCTCAGCGAGCCGCTCCTCGATCGCCGAACGCGCCCGCGCCACATCCGCCGCGCTCGCCCTGCCATGCAGCGACTCATAGTACGCAGCGCCAAGGTGACGGAGCATCGCATCCAGATACGTATCCCGCGACATACCCAATCCCTCCAACGGATCCCGGGTAGGCCCGCACACCAGACCCCTGTCACCATCAGCGTCCCGCCGCGATAACCAGCCTGGTCACGGCTGAATGTCACCAAGCAGCAGGACCTTTGGCCATTGCCGCAGGTCCCGTCGCATCTCCGGGGGCCGGCACGGCATGGGACCTATGTCAGGTCATTCGGGGCAAGAGAGGGCATGCAGCGTTACCGCGCCGAGCATGGAATCGCCGCGCCGTGGGAGACCAGGGAGCGGATCGTGGTCGGCGTCGCCGACGAGAACGGGGATCAGGCCGTCATCCGGCGCGCCGCGAGGATCGCGGCCCGGACTCCCGGCAGGTGGCTGATATGGAAGCCTGGCTGATCGGGCTGCCGGTGATCGCGATCGCCGCCGCGGCCGCCCACGCCCTGGCCGCGGCGGGTGCGGTGCTCCTGGTGGGGGCGCTCG
>Ga0335075_10008576_pt1 | contig 15638 bp, 9 predicted proteins | sample Lox_Sample_24_FD_206723 | JGI IMG/M metagenome (GOLD analysis project Ga0335075, IMG submission 206723) | Soil microbial communities from Loxahatchee National Wildlife Refuge, Florida, United States - Lox_Sample_2.4 | ecosystem: Environmental > Terrestrial > Soil > Wetlands | place: USA: Florida... | reverse complement strand
AGGTGGTTCTGCAGCCATTCCTGCTGGGCGCCGAAGAAGCCGTCGAGATTGGTCGTGTAACGTCCGTCCTCGTCGGCCGGGGCGAACAAATCGTCCTCCCAGAAGACGCCATAGGCCTGCGCTAGGTCGTCGCCGAACTTCGCGGCCGCGAATGGGATGCGGCGCTTGGCAAGGGCGCGGGCGACCTCGGACCAGTAGAGCTCGCGGCCCTTCTTCGGGTGGTATTTCTTCCAGACCTGGGCCTGCTCGTCGCGGCTGGCGCCGGCAATCGTGCGCAGCTGCTCTTCGCTCGGCATGTTGCCGCTGGCGATGACCTCGAGCATCGGCGGGTGCAGATGCGCGAGGAGTTTGAGACGCTTGATGGTCCGCAACGGGAGTGCCAGCGCATCCGCGATTGCCGGTTCGTTCCAGCCCTTCTGTTCGAGGGCGTCGATGCCGCGCCAGATGTCGACGCTGTTCATCGCGGCGCGCACCAGGTTCTCGGACAGCGACGCCATCGGGCCATTGCCGTCATCGGGGTCGGCGACGATGACGTCGATCGGTACCAGGCCGGCGGCGATCGCGGCGTTGACGCGGCGCGTGCCGTGCTTGATGACGAGGTCGCCGTCGATCTCGGTGACGACCGGCGGCTGGATGATGCCGATCGCCCTGATCGAGGCGAGCAGCTGCTCGTCCATGGTGGCAGGCGCCGGCGTCATTCGGGGATTGTAAGGATTGGGCTTCAGGCAACGCGGGTCGACGCTGCGCAGTTCGGGCATGGCGGGCTCCTCTTCGGGTTGGTTTTCGGAACCCAGTGCGGAGGCCGCATCCCGTGACGCCGGGGCAAGGGCGCAGCCGGCGGAGCCGGGCCGCCGCGAGCGGCGGACCCTTGCGGCGGCGGCCGGTGATGCGGCAGACCTTCCTTGCGATCAGCTGATCGGCCTTTGGCTGCTTTCGTTCGCGCTTTTGCCGAGAATCGTGTTGTTCTCGGCCAGGTCGCCTTCGATCCGGGCGAGCTCGGCGCGTTTGAGGTCGAGTTCTGCTTGCAGCGGGAAGGCGGCGCCGATCCGCGCTTCGTATCCGGTCAACCGGCGGCGGGCCTCGTGCATGCTGCGTTGCTGCTCGTCGAGCTCGGTTTCGAAATGGTCGAGGATGTGTTCGAGGCGCGCGACGAGGCCGAGCGGCGTCAGATCGCGCTCGACCGCCACGTGCTGATCGAACCCTGTGCGCTCGAGGACGAGCGCTACCGCAAAGCCCCGGGCAAAGCTCGAGTCGGCACGGCAGGCGAGATCGAAGCCGCCGATGCGGCCGAGCGTGTGTTCGCCGGCCGTGCGCGAGCGCTCGGCGAAGCGCACCTTCGACAGCAGAACGGCGCCGGCGACACGCCGTTCGGTGATCGTGCGACCGACATCTTCGAAGGAAAAAGCGTCGCCGCGGGTCGGCACGCGGCGGGCGAGGTCGCCCCGGATCGCCGGGATGCGTTTGTCAGCGGCCTCGATGTCGTCCATGGCGTTGCGGATCTGCCGGCGGATGTTGCGCTGGTCGTCGAAATGTGCGGCGCGCTGCCGTTCGAGCCGCGCGATCTCCGTTTCGAGCCCGGCCTTCTGGATGAGCCGCGGGTCGCCCGAGGCGATCGCCTTGGCGAGTGCGAACTGGTTCGCCTGCTGGTGCATGTCTTCGAGGGTGCGGATGCTGCGGTCGCCGGCAAGCGCCGCAGCGATGAACCGCGCCTTGCGTTCGTTCGCCTGCCACATCGTGGCGTCCATCGAACCCAATGTGGCGTAGGCGTAGAGCTCGATTTCGGCATTCTGGTTGCCTTGGCGCTCGATGCGCCCTTCGCGCTGCTCGATTTGCGACGGCAGCCATGGGACATCGAGATGATGCAGCGCCTTGAGGCGCAGCTGCACGTTGACGCCGGTGCCCATCGTGTCGGAGGAGCCAATCAGGATGCGGACCCGGCCGGCGTTGAATTCGCCGAAGAGCCGCTGTTTCTCTGCCGCGCGCTTGAAGTGCTGCATGAAGACAATCTCGGCTGCCGGGACACCGAGCCGGACGAGTTCCTCCTTGATCCAACGGTAGGCCGAAAAGCCGCGAGTCGCCTCGACGGCGAGCGTGCCGAGGTCGGAGAAGATCAGCTGGCCGGCGCCCGGCAGCGGAAACGGCGTGCCGTTCGGCCGCTGGTAGCGATCCTCGGCAGTCTTTTGCCAGATGCGGTGGACGTTGGCGATGAGACAATTGAGCTTGTTGTCGGGCTCGTTGCCGGCGCCAGGCCGGACGAGCCGCATGTCGATCGCGGCGTGGCGCCCGTCGGTGATGACCGAGAGCAGGATGTCGTCGCCCTTCTCGACCCGCCTTGTGCGGGTCTCGATCTTCCTGATCCGGTCGGCGAGGATCTGCTGGTAGTCCCGGAATGCGGCGCTGGCTTCGGCGGTGACGAGCTGGCGCTCGCCGCCCTTGATCCGCGGCAGCTCGAGGCAGAAGCGCAAATCGTCCTTGAGCACGACGTCGGCGACCGCACGGAACATCGCGACGAGCTCGGGGACGTTGACGAACTCGCAGAACCGGTCGACCGGCTTGTAAGTGCCCGAGGGCTGCAGCTCGAGCTCGGTGCGGACATCGCCGAAGGTCGAGGCCCAGGCGTCGAACTCGTGCACGCCGCGCTCGGCAAGCGCATCCGGAGCCTGGAACCGCAATAAGCTGTACATCTCACCGACGGTATTGGTGATCGGCGTCCCCGAGGCCTGGATCAATGCCCGGCGCGGGTTCTTCTGCTCGATGAAGCGGGCCTTGACATAGAGGTCCCAGGCGCGCTGCGAGCCTTGCGCATCGACGCCCTTCAAGTTGACGCGGTTGGTGGCGAAGGCCAATTTCCTGAATTCTTGAGCCTCGTCGACGACGATCTGGTCGATGCCGATCTCCTCGATCGTAAGCATGTCGTCGCGCCGGTCTCTTATGGTTTCGAGCTTTTCGGCGAGGCGTTCCTTGATCGCCTCGATGCGCTTGCGGGTCGGGCGGTCGTCGGTATCGAGATGCAGCGCCTCGTGCATCGCGATCTGGTCTTCGATGATCTGCTGCTCGAAGGCGGCCGGGACGGCGATGAAGCGGAACGCCGAATGGGTGATGACGATCGCGTCCCACTGGGCGGTTGCGGCGCGCGCCAGAAAGCGCGCCCGTTTCTCCTTCACGAAATTCGTTTCGTCGGCGACAAGGATCCGGGCTGTCGGATAGAGCTGCAGGAATTCGGCCGCCGCCTGCGCGAGAGTGTGGCCGGGCACCACCCACATGGCCTTCGTGACGAGACCGAGCCGCTTCTGTTCCATGATCGCCGCGGCGATCGAGAAGGTCTTCCCGGCGCCAACGGCGTGGGCGATGTAGGTGCCGCCGGCCGCGATGATCCGCCAGATCACGCGTTTTTGGTGGTCGTAGAGGCGGATGACGGTGCTGGCACCCGGCAAGGTTAGATGCCGCCCGTCGAAATGCCGCGGCACGAGGTTGTTGAACCGGTCGTTGTAGATGCGGGCGAGGCGGTCGGCGCGGTCGGGATCGGTCCACACCCAGTCGCTGAAGGCGGCCTTGATCCGTGCCAGTTTTTCCTTAGCGGCTTCGGTGGCCTCGGTATTGAGGACCCGGCGCTCGGTGCCGTCTTCGATGACGGTGTCGTAGATCTGCGGCGTCGCGCTGTTGAGCGCGTCGTGCAGCAATAAGCCGGCATGGCGGCGCGGGGTGCCCCATTCCGAGGTGCCGGCGGCAGTGCCGGCGAACGCCGCACTGTCGACGCTCCAATAGGCGATCTCGACCGTGTGTCGGATCTGCACCCGGGTTCCCATGCCTTCGGCGGCGAAGGCCTCGATGATTTCGGCCGGCAGCCACGAAGCCCCTAAGCGCGCCGCGATGTCCGAGGGCGGGATGTCGGGCGGCTGCACCGCTTCGAGGGCGGTGATGTTACGCCCGTATCCCGGATCGAGCCTGGCAGCGGCTTTCGCGGCGGCGAGCTTGCTGCGCACCGCGCCGGAGAGATAGGCGTCGGGGGTCTCCCAGGTTTCGGTCGCGGGATCGCGGTAGACCGCGTCGCCGAGCCGCGCGAGTGCCTCCTCGGGTTCGCAATCAAGGAGCTCGGCGAGGTACTCGGGGTCGACGCGCCCGGTTTCGTCGAGGGTGACGGCGAGCGCATCTGCCGGCGACTCGATGAGCGGCGCCGCCGGCGGTGCCACGACGCGCTCGCGGAAGATAGCGCCCATGCGGGCGAGGCCGCTCTCGCGGTCGTAGTCCTCGATGCTGGCGACGAGCCAGCAATCGGGGTCGTCGGTAAACGGCGCCAGGTTCGGGCGGCGGTGCGTTTCCCGCGCCTCTCCGGTCTCGGGGTCGGTGGTGGTCGTGATGACGGTGTGGCTGATCGGCCCGAAGTGCCGGACGAAGGCGGCGTAGCCGACGCGCAGCCGGATCTGCGCCTCGGTCCACGGATGATTGGCCATCTGCGCGTGCAGCACGTCGCGCACCGCGTCGCGGATCGGGATCAGGCCGCGGATGATGCGGGCGGCCTTCGCGGTGATCCCCTCGTCGTCCCGGCGCTGTTTGACGGCGACCGCGACGGCGGCCCCGTTCACGATCTGCCGCAGCCGCCCGGATTTGCCGACGAAGTAGGAGCCTTCCTTGATTTCGGCGCCCGCTGCGGCGGTCCCAGCGCGGACCGAGTCAAAATCGCTGTCTGCTTCGTCCGTTTCGGCGGGTCCCGGCCGCGTCGGCGTAAAAATCCCCGTCGGAAGCCGCGCGAGAGCCATGTCGAGCAGGTTTACGAGCGGCGGATCGCCGGGGCGCGGCCGGCAGGTGTAGGCCGGTTCTGGGCCGTAGATGCCGCGCCTCAGGGCGTGGTCACCGAGCACCATCGCGGGGTGTTCCGCGAAATATTCGTTGATCTCGACGGTGTCGCCGTCCCGGGTGGGTACCGCGACGAGGTCGATCCATTTTGCGGTGCGCGGTGCCTGGCCGTCGGCGCGGCGCTGCAGGAAGAGGATGTCGACGACGACGTCGGTGCCGGTCGCAGCGCGCATGCTCCCCTCTGGCAACCGAACTGCCCCGACGAGGTCGGCGAGCGAGGCGATGTGCTCGCGGGCAGTCCGGCTCGCCTTGTCCATCGTGCCGGTGCTGATGACAAAGATTGCGATGCCGCCGGGCCGCAGCCGGTCGACCGACCGGGCGATGAAATAGTCGTGCAGCCGGAAGCCGAGGGAGGCGGTTGGGGGATCGGCACGCACGACACGATCGGCGAAGGGCGGGTTGCCGATTGCGAGGTCGAAGCCGCCGCCGAGCGGGCTCCGCGTGTAGTCCTCGCAGCGGATCGTTGCCTTGGGATGGATGAAGCGGGCGATGCGCGCCGTCACCGGGCAGGATTCGATGCCGGTGAGGCGGGTCGTCTCACGCAACTCCGCCGGCATCAGTGCGAAGAACAGCCCGGTCCCCATGCCGGGCTCGAGCACATGCCCGCCGTCGAAGCCGAGCCGTCGTGCGACGCGCCACACCACGCGGACGATCGGCGCAGGCGTGTAGTGGGCATATTGCGTCGTGCGTTGCAACACCGCGTATTCGGCGGGGCTGACGCTTTCGGCGAGATCGCGGCCGATCTCCTCCCAGCCGGGGCGGAAACCGGTGACGCCCGGCAGCGGAAAGCAGTTCTGTGCGAGCTCGGTGGCACCGAATCCGGTGAAGCGCAGCATCAGAGCTTGATCATCGACTGTCGGCATCCGCCCGGTCTTCTCGATCTCCTTCGACAGCCGGATGGCGGCGATGTTGTCCCGCGTCCGAGCCGGCCATCCGCGGGCAAGACCGCGATCGCCGTCGAGATGGAAGTTTTTGCCGCCAGTCGGTGCCGGCGGCGCCGGAGCGGAAGCTGTGTCGTCGAGCTCGGGTGGCGACGGCTCGCGTGCAGGTTGTTCGCCTTTGGCGGGCTCGATGGTCCAGTCAAAGGGGCTGCTATCGAACAGGCCGAGGGTCGACGGCGCGGAATCGGGCATCGTCGCAATCTCCTTTTGAGACGGGGTGGTCTGGGCTCGGGCGGGGCTACCGGCAGGGCGCCGAGGCAGCGCTCAGCAATCGGTCAGGATGCTGGGGCGGCCGCGACCGTGTCGGCGGCGGGAGTTCAGTGCCGTGGTCGGGACGGCGGTCGGATCTCAGTCGCTTGCGGCGATGGACTGTCCGGATCGGCAGTCCGTCGACGGGCGCTAATACTCGCTCGACAGCAGGATCGTATTGTCGACGAAATAGAAGCGGATCTCCCTCATCGGAAAATCGGTGTGGGGGATTTGCTTGATTGCCAGTGGATGCAGGTTGCCGTCGTCACAGACCAGCACAGCACTGCTGTTTTCTTTGACGGCGAAGGTCCAGACCTGGAACGGTTCGGCGGCAAGGCGATCGTCGAATTCCTGCGCCAGCGCGATTTCGTCGATGAGCCAGTAGGCGCCGCCGGCGTCGGCGACATATTTGACGCCGTCGGTGTAAAGGACATGGCGGACGAGGCCGTGCCGGTACCAATGCTCGGTGCCGGTGAATTCTGTGAGATCGGCGTCGGTGAGCGTCTTTCGCGTCATCGGGCGATTGTCCTGAGTGAAGGTGGTCGGGTGTGGGGGTCACGCGCCGCTGTCCGATCTTGCGGTGTCCTGTGGTCGCTCCGGCAGGACCTGCCAGTCGATGGTTCGGCCGTCGGTGAAATGCGGGCAGCGGGCGGCGGCGTGCGCGCAGGCGAGCCTGGCGTCGGCTTCGGTCGGGTAGACGATGGCGGTGAAGCGGTTGGCGCAGACGACCGCACCCCAGCGCTTCGACCAGCCGCAGAGATACATGCGGCCGAAGCTGTGCTGCTGGATGACGATCCAGAGCATTGCGACCTCCATGGGATGCTTGTGCCTATCGGCGATCGCGTTCGGCGCGCCGCACATAGGCGCAGCGGCAGTGGGCCTCGCAGTAGGGGCGACCCGCCGCTGCGGGTTCGTTGCAGAACTGGAAGTCGGCGGTGCCCGGCTCCCCAAGCGGCCAGTGGCAGTGACCGGGGGCCGACGGGACAAGCTCGGCGATTTCAGGTGCCGGTGTCGGCGGATTCGGAAGGCGGCGCGGCGGCAAGGCGAGGCGCCAGGCCTTGCCGAGGACGGCGTTTTTGCTGAGGCCGAGGCGGCGGCCGATTTCGCTGGCCGGCAGGTCCTCGTCCCACAGGGTACGCAGCCTTTCCGTGACCTCTGCGGTCCAGCTGCCGCCGGTCATCTTCCCGGGCATTGGCGTTCTCCTTTTTGAAGATCGCCTTCTGCCCGGCCGGCCGGCGGAGCGCCGCGCAAGGGCGCCGTCAGGCGCCCGGCTCGACCCTTGCGCGGCGGGACGCCGGCTGGCATCCACCTGTCACGGTCTTGCTTGCGATGCTGCTTTCCGAGCTGATCGCCGTGCGTTTCGGCTTGCTTACGATGGGTTACGGGGAGGATCGGCGCTTCGCGGATGACCGATCGGTGGCAGCTGAAATGTCAGCGGCCGGCAGTATTGGGCTCGGCGAGATGACGGGCCGTGTCGCCGGCGGCGCCATATCCGTATTCTCGACCTCAAACCGGCGAGCTGGGTCCCGCCGCATCCACCGCGGCTGCTGTCGTGATCTGCTGGCCGGCGGCATAGTCGGGGTGAAAGGCCAGGAGATAGTCGGCAATGCGCTGCGCCTCGGCGGCGGCGCGAAAGATTTCCTTGCGGTCGGAACGCAGCACCTCCAACCAGGACTTGACATAAGCGGCACCGTTAGTAAATTCGCAGTCGGCAATCCCGAGTTCCGCGCATATCATGAGCTGTGCGACCTCGGCCCGTAATTCTTCCCTTGCATAGTCTGGAGAGCCAAAGGCAGCGTTGTGTAAATCACGATTAAGTCGTGATGGATGACTTGACGCATGACTCGCCTCATGGAGAATTGTACTGCTCCAGGCGTCGGCTGAACGGAACGCATTTGGCGGCGGCATTTGGATGTGGTCGCTCGCCGGTGCGTAGTAGGCGCGGTCACCACCGATCTGGATTGTGATGCAGCTGTTCGCAACGATGGTCTCGGCGGCGTCGGGCGCGCGCCACGGCGCCTCGACACCGGTCAGTGCGGTGAACGGCGGAATGCCGTCGATCTGACTGGCATGGAACAAGGTGAAGGCGCGCAGCAGCGGGACGCGCCGGGTTGCTGCTGCCGGGTCCTGCTTGGCATCGTCCCTCGTGCCGGCCACTTCAAGCTGCTTGAAGAAATAGGCGGTAGTGCCGCGCTCTCCTTTCCTGACCTGCCAGCCCTGGTCGGCCGACTGCTTGTAGGTTGCCCAACGAGGGTCGCAGGTGGCGAAAGCGAGCGCGGACATGGTGAGCGCCAGGACATTGATACCGCGGTAGCGGGCCCCGGTGACGGCGTTGCACGGCATCTCCGGGCTGGCGTTGCTGGCGTTGCTGGCGTTGCCGGGGGAGCTCCAGGGCTTGCGCCAGGGCGGCGTGCCGGCCTCGAGCGCCGCGATGACCCGATCGGTGACCTCCGTGTAGAGGTCGTGCGCCGTGTGGGCGTTTTTGTGGTGTGCGGAACGGGTGCTCATCGGGGTGTCTTTCCATTTGGACGGGAAACCACCCCCTCGGCGACCGCGCCGGGCCGGCCGGGGCAAGGGCGCGCCCCGAGGCGCGCGGCCGCAGGCCGTTACCCTTGCGGCGGCCGGTCCGGGCGCGGTAGGTGTTTTGCTTTCGTGTGTCTTTGCTTTGCCGATCCGGCGTTCAGTATCGGCGCTGTAATTGCGCGGCGTCAGATCGGTCGCGCGGCTGGCGCCCGAGCACCGATCTACTGTGCGGATCACGCAGCTGGGGGATCACGCGATGGTCGTCCGGAATGTCGGCGATGAACGGTGATGGCGTCGTCGGCCCGCGGCGGTAGTTGCAATAGGAGACCGTGACCCCGCGCATGCCGCGGGTGATCGCGACATAGGCGAGCCGCCGTTCCTCGGCCGGGTCGCCGTAGTCCGGCGGAAAGACGCCGTCTTCCCAGGCCGGCAGGAAGACCTGCGGGAATTCGAGGCCCTTCGCCTTGTGCAGGGTCATCAGCTGGACGCGCCCGGATTTGTCGTCGTCCGGGCCGCCGGTCGCGAGTGCGGCATGGTCGAGGAGCGAGCGCGCGGTATGGAAACCACCGGCAAGCTGCACGAGCTCCTCCAGGTTTTCGAGCCGGCCTTCGTTGGCCTCGGCACGGCTTTCCCGCAGCATCCGGCGGTAGCCGGTCGTGTCGATCAGCAGCGACAGCTGGTCGGCGAGGGTCGCCACGCGGTTCCGGGCAACGTGGCGGACGGCGTCGGCGAAGGCGAGGCCGGCGGAACGGGCTTTCGGTGGCAAAGGTGCGGTTTCGAGGGCGTCGAGCAGCGACATCGAACGCCAGGCGGCTTCGGCTTCGAGCACCGCCATGGCCTTGGGTCCGAACCCGCGCGCCGGTACGTTGATGACGCGCCGGAAGGCTTCGTCGGCTTGCCTGTCGTCCGGCGTCGTCGCCAGACGCAGAAGCGCAAGCGCGTCCTTGATCTCGGCCCGCTGGTAGAACCCGACGTCGCCGACGAGCGCGTAAGGGATACGCGCCCGCATCAGCGTCTCCTCGAAGCCGCGCGACAGCGCGTTGCTGCGGTAGAGGATTGCCATGTCCTCCCAAGCGAGGCCTTCGGTATGGCGGCGGGCGATCTGCACCACGAGGCCGGCGGCTTCGGCCTCGGGATCATGGAAACGGAGGATCTCGAGCGGCTGACCGGCCGGTTTGCGGGTGAACAAGGTCTTGCCGAGACGTTGCGGGTCGTGTGCGATGACGGCGTTTGCGGCACCGAGGATGTGCCCGGTCGAGCGGAAATTCTCCTCGAGGCGGAAGACTGCCGCAGCGGGGAAGTCGCGGGTGAAGCGGCGGATATAGCCGACATCGGCGCCGCGCCAGCCGTAGACGCTCTGGTCGTCGTCGCCGACGACGAAGATCTCGCCGTGGTCGGCCGCCAACAGCTGCAGCCAAGCGAATTGGGCGAGGTTGACGTCCTGGAACTCGTCGGCAAGGACGCTGTCGAAACGGTCTGCCCAGCGCCGGCGGTAGCCGGCATCCGCCTGCATCGCTCGCACCGGCCATAGGAGCAGGTCCCCGAAATCCGCGGCGTTCGCCTCGCGCAGGCGGCGCTGGTATTCGCCGTACACCAGCGCGCATCTGCGCAATCCTTCGGTGTCGATCGGCAATCCGCAGCGACCGGCTTCGGCGATCATCGCCTCGGTCCGCGCCGGCGCCTCGCCGGGTGCAACGAGGTCATCCTTGAACCGGGTGATCCGGTGGCACATCAGTTTCAGCGGGTCATGGCCGTTGCCGGCGCCGTCATCGGTATCTGCGAGGTTCAGCGCCTTGAACGTGCGCTTCAAAAGCCGGCGGCTGTCGTCGGCGTCGAGGATGTCAAAACCGGGGCGCAGCCCGGCGATCTCGGGCTCCTCGCGCAGCTGACGCGCCGCGAGGCCGTGGAACGTGCCGAGCCAGGACGGTGCGGCGCCGCCGTCAACAGCGGCACCGACGCGGTCGCGCATTTCGGCCGCCGCCTTGTTCGTGAAAGTGACGGCGAGAATCCGGTTTGCGGCGATGTGGCGCCTGGCGATCCGCCCGCCGATGGCGGCTGTCAAGGTCCGGGTCTTGCCAGTCCCGGCCCCGGCCAGCACCAGCACGGGGCCGGGCTGCGCCGCTGCCGCAGCCTGTTGCAGTGTGAGGTCGGAGAAGCGTCGCGCGGGGGCTGTCATTTTCCAACCTCCCCGGCAATCTGCAGGACGTCGTTCCAATCGGTGCCGACGGGGGGCCGCAGCCGTACGAAGGGGATGCCGGCAGCAGCGGCAAGTTCGGCGTGGCGGGCCGCGTAGCGTTCGCCGGCCGGGTTGGCGTCGCTGGCGCCGGCGACGCATGCGCCGGGGAGTGGCGCGAGCCGGCTGAGAAGCTGGTCGATCGCCTGCACGGTGGTCGGGCCCATGCCGCCGCCGGTGGCGACGTATAATGTGTCGGCGCGGATGCTCTCGATCGCGGCCAGGCTGAGCGCGTCGATCGGCGCCTCGAAGATCACCAGGCGCCGGCACGCTGAAGCCGCACCCGGCAGGCGGAACAGGGTCTTGGTGCCGCCGCGCAATGAGCCTTTGAAACCGGGCCCGCGGATCTCGACATGCGTCACGGCACCGCCGTCGCCACGGTGCGCGAACCAGGCGCTGCCGTAAGGGCCCTCGCGCAAGACGTCCGCCGCGGCGGCGGCGTCAAGGACGTGTTTTGGTAACCGGCGGGTGTGGGTGAGATAAGACCGGGCTGGCGATCCGCGCCGGAGCCGCGGTCGCCGGCACCAGCGCAAGGCGACCGGTGTGTCAGGTCCGATGTCGCGGCTGTGGGATGGTGCCGGTGGAAAAGCCGGAACAACGCCCACGACGCGCCGCAGCTCGCGGCGCACCTGACCGAAATTCAGGTTCGGATCGAGGTATTGGACGAGGTCGAAGACGTCGCCCTTGGCGGCGCTCTGCGGATCCCACCAGCCGCGGCCGTCGTGGTTGACGATCAGGATCTCGCCTTTGCCGCGGCGATATTTGAGCGCGTTGCGCGTGCTTTCCCTGTGGTCGAGCCGCCATGGCTGCGGCCAGGCTTCGAGCAGGGCGGCGCAGTGCACCCCTTTGCGGAAGTCATCGAGCTCCGCATCCTCAGCTTGCATGATCTTCTTCTCCCGGCCGGCGCCAGCGCGGATGGCGGGTCTGCTGTCCGCTTCCCTTCGCCCTTTCGGCACGCGGGGACCGCGGAGCCGGTGGCGGGGCAAGGGCGCCTCGGGCGGCCGCGCAGCGGCTTCCCTTGCGGCGCCGCCGGCGCCCGCGGTAAGGCCCCTGGCTGCCCCTTCGGCCGTCACCTTGCTGTTGTCTGGCGTCTTTCTGCGAACAGAGCAGGAGAAACGCGGCGAGGCGCGGAATTGCGCCCGTGCGGAAAGCGTCGGACCGATATCGGTTCAGAGCTTCGTTGCGGGTCGCCGGGTTGGGTCAGAGGCGGTAGCCGCAGCGGGCGAGATGTTCGGTGTAGCGGTCGTCGAGAACGCCGGTGCCGTGGGCGAGCTGGGCAAGGTTGAGGTCGCCGCCGTAATTGACTTCGAGGAGCACCGGTCCCTGCGCTGCAAGGGCGACGTCCCAGGATTGGGTGCGGATGCCCGGCAATACGGCAGCGGCCGACATAACTAGGCGCTGGAGCGCTTCCCAGTTCGGGATCGGGGTGCCAAGGATCGGACAGTGGGTGTTCGCATGCGCCTCGTCGATGCTCATTTCGGCGCCCGTGCCGCGCACGACCCTGCGGATGCGGCCGCTGTCGAGGTCGATTGCGCCGAGCATGTTTCCGCGCCGCCAGAAATTGTCGGCTGGGTTGTTGCCGGTCGCGATCTTTGCGACGGCGCGATGGATGACGGGGCCGGATGGGCCGACCAGAACGAGGGCGCGAACCGACCACAATCGCGGCCCGAATATGGCGGCGAGGCCAGAATCGGGCTCGAGGCGGCGCTGGATCAGGTAGCCGGTGCCGGCTGCCAGCTCGGCCGCCAGGCTGTCGACACTCCGCCGCTCGCCGCCGAGCAGCAGCACCTCATCGCTGGCGGCCACGTAATCGTCGGCGCTGACAACCGCGAGGCTGTATTTGCCGTTGATCGGTTTTGCGAACAGCGGGTAGCCCTCAGGCCCGCGCAGAAAGTCCGCGACCTGGTCGGCGCTTCGGAAAATGGGCGTATCAGGGGCCCGGAGACCGGCTCGCGTTACGGCGAGCAACGGAGGCACCGGCAGCCCCGCACCTGCCATGATGGTCTGAAACAGCAACTTGTCGGCCGCTGTGGCGTACCAGCCCGCGTTGTTGCAGGCGATGTGCATCGCGTTCTGCGCCTGCTTGCCGACGAAACGACGTTTCTCCCCCGCCGGCAGGACCGGCTCCCAGAGCCGGTAGTAGAAATATTCGTTCGGGGTTAGCCTGCCTCGTCCCCGCCGCAGGGAAACGATTTCGGCAAGGATGGAGGTCATCCGCCGGCCAGCCGACAGTGCGGCGTCGACATTTGCCGGCAGGTTGATCTCGGGGATGCCGTTCAAGGTCGGCAGGAGCGCGGCTTCGGCCGTGATCGTCGACGTTTGTGCGGGCATGAGCGGCCTCCATCGAGGCGGAGGCCTTCGGTAACAGGTGGTTTTGCGAACGGAGCAGGTAACTGATCGGTATGGGGTCAGCTCTCCATCCGGCAAGTGTCGCCCCGATTTGCAGACGGCGCAGATTTGCTAGGCGGTGTTTAAGGCGACGGAGCTGGCACCGTCGGACACGAGGACATCGCAAGCCCGCTTCGGCCGCCGTAAAAGCTTGCGTGCGATGAGTCGGCGACGATGATGGGGCGGGCGGGCAAAACGTGACCAATAACGAAGTGTGGAGTGTCGGCCCGCGCCGGCAGGGACTGGCAAAGAATGTTTTTGAACGATCAAGAGACGGAGATCGATCTCTTATACTACGAGGCGATCGCGAAGACGATCGTCAAGCTGGCGCGTGATACACGCAGTATTCCCGTCACAATCGGCGTGCATGGCGACTGGGGTGCTGGGAAGTCGAGCATCTTGAGGATGGCCGCCATTGGCTTCGCGGCCGATCGACGGGTCCTCTGCCTCTGGTTCAACGGCTGGACATTTGAAGGATTCGAGGACGCCAAAATCGTCGTCATCGAGACGATCGTCGATGAGCTGCGGCGCGCGCGTCCAGCCTTGGCGAAGGTGATCGAGGCGGCGAAGAAGCTGCTGAAGCGGATCGACTGGTTGAAGCTCGCAAAGAGAGCCGGTGGGTTCGTTTTCACGGCCACGACAGGGATTCCCACCTTCGATCAGGTGAGGGGGTTTATCGAAGGTGCCGCATCGCTACTGCGAGAGCCGGAAGAACATGTGTCGCTAGAACAGCTCAAGTCGGTCGTGATGGAGGCCAAGGAATACATCAAGGACGCGAGCGACGAAGCAGATCATCTCCCCGACCAGATCCATGCGTTCCGCGAAGAGTTCCGGGAGCTGCTGGACGCGGCGGACATTGATCAGCTCGTCGTGATCGTCGACGATCTAGACCGCTGCCTTCCCGAGACTGCTGTCGCCACGCTGGAGGCGATACGCTTGTTTTTGTTCGTCGAGCGCACGGCCTTCGTGATCGGCGCCGACGAGATGATGATCGAGTACGCCGTGCGCGAGCATTTTCCCGAGTTGCCGCCGAGTTCAGGCACCGTGCCCTACGCGCGCAATTATCTTGAAAAGCTTATCCAGGTGCCCTTCCGGATACCCGCACTCGGTCTGGCCGAGACACGCGTGTACGTGACGCTGTTGTTGGCAGAAGCGGCATTGGGAGCGAACGACGAGCGGTTCCGGAAGTTGCTTGAGGCGGCGCGTGAAGATCTGCGGCGACCTTGGACGAGCCGCGGTCTTGATCGGGGGATCGTCGGAAAGGCCCTCGGTGACAACATCCCGGCGGAGGTAGAGCAGGCCCTAATCATCAGCGCACAGGTTGCAAAGATTCTGACCGACGGAACGCGAGGTAATCCGCGGCAGATCAAGCGTTTCCTGAATTCAATGATGCTGCGCGGCAGCATTGCCGAGGCGCGGGGGTTTGGTAGCGAGATCCAGCGTCCGATCTTGGCGAAGGTCATGCTGGCCGAGAGATTCTCGCCCGACTTCTACGAACAGGTAGCGAGGCTGGCAGCCGCTGCCCCGGACGGGAAATCTGTCGCCTTGGCGCGATTCGAGGAGAAGGCACGTGCTGACGGCGAAGAGGAAGCAGGGCCGGCGAAGGGAAGAGCGGCGAAGGCCCCCGCGCAACTATGGCCGGCCGAATGCGAGGAATGGGTCAAGAGCGAGTGGGCAAAAAACTGGGCGACGATCGAACCCCCTTTGGGAGACGTTGACCTAAGACCATACGTATTCGTGACCCGCGATAAACGCAGCTATCTTGGCGGCATCACGCCGAGCCATTTGGAAGGCCTCGTCGAGCGCTTGATGGGACCGCGGTTGGGCGTGCGGAGCGCGATGCCGGAAATAGCGAAGCTCGCTGGGGCCGAGCCCGAGCACGTGTTCGAGGCACTGCGCGCCCGTATCCTGCAGGCGGACAACCTGTCCGCCGAGCCGCCGGGGGTGCAAGGGCTGATTGCGATCGTCGAGGCACATCCATCCTTGCAGCGCCGTCTGCTTAGCTTCGTGCGCGAGCTGCCAACCGCCAAAATTGGGCCCTGGGTGGCCTCGAGCTGGGGGAATTGTTTTAAGGATCCGGCCGTGAACCGGGAGTTTTCGGGCGTAGTCGAGAGCTGGTCCGAGCAATCCGAAAACGACGTGCTACGGGTCGCCGCCCAAGGGGTCTTGCGCCTCACGAGGGTGTAGCGTGGGTACGTCGAAAACCTACGCCGGCGCGCGTACAGGGCTCGTGCCCTCGTGGGTCGATGAGCCGGCGGAAGGCGCGGCGCCCGAGGCGGTGCCGGTCCCGCCGTCCATGTTGCCGGTGGTCGCAACCGTCGCTATGCCCGTATCGATATTACCGGCGGTCGCCGCGCCTCCGTCGCGCATGGCGCGTTTCAACGAGTTGCTGCGGAACCTCGACATCCCTGCTGTTCTCCGGAACCCCTACAGACACAACACAAAGGGGG
>Ga0335075_10008575_pt1 | contig 15639 bp, 9 predicted proteins | sample Lox_Sample_24_FD_206723 | JGI IMG/M metagenome (GOLD analysis project Ga0335075, IMG submission 206723) | Soil microbial communities from Loxahatchee National Wildlife Refuge, Florida, United States - Lox_Sample_2.4 | ecosystem: Environmental > Terrestrial > Soil > Wetlands | place: USA: Florida... | reverse complement strand
TCATCACGGTCGGCGCGCTCACGGACAACTACCAGCCCTACAACACCAGCGACTGGCGGCTGGCCTCGTTCTCTTCCACGGGTCCGACCTACGAGGGCTTCGTCAAGCCTGAGGTGGTCGCTCCCGGTGGCCACATCGTCGCCTCGATGGCGAGCGGCAGCTATCTCGCGAACATCGATCCGAACTCGATGGACGTAGTCGAGCAGCTGTTCACGATGTCGGGCACCTCGATGGCCGCGGCGGTGACTTCGGGCGTCGTTGCGCTGATGCTGCAGGAAGACCCGACCCTGACTCCGGATAACGTCAAATGCCGCCTGATGGATTCGGCGCGGCCCGCCGTGACTTCTTCCGGCACGCTCGCCTACAGCGTGTTCCAGCAGGGCGCGGGTCTCATCAACGCCGTCTCGGCGGTCAACAGCTCCGCGGTCGACTGCGCCAACATAGGGCTCAACATCAGCGCCGACCTCGCCGGGACGGAGCACTTCGGCGGCCCGGCCAACCAGGCCGCCAACGGCAGCTACTACATCATGAACATGCAGTCATCGACGCCGGACACTCCCGAGTCCGGAGACGGCTTGACCTGGTCGAGCGCCTACCCGGGAACCCAGGGGTACGCCTGGAGCGCGGGATATCCCTGGAGCCAGGGGTTCGCGTGGACCCAGACCTACGTCTGGTCGAATAACTTCGCCTGGGCGAAGAATTTCGCCTGGGCCCGCAACTTCGCCTGGGCCCGGCAGGTTCCCTGGTGGAACACTTCGACGGCTCCCGCGCCGACTGCGCCCGCGCCGGTCGTGCCTTGGGTGCCCAACCAATAGCGGGAGGAATCGCGCCGTGAGCATGCCGTGAGGAGGATTGCACGCGCCGGCGCTTGGAGGCGGCGGATCATCGGCACGGGACTACTCCTGATTGCGGCGGCCTCAGTGGCCGCCGCAGCCGATTCTCCGCCCCTCGTTCTTACCCACCTCACGACCGCGGACGGGTTGCCGCAGGGTGGTGTACACACCATCCTGCAGGATTCGCAGGGATTCATGTGGTTCGGCACCGAGGATGGGCTCGTCCGCTACGACGGGCAGGAGCTGGTGCGCTACGGGTATTCGCTCAAGGAGGGGCGCGGGCTGCCGGGCAACTTCGTCAATCAGCTCGTCGAAGGCCCGAACCACGACCTTTGGCTGGCGATGAACGGGGGCCTCGCCCGCTGGAACCGGGCCAAGGACGATTTCACCGTCTACCGGCACGACCCGCGCGATCCCGATTCCCTGGCGAGCGACCAGGTCAACACCGTCGCGATCGACGCGCAGGGACGGGTCTGGGTCGGAACGACCGACGCGGGTCTCGACGTGCTCGACCCGCGGAGCGGCCGATTCGAGAATCTGCGGCACGACGCGGCGCAGCCCGGATCGCTGGCGAGCGATCACGTCAACACTCTGGTTCGCGACCATGCCGGCAATCTCTGGGTGGGCACCGATCAGGGACTCGACGAGCTCGAGCCTGGCCAGCAGACTTTCCGTCACTTCCATCACGTGGACGGTGACCCGCGCACACTGAGCAGCAACGAGGTCTGGCAGGTGCTCGAGGATTCGAGCGGCTCGATCTGGGTCGCCACCGTCAGTGGTGGGCTCGACCGGATGGATCGCAACGGCAACGTGCTGCAGGTGTTCCGGCACGACCCGCGACAGCCTGGGTCGCTCGCCAGCGATGCCGTGCAGGCGCTGCTGGAAGACCGGCAGGGACACTTTTGGGTCGGGACTTCGGATGGCCTGGACCTGCTCGATCGCGCCTCGGGGCAGATCGTCCACTATCGCCACCAGCGGGACAATCCGAGCTCGCTGAACGACTCCAACGTCTTTTCCCTGTATCAGGACGGTTCCGGACTCGTCTGGATCGGCACTGCCACGGGAGGCGTCAGCCGCTGGGATCCGCGCAGCGCCGAGCTCGGCGCCCGCCAGCCCGATTGGCTGGGGAAATTCGTCACTGCCTTCGCCGACGCTCCCGACGGAGGAGTCTGGATCGCCTCGATGGGAGCCGGTCTGGTCGAGTACGATCCGGACACGGACCGCAAGACCGACCTCGACACGCTCATCGGCCGGCGGACGATTCTCGACAATGAGCCGGTGATGTCGTTGCGTCAGGATCGCAGCGGCGTGCTCTGGATCGGCACGATGGACAAGGGTGTCGCGACCCTCGATCGAAAGGGCAGGCTGAGTTGGATTGCGGTCAAGCGCGGCGATCCGCACGGCCTGAGTGCGGCGGGGATCATGACGATCTTCGAGGCGCGCAGCGGTCAGATGTGGGTCGGCACCTATGGTGGCGGCGCGGACATCGTCGATCCGGCGACGGGATTGGTGCGCCAACTCCCCTACGGAGCAGCCCCTGGCGCGGTGAGTGCGGACGCGGTCACCGCCTTCGCGCAGGATTCGCGCGGCTACGTGTGGATCGGAACGGACGGCGGCGGCCTCGATCTTGCCCGGCCGGACGGCACGGTGATCAAGGTGTTCCGTCATGACCCGCATGATCCGTCCAGCCTCCCGGCCAACACGGTGTACGCCCTCGCCGTGGACTCGCGCGATCGGGTCTGGGTGGGGACGAGCGGTGGCGGCCTCGCGCTCGCGGTGGGCGCCGTGTCGGCACCGCAGTCGATCCGCTTTCGAACGTACTCTCTCGGCGAAGGACTGACGAGCGACACCATCAACGGTGTGCTGGTCGATGGCGACGGTCGCATCTGGCTGAGCGGCCTGGCCGGTCTCATGCGGCTGGATCCCGACACGGGCGCCGTGAAGACGTTCCACGTGGCGGACGGCGCCGCGGGCGAAGAGTTCACCACCAACGCCTATTTCCGCATGCACGACGGACGGCTCTGCTTCGGGGGCCCGGGCGGTTTCAATATCTTCGATCCCTCGCGTCTGACGGAGCGACCGCGGCCGCCGCGCCTGGCGCTTACGCGAGTCGAGATCCTCGGTGCGCCGGCGCCTGGGGCGACGCCATACTGGCTGCGCCGCCGCATCCCGCTCGATTACCGCGACAACATCGTCTCGCTCGATGTCAGCGTGCTCGACTTCACTTCCCCGAGGCACAACCACATCGCCTATCGCATGGCGGGGCTGACCGATCGCTGGATCGACCTCGGCGCGCAGCATCGCATCACGCTCACCAACCTCGAGTCGGGCACTCACGTGCTCGAGGTCCGCGGCGCCAACTCCGACTCCGTGTGGAGCGCACCGTTGCGGATCACGCTGCATCGCAGCCCCGCGCCCTGGAAGTCACCTTGGGCCTACGGGGTCTATGCTCTCGTCGTCCTCGGCCTGATCGCTCATCGGCTGCGCAAGCTGCACCTCGAGCGCAAACATCAGGCGCGCGAGCGTGAGCGCCTCGAGGCGGAAGTCGCGGCGCGCACACGTGAGCTCTCCGAGAGCAACCGCCAACTCGCGGACGCCGCGCGCGCGAAGAGCGACTTTCTCAACCGGATGAGCCACGAGCTGCGCACACCGATGAATGGCGTCGTCGGCATGACGGAGCTGCTGGCGCGCACACCGCAGTCGGCCACGCAGGCTCGACTCACGCAGACGATCCGCTCCTCCGCGCAAGTGCTGTTGCGGATCGTAAACGACCTGCTCGATCTCTCGCGCGCTCAGGCGGGCAAGGTCGCGCTCGAAGCCCTCCCCATCGATCTCGATCGCATTCTGGACGAGTGCGCCAGCCTCTTCAGCGGGACCACTCAGGCCAAGGGCATCCGGCTCAAGGTGCGGCCGCCGGCACCGGATCGCCGCGCGCCTGAAGGACGGACTCTCATTGGCGATCCGTTCCGGATCCGCCAGATCGTGATGAATCTGGTCGGCAACGCGGTCAAGTTCACCGAACAGGGCGAGATCACCGTCCAGGCGGACGTCGAGATGGCGAACGCGGATCGCCCCGCCGTTCACATCACGGTCTCCGACACCGGCATCGGAATGGACGCCGCGACGCTCGAGAAGATCTTCCAGCCCTTCACGCAGGCTGACGAATCCACCAGCCGCAGGTTCGGCGGCAGCGGCCTCGGGCTCGCGATCTGCCGCGAGCTCGCGCAGTTGATGGGCGGTCGGATCACGGTCGAGAGTACGCCCGGCGCGGGCTCGACCTTCCATGTCCTGCTGCCTCTCGGTCTGAGCGCTGCTCACGCGACATCTGTGGCGGCGGTCCTCCAGGCCACGAACGATGTCGCCAGCCCCGCGCCCGGGGCGATCGGCGGCCACGTGCTGGTCGTGGAGGACGAGCCGGTCAACGCGACGGTCGCTCAGGGTTATCTCGAAGCGCTCGGCTGTACCTCCGTATGGGCCAAGGACGGGGCGGAGGCTCTTGCACGCAGCGCGACCGAGCGTTTCGATCTGATCCTGATGGATATCAACATGCCCGCCTTCGATGGTTACCAGACCGCCAGGTTGATGCGCGAGCGGACGGGCGCAGCGGCTCGTCGCGTTCCCATCATCGCCCTGACCGCGCACGCCCCGTCCCTGGTTCGCGAGCGCTGCGAGGCAGCCGGCATGGATGACGTGCTCAGCAAGCCGTACACGCTGGAGGACTGCGAGAAACTGCTCCAACGCTGGATACCGCGCGCTCGGGAGCCGCGGGTGGCCATACAGCCAAACGGCGGCGGCCCGATCCTCGAGACAGTCTCCGGACCGCAGAGCAGGGTGCCCGGCACCGAGGACCCGCGAGCGCTGCTGCTGGCCGCGGGCCTCGCGAAACTCGACCACGCGACCGTCGTGCGTCTGTGCGGCGCGGCCGCTCCGGGCCGCCCCACTCTCTACTCCAGGCTGGTCGAGCTCTTCCGTACCGGGTCGGCTGCCGCTCTCGATGAGCTGCAGGCGGCACTTCGTGGCGGCGACCTGACAGCCGCTCGCGCAACCTGCCACAAACTGAAGTCGAGCGCCGCCAATGTGGGCGCAATGGCGTTCTCGGAAGACGTTCGCCGGCTGGAGCAGCTCTGTGCGGCGGGCAATACGTCTGCAGCGTGGAGCGTATTCGAGCGGCTGCGCTCTGCCCATCCGGTGCTCATTTCGGAGCTGACTGCGCTCGAGCGGAAGGAGAGCGCATGACCACGCGCAGGACGGCGGTGCGACCGGTCGCGATCATCGCCGACGACGAAGAAACCGGACGGATGCTTCTCGCCGAGTCTGTCGAGCAGGTGGGGCTTGCGCCACTTGCATACGACAACGGCCAGGACGCGCTCGACGCGGGGCTTTTGTATGGCGCAGCCATCGTCCTTCTGGACGTCGAGATGCCGGGTTTGGACGGCTACGCAGTGTGCCGACGGTTGCGCGGCGATCCGCGCTTCACCACTACCCCCATCGTAATGGTGACCGGCCACGAGGATCCGACGGCGATCGGCCTTGCCTTCGATGCTGGTGCCACCGACTTCATAGCGAAGCCGGTCAATTGGGCGCTGCTGCCGCGACGTCTCGAGTACATCCTGCGCAACGCGGCAACGGCCGAGCGCATCGAGAGGCTCGCGTACTTCGATCCCCTCACCGGACTGCCGAACCGGCAACGCTGCCTCGAGACGGCGGAGCGGCAGTTCGCGGAGGCTGCGCAATCAGGCGAGGCGGTCGCGGCCATCTACCTCGACCTCAACAGTTTCAAACGGATCAACGATACCTTCGGACACTCGGTGGGCGATGCGGTGTTGTGCACGGTCGCCGGTAAGCTCACTCGCGCAGTGGAAGTCCTGGCCGGCGAGCCAACACACCTGTCGCTGGCGCGTTTCGGCGGCGACGAGTTCGTGATCCTGGTCCGGCACAACGACGCACGAACGCTTGCCCTGCGGCTGGCCGAGAAATGCAGTGCCGCTTTCAGGGAGCCGATCCTCCATGATGGCCTCGAGTTCTACTCGTCGCCGAGCATCGGGGTTGCCGTCTACCCGCAGGACGGCGGCGATGTCGCAACGGTGCTCAAACATGCCGATACCGCGATGTACCAGGCCAAGACGGCCAGCGCGACGCCGATAGCGGTGTACGTACCGGCGATGAGCAGCCGCTTGCGGGACTGGCTCGAGCTCGAGACGCGGCTGCGCCGCGCGGTTCAGGAGGAGCGCATCACCCTGCTGTTCCAACCCAAGTTTCACCTGGAGGATCAGCGCCTGTCAGGGGTCGAGGCGCTGTTGCGGTGGTGCGATGACGAGCATGGTGAAGTCTCGCCGACTCGATTCATCGAGATCGCCGAGGACAGCGGGCTCATCCTCGAGATGGGGAGCTGGGTAGTACGCGCGGCGTGCCGGCAGCTGCGCAAATGGCTCGACGCCGGCTTCTCCGTTCCGGTCGCGATCAATGTTTCCGGCAAGGAGTTTCTCCATGGCGATCCGGCCCGGGTCGTGGAGATGGAGGCGGCCGCCGCCGGCGTGCCGACTTCGCTCATCGAAATCGAGATCACGGAGTCGGTGCTGGTGCGGGATTCGGCCAAGGTGCGCAACGCGCTCGAGAGCCTGCGCCGGCTCGGGTGCCGTATCGCGCTCGATGACTTCGGCACCGGCTATTCCTCGCTTGCCTACATCACTCGCTTTCCGCCCGACCGCCTGAAGATCGACAAGGCCTTCGTGCGCAACGTTGATCATTCGGCGAGCGACGCCGCGATAGCGAACGCCATTCTCTCGCTTGCCCAGACGCTGGGCATCGTCGTCACCGCCGAGGGCGTCGAGCGGCCGAGTCAGCTCGAATGGTTGCGCTCGCGCGGCTGCGAGGAAGTGCAGGGGTTCCTGCTCTCGAGGCCGGTCAGTGCCGCTGAGCTGGAGGCGCGGTATCTGCGCGGCGAGGCAGGCGATATGTCGCTGCCAGGCGACATGGCGCTGGCCCAGCGGCGCTGAGCCGCCGGACGCCTGCCTGATCCGCAAATGGGTCACACCCGAGCGAGTGGTGCCGCGAATGCGCGTCACAGTTCACCCTTCCGCCCTCAAGGCAATATGTCGTAGGTCGAAGTACTTACGAATAACTGTTCACGGGGGGCTCAATTCCCATGCGCGTGTCCGGGCTCCATACGAGCGATCTGCCGCCGCGGTCGGTAGACCCAGCCCGGGGACGCTTGCTCGTCGGCACCTTCGCCGCGTGCACCGCCATGGCCATCCTCGCCGGCAGCCTGCTTGCGCTGCGCTTCGACGCAGGGGCAGCGCCCAAGGCAGGCGCCCTGTTGTGGACTTCCATTGCGCTGAGCGGGCTCTTCGGGCTTTCCGTACTGCTCATTGCGCTACTCATGCTGCAGTGGTTCGGGCGCCGCCGCTACGAATCGAGGCTCGAGGGGACCGTCCGGCGCCAGAGCCGGCTGCTGCAGGAAATCTCCGCCATGAGCACCATGGTGGAGCTGCTGCAGACCTGCCACACGCAGGCCGAGGCGAACACGGTGATCCGCGGCGCCCTGCCGAAACTGTTGCCGGGCGTCGGCGGCGCGCTGTATGTGTCACGGCACGACGACGCTGCCCTGGAGCTGCAGGTCGGTTGGGGGTCGGTCCCCGTGGCAGCGACCTTTTCCGCCGAGGACTGTTGGGCGCTGCGTCGCGGGCAACCGCATCTCTACGAGCCGGCCAGTGCTGCCGCCGTCTGCCGTCACGTCGGCGAGTGCGAGGACAGCTGTCTGTGCGTGCCGCTGGTGTCGCAGGGCGAGACTCTGGCGGTGCTTCACCTGCGCGTGGCCGCACCGGAAAGGCTTTCGGAGGACGTGCAGCGGCTGGCCTCGGTCCTTGCCGAGCAGCTTTCGCTCGCCGTGGGAAACCTGCGCTTGCAGGAGACGCTGCGCAGCAGCTCGGAGCGCGATCCGCTGACCGACCTCTACAACCGGCGGCACCTCGAGATCTCGCTGCAGCGGGAGCTCGCCCGCGCCCAGCGGCACGGCTTTCCGGTGAGCCTCGTCATGCTCGACGTCGATCACTTCAAGGCCTTCAACGACACGAACGGTCACGATGCGGGCGATGAAGTGCTGCGTAATGTCGCGCACGTGCTCAAACGGCATACGCGCGTCGAGGACGTGGCCTGTCGTTATGGCGGTGAGGAATTTCTGATCGTGCTGACGGCCTGCTCCATGGACGACGCGTATGCCAAGGCGGAGGCCATCCGCGAAGCCATCGCGCAGCAGCAGGTCTTCTCGCGCGGAGCCGCGCTGCCCCGCATCACCGCCTCCCTCGGCATCGCTTCCTACCCCGAGGACGGCGATCGCATGGAGCGTCTGATCGCGGAAGCCGATGCGGCGCTCTACCGGGCGAAGGCCACGGGCCGCAACCGCATCGTTGCCTCGAATGCGCCCGGGGACATCGTGTTGTTCGAGCCGCGCACCCGCGAATCGGCCTGATCGCCCGCCGCATCGCGGCCGGGTGTTAAGATGTCCGTGTGCTGCGCCCCCGTTTCCTGAATGCCGTCGCGGCCGTCATTCTCGTCACGACCGTTGGGCCGGCGCTCGCCGTGCAACCGCACGCGGCTCACTCTGATGCTGCCGCCGATGCCGTAGTCGCGAAGCTGCGCGAGCTGCCCTTGCCGATACGGCGACCGCCGCAGGGGATCTCCTCCACGACGCCGCCGCCTTTGCCGGATCTGGAAGCGAGACGTCAACAGGTCTATGACGAGCTCCACGCCCTCGGACCGCCGAGCGTGCCCGCTCTCGCCCGTGCCCTCCGCGATCCGGACCCGGAGATGCGGCGCGATGTCGCTGTAGCGCTGGATGTGGTTGGGGGTGGCTGGTGGCACTTCCCCGACGGCGGCCCGAAACTCGACCTCCGTCCGGTACTGCCTGCGCTTCTGGCGGCATTGCGGGATTCCGACCCTGGGGTGAGGGCCTGGGTGGCACAGGACATCAGCGACATCGGCTCGGGCGCGGCGACGGCGGTGCCGCCGCTTCGATCCATGCTGCGCAGCCCAGACCCGGAGTCGCGCGGCACGGCCTGCAACGCCTTGGGCGCGATCGGATCGGCCGCGCGAGCCGCGCTGCCTGATTTGCAGCGCGCTCTCAACGACTCGAGCCCGGAGGTGCGACAGTCCGCCCGCGACGCGATCGCTAGAATCGGCCGCGCCGCGGCGCTCCAATGAGTCTCCGCTAAACCCCCAACCTCAGTCCCGCGCTCTCGTAGATCCGCGAGATTGCCGTCATATCCCGCAGCCCCTCCTCGCCGTCCGTCTTCGGCTCACGGTCGTTCCACACGCAGTCGGCAAAGTAGTCGGCCTCCAGTGTGAACTGCCCTGGAGCCCGGACCGGATCAGGTCGATCGATCTTCTCTCCGCTCGCGAGCTGCGCCGTCAGGTGCATGCCGTCGTAGCTGAATCCGTCCATATGGATCCATCCTTTCGACGCGAACACGCGGAAGTAGCCGTCCATGAGTCCGCCGTACGTCGTGCTGCAGCTCGCCACGATCCCGGACGGAAACCTCATCGTCCAGCCGTCGTTCTCCTCCAGCTCAGTGAAGCGGCCGTCGTGGTCGATTACCGAGGCATACGCTTTGATGTCCGCCGGATTCTCGCCGGTCAGGTAGCGCGAGGCGTTGAGGCTGTAGATGCCGACGTCGACCAGCGGGCCGCCTCCCGCCATCTTCTTGTTGAGCCGCCACTCGCCCGGCCGGATGTCGAACCCGAAGGCGCTCTCGATCGCCTGCACCTGCCCCACCGCGCCGGTGCGGATGAGCTCGATCGCTTTCAGGTGCGACGGATGGTACTGGCAGCGGTAGGCGATCATCAGCTTCACGTTCGCCCTGCGGCACGCTTCGATCATGGCGCTGCAGTCCGCCAGGGTCGTCGCCATGGGTTTCTCGCACAGAACATGCTTGCCTGCCTTCGCCGCGCGGATCGTATATTCCGCATGCATCGAGTTCGGCAGCGCGATGTACACCGCGTCGATCTCCTTGTTGTGCCGGATCTCATCGAAATTCTCGTAGCCGTAGATCGCGGACGATGGCACGTCGTACAAGGCGGCCTGCTGTTCCGCCTTTTGCCGGTGCCCGCTCACGAGCGCAGTGATTCTCCCGGTCTTCGACAGCTTCAGTCCCGGCATGAACTGGCCCATCGAGATGCGCCCCAGCGCCACGATGCACCACCGGAGCTTGCGTTCCTCCGACCCGCCTGCCGTCTGCGCCCGCAGCGGCAGGGCTCGGGACAGGGCAGCCATCGCGCTCAGGCGCGCAAATTCACGGCGAGTGAGCTGCATCGCGAGGTTCCTCCGCACTCGTTGGTAACGGTAAACAGCTCTGGCAGCTACGCGGGCTGCGGTCTGTAAGCACCTTGATCTGCCAGCAGCGAACTCAGCTTTTCATCATGCAGGTTGCGGCACTGGCTGATGCTGTCGAACACCATCGTCTGGGGATCTGCAACCGTGAAACGCTTCCACTCGAGACCGCGCTGCGTGGGACTTCCCGTGCGGGCGAAGTTGACCCAGGCGCGCGAAACCTTGTCCTGCAGCTCATACCCCTCAGGGGCTCCTCCGGTGGAGACTCGCACTTCGGGCACGGACAAATTGTGGAAGGCGAATGCGATCTCCGAGCAATGGAAGGATGTGATGCCGCCATTGACCGGATACTCGTAAGCAAAGATATAGCTGTAAGCGTGCGCCTGCGATACTGCGAGCTTGCGGGCGAGCAAAGCCTTGATGGGAGTGCGCGAGGCGGCGGAGTAATAGAGAACGTCCTGCGCCCGCTTGCGTGGGAATACCGTTCTAAACTCAGCGACGACCTCATCCTTCTTTTTGCCGTACGCTGCGGCCAAATGAGAATCGATGTCTCTCTCCGTCCAGTCGTTCTTTCCGGTTCCCTTCTGCAGAGTGCCGATACCTTCGCTGAAAGTGTCGCCGGCCATCAGAGGAATGCCACTGGCCCAGTCGCAAAACTCGCGCAGTATGTATCGATCGTCGGCGATCACTTTCCAGGCGAATCTCTGCCGGCCGAACTTGTGGGCTACGCCCGTGAGAGCGGCATCTCCCGCCGCGAGCAGCTTCGGATACGGGACCGCTTTGAGCTTGTCGATCTGATCGCCGCTAAGGTTCAGATTCTCGAGCGTTGCTGCGGCGATCATCTGCTGAACGTGGGTCATCTCGGCGGGGTTGGTTGCCGCATAGTTCTCGCCACCGCCGCTTTGGGCGATGGCCCTGTGGAAAAGGCCCTTGACCGCGGGCGTATGCAGCATGCGCACGACCTCGCTTCCGCCTGCCGACTGGCCGAAGATCGTGACGTTGTGAGGATCGCCACCGAAGGTTTCGATGTTGTCGTGCACCCATTGGAGCGCGGCCACCATGTCGGCAGTTCCGGTGTAGCGTGAGTTCGCGTATTCCGAGCCATAGGCAGAGAGATCGAGGGCGCCGATGACGTTCAGACGGTGATTCATGCTCACCACGACGACGTCGCCGTACTCGCTCAGGTTCTTACCTGTATACGCGTAGGCCTCCATCGAGGAACCGTTCAAGAATCCCCCGCCGTGAAACCAGACCATGACGGGTTTCTTGGCGGTGCGGGACATGCTCTGAGTCCAGACGTTCAGAACCTGACAATGCTCGTTCTGGAGCCAGTAGCGGTGGGGGAAAACAAATTCGTCATTGCCGGGCGAGGTCAAGTCCGGAATCGGGCACACGGGGCCCCACGCCTGAGCGTCCTTTACCCCCATCCAGGGCCTGACGGGGCTCGGCAGCTCGAACCGCTCTGCCTCGCCATAAGGGATGCCGAGAAAAGTGGTGGTGCTGCCGTCCCTGAACCCGCGTAGCTTTCCGGCTTCGACCTCGACCACCGGCGGGCGGTAATTTGGCGTCACCAGGCGCCTGGCGGTTCTGGCAGCGGGCCCCGAGCCTCCTTCGGCGGTTTCGAGCTGTCCCCGCGCGGATGACTTCCCAAATGGGAGAGCAATCCAGGCGGCTGCACCGCCGGCGAGACCTGCCGTGCGGGCCAGAACTGTACGGCGATTCATCTTTTTTCTGGACTCCGTTGTTGCTGATTGATCAGCCATGTTTCTGCCCTCGAAAGCGATAACCGAACCTGCACCGGCAGCCAGCGGTATTGTGCTCGAGGCTGGCGCTGCCGTATATGCGCAAGAGCCAAGGGCGCGGACGCGGCGCTGCCGTGGCTGTATCTGCGCCTTCCCAAGACCGGTAAAGTGCTCGGCATGCCCGCCAGATTCCGTCGAACGCGAGCTTCACCTGGAAGCGGTCCACGAACTGATTGGCGCGTCCGCAGAGTGCACTTCGCGAATCAAACGTCCCATACCTGAGTCTGGAAGCCCACACGCGCCGAAGGCGACGTGCGGCTTGACGCCGAACGACTTCCTTGCGACCATTTCTCGCAGGTGGATACGACCTGCTGCTTGCGCCCTTCGGGGTACGGTGAACGTATCGTGCGCTCCTTTATGCCTTTGCTCGAACAAACTCGTCAGCAACGCAAGCCCTGGCACCCCGTTTTGTTCACGCAAAGGATAAACATATGCGCGACTTCCGCGATGCAAAAGCCATGGCGCAGACGCTGCGTGCGACCCTCGCCGCCATGGGCTTCCAGATCACCGTCAGTCAAAGTCTCGAACTGATCGCCCAAGCGTTCGGTGTGTCCGATTGGAACACGCTGTCCGCAGCGATTCGTGCTGAGGCAACCGCTGTGCCCGGGGATACCCCTCGACCACCGCCGACCGCCGAAAGCGCCAAGACCCCCGGTAATCCCACCAGCCCGCTTTCCGGACAGCTGCAATCCACGTTGAATCAGGCTTTCGCCTACGCCAAGGGGCGAAAGCACGAAGAGATTACGGTGGAGCACCTCCTGCTCCTCCTGCTGGACGATGCGGACGCCTCACGGGTGATGAAGGCCTGCGGTGTCGATCTCGGCGAGCTTCGAAGGAAACTCACTGACTACATCGACAATGAGCTGAAGAGTCAGACGACTGACAGCGACGCCAGCCCCAGGCCGAGCCTTGAATTTCAGCGCGTGCTGCAGCGCGCGCTTTTCCATGTTCAGTCTGCGGGCCGATATCCGGTGAAGAGCACGAACGTGCTTGTGGCGATGTTCTCCGAGAAAGCGACCCGCGCCGTAAAGCTTCTCAACGAACAGGGCTTGACCCGCTTGGACGCCGTCAACTTTATTACTCACGGCCTCGTGAAGGGAGGAGGAGGCGCCGCGGATGACCCTCCTCCTACATGATCAGGCGAAGTGTCTCCATATATCAACCCGCGGGGTCAACGAACTGGGATCTCCGGACGACAGGTCGAGGTGGGCTCTCGCGCTGCCCCACGGCGGCCCGATCACCCGGACCGGCCGTCCTGGCAAACGATTCTCACAGAAGGGCGGTACTCAACAATGAACGACAGAGGGTCTGGGTGGGATAGGCAGCGCTCAGAGCAACTTCGTGCAACGCTCGGCGATGCCGAGATCGAAGCTCTCGCCAAGCGAGCCAAATCGGATCCAAAGTCGATTGGGCTCGATGAGCTTGGTGTATTGTTCCTGGTGGCAAGGGATCGCATCCGAGCGATTGAGACGAAGACCCGAGGCAAGGGACCAGGCAAAAAGCGTAGTTAGCCCCTGGGCGGCCTTCCAGCTGTTACGTCGTGGGCATGGCGGTGGAACGCACCGCGAAGGCGTGCTGGCTGCCGATCCTTGCCGCGCACCCTGCGCCGCCGCCGCTTGATGGTCCGCCTTATGGCGCGGGGAATATGGAGTTGACGCGCAACAGCACCGTCGAGCCTGGCCGTGCTCGCATCGGCCCGATCGTGAGCAATGCCTGGCGCATCGGAGCCTCGAGCCGCGGATCGCTGCAGCTGACGAGAAAATGATCGTCGGGCGTTCCATCATTGCCGACGTGCACTGTGGCCGAGCAATGTCCGAACGCGGGCGGCGGGGGCGGCCCCCTCGAGGCCGTCTCGTTTCGGACCTGATCCATTCTCATCCGAGCCACTTCGTTGCCGACCGTAATGGAATCCGCAATATCAAGCCGCGCCTGCTGCGGGTCTGCTCCCGGCTCAGGATCGTTCGCGAAAACCGCCAGCCGCACTACCGAGCCAGGCGCCGCCCTGAAGGGAGCTGCGGTGGTCACCGCCTGACGCATTATTCCTTGCATGCGCTCGTCACCGCACTCTACGGGGAACCCGGGCGCGGGCTGACCGGCGCTGCCTACTGTTACGGTGGCCGTACAAGGTCCCGTGGGCAACATCACCGGCACACCTCCGGCCGCCATCAGTCGGGCCTCCTCTGCGACCCGCAGTTGCCGAACCTCATGCGCCACAGCCGCCGAGTCGGCGTCATCGATCGCGGTGGGCTGAATCGTCGCCGAGCCGCCGGAAACCGTCATGGCGGGTCCCGCCCCGTCGCCGTGCAGGCATCGCCTCTTGATTTCGGGTATCAGCGGCGCGAGAGCCGCCGGCGGTCGAGACCAGTGCTCCTCGTCGACTAGCTCGGCAAGCTGCCCCACCGTCATCCGTGCCGCAATGATGTCGTAGATGCAATCGGCCTCCACCTCGGCCGGCCCGGCGGGACGACCGTGTCTTATGGCGGCCGCCACATACGAGCTGACGAACCCTCTCCTGAAGGCGAGTTGCGCCTGCTGTCCGACTGCCTCACGGGTAGGTACCGAAGACACCACCATCGCAAGTCCGATCGCCCAGATCACTGTTCTCGCAGCGCGCATCAACACACTCTGTCCGTCACCTTGGAATCCTCGGGCTGCTTCCGCGGCACCGCATCCGCTGCATCGGCGGGATGCAACAGTGCCGTATGCTCCCCCCCTCAAGGTCAATCCGCCAGAGCGGCGTTTCCGAGGCTTGATCCGCGTCACATCCGTGCTGGACAGAAGCTTCGGTCGGGCGCCGCCGTCGGCCAGGTCAAGTCATCAGGTCGCTGGACTCGGCGCTTTTTTACGCCTGGTCCTACTCTGGAGAGCGACACACGCACATACGAAGAGTCGGCAGACGGGATGATGACCGTAACCTTGAAGTCTGTGAGTGCCGATGGCACAGAAACCACGCTCACGAGGACTTTCAAACAGGATGGTAAAGACTACCCCATCCACGACTCCTCGGGCTCGGATAGCATTTCTGAAACGCGGGTCAATGATCGTACAGCGAAGTACACCGAGAAGAAGGGGGGTTCGCATGATCGGCGAAAAGCTGGACGGACAGAGACGTCTGGGGACGGTGGGGTCATGCCCGAGGTCGGAGTCGAACCGACACGCTTTTAAGGGCGGCGGATTTTCATCCCGCTGCGGCTTTCGCCGCCCCGCGCGGTCAGACCGCGGGGTTCGTGGGCTGGAGCACGCCTTCACCGTAGCCTTGCGGCCTTAGGTGCCCGCCGTCTGCTCTCTACACCTTCCCCGGGATCTCCGGGGCTTGGCTCGGCATTAGCTCGAAGCGCTACGCTTCAGGGCCTCTACCGACTTTGACGGGCTTCACCCTGGGGATTTCTCCCCGGGGGCTCAACTGAGATGGTCTGAGTCCGCTGCGTCTACCAATTCCGCCACTCGGGCACGAGGGCGCAAGTATAGGGGGGAGGGGAGCGGAAGCATATGGTTTGCGACCTTTGGCCACGCTCGCGCATCTAAGTCCCTTGTGAGCCGGTTATCCGAAATTCCGATATCGGAGGAGCTGATCGCGCGGGCCCGCGGCGGGGAGGAGGCGGCGCAGGCGGCGATCTATCGGGGGGTGGGGCCGGCGGTGTTCGCGCTCACCCGCAGGCTCGTCGGGAACAGGGCCGTC
>Ga0335075_10008574_pt1 | contig 15639 bp, 13 predicted proteins | sample Lox_Sample_24_FD_206723 | JGI IMG/M metagenome (GOLD analysis project Ga0335075, IMG submission 206723) | Soil microbial communities from Loxahatchee National Wildlife Refuge, Florida, United States - Lox_Sample_2.4 | ecosystem: Environmental > Terrestrial > Soil > Wetlands | place: USA... | reverse complement strand
CGGCCCACGACAGCCGCCTTGCGTCGCGGTCCCAGCCCGGGAGCGGCTGCCTGGCCGACGGGGAGATCACCACGACGTCGCAGCCGTCGGCCAGGCGGCCGAGCTCGGCCTGATCATCCCAGTCCAATTGGACTCCGCGCTTGTTCGCGTTGTAGTACGCGAAGGTCAGGCTGGCCTCGGCGCCGTTTACCCCGGCCGCGAACGGCGGACGTAGGCGCTGGCGGTCGCCGCCAGGCGGTTCGGCCTTGACCACGTCGGCCCCCAGGTCGGCGAGGATCTTCGTGCCGTACGCGGCCAGCTCGCCACCCAGGTCAAGAACGCGAACCCCCGCCAGCGGGCCGTCCAGTTGCCCATCGAGCGGACCGTCCCATGGCTCAGTCATCAGCGCACCCTTCAGGCGGCGAGCGCCGCCGCGATCCGCTCGCGGTGGTAGCGCTCGTCGCCGAGATCGAGTTCCCAGTGACGGCAGCGCCGGGTGAACATCTGCACGTCGAAATCGAGGATGAACGCGATGCCTGCGTGCACCGCGTGTGCCCGCTCAGGGGCGAGCCGGGCGGTCCGGCTGGCCTGCGCCTTGGCCTGCGAGACGGCCTTGCCCGCGGGCAGGCCCTCGTCGATCAGCCCGGCCGCGTAGCGGACAAGCAGCGAGGTCAGGTGGCTGTTGATCGCGATGTCCGAGCACAGGTACTGCACCGCCTGGTAGCGGCCGATCGGCTGACCGAACTGGGTCCTGCGCCCGGCGTAGTCGACCGAAAGCTCGAGCAGGCGCTCGGCGGCTCCCTGGATCTGCGCGGCTCGCAGCACCGCCGCCCGCTCAAGCACGGGCGCGAGCAGCTCCCACCCGGCGTGGGCCCGGCCGAGCACCTGACCAGGCCCGACGCGCACCGAATCGAACGTGACGGCGTAGAGCGGGTAGTCGGCCACGTTGGGCAGCCTGATCAGCTCGAGGCCGGGTGCCGAGGTCTCCACCAGCGCCAGCGTGATGCCGGACGCGTCGTCCGACGGCGGCGCGGTGCGCGCGGCCACGACCAGGTGGCTGGCCGAGTTCGCGTAAGCAACCAGGAGCTTGCTGCCGGCCAGGAGCAGCCCGCCGTCCGGGCCGAGCTCGGCCGGCATGGCGATGGAGTCAGGGCCGAAGCCGGCGTCGTCCTCGCTCAGCGCCGGCGTCACGATCGCGGTCCCGGACAGCACCCGTTCGAGCAGGCCGGCGGCGGCAGTGCCGGCCGCGGCCAGAACGCCGGCCCCGATCACGGCCGACTCCAGGTGCGGGACGGGCGCCAGGGTGCGCCCCATGGCCTGGTAGATGACGCTCAGCTCGAGCGCGCCGCCGCCCACGCCCCCGGCTGAGGAGGGATGACCGATCCGCAGCCAGCCGAGGTCGGCCATCTCGGCGTAGATCTCGGGGCCATAGCCCGGCTCGGAGGCTTCCCACGCCCGTACCGCGCTCATCGTGCTGCGGTCGGCGAAGAAACGGTGCGCGGTCTCGGCCAAGTCAAGTTGATGCTGCTCAAGATCAATATCCATCCGCCCTGTCCTATCTGGGGAGCCCTAGCCCGCGGGTGGCCAGCACCATCCGCTTGACCTGCGGGGTTCCGCCGGCGTGGTTGCGGATCGAGGTCCGGAACCAGGCCTCAGGGCCGCCGCTGGCGTCGTCGACCGGCGCCCAGGCCGAACCCGCGGCCAGCTGGCCCGCCCGGCCGACGATTAGGTTGGTGAGCTCGGCGAACCGGGTCATCGACTCCTTGTTGACGACGGTGGCGATGGCCCCCGCGAAAACAGGCGGCCGGCCGCTTTGGATGTTCGACAGCGACTCGTAGGTTAGCAGCCGCTCGGCCTGGACGAGCAGGTCCATCTCGGCCAGCTGGTCGCGCACCACCGGGTCATCTATGAGCAGCCTGCCGTTCCGCCTGGCCGTCTTGCAGTAGGCCACGAGCTTGTCCAGCTTCTGCTGGGCGTCCATGTAGCTGGCCCCGATGTTGCCGCCGTAGAAGCCGCCCATGATCAGGTCCCAGCCGCGGCCCTCCTGGCCGATCATGTTCTCGTGCGGGACCCGGGCGTGGTCGAGGAACGTGTGGTTCTGCCGGCCGCCGCCCAGGTTGAACAGCGGCCCGAAGGACACGCCGTCCTGGCGGATGGGAACTCCGAAGATCGTGATGCCGCGGTGCCGCGGGGCCTCGGGGTCGGTGCGGGCCGCGCAGTACAGCATGTCCGCGTGGCTGCCCCAGGTGGTGAACGTCTTCTGGCCGCTGATCACCCACTCGTCGCCGTCGCGTACCGCCCGGGTGCTCAGCGAGGCCAGGTCCGAGCCGGCCTCAGGCTCGGTGTAGCCCTCGGCCCAGATCACCTCGGTGCGCTGAATCGGGGGCAGGAACTTGCGCTTCTGGTCTTCGGTACCGCCGCGCAGCAGGGCCCCGGCGGCCAGGCCCCAGCCGATCGCATTGATCAGCGGCGCATCGCGGTAGGTGAACTCCTCGGAGAAGATCAGCTGGTCGATGGCCGGCCTGGCCTGGCCGCCGTACTGGATGGGCCAGGTCAGCCCGATCCAGCCCCGGGCCGAGACCTTCCTGGTGAACGCGGTGGCGAACGCCCAGAAGTCCTCGTCCTCGCACCACTCCGTCGACTTCTCCCACCGGGCCGGCAGCTCGGTGCCGAGGAACTCCCTGACCTCTTCCCGCCACTCGTTCTGCGCCGGGGTGAGCCGCAACTCCATGGACCTCTCCTACCCCTCGACCGAATGTAATTTATAGAACTATGGCGTCACGCGGGCAGACGTTCGCCAGCCAGTCGCCGATCCAGGGCGGGATCGCGGGCGTGCCGTAGCAGGCCGTCGCCGTCGGGCCTGGGTGGCTGCGGATGCCGATCCACCCCGGGCGCGCGACCAGTTCCGCGCCGCGCAGCGCGGTGGCGCCGCCCGACCAAAGCACGTGGGCGACGAGATGGGCCAGCGGCTGACGATCGGCTTGTCCGGCGGTCTCGACGGCGATCGAGAAGACGTCGACCTGCCCGGGCCGCAGCAGGCCGGCGCACCGGGCCAGTTGCGCGACCGCCTGCGCGGCCGGGCGGCGCGGCGGCGACGTGGCGTCGGCCAGGTGCATGACCCGCAGCGGACGCGAGGTGCGCATGGCCTGCCGCACCGCGGCCTGCAGCCAGCCCACGTGAGACAGCACGGCCTCGGCGGTCCCCGAGTAACCGTCCAGCATCTCCTGCCACGTCGCGGCCGCCGTCGGGCTGGAGCCGGTGGCGCTCGGGTAGCCGGACGCGTCGAAGGAGCCTGGCGCGATGACCACGGCCTCGATCGGTCCGGCTGCGGCGGCGCGCACCACGGCCCGTTCGGCCTCAATAAAATCCGGTGACTGGCCCGGCCTGATGGTTACGGCGGTCAAGCCGCAGCGGGCCAGGGCGCCGCCCAGGGCGCCCGCCATGGCCGCGTCGTCCGCGATGACCAGGCAGTTGCGCACGTCGGTCCCCGACGGCGAGGATCGCGACGTTGACGGGGAGTCGAAGACCGGGCCGAACCGTGCGTTGGATCCGCCCGTCGGCCGCTGCTGCGCCTGCGCGGGCCCGAACACCACGGGTACGAGCGTGTCGAGCGAGGCGGCGAAATCGGCGGTGTCCGCGGTGCGCACCGCCTCAAGCAGGCGCGGCGGCGAGATCACGGATAGTTCGGGGCCGGCCGAGAAGATGATCTGGCCGCGGATTGGCGCGCCTCCGGCCAGGTACGCGGCGGCCGGCGCCATGTCAGCCGCGGCCGGCATCGCCGACAGGTCCACGCCGGCCGCCCCGCCGCCGGCCGCGCCTCGCGCGCCGTCCGCCCTGCCGCTCGCCGCGGCGCTGGCCGCGCGGTCCCGTCCACCGGTCACCATCCGGGTCGCGGCGAGCGGAGAAAGCGCGTTCAGCGCAAGTCCGTCCGGCAGCAGGCCCGCAAGCTGCCAGGTCACCGCGGCGACGGCGCGCTTGGCGCAGGCGTAGTGGGCGCTGTCGGCGGCCGCGCGGGCCAGGCCCGCCCCCGAGGTCACGCCGACCACCCGGCCGTGCCCGGCGGCGGCCATCAGCGGCAGCGCCTCGGCCAGGACGTTCAGGTAGCCGTTCAGGTGGACGTCGAGCATTGCCTGCCAGTCGTCCTGCGACGCCTCGAGGAACGGCGCGAACCGCACGATTCCGGCGGTGTTCACCACGATGTCCAGGCCGCCGAACTCCCGCGCCACCTCACAGAACAGCTCCCTGACGGCCTCACGGTCGGTCACCGACGCGGCCGACGCCCTGGCCACGCCGCCCTCGGCCGCGATCAGTCGCGCCGTCTGGGCGGCGGTCGGCTCGTGCAGCGGCTCTCCCTGCAGCCCGACGCCGGGGTCCATGGCCACCACCGCGATACCCTGGCGTGCGAGTTCCAGCGCCACGGCCGTGCCGATCCCGCCACCGCCCCCGGTAACCACCGCGGCCTGCATTCGTCCCGGCCTCCTCGTCGTCACCGGACACATGTTAGACATTTTGTCAACTATCAATCAATAATGGTAGCGTCCCCGCGAGAAACCAGGAGTCAGATTATGACGTTCCCCAAGCGGCAGGCGGCGATTGTCGGCACCTACACCACGCAGCAAGCCCGCAGCCTGGAGCGGACGAGCGCGTCGCTAGAAATCGAGGCGATCAAGGGCGCCCTGGCCGACGCGGGCCTGACCCCCGGCGACGTCGACGGCGTCGTGCCGATGGCGGCCAGCGGCGAGGCCCCCCACCGGCCCGAGATGTTCTGGGCGGCCCAGTTCGGCGGCAGGCCGATGTCCTACAGCGAGCTGGGCTACCCGAACGGCGTCACCAAGGCGGCCCTGGCCATCTCGGCCGGCCTGGCCAACGTCGTGGTGGTCTTCTGGGGCAAGGCAGGCTGGAAGATCGGGCCTGGCGGGAAGGCCGTGCCGGACAGCGCCCCCCGCATCTTCGACTGGGCCGGCGACGTGCACGGCGCATACATGACCCCGTGGTACGCGATGTGGGCCGGGCGCTACATGCACGAGTTCGGCGTGACCGGCGAGGACCTGGCCGAGGTCGCCGTGACGCACCGCTATCACGCCACGCTCAACCCGGCCTCGGTGATGGGCCCCCGCGGCCCGCTCACCGTCGAGGACGTCGTCGGCTCCCGCATGATCGCCACCCCGCTGCACCTGTTCGACTGCGCGATCGACACCGACGGCGGCTACGCCATCGTGGTCGCCTCGGCCGAGGTGGCCCGCGGCTGCCGGGGCAAGCCGGTCTGGGTCATCGGCGGCGGCCAGGCCACGCACACCGACGGCTACGTGACCGTCGACCCGCCCTGGTTCCCCGACGGCGGCCACTCGGTGCGGCGCTCGGGTGACATCGCCTTCGCCCAGGCCGGGGTGACCCGCGACGACATCGACGTGGCGGGCCTGTACGACTGTTTCACCATCACGCTGATCCGCGACCTGGAGGAACTCGGCTTCTGCAAGCTCGGGGAGGGCGCCGCGTACGTCAAGGAGGGCCACACCAGGCTCGGCGGGTCCATGCCGGCCAACACCGACGGCGGCCTGCTGTCCAACACCCACTGCGGGCTGCCGCACGGCCTGTTCACCATCGAGGTAGCCCGCCAGCTACGCGGCGAATGCGGCCAGCGCCAGGTCGCCGGCGCGAAGATCGGCCTGTCGCTGGCCCAGGGCGCGGCCGTGCACGGCTACGCCGGCACCCTGATCATGGCTGCGGACTGACGGGCCCCCGTCCGCGCCCCCCTCCGCGGCCTCCGCCACGGCCCGGCCTTGGGCCCGGGCTCAGTTCGGTCCCGGCCTCAGGCCCAGGCTGAGGCCGGGACCGAGACCGGACTGACCGGCACGAGCGTGGCCACCGAGACGTGCGGCCAGCTGAGGTGATTGAAGTTCAGCAAGACCTGCTGTGAGTACTGGATCTGCGGCACCGAGACCTTGATCGAACGCGGCGCCGTGATGCGGATCGGCGGATTCACCAGGAACTCGGGAACGGGCTGCCCGGCGGCGCCGGTCTCGGCGGGGATGATGAGCGGCGGCTGGCCCGGTTCGAAGATCGGCACCTCGATGGTGAATTCCACGCTCTCGATCCAGAACACCGCCTGCATCTGTACGGCATCGGCGTTCGGCGTGCTGGCTGATGAGTTGCCGAGCAGGAAGGCGATGTCAGAGCCCGGGCTCGACGTGGATGCCGACGGGCTGGCTCGGCACGGTGACGTCATTGATCGTCTGCAGGTAGGGAACGCCGTTCAGGAAGATGTCGGGCTGCACCTCGCCCCGGTTGGGGACCGAGCCGAGACTCGGCGAGAACGACAGGGTCTCCTCGGTCAGGTTCAGCTCGAGCAGGTTGTCGCTTCCGGCGACCGGTACCGGCAGCGGGGTCGGCGAGCCCAGGTCGGGCCGGAAGATGGTGTTGAATCCGCTGCCGTGGAACGTGCCGGTGAAGGCAGCCAGCGGCCCCAGGGTGGGGACCGACGAGACGCGATCCCTGAGCGCGGTCAGGCTCGACACCTCCCCGAACCTGAAGCCGCTCGGCTGCACAAGGACTGCGCCCGATTACCAGGCGGCCAGGACCACCCTGCCAATTGGCTGCATCCGGTGGAACTTGCCGTCGCTGACCCAGCCCAGGCTGGTGCCCTCCTGCACGATCCAGTAGGTGCCGGAGCTGTCGCTCCATAGCGGGATCCAGGGGATGCCGTTCATCTTGGTCGACGTCGTGGCACGGAACAGCACGCCGGTTACCCGGTCGTCCGGCAGCGAGATGCGCACCAGTGACTCGTCGTAGGTTGGCCCTTGCTGCCGCGAAAAATGGCCGGTGTACTTGCTCGTCGAGCCGATCAGACTGGTCCCGTCCGGGCTGACCAGCGCGTCGTAGACACATGGTGAGCAGTTGCTGTCCTGGTGCCATATCACCCGACCGTGGGCCTGCAGCGTCCCGTTCCCGCTGTCGGTGTTCAGCAGCAGCACGGCTTGGTACGCGTCGTTGGACGCCGATGTCTTCCACTGGTAGCTCAACGCCACCGACCGGCCGTCAGCGGTCCAGGCCAGAGAGTCAGGCCCGGTGACATCGGCCGGGGTGGCCGTCGTCACCGCGTTGGTCCAGGTGGTGATCGCGCCCGAGGCCAGGTTCATGACATGCAGCGCCGGGACCGGGCTGGGATTGGCGAGCGTGGTGCAGATGGTGGAGTAGGCGAGTCGTGTCCCGTCGGGAGAGACGGCCATCGGCGCGATGGTGCCGCGGATCATACCCGTCACGTGCGCGCCAACCTCCCGCACGCCGGTGATCGCGCCGGCGTTGGTCACGGTGAACCGGAGAAACCGGTCCACCGGGCACGTCCCGGTGCCGTTAGACCCCACGGCGCTCTCCGCCACGATGAACGTGCGGTTGTCGGCGGCTGCGGATACCGCCTCGATGGCCCACGCCCGTGACGGATTGAACGTGCCGGTGATCGCGCCGTGGCTGCTGTTGTGCACGTCGATGTCCGGCGAGTTGCTGCTCATCGTCAGGTAGAACGCGGGGACCCCGGTCGGCGCGCTGGGCTGGCTGGCGCCGAGGTGGATGCGGCTGACGATGACGGACCCGACGACAACGGCGACGACGGCCGCGGCGGCGGCCAGCGGCACCAGCCAGCCGTGCAGCCGTCCGCCCTGCGCCCTGTTCGGACGTGAGTGCGGGCGGTTCTTCGGTCCGCGAGAGCGCCCGCCGCGCGCACCGGGCGCGGACATTGTCTCGTCGGTAAGGCGCGCCTGCCGGACGGTGCTGGCTGCCCGGATCCGCTCGGTCATGAGCTCTCCGGCGACGCCGAGCGCCTGGCTCAGCCGGCCGGCTAGCTCCTCCCGGCGGCGGTCCCGCTCGCTGTTGCTCATCGCCCCTCCTCCAGGATGCGGGCGAGCGCGTCCAGTCCACGCGCGGCGGTCGACTTCACCGTGCCCGGGCTGATGCCCAGCGTGCTGGCGATCTCCGCCTCGGACAGGCCGACGTAGAACCGCAGTACCAGCACCTCGCGGCGCCGCCGCGGCAGAACGGCCAGCGCGGCCAGCAGCCGACGGCGGTCCTCCGAGAGCAACACCGACTCCTCGGCCGTCAGCGGCGGCGCAGTAGGCTCGGCCGCGACCGCGGTCTGCCATCGCAGCTGACTGGCGCGCCGCTTGAACGCGGACCGGCAGCCGTTGACCACGGCGGTGCGCAGATAGGGCTGCGGATCCCACTGGCCCGCCAGGGCGTCCCAGCGCTCGTGCAGCCGGACGAATACGTCTTGCACGACGTCTTCGCCTGCGGCGACGTCGCCTACGATGAATGCGGCCAGCCGCACGAGTTCCAAGTAATGCGCACGGAACAGCCCGGCCAGGTCGTCGGTCGGCTCGGCGCTCGGTCTCATGCGCAGTAGACCCCGCCGGGCAGGATTAGGTTGCCTAGGTGACGGCGGCCGTCGGCTGCGGGCGCCTTACCCCTTTCATTGGGCCGAACGGTCCGTGGCTCGAGCGCCCCGGCCGGCCTCCCGGCTGGCCGTGCTGGGCCGGGGCCGGTTTCTCAGGTCGTCGACGGCGCCGAGCAGCGCCGGCGCGGCGTGGGTGAAGTAGTCGAACAGCACCCGGGCCTCGTCTGCGGTGTATCGCTGGAACACCGCGCGCATCCGGCGCCGTGCGGGTTCCAGGGCCGCGTCTATGTCATCGCGCCGGCCAGGCTCGCAGGCCTCGACGATGACCTGCCGCCGGTCCGCGGCGTGCCGGCTGCGGCGGACGAACCCGCCGCGCTCGAGCCGGTCGATCATGCGGGTGGTCGCGCCGGTGGTGAGCCCGGTCTGCTGCGCGAGCTGGCCCGCGGTGAGCGGCCCGGATAGGGACAGCAGGTTGAGGCAGAAGAAGTCGGTGGCGTTGAGCCCGGCGGCCTCGGCGGTGGCCAGGCCGTGCAGCACCTCCGCGCTGACGTACCTGCGGTAGGCGGCGGCGCCGTCGCGGAGCAGCCGGTCTCGCTCGGCGTCGCTCGTTGCCACCGCCTCGGCGTCGCTCGTTGCCACGGCCTCAGGGTAACTCATCTGCCCTGGCGCAGAAATCTGCGTCGTGATAGTATCTGCATTCATGCAGATGAGTGAGCCGATTATCGGCATCGCCGGCGTGCGTAAGTCGTTCGGCCGAACGACGGCACTCGACGGGCTGAGCATGCAGGTCGCAGAGGGGGCGGTAGCCGCGCTGCTGGGGCCCAATGGCGCCGGCAAGACGACCCTGGTACGGATCCTGGCCACGCTGCTGGTCCCGGACGCCGGGCAGGTCACCGTGGCCGGGATCGACGTCGTGCGCCGTCCGGTGGCGGTACGCGGCGTGATCGGGCTGGCCGGCCAACACGCCGCGGTCGACCAGACCCTGACCGGGCGGGAGAACCTGGTCATGGTCGCCCGCTTGTACCGGCTGTCCGCCGCGCAGGCCAGACGCCGCTCGGAGGAGGTCCTGGAGCGGCTCTCGCTCACCTCGGCGGCGGACCGGCCCGTGCGCACCTACTCCGGCGGCATGCGCCGCAGGCTCGACGTCGGGGCGAGCCTGGTCGGCCAGCCCAGGATCCTGCTCCTTGACGAGCCGAGCACCGGCTTGGACCCGGCCGCGCGCCTGGAGCTCTGGTCGTTCCTCCGCGGCCTGGTGGCCCAGGGCACCACCATCTTGCTGACCACCCAGCAGCTCGAAGAGGCCGATCACCTCGCCGACGCCGTCACGATCATCGACCATGGCGCGCTGGTCACCGAGGGAACCCCGGCCCAGCTCAAGGCCGGACTTGGCTACGAGACGATCGAGGTGGCCCTGGCCGACCCGGCCCAGCTGCCCCAAGCCGCCCGGCTTCTCGAATCCCTGGCCGAAGAATCACCCGGGATCGACGGCCTGGCGGCCAGGATCTCCTTCCGGGCGCCGCCCGCCGCCAAGCCGCTCCCATCCGCGGTCCGCCTGCTTGACCGGGCCGGGATCGCCGTCGAGGACGTCACGGCCAGGCGCCCCTCGCTCGACGACGTCTTCCTCAGCGTCCTCGGCCGTACCGCGGGCGGCGAAATCCCGGCGGGCGACGGAATCGCGGATGCGAGGCCGGCCTGATGACACGCACGATCACCGGGACCGACCGCCTCCCGGTCGGCGCACTGCTCAGCGACACGGTCGTGATCGCCCGGCGCAATCTCACCCGGACCAGGCGAACACCCCAGACCGCCGTCGCCGCGGTGACCTCTCCGATCTTGTTCCTGGTCTTGATGCGGCTGGTCTTCGCCGGCTCGATCCACGTCCCGGCCACCACGTACGTGGACTATCTCGTCCCGGCCATGCTGATCCAGAACGTCGTCTTCGGTGGCCTGCAGTCCGCGACCGGACTGGCGCTCGACGTGAACGCCGGCCTGATCGACCGTTTCCGCTCGCTGCCCACCCCGGCCGCGGCGCCCCTGGCCGGCCGTAGCGTCTCGGACCTGGCGCTGCAACTGCTCGCCGCCGTACTCGCCACCGCGGCCGGGATAGCGGTCGGATTCCGGTTTCACGCGGGCGCCCTGTCCTGCCTGCTCGGCGCCGGCCTTCTCATCCTGATCAGCCTGAGCCTGTTCTGGCTGTTCGCCGCCCTGGGGATCGTCACCCGCAATCCCGAGACGATCCAGTCGACCACACCGGTCTTCTTCCTGTTCCTGTTCGTCTCCAACGCGTTCATCCCGGTCGCCACCCTGCCGCGCTGGCTCCAGGGCTTCGCCGGCAACCAGCCGGTCAGCGTTTTCAACAGTGCTCTGCGGGCACTGACCCAAGGACCCGGCGTGGCGCTGGCCCTGGGGCACGACACCACGTATCTGGTCATCGCCACCGTCGCGTGGTGCGCGGGAATCGCGGTCGTCTCCGCCGCGGCCACCCTCCGCTTTTACAAGCGCATGTGACAGGCGCCGGGCAGCCTGGCACGGGCGATTTGTACCGTTTGCCGCTTTCCTCGCCACAGGCTTACCTGGTCGACGGTCCGTTGTACCAGCTCTTACTGGTACGGCGGTCCATCGACCGGCATCGGGCAGCCGACCTTACGCGGGCCGTACCAGGAGCAGGGCGTCCACGGCCTGGAACCCGTCCGGCCCGGACAGCAGGGGGTTCACGTCGAGCGACGCGATCCAGTCCCGGCCGCCGGCGGCCAGCCTGCCCGCGGCGACCAGGATGTCCGCCAGCGCGTCGAGGTCCCATGGCGGCTGCCCCCGGAACCCGTGCATGATCCGCACGTCACGGAACTCCTCGATCAGCTCACGCGCCTGCGCCAGGTCGAACGGCGCCATCCGGCCTCCGACCTTCCGCAGCGCCTCGGCGAAGATGCCGCCGAGGCCGAACACCACCAGCGGGCCGAGCTCGGATTCGCCCTGGATCCCCAGGAATGCCTCGCCGGTCGCCGCGATCATCGGCTGCACGGCCACGACCGCCGGAAGCCCGTCCCGCGCCGCCGCCTCGCGCAGCCCGGTGATCGCGGCGGGCAGGCCCGCGGCGTCGACGTTGAGCCGGACCGCCCCGTGCTCGGTGCGGTGGGCCACGTCGGCGAGCTTGGCCACATACGGGCCCGCGAACGGGATGTCCGCCGAGGCCGGCTCGGTGCCCGGCGCGACGATCGCGTAGGGGGCGACCGGGAACCCGGCCTGGGCCAGCAGCCCCATCGTGTCGGCGAACGGCACCATCTCCCCGGCCAGGCCCTCCGCCTCGCCGGCTAGGCCCTCCGCGCCGGAACCGCTCAAGGGCGCGGGCCTGGGCAGCCGCGGGCCGGTGCCGGGCGCCGGGTGCACCGCCTCCCGGTAACGGACGAACGCGCCAAGCGTCTGCAGTCCCCGGATCGACGGATGCAGGCCGCGGCCGAACGCCGCCACGTCACCCACCAGCGGCTTGGCCCACGACCCCGGCACCCCGGAGCAGTTGGCCAGCACGCACGGCTTGGCCACCTCGGCGGCCGCCCGGGCGTACTCCTTGACTATGCCCGGGGCGAGATCCTCGTCCTCCTCGGCCACCGGATGGACGACAAGCAGCGAGTCGAGCTCGTCGCTGGCGGTGTATTTGTCGACGATCTGCGGCCACAGCATCCCGCCCAGGCCCGTCGTGTCGAGCGGGTTCGGCACGATGATCCCCGGCAGGTTGGTGCGGACCCATTCACCGAACGACTCGAGCGCGGGCACCTCGACGCCCTCCGCCGTGGCCAGGTCCGCCGCCAGCGAGGCGAACCCGCCGGTCAGCGTCACGACACCAAGCGCCCGCACGGGCGTCCAGCGGCTGCGCGGCACCTGATCGAACAGGGCGAGCCGGTCGACCAACTCCTCAGGGTCGTATGCGAGCGCCACGCCGGCCTGGCGCAGCGCGACGTCGTACACCCACGCGTCGCCGGTCAGCGCGGCGGTGTGCGAGGCCGCCATGCGCTGCGAACGCTCGGTGCGGGCCAGCTTGAGCGCCACGACCGGCTTGCCCGCCTCCGTCGCCCGGCGCACGGCGGCGAAGAACTCCGCGGGACGGCGCAGCTTCTCGATGATCAGCCCGATGGCGGTGGTCTCGGGGTCGTCGGCCAGGTAGTCGACGTAGTCGGCGAGGTCGGTGTGGGCCTCGTTCCCGGCAGACACGATCACGTTGAGCCCGCAGCCGTCGTACTGCCAGGCCGCCATCGCGACGCCGCTCAGCATCGCCCCGCTGTGGGAGACCACCGAGATGCCGCCCGGCCGCCGCTTGTGCCGCCCGGCGATGGTCAGGCTGATGCGGCGGCGCACGTTCACGTAGCCGAGGCCGTTCGGCCCGATCACGGCCATCCCCGAGGACGCCGCCGCTGACCTGACTCGTTCCTGAAGCGCCTCCCCCTCGGGCCCGGTCTCCGCGAACCCGCTGGTGATCAGCACCACGCCGCCCACGTCGAGCCCGGCCGCCTCCTCCACCAGTTCGGTCGTGCGCACGTTGGACATGAAGCTCATCACCGCGTCGACCGGCCGGCCGAGCGAGGTGAGGCTCGGCGCCGCGGGCCGGCCAAGGACGGTGTCGTAGCGAGGGTTGACGAAGAACACCTCCGCGTCGCTGTCCAGCGTCGGCACTACCAGCCCGGCCATCGGATTGCTGTCGCTGAGCCCCACGATCGCGACACTCGACGGCTTGAGCAGCCGCTCCAGGGCCGCGCTGCTCACCGTCCGGCCCCCGGTCATGTCTGGCCACCTCCGCCACTATCGGACATTTTCACCACCGCACGGTACCGCGCCGTTGGCCGGCGGCATCGGGCACTTTCATTACCTTCATCACCGCACCGCGCCACGACGGGATGCGACAACCTGGACCGCCTTCCCCGGCGACATCCTGGTTGGCTCTGGCCCGCCGCTGCGCTCGCCGGGCAGGCGGATCGCCGAGGTCAGAGGCCGCGCGAGTCCAATCGTTACCTAACACTCTTCGATAGTTGCTGACATGTCACAGAGCCTGGGTTTACAGTATGTGACGATAGTTTTAACTCCGTCCTCGAAAGGACCGTCACATGGGACAGTCGCGCATGGCGGTCTTCCGCCGCGGGTTCCTGCCTGTCGCGGCCGGGGCCGTGCTGGCGATCGGCCTGGCCGCTTGCGGAAGCTCGGCCTCGAGTTCGGGCGGCGGGACCAGCAACAACGCCGCAGGCGGCAGCGGCACCTGCTCGAACATTCCGGCCGGGCCCATCAAGATCGCCGACATAGTGCCGTTGAGCGGGCCGACCGCCTCCACCGGGGAGTTGACCGCGGTCGAGTCCACCATCATGGTCAACTACTTCAACGCGCACGACAGCGTGTGTGGCCACAAGTTCGCGCTGACGAACTATAACGACAAAGGCGACCCGGCGACCTCGCTGGGCATCGCCCGCCAGATCGTCTCCCAGGGCAACACGATCATCCTGGCCGACTCCTTCTCCTCCGCGCAAAACCAGATACAGCCGTATCTCATGCAGCAGCACGTGCTCGTGGTGAACGGGGACGGTGCAAACGCGCTATTCAACGCGGCGCAGAATCCGACGGCCTTCAGCACCGGCCCGTCCAACGCCCAGTACGCACAGTTGATGGTCAACTGGGCCAAATCGCACGGCGACAACGACATCGGGATCCTGTCCGACGGGACATCGTTTAGCGTCGAGCTGGCGACCGATGCCGAAAAGGACGTCAAGGCGGCCGGGCTGACGTTCATCAAGACGATCACCTACTCGCCCACGGCCATCGACCTGACCACCCCGCTGACCGAGGCGAAGCAGTCAGGGATCAAGACGCTGTTCCCGACCGGGTTCACCGGCATCCCGGCCATGGTGTCGGGGATCAAGCAGATCGGCTGGTCACCCAAGATCGTCGGCTGGGGCGGCCTGAACGACTACGGTGTCACAGCTTCTCAACTGCCGGCAGGCGCCGTCGACGGCTGCGACATCTCCTACGCACCGGGCCAGCCGACGTCGACCTTGCTCACGCCGACGAACGTCGCGCTGATGAAGGCCTTCGAGGCCAAGATCGGGCTCAATGTGCAGACTCCCGGCATCATCGGCGGCTACTTCTACCTGCTCGCCGTAGCGCACGCGATCGAGACGGCGAACTCCATGGACGGGACGAAGCTCGCGGCAGCGCTCAGCGCAACGTCGAACCTGGCCACGAACGTCCCCGGCCTGAACCTGAACTGGACCACGACGCCATCGGTCCACAACGGCTTCCCCTCCTCGTCCCTGAAAGAGTGCACGCTCAAGCAGGGTCCGTACGACATCCTCTACGCCGCGAGCTGACCGGGTTCGTTCCCGCCCCGGCGGGAACATGCCGGGTCCTCCGCGTGCGCGAGCCTCGTGGGTAAAGGAGGCGACGGGGCGGTAACTCAGATCGCCCCGTCGCCTCCCTCGCAGGCACGCCGGGCCACCGAGGGCGTGGGCAGGGGTCATGATAAATTTCGGAGGATGAATCCTGATATCAGCGTCGGCAGGCAAACGACCAGGCACACCCTTTAGAATCTGTAGGATTTTAGTGCTTCTGCGACGATTCGACATGATGGGTGATGGGCGGTATGGCTGATCGGCTGGATGCGCTTGTGGATATGCGGCTTGTGTCGCCCGGTGTTGCGCTGGTAACGCTGAATCTGCCGCAGCTGCGGAACGCGATGACGACAGAATTGACGTCGGCGTGGACCGTGGCGATGGATAAGGCCGCATCAGATCGGTCGCTGCGGGCGGTAGTGGTAACCGGGGCCGGGAGCGCGTTCTGCTCGGGCGCGGATCTGTCATGGCTGGATCAGGGGAATCTGAGCGATAACACCCCGGATCGGCTGCGGGATAAGATGCTGCCGTTTTACCGGACGTGGCTCGCCCCGCAGCAGATTCCGGTGCCGGTGGTGGCGGCGGTAAACGGGCCCGCGGTGGGAGCGGGGCTGTGCCTGGCACTGGCGTGTGATCTGCGCTATGCCGCACCCTCGGCGGCGTTCAGCGCGCCGTTCACGCAGCTGGGCACGCACGGCGGGATGGCGGTCAGCTGGCTGCTGCCTGAGGCGGTGGGCATGCCGCGCGCGCGGGAGATGTTGTACACCGGTCGGGTGGTGACGGCCGAGGAGGCGGCGGACTGGGGCCTGGTCAGCGAGATCGCCGATGACGTGGTGGGCCGCGCGATAGAGGTGGCGGCCGGGGTGGCCCAGGCGGCGCCGATCGCCACCCGGCTGTCCAAGGCGGGGCTGTCCC
>Ga0335075_10008572_pt1 | contig 15643 bp, 14 predicted proteins | sample Lox_Sample_24_FD_206723 | JGI IMG/M metagenome (GOLD analysis project Ga0335075, IMG submission 206723) | Soil microbial communities from Loxahatchee National Wildlife Refuge, Florida, United States - Lox_Sample_2.4 | ecosystem: Environmental > Terrestrial > Soil > Wetlands | place: USA... | reverse complement strand
GACGACGCCGCCCTGGAGCTCGTTGACATGATCCGCCAGGTGATGATGGCGGTCATGGAGGTGCGGCGCGCCGGATCGGCCGGCCAGATCGCGGAGGCTCGTCGCGTGCTCACCGAGACGCGGCGGTCGATGTACCGGATCCTCGCTGACGAGGAAACTCAAGCCAGCACCGACACCCAGCGCGACACCGGCGAAAGCGAACAGGACGGAGCCGCGGAGGCCGCCGAGTGAGCGAACCCGTCGTCCAGGTCTCGGACCTGGTCAAGCGGTACGGCGAGGTCGAGGAAGTGCCGATCGGCTTGTCGCTGGGAATGATCGCCTTGATAGGTGCGGTGCTACTGGGTATAGCGGTCGCGGAGTTTCAGAAGAGAGTAAAACATCCGACAAAATAAAGGGCGACGCCGGGTGGCTACGGGGGCAAACCACCCGGCGTCGCATTCATCGGCGCTCCGACGGGGGCCCGGAACGCCGGCAGCGGTGCCCCGACGGGGGACCAGGGCACCGATATGAATCGTACACGTAAACACCCCCCTATGTGTCAAGACCCAATTACAAACTGATTCCGCGATACGGCATATTTTGGCTACACGCGGTTCGCTGAGTGCCGTCCGGTTGGCCTCGAATTTCTGTTTGATACTGAGTCGCTGCGAGCGCTCTAACGCTGGCCCGCACCGCCGGAGCCGGAGTCGGAACCGGAGTCGGGAGGATCCCTGCGGGCGGGCAGATTGGAGCGGTACTCCATGAACCCGCGTACGTTCTCCGGCTCCCGGCCGCCGTTCGCGAACACCACGGCGAAATACGGAATGATAATCGCTCCCGCCGCGGGTATGGCGGCCAGCCATCCCAAGTGGTTGACGAACATGAGCACCGCGGCCCCGAAGCAGACCGCGCGGATGGCCATCATCAGCAAGTACCGGTTCTGCCGGTACCTGATGTCCTCTGACATGGGACGGCGCGCCTGGGTGACTAGATGCACCTGCTGGCCGCGTCTGGGATGACCTGCCCTCACATGTTCAGACTAGCTCGCCTGGCTCACCGATGACATATTGAACCCTTCCACGCGGAGCGGCGGCATCGCGGCCCGGGTGAAGTAGTCACTCCACTCGCGCGGCAGCGTCCGCTCGGTCGCCCCGACCTCGGCCAGCCGGCCCAGCATCTCCACCGGCGACTCGTTGAACCGGAAGTTGTTGACCGCGCCGGTAACCTCGCCGTTCTCGACCAGGTACACGCCATCCCTGGTCAGCCCGGTGAGCAGCAGCGTCTGCGGGTCCACCTGGCGGATGTACCACAGGCAGGTGAGCAAGAGCCCGCGCTTGGTCGAGGAGATCATCGACGACAGCGACGGCGGGTCGGAAACATCCGATGACATCACGAGGTTGTCCACCGGCGGCGTCGCCGCCAGGCCGGTCAGCCGCGCCGAATGCCGGCTGGAGTGCAACGCTCCGAGCGTTCCCTGGGCGATCCAGGAGGCGACCCTGGCGGGCAGCCCATTGTCGAACACCGACGAGTCCCGCCCTGACGAGTGCGCGATCACGAACGGTGCGCACTCCAGGCCCGGGTACGCCGGATCGCTGAACAGTGATACCGGCACGGACGCGAGCCGTTCCCCGACCCTGGTCCCGCCGCCGGGCTTGCTGAAAACGGTCCGCCCCTCCCCGGCGTCGCGTGCCCCCGCCGACCAGTACAGGTAGATCATCAGGTCCGACACCGCGGTCGACGGCAGCAGCGTCTCGTACCGCCCGGCGGGCAGTTCGATCCGCCGCTGCTGCCAGCCGAGCCGTTCGGCGAGGTCCCGGTCGAGCCCGGCGACGTCCACGTCGGTGAAGTCCTTGGTCGCGGCCCCGGTCCACGCCGAGCGCGTCAGGTCGGCGGACTTCGCGTTCAGTTCCAGCCGCCCGGTCGGCTGGTCGTGCCGCAGCCGCAGGCCCGCCGACGTGCCGAGGAACGTCGACGTCATCTCGTGCTCGGCGAACCCGTAGAGCTTTCTGCCCGCCGCCTCGGCGGCACGCAGGGTCTCGCCGAGGTCCGCCGCGAAGCCACGCAGGACGCTGATCTCGGTCTTGACCGGGGGCTCAGGCCATTCGCCCGAACGGACCGTGCCGTCGCCAGAGACCAGATCGGCCGTGTCCTCGGCCGGGGCGGCCTCCGCGGCGGCCTTTTCCGCTTCCCGGACGACGCTGCCGATCTGACCGGGCAGCACCCCGGCCCTGGCCACCATGCCGACCCCGGCCGCGCCGTCGGCACGCCGGTCGATCGCGATCACCGTCAGCGTGCGCGAGCTGGCGACGCCGTTGGTGGTGAGCGTGTTGCCCGCCCAGCGGAGGTTGGCGGTGGAGTGCTCTTCCGCGATCACCACGCAGTCGCCGCCCGGCCTGGCCAGCGAGAGGGCGTGTTCCACTGTCTGCTGGGGGGAAGCAGCGCCGGAGTTCGGGATCATGCGTTTCCTTCTTCCGCAGTGTTGAGCACCCGCACCCCCCGGAACAGGGCGGCCGGTGCCCCATGGCTGACCGGCGCCACCTGACCGGGCTGGCCCTTGCCGCAGTTGAACGCGCCGCCGAGGACGTAGGTCTGCGGGCCGCCGACCGCCTCCATCGAGTTCCAGAAGTCGGTGGTCGTCGCCTGGTAGGCGACGTCCTTGAGCTGGCCGTCGAGCCGGCCGTTGCGGATCCGGAAGAACCGCTGGCCGGTGAACTGGAAGTTGTACCGCTGCATGTCGATCGACCAGGACTTGTCGCCGAGGATGTAGATGCCGTTCTCCACGCCCGCGATCAGGCCGGCCGTGTCCGGCCCGTCCGGCGCGGGCTGCAGCGACACGTTGGCGAGCCGCTGCAGCGGCATGTGGCCGGGGGAGTCGGCGAACGCGCAGCCATTGGACCGGTCGAAGCCCTTCAGCCTGGCTATCCGCCGGTCGAGCTGGTAGCCCGTCAGGATGCCGCCGGCGATCAGGTCCCAGGACTGGCCCGCCACGCCCTCGTCGTCGTAGCCGACGGTGGCGAGCCCGTGCGCCGCGGTCCGGTCGCCGGTGACGTGCATGACCGGTGATCCGTACTGGAGCGTGCCGAGCTTGTCGGGGGTGGCGAACGACGTCCCGGCGTAGGCGGCCTCATAGCCGAGCGCGCGGTCGAGTTCGGTGGCGTGGCCGATGGACTCGTGGATGGTGAGCCAGAGGTTCGACGGGTCGATCACCAGGTCGTACCGGCCGGCTTCGACGCTGGGCGCCCGGAGCTTGGCCTCGAGCAGTTCGGGGATCTCGGCGAGTTCGGCGGGGAAGTCCCAGCCGGTGCCAGTCAGGTACTCCCAGCCGCGGCTCGCGGGCGGCGCCAGCGTGCGCATGTCGTCGAAACCCTGGTCGGTGACCGCGACGGCGGTCAGCTCGGGGTGCAACCGGACCCGCTGCTGGGTGGCGGTCGTCGCGCCGTCGGTGTAGAACTTGCATTCCTTGATCACGAGCAGCGCGGCGTCGGCGTGCGAGACAGCGCCACGCGCGAGCAGTATCCGGCTCCACTGCGCGAGCAGTTCGACCTTGTCCTTGGGCGGGATCGTGAACGGGTCGATCTCATAGTCCGAGACCCAGGTGACCTCGCCATAAGCGGGCTCGGGGGCAAGCTCGATGCGTTCGGTGTTCATCGCCGCGGCCACCGTGGCGACCTCGACGGCCTGGGCCGCCGCGGCGGCGGCCGCGTCTGGGGTGAGGTCGACGGCGGAGGCGAACCCCCAGGTGCCGTCGACGATGACGCGGACCGCCAGGCCACTGTCGTCCGTGTCGGACAGCGACTGGAGCTGGCCGTCGGACAGGCTGATCCGCTGGCCCCTGATCCGCTCCACCCGGAAGTCGGCGTGCCGCGCGCCGAGTGCCCGCGCCTTGCCGAGCGCCGCGTCGGCGAGTTCCCTGAGCGGAAGGGCCGCGAACCCGGGGTCGATCCGTATGTTGCGATCATCCACGGCACAAGAACCTATCTCACCGCGATCATCCGTTCCCGGAGGCGCGGAACTTCTGCGTCGCCGTAGGAAACCTACAAGCTTCGGTGCCGAAAGCTCATGCTTTCCGGTATCGGGCTGGCGGGCTCCGGCGCGGCAAGGTAGACGAAACCGCTGTGGCGGTACTCTCGGCTGGCGACTGATCAACTTTAAGGAGGCCGAACATGGGTCGTTCTGTGCTGGTGACTGGCGGCAATCGGGGGATCGGGCTGGCGATCGCGCGCCGGCTGGCCGCCGGGGGCGACAGCGTCACGGTGACGTCCCGGTCCGGTGAGCCAACCGACGACCTGTCCGTCGTCCAGTGCGACGTGCGGGACGCGACATCGGTCGATGTCGCGTTCTCGGCGGTGGAGAAGGAGCAGGGCCCGGTCGAGGTGCTGATCGCCAACGCCGGCGTGACAAAGGACCAGTTGCTGGCGCTGCTGAGCGAGGATGACTTCACCGGCGTGCTCGATACCAACCTGACCGGCGCCTACCGGGTGGCCAAGCGCGCGGTCCGCGGCATGATGCGGATGCGCCGCGGCCGGATGATCTTCATCTCCTCGGTGGTGGGGCTGTACGGCTCTGCCGGGCAGGCCAACTACGCCGCGTCCAAGGCGGGCCTGGTCGGATTGGCCCGGTCGCTGGCCAGGGAACTCGGCTCGCGCGGCATCACCGCGAACGTGGTGGCGCCCGGGTTCGTTGACAGCGACATGACCGCGGTGCTCTCGGAGAAGCGCAAGGCCGCGATCCTCGCGACGGTGCCGCTCGGCCGGTACGCCGACGCCGATGAGGTGGCCGGCGCGGTCGCGTTCCTGGCCGGTCCCGACGCCGCCTACATCACCGGCGCGGTGATCCCGGTCGACGGTGGCCTGGGCATGGGACACTGACCGGCATCGGCTCGCCTAGCCCGGTCCGGCCGCCCCAATCTGGAAATATCCGATATTCGTACGAAAGCTGGCTTGTGATGGGAATCCTCGACGGCAAGCGCATCCTGGTGACCGGCGTGCTTACCGACGCCTCGATCGCCTTCCACGCGGCGCGCGTGGCGCAGCAGGAGGGCGCGACGATCGTGCTCACCGCGTTCCCCCGGCCGACGCTTGTGGCGCGGATCGCCAGGCGGCTGCCATCGCCGGCCCCGGTGATCGAACTCGACGTGACGGACGTCGCCCAGCTCGAGTCGCTCCCCGACCGGATCCGCGAGCACGTCGGCGGGCTGGACGGCGTCGTGCACTCGATCGGGAACGCTCCGCAGACCGCGCTCGGCGGCAACTTCCTCGCCACCCCGTGGGAGGACGTCGCGAAGGCGATCCACGTGTCCACCTTCTCGCTGAAGTCGCTCGCGATGGCCGCGCTGCCGCTGATGCCCGGCGGCGGGTCGGTCGTCGGCCTGGACTTCGATGCGAGCGTCGCCTGGCCTGGCTACGACTGGATGGGCGTCGCCAAGGCGGGCCTGGAGTCATGCGCCCGTTACCTGGCCCGTGACCTCGGACCGCAGCGGATCCGGGTGAACCTCGTGTCGGCGGGGCCGCTGCGCACGATGGCCGCCAAGTCCATTCCCGGCTTCGAGAAGTTCGAGGATGTGTGGTCGCAGCGGGCGCCGCTCGGCTGGGACATCACCAGCCCGGACGCGGCCGCGCGGGCCGTGGTGGCGCTGCTTTCTGACTGGTTCCCGGCCACGACCGGGGAAATCGTGCACGTGGACGGCGGGGCGCACGCGGTCGGCGCATAGCCGCGCGGCGCCCCGCGGGCACCGTTCCCCGCATTGTCCTTGCGCTTCGCCCGGTGAGTCCTGATACTCCAATTCATGGGAGTTCCCGCGCCCGAAGCGCCGACGACGCCGGACGGTATGCACGGGGACGCGCGCCCCGCCGACCCGCCGCCGGAACCTCGGCCGCCGGGCGACGTACGCGCGTCGGACGCGGAGCGCGACGAGGCGATCGGCGAACTCAAAGAGCAGTTCATCGCGGGCCGGCTGTCCCAGGACACGTTCCTGCTCCGGATGAACGCGGCCCTCGAGGCGCGGCACCAGTCGGATCTGCCGCCACTGCTCGCGGACCTGCCCGCCCCACGGGCGGCCGGCGCCTGGTGGGGTGACCTGGTCGGCCGCGGTCGCGTCTTCTGGCGTCAGCACGTCAAGCCGGGCATGCCATCGCGGATCCGGCGGCTGATCACGGCGGTGCCCGCGAGCCGGATGCCGCCCGGCCCGGCCCGGCGTGCCGCACCGCCCGATCCGCTGCCGTTCCCGCGCGGCACGGAAACGCACTTCAGCATCGGGCGGGATCCCCGGTGTGACCTGGCCATCGGCGACATGACCGTCTCCCGCGTGCACGCGAGGCTCGAGCGGACCCCGGACGGCTGGCTGCTCACCGATCTCTCCTCCACCAACGGCACCCGGGTGAACGGCTGGCTGGTGCACGGCCAGGTCGCGGTGCGGACCGGGGACATCGTGCGGTTCGGTGACGCCGGCTACGTGCTTGGCGGCGGCGGGGGAGCCCAGGTGTCGTCCGGCCGCCAGCGGCGTCCAGGGGATCCGGATGATGTTCTAAAGTCAGTGACGTGACAACAGTTCTGCTCATACGGCACGGACTTACCGCGACGACAGGGCAGGTGCTCACCGGCTGGACGCCCGGAGTCAGCCTTGATGACCGCGGACGCGCGCAGGCCACGGCGCTCGCGGCCCGGCTGGCGCCGCTGCCGCTCGCCGCGATCGTGAGCAGCCCGCTTGAACGGTGCCGGCAGACCGCGGAGTTCATCGCGGCAGCGTGTAACGGGCATCCGGTCGCGGTCACGGAGGATCCCCGGATGGGGGAGTGCCGGTACGGCGACTGGACCGGGAAGCCCCTGGCGGAGCTGGAGAAGGACCCGCTGTGGCCGGTGGTCCAAGCCCACCCGAGCGCGGTCACGTTCCCTGGTCCCGAAGGCGAGTCCATGCTCCAGATGCAGCATCGGGCGGTTTCCGCGGTGCGTGAGTGGAATTCCAGACTCGGGAAAGACGCGACGTACCTGGTCTGCTCGCACGGTGATGTCATCAAAGCCATCGTGGCGGATAGCCTTGGACTGCACCTTGACCAGTACCAGCGCATCCAGGCGGATCCTTGCTCGCTGACCGTGATCCGCTACACGCCGCTGCGGCCTTTCCTGCTCCGGATGAACGACGTGGGGGGTGGCGTGGACGACCTGCTGCCGCGCCCCGCGGACGCGGTCCACGGACGCGTGGGCGCGGAGAGCGACGCCGTGGTTGGCGGCGGTGCGGGCAGCGCGGGAGGATAGGACAATGCCAGTCTTTTACTATGACCCGCCGGACAGGTTCGTGGCTGGCTCGGTAGGGCAGCCGGGTGAGCGGACGTTCTACCTACAGGCGGCTTCCAGTGGCCGCATCACCAGCGTTGTCTTGGAGAAGTTCCAGGTGAGCCTGCTGGCCGAGCGAATCGACGAGCTTCTTGACGAGGTGCTGCGCCGCACCGGCGGCAGCGCCTCCATCCCGGCCGCGGCGCCGGCCGCGCTGCGGGACGACGGCCCGCTCGACCTGCCGCTGACCGAGGAATTCCGGGTCGGCGCCATCGCCTTGGCCTGGGACAGTGACGGAGACCGCGTTGTCATCGAGGCGCAGGAAGAAAGCGAGGAGCCGGTAGAGCCGCTCGCGGAGGACCTACCGCAAGACGGGCCGGGCGTGCTCCGGGTGCGGATCTCGCCGGCCGCCGCCAGGGCGTTCGCCGAGCGCGCGCTGCAGCTTGTCGCCGCCGGACGGCCGCCATGCCCGCTGTGCGGGCTCCCGCTGGATTCCACCGGGCACGTGTGCCCGCGGCAGAACGGCCACCGGGTCAGCAATGGCTGATAACGCTGCGGCCGGGGAGATGGACATCCCCGACAGCGAGCAAGCGGCGCTCGATTTGCTCACCCGCGGAACGCTGGAGGTGGAAGGGCGTCTGGTGGACGCCTCCAACGCGACGCTCTACTGCACGATCCGCGGCGCCGGGGCCGAGGCGGCCTGCGTCTACAAGCCGGTGGCGGGTGAGCGGCCGCTGTGGGACTTTCCGGCCGGGACGCTGGCCGGCCGCGAGGTGGCGGCATACACGGTGTCCCGCGCCACGGGCTGGAACATCGTGCCGCCCACCGTCATGCGGGACGGCCCGTTCGGTCCCGGAATGTGCCAGCTTTGGATAGAGGTCGACCCCGCGGTGGACTTGGTGGCCCTGTCCCGCATGTCCGACCACGCCGGGCTACGGGAGATGGCCGTCTTCGACGCCGTCATCAACAACGCGGACCGCAAGATCGGTCACCTGCTCCCGGTCCCCGACGGGCATCTGTACGGCTGCGACCACGGCGTCTGCTTTTCCGAGGACTACAAGCTGCGCACGGTCCTGTGGCAATGGCGCGGCAAGACGCTGCCGCGGCGGTCCGTCGATGTGCTGCGCCGCCTAGCCGACGACCTGGCCGGGGGATGGCTGGCCAAGGAGTTGTCCAAGTACCTCAGCCGTGACGAGGTCAGTGCCACCCGGGTCCGGGTGAGCAAGCTGCTCAAGCACCGCGTCCACCCGTACCCTCCCGAGGACTGGCCCGCCGTCCCCTGGCCCCCGGTCTGACCGCCGCTCCGTGGCTTCGCGGCGGCGTGCGGGCTCAGATCTCGCCGTGTTCCCCGGGGTTGCTGCGCCGGCGCAGGTAACGCTCGAACTCGCGAGCGATCGCGTCCCCGCTCGCCTCGGGCAGGTCGGTGGCGTCCTTGGCTTCCTCCAGCGTCCGCACGTACTCGGCGACGTCTGAGTCCTGCTGGGCGAGCTCGTCCACGCCACGCTCCCACGCGCGCGCCTCCTCCGGCAGCTCCGCCAACGGCAGCGTTGCGTCCAGGATGTCCTCGACGGTGCGCAGCAGTGCCAGGGTCACCTTCGGCGAAGGTGACTGCGCGACGTAGTGCGGCACCGACGCCCACAGCGAGACCGTGGGCAGGTCCGCGGCCGTGGAGGAGTGCTGCAGCACGCCGACGATGCCGGACGATCCCTTGTAATCGACGGGCTCCGACCCCACGCCGTGGAGCAGCTTGGAATCGGACCCGCTGACCTGCACCGGGACCGGACGGGTGTGCGGCGAGTCCGCGAGCAGCGCGCCGATCAGGATCAGCATCTCCACGCCGAGTTCGGTGAAGCCGCTGATGAGCTCGTCGGTGAAGCCGCGCCACCGCATGTTCGGCTCGACGCCGTGGACAAGGACGACGTCCCTGTCCAGCCCGGTGGCGTCGGTTCGGGCGAGGGAAAGCCTGGTCGTAGGCCACACGAGCCGCTCGGTCCGCCCCTCGACAACCTCGACGACCGGGCGGTTCACCTGGAAGTCGTAGAAGTCATCAGGGTCGATGGCGGCTATCGGAGTGGACTGCCAGGCGATCCCCAGGTGCTGGACCACGCCGCTGGCTGCCTCGGCCGCGTCATTCCACCCCTCGAACGCGGCAATCGCCACGGGGTGGTTGAGCGGGCTGTTGACGTCGCTGAACTTGATGACTTCACCTCCTGCTCATCACGACCTGTCAGGCTACAGCCTACGTCGCCGGCCACCCCCAGTGCGTTACCTGTGCCAGCCACAGTTTCAATGGCTTTTTTTTGTGCCCAGGCCTACACTGGGGAAGCCTATGAGTGACCTGAGCGGGGCAGGCCCAGCCACCCAAAAGGCTACCGGCAGTGCGGGCCCAGGAGGGCGACCCTCTGGAACCCCTGAAGAGCGCGCGGGTGCGCTGCGTCTCGCCCTTACCGAACGTGTCGTCATCGCGGACGGAGCGATGGGGACCATGCTGCAGGCCAGCGAGGCGACGGCCGACGACTTCGCCGGCCACGAGGGCTGCAACGAGATCCTGAACGTGACCAGGCCGGACATCATCCGGCAGGTGCACCACGCGTACCTGGACGCGGGGGCGGACTGCGTCACCACCAACACGTTCGGGACGAACCTCGGCAACCTCGGTGAATACGGGATAGCCGACCGCATCACCGAGCTGTCCGAGGCCGGCGCCCGCATCGCCCGCGGGGTGGCCGACGAGTTCACCGCGGCGGACGGCAAGCCGCGCTGGGTGCTTGGCTCGATCGGCCCGGGGACGAAGCTGCCCACGCTCGGCCACGTGACCTTCCGCGAGCTGCGCGACTCCTACTACGAAAACGCCGCGGGCCTGCTGCGCGGCGGAGTGGACGCGCTGATCATCGAAACCTGCCCGGACCTGCTTCAGGCGAAGGCCGCGATCATCGGTGCTAAACGGGCGGTGGAGTCTCATCACCCGCACGCGCTTGTGATCGCGCAGCTGACCATCGAGACCACCGGCACCATGTTGCTCGGCAGCGAGATCGGCGCGGCGCTGACCGCGCTCGAGCCGCTCGGCATCGACATGATCGGGCTCAACTGCGCCACCGGGCCGGGTGAGATGAGCGAGCACCTGCGGTACCTGGCGGCGCACTCGCGGATACCGATCTCCTGCGAGCCGAACGCGGGCCTGCCCGAGCTGACGTCGGACGGGGCGTACTACCCGCTGACGCCGGGCGAGCTCGCCGACGCGCACGACCGGTTCGCCCGGGAATTCGGTCTCTCGCTGGCCGGAGGCTGCTGCGGTACCACGCCGGAGCACATCGCCGTGCTGGCCGACCGGCTGCGGGACAGGCCGCTCGAACGGCGCAGGGAGCGGCCGGAGCCCGGGGTCGCCTCGCTGTACAGCCACGTGCCGTTCCGGCAGGACACCGCGTTCCTCGCGATCGGCGAGCGCACCAACGCCAACGGCTCGAAGGCGTTCCGCGATGCGATGCTGGAAAACCGCTACGAGGACTGCGTCGCGATCGCGCGGGACCAGACCAGGGACGGCGCGCACCTCCTCGACCTGTGCGTCGACTACGTGGGCAGGGACGGCGCCGCCGACATGCGCGAGATCGCCGGCCGGCTGGCTACCGCGGCCACGCTGCCACTGGTGCTCGACTCGACCGAGCCCGCGGTGATCGAGGCGGGCCTGGAGCTGCTCGGCGGGCGCGCGGTGGTCAACTCGGTGAACTATGAGGACGGCGACGGGCCGGACTCGCGGACGGCGCGCCTCATGCCGGTCATCCGTGAGCACGGTGCCGCGGTCGTCGCGCTCACCATCGACGAGCGCGGCCAGGCACGCACCGCCGAATGGAAGCTCGAGGTCGCCGAACGGCTGATCGCGGACCTCACCGGGAACTGGGGCATGCGGATCGAGGACATCATCGTCGACTGCCTCACGTTCCCCATCGCCACCGGCCAGGAGGAGACCCGGCGGGACGCGGTGGAGACGATCGAGGCGATCGCCGAGCTCAAGCGGCGCCACCCGGCCGTGCAGACCACGCTGGGCGTCTCGAACGTGTCGTTCGGGCTGAAGCCCGCTGCCCGTGCCGTGCTGAACTCGGTCTTCCTCGCCGAGTGCGTGCGCGCCGGGCTCGACTCCGCGATCGTGCACCCGTCCAAGATCGCGCCGCTGGCCCGGATACCCGACGAGCAGCGCCAGGTCGCGATGGACCTCATCTACGACCGGCGGCGGCCGGACTACGACCCGCTCCAGCGGATGCTCGAGCTGTTCGCCGGCGCGGACGCGAGCACGACGAAGGCGAGCCGCGCCGCCGAGCTGGCCGCGCTGCCGCTGTGGGAACGGCTCAAGCGGCGCATTATCGACGGCGAGCGCAACGGGCTTGGGCCCGACCTGGACGAGGCGCTCGCGCAGCGCCCCGCCCTGGAGATCATCAACGACGTGCTGCTTGATGGGATGAAGACGGTCGGCGACCTGTTCGGCTCCGGGCAGATGCAGCTTCCGTTCGTGTTGCAGTCCGCCGAGGTGATGAAGGCCGCGGTCGGCTACCTGGAGCCGCACATAGAGCGGACGGATGCCTCCGGGCGCGGCACGATCGTGCTCGCCACGGTGAAGGGCGACGTCCACGACATCGGCAAGAACCTCGTCGACATCATCTTGTCCAACAACGGCTACGACGTGGTCAACATCGGCATCAAACAGCCGATCTCCGCGATCATCGGGTCCGCGGAGGAGCATGGCGCCGACGTGATCGGCATGTCCGGGCTGCTGGTGAAGTCCACCGTGGTGATGCGGGACAACCTCGCCGAGCTCAACTCGCGCGGCCTGGCGCGGCGCTGGCCGGTGCTGCTCGGCGGCGCGGCGCTCACCCGCGCGTATGTGGAACAGGACCTGGCCGCGCTGTTCGAGGGCGAGGTCCGTTACGCCCGGGACGCCTTCGAGGGGCTGCGGCTGATGGACGCGGCGATGGCGGTCAAGCGCGGCGTGCCCGGCGCGAAGCTGCCGGAACCGCGCACCCGCCGTGTCCCGCGGGTACGGGGGGACGGACAGTCCCTCCCCGGGGGGAATGGGGGGGATCGCTCCCCCCGGGGCAACGCGGGCAACGCGGACCGTTCCGATATATCCGCGGAAAACCCCGTGCCGGAGCCGCCGTTCTGGGGAACCCGCGTGGTGAAGGGCCTGCCGCTCGCGGACTACGGCGCGTACCTGGACGAGCGGGCCACGTTCATGGGGCAGTGGGGGCTCAAGCCGTCGCGCAAGGCGGGGGGACCGACGTACTCAGAGCTCGTCGAGACCGAGGGACGGCCGCGGCTGCGGATGTGGCTGGAGCGGGCGCAGACCGAGGGGCTGCTGCATGCGGCCGTGGTCTACGGGTACTTCCGCTGCGTGAGCTCGGGCGACGACCTGATCGTGCTGTCGGAGTCGGGGCAGGAGCTGGAGCGGTTCGCGTTCCCCAGGCAGCGGCGCGACCAGCGGCTGTGCCTGGCCGATTACTTCCGGCCCGCCACGTCCGGCGAGACCGACGTGGTGGCGTTCCAGCTCGCCACGATGGGACCGGCGGTGAGCGAGGCGACCGCGGAGCTGTTCGCGAAGAACGCCTACCGCGAGTACCTGGAGCTGCACGGCCTCTCGGTGCAGCTCGCCGAGGCGCTCGCGGAGTACTGGCACGCGCGGGTGCGGAGCGAGCTGGGCATTTCCGGCACCGACCCGGAGGATCTTGACGGGTTCTTCAGCGTGAAGTATCAGGGGGCGCGGTACTCGATCGGCTATCCCGCCTGCCCGGACCTGGCGGACCGGGCGAAGATCGCCCGGCTGCTTTCCCCGGAACGGATAGGCGTGACTCTTTCCGAGGAGATGCAACTCCATCCGGAGCAGTCCACCGACGCGATCGTGGTCCACCACCCCGAAGCCCGTTACTTCAGCGTCTGATGCTCTGTCGACCCGGGGGGACGACCCCCCGGACCCCCCGGCTGCATGCCCGATGGAGAGAAGAGCATATCGGGCATGCGGGTGGCGGGGGCTTCCCGGGCTCTCGGCTGGGCATGCGGGTGGCGGGGACTTCCCGGGCTCTCGGCTGGGCATGCGGGTGGCGGGGGCTTCCCGGGCTCTCGGCTGGGCATGCGGGTGGCGGGGGCTTCCCTCCCCCTGGCCTGGGCATACCCGGTGACCGGTGATCATGGGTAGGAACGTGCGCGCCAGTCGCCGACGGTTTGGAAGGGGCAAACGTGACGGATGGGCTCGCGGCGGTGCTGTTCGACATGGACGGACTGCTCGTGGACACCGAGCCGCTGTGGCTGGAAACCGAGACCGAGGTGATGGCGCTTCTTGGCGCGACGTGGAGTGAAGCCGACCAGGAGGCGCTGCTCGGCGGCAGCATGGACCGCACGGTGCGGTACCTGCTCGACAAGGCGACCCGTCCGCAGGCGCCTCGCACGGTCGCGCAATGGGTGCTCGACGGCATGCTGAACCGGGTGCGGGCGGGCCGGGTGGTCGTGCGCCCCGGCGCGCGGGAACTTCTCGGCGAGGTGACCGCCGCCGGCGTGCCCCGCGCGCTTGTCACCTCCTCGGAGCGGTCGTTCGCCGAAGCGGTGCTTGCCAGCACCGGGATGACGTTCCCTGTCGCGGTGTTCGGCGACGACGTGACCGCGACCAAGCCCGATCCGGAGCCTTACCTGCTGGCGGCCAAGCTGCTTGACGTGGACCCCGAGCGGTGCGTGGCGCTCGAGGACTCGCCGAACGGCGTCGCCTCGGCCGGGGCCGCGGGCTGCCGGGTGGTCGCGGTACCGTCGCTGGTGTCCATCCCGCCCGCCGCTCGCCGGGTGGTGGTGCGGTCGCTGCGGGAAGTGACCCTTGCTGACTTGCGGCGGTATGTCACGATGGAGTGAGCAGGGAGGCGCCCATGTCCACCTATGACAGCATCGCCTGGCTTCCGCTGTGTGCCGGACTGACCGCAGCGGGTCTGGTGCTGACCTACATCGTGGCGCGGCGCCGGGGGTGGCGCGCGATGCTGCGGGGCGCCGCGTGGTCGCTGCTCCCGATCGCGGCGTACCTGACGGGCTCGATCGAGATGTTCTGGAAGATCGGGACGGCCATCGGGGACTTCGCCACGGCGTTCGCGTTCTCGCCGGAGAAGTGGGCCGGCATCGGCGTCGCCGGGCTCGCGGTCGTGGCGTTCACGGCAGGCGGCGGGCGAGTGCGGCGGAAGGCGGCGCGGGAGCGGGCGGCCGCCCGGGCCGCCGAGCGGCAGCAGGCCGCCGCGGACACGTCAGACGCCACCCCTGTCTCCGGGGCGCGGAAGCCGGACACCGCCGCGCTGGTCGAACAGACCCGTGCTCTCGCGAAGCCGGCCAAGGGAAAGGGTCGCGGCAAGGGGGAGGCGACGGGGGCCTCGCCCGGCGACGATCTGAAGGACGTCGAGGAGATCCTCCGCAAGCACGGCATCTAGGCCGGGGACGGTCTTCCGCCGGGTGGCCCGGGTAACCCACGTGGTCATGGGCTCATGCGATCTATACGAATAGATAATCGATATACAAATCATGTATGGATCTAAGTTAGCTAAAATTTTCGCATCTGGTGACGTCGCGCCGCGATCAGCCAAAAGTTACGTACGTGTTACGTAATGTTACGAATAAGGAATTTTTCATCACGATTGCGCTACGACGCCGATTTTTGGCTGGATTGGTCCCCGGGTAGCGCAGAATTTCTGCGATAGAAAGTGATCGATGAGGTCTGGGACGTCAGCACTGGCTGCTGTGCTCAGCGAAAGCTGAGACACCAGAACTGACTACCGTGCTCAGCGTGACTTCAGATGACCAAGAGGAACATGCCCATGACCAATGTGTCCAAGCGCGTCGGGGCGGTCGCCGTGGTGGCGGCCGCCGCGATCGGCCTGGCCGCGTGCTCGAGTTCATCCAACGCGGGCGCCAGCAAGGTCTCCACGGCGACAAGCTCGGAGACACCCCAGGCAGGGGGAACGCTTAACCTCATCGCCAACAGCGGCCCCGACCATATGGATACGGTCCCCGCGTACTACACGCCGGACTACATGCTGGAGCGCATCTACACGCGCCAGCTCGTCTCCTACCAGAGCGTGCCCTACAGCTCCACGTCAAGCGCGGGCTGGAAGACAGACACGACGCCCGTGGCCGACGCCGCGACCGTGGTCCCCACGACCGCCAACGGCGGCGTCACCGACGGCGGCAAGGTGTACACCTTCCACATCAAGCCGGGCGTCGACTGGGACACGACCCCGGCGCGCCAGGTGACGGCGGATGACTTCATCCGCGAGTTCAAGGCGTTCTTCAACCCGGTCAGCCCGGTCGGCAACGCCGACTACTACACGTCGACGATCGCGGGCCTGCAGCAGTACGACAACGAGGAGACCGCGTACTTCGCGAACGC
>Ga0335075_10008570_pt1 | contig 15644 bp, 14 predicted proteins | sample Lox_Sample_24_FD_206723 | JGI IMG/M metagenome (GOLD analysis project Ga0335075, IMG submission 206723) | Soil microbial communities from Loxahatchee National Wildlife Refuge, Florida, United States - Lox_Sample_2.4 | ecosystem: Environmental > Terrestrial > Soil > Wetlands | place: USA... | reverse complement strand
ATCAGGCCGAAGGTGCCGCCGCTGAGGAGCGACAGCACGAACACCAGGAGCGGATGTATGTTGCTCCAGTCGCGCGGCGGACGGATCTTGACTGTCTTGCGACCCTCGGCGATTTTCGTGGTCGCGGTGGGTGGAACAACGGCGGAGTCGCCGAGGTTTTTGTTGGCGGGAAAAAGTCCCTTGATGGAGCCGGCCTGCGCCCATTCCAACATGCCGTCCTGCCAAACGAGGTCGGTCGGCTTCAACTGTCCGGTGGTCGCCAGCTGTTTAAGCTGGGCGGGACTGACAGGTGCGACAGCGGGTTGGCCATCGATTGTGTAATGCCATTCAGTAGTCGCCATGATGAGCCGGCACCGGAATTTTCTAGGAGAATGGACGGAGACAGCGTTGTCGATTGTATCGCTCCCTTCTTGTCTCACAAGACCGAAGCGACCTCTCCTGCTCGCTCTCTGGTATGACGAATTGTAAAATCGTAGGATAGCGAGAGGATTGGGGAGAGCGAAACATGCGAACGGCATTGTGCGGAATCATGGCATGGCTGGGTTTGTTCGCCGCGACGGCGGCGGCACATTTCAATATGTTGCTGCCTCAAACCGCCTCGGCGAAAAAGGGCGAAACGCTCCGCATTACTTACCAGTGGGGCCATCCCTTCGAGCATCAGCTTTTCGATGCGCCTCAACCTCGGAGCCTTATCGTTCTCAGCCCGGATGGCAAACGCATCGATCTGACGGACAAGCTGGAAAAAACCACGCTCAAGGCCGGCTCGAAAGAAGCGACGGCGTATCAACTCCGCTTCACGCCCCAACAGCGCGGCGATTATGTCTTCGTGTTGCGGACGCCGCCCATCTGGATGGAAGAAGACGGCGAGTTTCTGCAAGACACCGTCAAGATGGTGCTGCACGTTCAGGCCCAGAAAGGATGGGACGCCGCCGCCAGCGACTTCGAGCTGGTGCCGTTGACCCGCCCCTACGGCCTGCATCCGGGCATGGTGTTCCAGGTCGAGATGCCATCAGCCCGAAGCGCCGGCAAGGACGACCCGCGCTGCGGGCTGGTAGAGATCGAACGTTACAATCCCGCGCCGCCGAGGAAACTGCCGCCCGATGAGCAGATCACTCGCACGGTTCGCCTCGATCCCAGCGGCGTCGCCACGACCACGCTGAGCGAAGCGGGCTGGTGGTGCTTGACCGTTGCTCGTCCGCAAGGGACGCGGATGCGCGACGGCAAAAGCTATCCCTTGCGTCAACGGTCTACCTTCTGGGTCTTCGTGGACGAAGCCGCTCGAAGCGAGTAATCGAGGAACGTCATGGGCGCAGCGCCGGTTTCGTTTGGTTTGCTCTGGGCGATGCACATCTCCGACGGTCTGTTGACCGCGCCGTGGATGGCGGCGGGTTTTGTTTTGTCGGGACTGCTTGCCCTGCTGGCGTCGTACCGGGTGCGCGATGAGGAGATCCCGCGTATCGCCGTTCTCAGCGCCGCTTTCTTCGTCGCCACGCTGATGCATCTGCCGTTGGGTCTGACCAGTGTGCATTTGCTGCTCAACGGGCTGGTCGGCGTCGTGCTTGGCCGGCGCGCCCCCTTGGCCATCCTCATCGGCCTGACCCTGCAAGCGGTCCTCCTCGGCCACGGCGGTTTCACGACGATCGGCGTCAACACCTGCGTGATGGCACTGCCGGCGTTGCTGGCCGCCGCCTTGTTCGCCGCGCTGCGCCGCCTTCCCTGGTTTGGCCGAGGTCCGAACACGACTACCTGGCTGTGCGGTTTTCTTCTCGGCATGATCTCGGTGTTGGCCACGCTGGTTCTTAACGCCGCGGTCCTGCTCTGGGGCGGCGCCGAGGATTGGCGTGCGATTGTCCAACTCGTCTTCTACTCCCATCTGCCCATTGTCATCGTGGAGGGCGTCGTCCTCGGCTTCACCGTGAATTTTTTGATCCGCGTCAAACCGGAGATGCTCGGCCTGAAGTACACTCCACCGGCCGTGCTGATGGCGATTTTCGCCCTGTTGATGACGGCGAACGGGGCTTACGCGCACCGTTTACAGGCCGATTATTTTCTCGTCGCCGACCGTCAGGTGCGCATCGAGAGCTTCTTTGACGATGGCCGAACTCCGCAATCGGCGACCATCGAAGTTCGCCGGCCCGATGGTCGCTTGCTCGCCGAAGGTTCCTTGGACAAAGGTTGCTTCGTCTTTGCATTCGAGGATGCGGAACCCTTGGAAGTAACGATCAACGCCGGCGCGGGGCATCGAAAGTCCTTCGTCATTCCGCGTGCGCATCTGGAACAGGCCACGACGACATCTCACGAGGAGATTCCGAAATCCGCCGCGCTGGGACCATTTCCGGGCAGGGAGACGCATGATGCCTTGCGCGAACAGATCAAGGACGCACTGGTCGGCATCAGCTTCTTGTTCTCCGTCGCCGCATTTCTTTTGAGCTGGCGCATCAATCGGCGGCTGCGGCGGAACGAAAGAGATTCGTGAACTGGGTAGCAATTAACCTGGGGCGACTCCACGAACGGGCGCGCCCCACCGATCCTGATAGATGAGTTCGTCCAATCGCATCCGCTCTTTCCAACCGACTTCTTCGAGCATGGGCCGAGCGTGAAATTCGATGGGATAACCCACGCACAAATAAGCGACCAGTTCCACTCCTTGCGGCAATTGCAGGATGTTCTCGACGGCTTGCGGATCGAGGATGCTCACCCAACCGATGCCCACGCCCTCCGCGCGGGCCGCCAGCCAGATGTTCTCGACGGCCAGGCAGGTGCTGTACAGATCGGTCTGGGGCATCGGCCCGCGCCCAAGGACAAAAGGGCTGTCGCGGCGGTGATCGCAGGTCACGGCCAGGTTCAAGGGCGCCTCCAAAATGCCTTCCAGCTTGAGCTGGCCATACAGACGTTTCCGCTCCGCATCCTCGATCTGGGCCGCCTCCTGTTCATTGCGCGCCTCGAATAGATCCTTGATCTTCCGGCGAATGTCGAGCGACGTGATGAGGATGAAATTCCACGGCTGCATGAATCCCACCGACGGCGCGTAGTGGGCCATCTCCAGGATGCGTGCCAGCACCTCGAAGGGAACGGGGTCCGTCCGAAACTCCCGCACGTCTCTGCGGGCGCGCATGACTCGATAAATCGCTTGCCGTTCCGCATCGGAAAAAGCGTCGTTGTCGGAATTTGATGTATTCATGGTCCCAATTATCTCCTTCATAGGCCGGCAGTGCCAGGAAGGGCCGGTAGTTCAGGGATACCGCGCCAGAACATCGCCCGCCACTCCGGTGAGCATGATTTCCACCGACAGTGTTTCCCTCACCAATCCGAGGGCGAACGTCCATGCTTCTTGGCACAGCCGAGGGAAAAAGGATTGATGTCCTGTGGCGGCGATCATTTCTGCCACTTCCTGGGCCGTGTTAGCGACGCGGATGCGGGACAACAAATCTTCGCAAGCGCCGGCATGCGCGGCGATGCGGGCGAGGAAGGCGAAGTCCTGGACGCTGGTTGTGCTATGGACGGACTCGTTGCCGGCGGCGAACTTGGCGAACTTGCCGATCATGGCCACGAGACTGACCTTGGCGACGCCGGCTTGGCCGCAGTGGCGCAGAGCGTCGGCAAAAAAAGGTCCGATTTGGATGAAAGCTTCGTCGGGTAGAGCGAACAACTCGCGGGCGGTCCTTTCGCCGCGCGCTCCCACGGTCAGGACCAGGTGACGGCAGCCCTGGGCAGTCGCCACGTCGATGCTCTGCACCACGCTGGCCAGCCAGGCCGCTGTCGAGTACGGCGTGACGATGCCGGTCGTGCCCAGAATGGAGATGCCGCCCACGATGCCCAGGCGCGGATTGAAGGTCTTTTTGGCCATTTCTTCACCGCCGGGAACGGCAATTTCCACAGTTACGCCGGCAGGCGGACAAGCAGTCTCGTCGAAAACTTCTTGCAGCGATTCGGCGATCATGCGGCGCGGCACGGGATTGATGGCCGGCTCTCCGGGAGGGACGGGAAGCCCTAACTTGGTCACGAGACCGACGCCGGGGCCGCGCCGGAAAGCGACTCCGGGCGTCTGGCTCCAGGCGACACACGCGCAAATCTCCGCCTTGTCGGTGGCGTCTGGATCATCGCCGGCGTCTTTGATGACACTGCTCCGGCCTTCGTCGGGCGCGAACGAACAGGTGTGAAGGGGAAACTTTACCACCTGACCTTGCGGCAAGCGAATGGCAACTTCGTCGAAGGCGTGTTGGTAGGTCAAGGCGAGGAGCGCGCCCTTGGCCGCGGCCGCGGCGCAGGCGCCCGTCGTGTAACCGAAACGCAAGTTTTCGTTGGGCTGTCCCATTGCTCACTCACCCGGATGTCCCGCGATGCGATCGAGCAAAGCTCGGCAAGCAATCATGGCTTCCTCAATCGTTGTCACACAGCCAAGGCCGGTTGGCTCAGGCCGGCGGATCATCAGGACTTTCATGGCCAACTCGCGGGCGGCAGTGACTTTCTCGACGACGCCGCCCTCGCGCCCCGATGCCTTCGTCACCAGGACATCGACCCGGCAACGACGGAACAGCTCGCGGTTTTGCTCGACGGAAAATGGCGGCCGCTGACGCACCAGATTTTCTTCGGCGAAGCCGGACTCCAGGGCTTGTCGCAGCGACACCGGCGCGGGCAAGATGCGAGCGTACATTGTCAGCCGGCCGTGCAGCGGGGCAAAGTGTTTGAGCTGCTTGGCGCCGATGGTCAGCATGGCACGCGATCCCAGGGACGGCAAGACGGCAGCCGCCTCAGCATAGGAGTTGGCAAAATGCGTGCCGGCCGGCGGCATCCAATCGGGGCGCTCATAACGCACGTAAGGCATCTGAATACGCTCACAAACACTCTGGGCAATTCGCGTTATCCGCACGGCGAAAGGATGCGTCGCGTCCAGCACGAGGTCGGCGTCACCGCGAGCAAGGAACTCCGCCAAGCTCTGTTCTGTGAAGCCGCGGACATCCACCTGAATCGCCTCCCGCAGCGAGCCGAACAGATTGTCCTTGGCTTCCGGGCGCGTAACGGTGGCCCGCACCTGAAAGCCGGCGGCCAATAAGGCGCGGGCCAGGAACGGACCCTCGCTCGTGCCGCTAAGCAGAAGGATGCGTTTCATCGTGTTCCTTTGCCCGAAACAAATGCCCGTGACTGCGATCGTATAACCGCGAACGATTGCGCCGTCCGCCGATCGCTTCACCCACCAGAAATAGCGTGGTCCGCGTCAGGCGATGGCGGCGGACCTCGCCGGCCAGGTTCGCCAGCGTAGTGACAAGAATTTTTTCGTCCGGCCAAGTGACGCGATAGGCGATAGCTACCGGCGTCTGAGGCGGATAGGCCGTCAGGAGCTGCGCCTGAACCGTGTCGGCCAGCCGTGCGCTTAGGAAGATACATAGAGTCGCTTGATGTCGTGCGAGCGCTTCCAACGATTCGCTGGGCGGCATCTTCGTCAGCCCCTCCCCGCGCGTGAGGATGACAGTCTGCACAATTTCCGGTAGCGTCAGCTCACTCTTGAGGGCGGCGGCCGTCGCCTGAAACGCGCTGATGCCCGGAATGACTTCGCAATCGATTCCCGCGTCTTCGAGGATGGCAAGCTGTTCCTGAATGGCGCTGTAAAGACTGGTATCTCCCGAATGGAGGCGGACTATGCACTGACCGTTGCCGGCAGCCGCCATCGTTATCTCCATCACCTGCTCCAGCGTCAGAGGCGCCGAATTGTGTAGCACGGCCGTTGCCGGGGCGTGCCGCAACACCGCTTCGGGAACGAGCGAGCCGGCGTAAATTACCACGTCGGCGCGGCGAAGCGCTTGACGGGTCTTTATTGTCAGCAATTCCGGATCGCCCGGACCCGCGCCGGCGAAAATCACTCGGCCCGCTGCCGTCCGCTCCTGGAACGAAGCGAGTCGCGCTAGCGCGAAGGTCATCCGCCGCGGCGACAGCGGCGAAGCCACAATTTGTTTCTCGACCAAGAGACGATCCGCGCCGGCGGCCAACAGAGCGGCCGGCTCAGCCACGCCCGGCGTGCCGACGCACTGCTCCACCATCGGCGAGGGGTTCCGTATGCCGCTCACCTGTGCCAATTCCTCGGCAGGATAAAAAGCCGTTTGCCAGCCGTGCCGTTTCGCCAGCTCCAGGAGGGCGGTTTCGTCGGCCTTGAGATCCACGCTGGCAAGCGTGCGGATGCTTGCCCGCGCTACGCCATGCGCTTGCAGAAAACTCTCCAGGCCATCGGCCAGCGCCTCGGTAAAGATGCCCCGTTCACAGCCGACACCGAGGACCAAGCTGGGCGGACGCAGCCAGAGAATGCGTTGCTCGTCCAAGCCGTGGAAATCGTTCACTTGGCGATCAGTGATCCACAGGACGCGCCCGAAATGTTGATTTTGCAAGCGGCGAACATCGTTAACGAAGGTCACATTTTCGGGCAATTCGGTCTCATCGAGCCAGCAGCCGCGGCTGCCAATTTCCTGCAGAATGGCTATCTCTTCGCGGTTCACCAGCACCGCCGCCGTTAGCTTGAGGCGTTCTGCCGGTTCGGCGATCCAACCGAACGTGTCGGTCAACTCATCGATGCTCAGTCCACCAAAAACGTCGGAAGCCGTCGTGATGACCGGCGTGGCGCCCAGGCAGCCGGCAACGGTTCGAGCGAAGGCGTTGGCGCCGCCCTGATGTCCGGATAACAGAGGGATGACGAACCGGCCGGCCTCATCCACGGCTAGCACGCCCGGATCGCTCGTTTTCGAGACCAGGCACGGAGCAATCAGGCGCACCACCGCTCCTGCCGCCAGGAAAAATACTAGTTGATCGCAGCGCGCGAACAGGTCCGGAATTTGTTCGGACAAAGCGCCGGTGAAGAGAAACTCCCAGGTATGCGCCTTGTCGCCAAGATGGGCCGGGCGATGGATCTCGCCGCTTCTTAGCCGTGTGCGCAAACTTCGGGCCTGTTCGAGTCCGCGGCGAGTGACGGCGATCAGAGCGATTGTCGGAGACGACTTCATTCCTTCCTCGCCTGCAAAATGAATAAGGGGCTGTCCGGTTCCAGACAATGCAGATTGCCGAGCGGACGGGAGTGAGCCAGTTGCACGGAAGTCACATGCGGCCGCGCATCGTGATCGCGCAGCCAGTTCCAGCCGCGCGAGAGATTGTCCAGAGTGATGCAGTTGATGACGAGCCGTCCCGCCGGCTTGAGTCGTTCCAGGGCCGCGGCCAGGATCGCTTCGAGCCTGCCGCTGCTACCGCCGATAAAAACGGCGTGCGGATCGGGCAATTGTGTGAAGACATCGGGAGCAGCGCCGGCGACAGGATGAACGCCGAGGGCGCCGAACCTCCTAACGTTATCTTCCAGGTTTCGATAGGCTTCTTCGTCTTTCTCGATCGCGAATACCTCAAGAGTCGGATTGAAGGATGCGGCCTCGATGGACACCGAACCGCTGCCGGCCCCCACGTCCCAGAAAATCTCATGAGCGCAGAGTTGCAGATAACAGAGGGAGAGCAAGCGGATCTCGCGCCGCGTGATTAGCTCGCCGCGCCGCGTCCGATGGCGCAGCATACTTTCGGGAATGCCAAGCAAGGGAAGCGACTGGCCGCCGCACGGTATGGAAGAAAGCCGCCGCATGATGACGACATTCAAGGGGGAGAAAGTCTCTATGCCCTGTTCCAATTCGCGCGGCGTCCAAGGCGTGACGCGCTCATCCGGCCCGCCGAGGTTTTCGCAGACCCAGATAATATGATAAGCATCCGCACATCCCGTCTCGCGCAGGAAAGCCCCGATCGCCGCCGGAGAATTGCGGCCATCCGTGAACACCGCGATCTTGTCTTCGCAGCGACGCAACGCCGGCAACAGCGCTTGCATGGGCCGGCCATGCAAGCTGATGATGCACGCATCGTCCCACGTCTCCTTGATGCGGGCGAAGGCGAGCTGCACGGAGCTGAGATGAGGCAGAAACAGCAGTTGCTCGCGTGGAAACGCCTCCAAGAGCAGGCGGCCGATGCCGTAAAACAACGGATCGCCCGATGCCAGCACAACCGTCTTCCGCCGCGCCGCACATTCTTGGAGACGAGCAATTCGCTGAGGCAGATCCGCATTGAAGACAATCATTTCGCCATTCCAATTGGGAAAGAAGGCGAGATGCCGCTCTCCGCCCGCCAGGACTTCGGCGCGAGCGATGTGGTCGAGCGCGTCCGGCGACAGTCCCACCAGCCCATCGTGACCGATGCCGATTACCACCACTGGTTCCGTGGTCATCGCCGCGCCTCCTCTGCCGCCATCAACAACAGCGCGTTCATCGCCGCCGCGGCGACGGCGCTGCCGCCCTTGCGCCCGCGCACGCCGATCAGCGGAACGTCCAGCGCGAACGCCTGTTTCTTGCTCTCCTCCACCGCGACAAAGCCGACGGGCGCCGCCACCATGAGATACGGTTGAACTGCACCCTGGCGGATGCCATCGCACAAGGCCAACAACGCTGTCGGTGCGTTGCCGATGACATAAATGGCCCGTTTCATCGAGGCCATCGCTTTCTCCATCGCGCAGGCGCTGAGCGTCCGTCCTTCCTCGGCGGCCCGGCGTTCCACTTCGGGATCATCGAGGAAATTGTGTACGCTAACGCTCAGCGATTCCAAAACCGTCTTGTTTAATCCCGCGGCGACCATACGCACGTCGGTGACAATCGGCGCTCCTTGCCGCAGAGCTTGTACACCGGCAGCGACAGCGTCGCGGCGGAAACAGACCAACCGGGTCAATTCCATGTCGCCGGAGGCGTGAATCATGCGGCGGACCACTTGCCATTCATCGGCGGCGAATCCGTGCTCGCCAACCTCTCGCTCGATGATGCGGAAACTTTCGTCCACGATCTCCGGCCCTCTCGGAGCCGCGAGCGTGAGCGAGCGGTGAAGCGGCCGCTCGCTCACGCTCGCGGCTCTGATAACAGGCGAATAGCCGCGTGGTGTCACCAGGCTGTCACTGAACCGGCGCGTCTGGGAATTGCCGACAATCACCGTGGTGAACATATCGACGCTTGCCTCCGTCATGCGTCCGAGCGTGGTAATTTCGACCGATTGGCCGGGACGATACGCCTGCCGCACGATGCCAACCGGCGTTTCGGGCAGACGGACGTGGAGCAAGATCTCTTGGGCTTGAGCCAATTGCCAATCGCGCCGCGAACTGCGCGGGTTCAGCAGGACCAACACGAAATCGGCCTCCGCTGCCGCAACGAGTCGCCGCTCGATCCGCGGCCACGGCGTCAGGAGATCGCTCAAGCTGACGACGGCGAAGTCGTGGCCGAGCGGCGCTCCCAGCAGAGCGGCGCAGGCGTTCACCGCCGACACGCCGGGGATGACTGCTATTTCCAGATCCGGATTGTCGCAGTCGGCTTCGAGCATCTCCAGCACCAAGCCGGCCATGCCATAAATGCCGGCGTCGCCGCTGGAGATCACGCATACGGCCTCGCCCTCGCGGGCGCGCTGCACCGCCAGGCGAGCGCGTTCCTTCTCGGCGCCCAGGGGCAGAGCGAGGCATTCCTTGCCCTCCACTAAATCAGTGATTCCTTCAAAATAACCGCTGTAGCCGACGATCGCCTGCGAACGGCAGAGCGCTTCCAGCGCCTGACCCGTCATCGTTTCCCGCGCGCCCGGCCCCAACCCCACGATAAACAGACGGCGCTTGCGCGTCATGACTCACTCTCCTTTTCCTCTCTGCCGCGCCGCAGCAGGACGAGCGAGAAATAGGACATTCGCTGTCCGCGTAAGGAGCGTAAATCGGTGATCAACCGTTCCTCGGCCGTACCCACTTTTTCGAGGTAAAATGTCTGCATATCCTTCGGAAGATCGGCGAGTTGGTCGAGCAACGAATCGATTGCGGAATGGACCTTGACCAGAGCAACAGTTGCGCAAGAATCCAGCAGCGCCGGCAGGCGTTCCAATCCGTAAGCGGCAGGCAGGACGGCCATCGCTTCATCGAGATGAGCGAGAGGGACGCCGGCGCGGGCGGCGGCGGCTTGCACCGACGACACGCCCGGCACAATATCGATTCGTGCCTCCGGACAAATGTGACGTACTTCCTCCGCAATGTGCGAGAAAGTGCTGTAAAACAGCGGATCGCCCTCCGTGATCCAGGCAGCCGATCGTCCCTGCCGCAGCTCCGTCACGATTGCCTCGGCCGCACTGCGATACGCTTGTTGGGCCGCACCGCGCTGCCGCGACATGCACAGCGACACAGGACGGAACTTGTCCGCCGGCAATCCGAGCGACGCCACGATGCGCTCCGCGAAACCGGCCCCTTGCTCGGGACCGGCCGGACAGAAGATCCGATCCACTTCCGAGAGAATCCGCGCTGCTTTGAGCGTTATCAGCTCGGGATCGCCCGGACCCACGCCGACGCCCCAAAATGTCCCCATGTGTTTCACGATCGCCTCAGTGATGGTGGTGATGATGATGGTCGTGGTCGTCTTGGCCGATGCCGCGAACATGATGATGATGGCCGACTTGCGGTTGACCGACGGCTTGCTCGAAGCCCGGCAGCCGCACGCGGTATTTGCACAGCTCGCAGTTCATGTTGGGGCTGCCGTGAAGCGCTTCCTCGGCGCGCTCGGCGAAGACATCGAGCAGCAAGGGGTGGACATTGAGATAGCCCGTGCAGAGGAACTCGGCATCGGGATGCCGTTGCCCGAATTCGGCGGTCAAGCTGCGGATGCGTTTTTCCAATACGCCGGTGAAAAGGAAAAACGGAAAAACGACGACGCGCGCGAAACCCAGGCGATGACAGCGCTCGAGCGCATCGGGCAACAAGGGCGTCGTCACGCCAATGTAAGCGGCGGCGGACCAACCAAAACCCATCCCCTCCCACAGAATCCGCGCCAGCTTGCTGACATCGGAGTTGGCGTCGGGATCGCTGCTGCCGCGGCCGACTACGAGCAACAACGTGTCCTTGCGGTCCACCGGCCGCGCCGCCGCGAGGGTCTGTTCAATGCGGAGCCGGCATAGCTCAAGGATCTTGGCGTGCAAATGCAGGTGCCGGCCATAATGGAAACGGACTTCGGGATACTTATGCCGCGCTTCGTGGATCTCGCTGGGGATGTCGTTTTTGGCGTGGCCGGCGGCCATCAGCATGCCCGGCAGCACAGCGACCGTGCGGGCGCCGCGCGCCACACATTGGTCAACGGCGTCGGTGATGACGGGGCGAGCGAACTCAAGAAAACCGTGCTCGACAATCCGCTCCGGATCGGCGGAACGGAACTGCTCCACGAGACGACAAAACTCTTGCGTTCCTTCCAGATCGCGGCTGCCGTGTCCGACAAACAAAACGGCGGGTTTCATAACTGCATCCTTCGACTCATTGGAAGAAATAAATAGGCGCTTAATACTCGATCCCTTTTTGCGGCTTGATCCCTTGTTCGCGGTAAGGGTGCTTGACCAATTTCATCTCCGTTACGAGGTCGGCCAGATCGATCATTTCCTGTTTGGCATTGCGGCCCGTGACGACCAAGTGCAGCATTTCGCGTTTACGCCGCAGCTCGTCGATCACCTCGGCCAGCGGCAGGTAATCGTAGTGCAGCACCACGTTCAGCTCATCGAGAATGACTAGCCCGAAGGACTCATCGCGGAGAAGGGCGACGGCTTGCTCCCATGCCTTGCGTGCGCTGGCGATGTCTCGATCGCGGTCTTGGGTGTTCCAGGTGAAGCCGTCGCCCATCGTGTGCATTTCGATGGGTAAATTGAGTCGGCGAACAAGGGCCGCCTCACCGGTGGGAATGGCGCCCTTGATGAACTGGATAATGCCGACCTTAAATCCCTGACCGAGAGCGCGAAAGGCCAATCCCAGGGCGGCCGTGGTCTTGCCCTTGCCCGCGCCGGTATGAACGAGGAGCAGTCCCTTTTCGCGCGTGGCGCGAGCTTTGCGCTCCTCGAATGCTTCTTTGCGGCGGACCATGCGTTGTTTGTGCAAATCGGATGAATTCGGTTCCATCGAAGTCCCCTTTCCAGTCAGCTTGACGCGAGGATCGTTTCCAATCGTTTCATGTCCAAAGCAGCTTCCGCCGCATCGGCCAGACGATCCAGCGACTCGTCGAGCGATACCGGAGCATCAACGATCACGGTGCCACTTCTCGATGGAAGGCCAGCCAGCCAGGCGCGGCGAAACGCCGTGTTGGCGAACAGCCCATGCAAATAACAACCCCAGATGCGCCCATCCGCGCTCATGCAACCATCGTCCGCTTGGCATGGCTGTCCATTGCGAGCAGTGATTTCCAGCCACGCGCCATCGCTCCGCGTGCGACCCATGTGAATTTCGTAGCCTTCCACCATCTGGCCACAAAGATCGGCTAACCATCTCGGCCCATCCACGACGCGGGCGCTAGACTGAAAGACAGCCTTGTCGCCGGCAAAAGTCGTGTCCACCGGCAATAGTCCCAGGCCGGGCAGCGCATCCTTATTGGACTCGACGCGCTCTGGGTCGTGGATCATGCTCCCTAACATCTGATAACCGCCGCAGATGCCGGCCACCGCCGTGCCCTGTGCAGCCAGGCGGCGAATCTCCGCCGCAATGCCTCGCTCTGCCAGCCAAGCCAAATCGGCCAGGGTGCTTTTGGTCCCCGGTAAGATAACGGCCGACGGATTGCCAAGTGCGGCGACGGAATCCACATAACGAAGGCGCACGCCGCTTTCCGAACAAAGCGGATCAAAGTCGTCGAAATTGGCAATGTGAGGCAAGCGAATGACGGCAATGTCGCGCACACCAGAGGAATCGAGTCCCTTGTCGGCGTCGAGGGCGACGGCGTCTTCTTCGGGCAGCGCCAGTCCGCACAAGTACGGGACCACGCCGAGGACCGGAGCGCCGCCGCGTTCTTCCAGGATGCGCACGCCCTCGGCGAAAAGCCGGCGATCGCCGCGGAATTTGTTGACGATCAGCCCCCGGACCAAGGCCCGCTCCTCGTCCGGCAGTAGCCACAAGCTCCCCAGCAATTGCGCGAAAATGCCGCCGCGATCGATGTCGCCCACCAACAACACCGGACTGCCGGCGTAACGAGCTACGGACATATTCACGATGTCGAAAGTCCGCAAATTCAACTCAACCGGGCTGCCCGCGCCTTCGATAATCACCAACTCGTAGGCCGCGCGCAGACGATCAAGGGCGGCGGTGACGACGGGCCATAGCTCCTCTTTGCGTCGATAATAGCTGCCGGCTTGCAGCGTCTGCCAACGCTGGCCCAAGACGATGACCTGAGAGCGCGAATCGGCCTCGGGCTTGAGAAGGATGGGGTTGAGGTCCGGAGTCGGAGCGATGCCGGCTGCGGCGGCTTGCACAGCCTGAGCGCGGCCGATCTCGCCGCCGTCGCCGCAGACCGCCGCGTTGTTCGACATGTTCTGCGCCTTGAACGGCGCCACGCGCTCCCCGCGCCGCGCGAATATGCGGCACAGCGCCGCCGTCAGTACGCTTTTGCCCACCGACGAGCTGGTCCCTTGCAGCATGAGCGTCCTAGCTGGCATGCGTCACCTCGCGGAAAGCTGCGACAAGCCGGGCGTTCTCTTCGGGCCGGCGTGTGCAGATGCGGACATATTGCGGCAAACCGAACGAAGCACAATCGCGGACCAGAATGCCTTTGTGCAGCAAGGCACGGCGAACGGCAGCGCCGTTGCCGGCGCGAACAAGAAAGAAAGGAGCGGCGGAGGGCAGCACTTCCATCCCCAGCGCCGCGAGCGCCGCCATCAGTTCGCCTTTCGTCGAGGCCAACAACTCCAAGGAGCGACGCAGATGCTCGCCATCGCGCAAGGCGGCGAGGCCGGCGGCTTGCGCCATGGCGTTAACGCTCCAGGGCGGACGCACACAGGCGAGCGCAGAAATCATTTCCTCCGCTCCCACGGCGTAACCCAATCGCAAGCCGGCGAGCGCGTAGTCCTTGGTCATGGACCGCAACACCAACACGTTGTCCTGGTTGGCATCCATCGCCGAGCCGAGGCCAGGAGCGAAAGCCAAATAGGATTCATCCACGATGAAGAGAGTATGCGGATAGGTATACGTCCATTCTGAAATCACTTGAGGATCAAGGATCGTTCCCGCCGGATTGTTGGGATTGCAAAGGAAGACCAGACGCGGCCGCCAAGAATCAAGGATGGCGCGGATTTCGCCAGGCGACAAGGCGAAATCAATTTCCTCCTGAGCAAGGTGAATTTGCAAACGCGCGCCCATCAGCCCGGCCATGCGCGCGTATTCAGCGAAGGTGGGACCGAGCACAAGAACCGGATCGTGCGAGCGAAGAAAGGTCAGACACGCCAACCAGATCAACTCCGAGGCACCGTTGCTCGCCAGGATTCGCTGGGGCGAGACGCCCAGGTGTTCCGCTAAAGCGCCATGCAATGCCAATGCCCCATCATCCGGATAGCGATCGAGCGGCGCCCGCGCGATGGCTTCGCGCACGGCGGGAGATGGGCCATAGGCGTTGATGTTCGAGCTGAAATCGAGCAGCTCCGCGGGATGCAGTCCAAGACGGCGAAGCTCCGCATGATCCGGCGCACCATGCACGGCAGGCCGCACATTCAGCACTTGCGAGCGCGGCTGAATCGACACGGTTCACCCCCTATCACTCGCAGCGAAGCCCAGAAGCACCAGGACTTCCAATAGCTCGCACAGAGCGCCATAAATGTCGCCCGTCAAACCCGGCAGCCGCGTTAGAACGAAGCGAGCTACGAGGAACATCAGCGCTCCGCTTAGGAGCAAAACAATCAGTCCCAATGGACCGGCGGCGAACAAAGCGGCTGCAATGGCGATCGCGCTGGCCCGCAGCGCTTCGCTCCATCCCGCATGATCTTTCATCGCCCGCCCCAATCCTTCGGCGCGAGCGTAAGGGAAAGCCGCCACGGCCACAGCCATCCCCCAGCGGCCGGTCACTGGCGCCAAGCACAGGGCCGCGCTCCGATGGGGAATCGCATTCAATCCTTGGAACTTGACCAACAAGAGCAAGATGCCGCCGATCACGGCGAATGCTCCGACCCGCTCGTCGCGCAGGATGCGCAGCCGATCCTCCGGCGTGCGCCCGCCGAACAAGCCATCGCAGCTATCGAGAAAACCGTCCATGTGCAGCGCTCCGGTACACAAAACCCAAGCCGCCAGCACGAGGGCGACGGCCATACCCGGCGGCAGAAACAAGGCAAGGAGGCGATCGATCCCAACTAAGAAACCACCGATCAGCAACCCGATAAGGGGAAAATATCCCACGGCTCGGCCCAGTTCCGCATCGGCAAAGGGACGGCGCACCAGGGCCGGGGCGATGGTCAAAAACTGCATGGCCGCCAGGCACCCCATTAGATGGTCCACAATCCAGACGCCTAATGTCGCCAAGATCCCACGCTGCTGGCGTCGTTCATCGAGCAAAGACTTTCCCATGTTGCCCCTCATCCGCGACAGGCCGCCACGAAGCGCTGGGCCAATGCCGGCTTGGCCCAAAAATTCAGATGGACGTAGGAGACCCACAGATTGCCCACACAGGCGCCGTCTACCCACGGCTCGCCCGCGCCGTTGCTGGGCAGCAGCATGTAAGCCGGCGGAAGGTCCGCGGGCCGTCCCACCCACTGAGAATAGTGAAACTCGTGGCCGCGCACCGTCTCGCCGCCGGCGAAGAGCCAAGACGAGCCAACCGCTCGCGCCTGCCGATAGCCGAGCGTCAGCC
>Ga0335075_10008569_pt1 | contig 15644 bp, 16 predicted proteins | sample Lox_Sample_24_FD_206723 | JGI IMG/M metagenome (GOLD analysis project Ga0335075, IMG submission 206723) | Soil microbial communities from Loxahatchee National Wildlife Refuge, Florida, United States - Lox_Sample_2.4 | ecosystem: Environmental > Terrestrial > Soil > Wetlands | place: USA... | reverse complement strand
CGCTGAGGCGCTCCCGCTCTGGCTTCACCGCTACAACTGCCATCGTCCTCATGGCGCCATCGGATCAAAGCCGCCCATCAGCAGAATCCCCCTAACCGAGGACAACCTCTTGAGGCTCCACAGCTAGGTCGTGGTGCTCCACCGCGATCGTATGGTGGTCGCGCCGGCATTGATTCCGAAACGGTCTGGCGAGCGTACAAGAGGAACCGGCGCGACGCGGTCAGCCTGGCACGACTGCAACGGCGCGGCGAGCTGACTTCTGACGGCGTTGCGGTTGTATCAGCTCCCACACATTGGAGAGTTGGCCGATCGGCTTACACATGCGAGCAAGATCCAACCGCTGATTCCAAAGTAATCCCGGTTACACCAAGGGATAAGAGACCAGGAGGTTAATCGTGTTGGGCGAGTGCGATGAAGTTAACACTAGAACTTTACACATCTCTTTTCGAAGATCTTCGCCTGCTTTCTCCCTTCATAATTTGCATTATGCTCTTGCAGCGGCGGATTACGGTAGCTTTCGTCGCGCAGCGGAAGCCTTGCTCCTTCGGCAGTCGACGCTCAGCCGTTGTGTCCGTCAGCTCGAAGAATCGATCGGCATGGCGGTGTTCGAAAGGTCGAGCGGAGGCGTTCGAGCGACCCAGGCGGGCCGTCAGTTCCTCCGCAGCGCGCGTTCAATTCTGGAGCAGGTGGAGGCGCTGGCGGCGACAACACAGAGCACGGGCCGCGGCGAGGCGGGCAGGCTTGCGGTCGGGTTCTATACGTCTCTCGCCGCCGGGAATCTTCGCGCAACGCTGATCGATGTCTCGCAACGCTTTCCGCAGCTCGAGCTCGAAATTTTCGAGAGCTCGCGCGGCCGCCTCGTCACGGCGCTGCGCAACGGCTTTGTCGACATTGCGATTATTCCGGGGGCCACGGCGCTGCCGGAATCCAAAACAATGTCGCTGTGGAGCGAGCGCATTCTTGTCGCGGCGCCTGAAGGTCATGCGCTCGCCGAGCGCGAATCGGCGCATTGGATCGATTTGCGGGAGGAGAAGATCCTTCTCAGCCGCCGCGATCCAGGTCCGGAGCTGCATGACCTCCTGATCGCGAAGGCGGGCTCGCCTGGGGATCGCCCGAAGATTGTGCGCCATCGTGCGGGTCTCGCGAACGTCAAGAGTCTGGTCGGGGCCGGCTTCGGGGTCACCGTGCTGACCGAGGCCTGCGCCGGCGACAGTTTTCCCGGCGTGATCTATCGCGAGCTGCGCGACGGCGCGGATCCCGCCCGAATCGGCTATTCCGCGCATTGGCGGGCGGACAACCAAAATCCGGCCCTCGCGAATATTCTCAAAATCCTCGGCGAACGCTATTTGTTGCCAGCCCCCAACGCTTGAGGAGTGCGCCTGGCCTTGGCGAAGGCCCGGTCGGTCGCCATGAAGCGCGCGAGCATCGGCGCGATCAGTTTCGCGGGCTCGATCGTGCGCTGCGCTGTCTCGCGGGCGAGGACCTCAGCGTAAGCAAGGAGATCTCGGTGTACCGCCGCAGGCAGCTCGATTGTGAGCCTGATCGGCTTTGAGTCTTCGATCGCGCCGAGCTTGAGTTTCGCCATCGTTCACCCCTTCAGCCGGCGTAGGGTTCGAGCACGAGGTCCCGGTTGACGATGACCCGGACCGGGAAGCCGGGCCGGATGGTGATGGTCGGCTGGACGTTGAGGGAACGGCCGACGACCTGGTCTCCAACTTGGCTGAACCCCTGCGAGGAGCCCTGGCGCAAAGCCTGGATAAGCGCGCTCTCGTTGTTGTTGGCGCCGGCTTCCGACCCGATGCTGAGCAAGGTCGAGAGGATCGCGGCCTGGAACAGCGTGCCCCAATGGTTGTCGACCTGGTCTTCGAGTCCGGCATAGCCCTCCGGATCGGCGCCCGGCTCGCGCTCGAGGACTATCGACTGCCCATTCGGCATGATCAGTCGGTTCCAGACGAGAAGCGCGCGGGTCTGGCCGAAGGCGATCTGAGCGTCGTATTGACCGATCAGCCGCGCCCCCTGCGGTATCAACAGGAATCTCCCGGTCGCGGAGTCATAGACGTCTTCGGTCACCTGCGCGGTGACCAGGCCCGGCAGATCCGAGCGAAGCCCGGTCAGCAGCGCTCCCGGAATCACTGCGCCGGCCTGCAGCACGTAGGGACTGGCAGGGTCCTCGATGCGATCGGGACTGACCGTCCGGCGGTCGACATTGCCATTGAGGAAGGCGAGCTTGTGATCCTGGGAGACGAGATCGCTCGAACCAGTTGTCGCTGCTTTAGCAGCGCCGGGCGAGGCCGGCGCTGGCGCCTGGAACGACGCGGGGATGACGGGGCCAGTGTTCGTGGTCGCGAAGAGGTGGCTGGTCAGAGCCGCTTCCTGCTCCTGCGCGGCGCGCTCTTGGCCGGGATCCGCCATAGTCGGCGCTGGCGCGCCCGCCCTCAGGATCGGCCGGCCGAGATCGCCGGGAAGAGGAGGGCCAAGTTTGGGGGCGCCGTGCGGCAATTCGGTATAGTCCTTGGGCAGGCCGGCAAGACCATCGGGCGTGTTCCGGTTGTTGGTCGTGTAGAGTTCCGAGCCGACCGGCTTGCGCTGCGGTTCGAGCGCGAAGAACAGCGCCGCACCGATCCCGAGCCCCGCGATCGCACCGAGGGCGATGAGAACTTTGCGCGAGAGGCGTGTCACCGGCGGCCGGGCGGAGCGCAGGCGCATTTCGCTCGGCGGCCGGCGCCCAGTTTCGTCAGGCGCAGGATTGTCGGGCTCGGCGTCCGTCATTGCTGCGGCCTCCCGTCCGTCCTGACGATCCGGACGATCTTCTGATGGTCGCCGCCCAGTCTGAGCTCAGCCGCGGCGAAGAGCCGGTCGACGATCATGTGATGATCGCGCACGCGATAGTTCACGAGCTCGCCGCCGCCTTCCGCGCCGATCACCCAGAGCGGCGGCATCTCGCCGCGGCGGATCCCGGTCGGGAACTCGATGAACACCTGCCGACCGTCGTCGAAGGCGCGCAGCGGCCGCCAGGGGGGCGTATCGCCCTCGATCCGATAGCGGAAATTGAGCGCGTTGACGTCGACGCCCGTCGCGACCGGCGCCGCGGCCTCTGCCACGGAATTCTGCTGGCGCAAGGCAATCAGCTGATCCTGGGCATAGGCCCAGGAGACGGACGCCATATAGGTCTTTTCGTCAGACCTGAGTTCGAGATGGTAGGTGCGCCTGTCGGTGTTGATAACGAGATTGCTGATAAGGTCGGGCCGCGTCGGCTTGATGAGGATGTGGATGCGCTTGTCCGCCCCCGCGCCGCTTTCCGTATCGCCGACGATCCAGCGCACCGTGTCGCCCGCGGCGACGGGACCAGTTCCGACGAGCTGTTCGCCACGCTCGAGCGCGATGTCGGTGATCTCTCCGGGAGCCGCGTAGACCTGGTAGAGCGCGCCGTCCGAGAACGGATAGACCTGGATCGCGTTGAGATAGCCGGCGCGGGTCGGCTGCACGCGGGCCTCTCCATTCGCCTGATCGACCCGCGCGCGAGGGTCGGCGGACTCCGGGGGGGCGCTCTTGCCGTCCGGCAGCGGCTTAAGTTGGCCCGGCAACGGCAGAACCTTGGGGATCTCGACGACCTTCACGGGTTTCGGCGGTTCGGCCTCGAGCACGGCCCGGCGCGGCGCGTCGTCGTAGGCGATCTCCGGCGGCTTCCAGGCCGGCGCGCAGGCGGCGAGCGGAACGCAGGCAATCATGAGCGTCGCGAGAGTCGAGATCCGCATCAGCCGAGCTCCTTGGACCAGTTGAGGGCGTGGACATAGACGCCGAGCGGGTTCTTCTTCAGCCGGTCGGCGTCGGTCGGCGGCTGCACGATCACAGTGAGGATCGCGCTCCACCGCTCGGTCGCGGCGAGCGCGTTGTCGACATAGCGGCGCTCGGTCCAGGCGACGCGGAAGCTGTCGGGGGAGGCGCGGATGACGCTCAGAACTTCAACCGAGACCTGGGTCCTGTCGACCTTGGAGAACGGGTCGCTCGTGCGCGCGTAATCGTTCAGCGCCAGCGCCCCCTTGTCGCTCACATAATTGTAGGCTTCGAGCCAGTTCTGCCGCAGCACGACCGGGTCGGCCGGTATGCTGCGCACTTGTTCGATGAAGCGGGCGAGGTGCCAGGCGATCTCAGGGTCCGTCGGCCGGTAGTCCACGATGGCCGGCGCGACGGCCTGCGCCTGACCGAGCTTGTCGACCTGGACTATCCAGGGGGTCACCGTGCCGCGGGCCGACTGCCAGACGAGGCCGGCGGCGAGCCCGCCGCTCAACATCAGCATGCCGAAAAAGGCGAGCCGCCAGTTCTTCGCCTGGACCCGCGCCGAGCCGATGCGCTCGTCCCAGGCCTGGCCCGCTCTCTGATAGGGCGTTTCAGGTTCGGGGGTCCGCCCATAGCGCACAGTCGATCGCTGGAACATGCTCTTAGTCCCCCTCGGAGAGATCGATGCCGCCGCCGGCGCTCGGATGATCGCCCGATCGAATGGCGTGCTCGGCGGCGGCCACGCCGTGACTCACGGCCTGGCTGCGCTTCATGCGTTGGACCCAAGCTGGCGGCTCGGCGGATTCGGTCGGGCTCGGCGGAGGAGAAGCGGACGAGCTCATTCCTGCCGTCCCGGCCGGACCCTGCGCCACAGAGCTCGCGCCGGCGCCTGTTGCTGAGCGAAGCGGACTCGCGGCTGATGCGGTTTCGCCCGCGGCGGCAAGACCAGCGCCACGAACAGCGCTCGTGGCGGCGCCGGCAAGGCTCACGCTGGCGCGCCCGGCTCCCAAAGCCGCCCCGGCGGCGCCAGCGGCGAGGCTAGATCCCGCATAGCCGAGGCCGGCGACGGCGAGCCCAGTGCCGACTGCCGCCCCGGCGCCGAGCTGGGGACCGCCGGCGATGAGGCCGTTGGCGATGCCAGGCCCAAAAATAGTCAGGCCCAGCATCGACAGGGCGGCAAGGATGAGGGTGAGGGCGTCGTTGATGGTTGGCGAGGTCGCCATGCCGCTCGTGAACTGGCCGAAGATCGTTGAACCGATGCCGATGATCACGGCGAGGACAAGAATCTTCACGCCCGAGGAAACGACATTGCCGAGCACTTTCTCGGCGAGGAACGCGGTGCGGCCGAAGAGCCCAAAGGGCACGAGGACGAAGCCTGCAAGCGTCGTCAGTTTGAACTCGATCAGGCTCACGAAGAGCTGGATCGCCATGACGAAGAAACTCGCGATGACGATGAGCCAGGCAATCAGCAGGATGACGATCTGGACGAAGTTATCGAAGAAGCTGGCGAAGCCCATGAGCCCCGAAATCGAGGTGAGGATGGGCTGGCCCGCCGTGACGCCGACCTGAGCAATTCGGCCGGGCTGCAGGAGCTGGGCCGCGCTGATCGTTCCGCCGCCCGCCTCGACGCCGAGGCCGGCGAAGGAATTGTAGATGATCTTGGCGAGGTTGTTGTAGTTGCCGAGGATGAAGGCGAAGACGCCGATATAGAGGGTCTTCCTGATGAGTCGCGCGAGCACGTCCTCGTCGGGCGCCATCGCCCAGAGAAGGCCAGCGAGGGTGATGTCGATCGCGATGAGCACGCTGGCCAGCCAGCGGACATCGCCCTGAACGAGACCGAAGCCGGAATCGATGTACTGAGTGAAGACCCCGAGAAAATTATCGATGACCCCCGTGCCGCCCATGGCTGCTATCGCCCTTCCGGCTTCGCGACGGTGCCCGTCTCGCCCTTTTGCGGCGTCAGGGCTGCGTCAGGCGCGGGTGAGCCAAAGAAGCGGCGGCGGTTCTCCGCCCAAGCCGCCTTGCACTTGAAGTCGTCCGCCGCGGCGAGCCCGATAGCGCGGCAACGCGCGAGTTCCCGAGCGAGGGGATCGGCGGAAAGGGAAGGAGCGGGCGGCGCTGACGGACTGAAGCTCTCGCCGCGATGGACCCGGATGGCGGCCAGGACTAGCGCCCCGACGATCGCAACGAGCCCAAGAGCGCGACCGAATGCGGGGATTTCGAGCGAACGGACCCGCATCAATGGAACATCTGCGCCGAGCCCGGCTGATAACCGGCGCCGTAACTCATAAAATTAGTGAGCTGCTGCTGCGCCTGGGCCTGATTAGCGACGGTGCGCGCCCCTTCAAGACTTTGGGCTCGGGCGATCGCCGCCATGACAGCCGTCAGATCGGCGAGCTGGGTCGTTTGCAGCCCGATGAGCTGGTTTCCGGACTGGGCGGCTTGCAGCGCGCCTGATGCGGACTGGCTCGAGGAGACGAGCGCATTGATCTGCGAACGGGTCGAATCCAGGTTCTGGACGGCGCCCGCTTGCACGCGCATCGCGTCCTGGAAACCGCTAAGCGAATTCTGCCAGCGGGTTTGGGCGCCGGCCAAGAGCTGTGTTGAGGAATTCGAGCCGGAATAGCTCTGCGGATAGGATTGCCTGAACGCCTGATCGATCGCGCTGACGCTATAGGCGATGCGTTGGGCCTGGGAGAGCAGCTGTTCGGTCTGGCTGATCGACTGCTGGAGCTGGGTCAGCGAGGAATAGGGTAGGCTCGCCAGGTTCTTGGCCTGATTGGTGAGCATTTTCGCCTCGTTCTCGAGGCTCTGAATCTGATTGTTGACCTGCTCGAGAGCGCGCGCGGCTGTGAGCACGTTCTGCGAATAATTCGTCGGGTCGAAGACGATCCATTGCGCATGCGCCGGGCTGATCGCCGCGCCGATGGAGATGAACGCCGTGCAGGCAATAAGCGCCGCGCGCAGACAACGAGAGGTCATCGGGAGGTCTCCCGGTCGAGAGGCGTGAGCATTTCGGCCGCCCAGTCGAGGCCCTTGCGGCGCAGCCACGCGGAGCCGAATTGGTCCTTGCCGTGGGTCGCGAGAGTTTCGGCGATCGCGGCCTGGTCGGTCTTGGAGGAGGCCGCGGCGAAGGCGAGCGCCACTTCGCTCAAACCCAGATCGAAGAGACGGTTGCCGCGCCGAGACTGACAGTAATAGTCGCGCTTCGGCGTCGCGAGGCTCAGGATCTCGACCTGCCGGTCGTTCAGCCCGAAGCGGCGATAGATAGCAGCGATCTGCGGCTCGAGCGCGCGCTCATTCGGCAGGAAGATGCGGGTCGGGCAGCTCTCGATGATCGCCGGCGCGATCGCCGAGCCGTCGATGTCGGCGAGGGACTGGGTGGCGAAGACGACGGAGGCGTTCTTCTTGCGCAGGGTCTTGAGCCACTCCCGGATCTGGCCGGCGAAGCTGCGGTCGTCGAGGGCAAGCCAGCCCTCGTCGATGATGAGAAGAGTCGGCCGCCCATCGAACCGGTCCTCGATCCGGTGAAAGAGATAGGAGAGGACCGCCGAGACCGCGCCGGCCCCAATGAGGCCCTCGGTCTCGAAGGCCTGGACCTCCGCTTCGCCGAGCCGCTCGGCCTCCGCATCGAGCAAACGGCCCCAGGGGCCGGCGACCGTATAGGGCTGGATCGCTTGCTTCAGCGCGTTCGACTGCAGCAAGACCGAGAGGCCGGTCATCGTCCGCTCGGCGGCAGGAGCCGAGCTCAGCGACGTCAGCGCCGACCACAGCCGCTCCTTGAGCTCGGGAGTGATCGCCACGGACTCTCCGACTAGGAGCGCCGCAACCCATTCCGCCGCCCAGGCGCGCTCGCTCGCCTCGTCGATGCGGGCAAGCGGCTGCAGAGCGACGGGCGGGGCGCTGTCCTCGGACAGCGCCCCGCCGAGGTCGTGCCAGTCGCCTCCCATGGCGAGCGCCGCCGCGCGGATTGAGCCGCCGAAATCGAAGGCGAAGACCTGTGAACCGGCATAGCGGCGGAACTGCAGCGCCATCAGCGCGAGGAGGACGCTCTTGCCCGCGCCGGTCGGGCCGACGATCAGGCTATGGCCGACATCGCCGACATGAAGTGAGAACCGGAACGGCGTCGAGCCTTCCGTCCTGGCGAAGAAGAGCGGCGGCGCCGCAAGATGCTCGTCCCTTTCCGGCCCGGCCCATACGGCCGAGAAGGGCATCATGTGGGCGAGATTGAGGGTCGAGATCGGCGGCTGTCGGACATTGGCGTAGACATGACCGGGCAATCCGCCCAGCCATGCCTCGATCGCGTTGACGGTCTCCCGCATGCAGGTGAAGTCGCGACCCTGGATCGTCTTTTCGACAAGACGCAGGCGATCGTCGGCGACTGCAGGGTTCTCGTCCCAGACCGTGACCGTTGCGGTCACGTAGGCTTCGCCGATGAGATCGGAGCCGAGTTCCTGCAGCGCCGCGTCGGCGTCCAGGGCTTTGTTGGCCGCGTCCGAGTCCATGAGGACCGACGCCTCATTGGTCATTACCTCCTTCAGGATCGCCATGATCGACTTGCGCTTGGCGAACCACTGCCGCCGAATGCGGCCCAGCACTCTCACTGCGTCGGTCTTGTCGAGACAGATGGCGCGGGTCGTCCAGCGATAGGGAAAGGCGAGCCGATTGAGGTCATCGAGCAGGCCTGGCCACGTCTGCGACGGAAACCCCATGATGGTGAGCGTGCGCAGATGCGCCTGGCCGAGCCGCGGTTCGAGGCCGCCGGTCAGGTCCTCGTCGATGAGGAGAGCGTCGAGGTGCATCGGCGTCTCGGGGATCCGCACCCTGTGGCGGCGGGTCGAGACGCAGGAATGGAGGTAGGTCAGCGTTTCGCCGTCGTCGAGCCAGTCGGCCTCGGGCATGAAGCCCTCAATCAGCGCCAAGACCCGGTCGGTGCGATCGATGAATCCGGCGAGCGCGCCGCGCCAGTCGGCGCCGTCGCGGGAGATGTTCTCGTAAAGCCAGGCTTCGGCGCGCGCCGCGTCTTCGGGCGGCGGCAGCCAGACCAGAGTCAGGAAATACCGGCTCTCGAAGTGAGCGCCTTCCTCTTTGAATTGGGCGCGGCGCTCGGCGTCGACCAATCTCGAGACCGCGTCGGGGAAATGGCTTTCGGGGTAGCGATTGTCGGGCTGGCGCTGGGCCTCGACAAAGATCGCCCAACCCGAGCCCAGGCGACGCAGGGCGTTGTTCAAACGGCCGGTGATGGCGACAAGTTCGGACGGCGTCGCCGAGTCGAGATCGGGGCCGCGAAAGCGCGCCGTCCGCTGGAACGAGCCGTCCTTGTTGAGGATAACGCCCTTGGCGACAAGCGCCGCCCAGGGCACGAAGTCGGCGAGGTTCTGGGCTTTGCAGCGGTATTCGGCGAGGCTCATCATGCGCCGCGCCTTACGCGACCGAATGCTGCGGATAACGCAGGTGCCGGCGCACGACCTCGACGAAAGCGGGGTCGCGCTTGGCCGCCCAGACCGCGGCGAGGTGGCCGATGAGCCAGATTGCAGCTCCGGCGAGCCAGAGGCGAAGGCCCAGTCCGATCGCGGCGGCAAGCGTGCCGTTGACGATCGCGACCGCCCGCGGCGCGCCGCCGAGCAGGATCGGTTCGGTCAGCGCCCGATGGACGGGCGCGTAGTAACCTAGGACGGAGTCGGCCTCCGGCATTAGACGAGCGCCCCGCCGCCGAACTGGAAGAACGACAGGAAGAATGAGCTCGCGGCGAAGGCGATCGACAGGCCGAACACGATCTGGATCAGGCGGCGGAAACCGCCGGAGGTCTCGCCGAATGCGAGGGTCAACCCGGTGATGACGATGATGATTACCGACACCACCTTGGCCACCGGTCCCTGGACGGACTCCAGGATCTGGTTGAGCGGCTGCTCCCACGGCATGTTGGAGCCTGCCGCGTAGGCGGGACCGGTTACGAGGGCGAAAGCCACAAAAGTCGATATCGTGGCGAGGCGGCGGCGAAGACTTTGAAAGACGGGCATCAAGGCGCTCCTGCGGGTATGAGGACGTATTCGCCTGCAGGGCTCAGGCCCTTCACTTCGGCGAGCTCGGCGAGGCGACGAGCGGAACCTCGCCCAGCGAGAACGGCGATGATGTCGATGGTCTCGGCAATAAGCGCGCGTGGAACGGTGACGACCGCCTCCTGAATCAGCTGCTCGAGGCGGCGGAGCGCGCCGATCGCCGAGCCGGCATGGAGCGTGCCGACGCCGCCAGGGTGCCCGGTTCCCCAGGCCTTGAGGAGATCGAGCGCCTCCGCCCCGCGTACCTCACCGATTGGGATTCGGTCCGGCCGCAGTCTCAGCGCCGAGCGGACGAGATCGGAGAGCGACGCTGCGCCATCCTTGGTGCGTAGCGCGACCAGGTTCGGCGCAGCGCATTGCAGCTCCCGCGTATCCTCGATCAGCACCACCCGGTCGCCGGTCTTGGCGACCTCGGCGAGGAGGGCGTTGACGAGCGTGGTTTTGCCAGTCGAGGTGCCGCCGGCGACGAGGATGTTCTTGCGGTCTCTGACAGCGGCCTTGAGGAGCGCCGCCTGCTCGCCGCCCATGATCCCCGCCGCGATGTAGTCGTCGAGCGTGAACACAGCGACGGCCGGGCGGCGGATGGCGAAACATGGGGCCAAGGCGACTGGGGGAATGAGCCCCTCGAACCGCTCGCCGGATTCGGGGAGCTCCGCTGACACGCGGGGCGACGACGCATGGATTTCGACGCTGACATGATGGGCGACGAGCCTGACGATGCGTTCCGCGTCGGCCGGCGCAATGCGGAGCCCCGTGTCCTCCAATCCGCCTGACAGGCGATCGATCCAGAGCCGGCCATCGGGATTGAGCATCACCTCGACGATGCTCGGGTCCTCGAGGTAACCCGCAATCGACGGACCCAGAGCCGTGCGCAGCATGCGCGCGCCGCGGGCAAAAGCTTCCGATCGGAAGGGGATAGTCGTCACGTCTTTAAGCCCCGCAATCTCGCCTCAAAGAGGCGATCGATCAGCGGGTTCACTGGAGAGGCTAAAGCGTGACTCGGCAACAAGCTGAACGGCGGCGTAGCGGTTTAGCGAAGAAAGACAGGCAGACGGCGAGGCATCGCTTCAGGGATTCTGCTGCAGTTTGCTGGGTTCGACGTCCGACACGATCTCCTCGGCCAGCGTCCGCCCGCGCGCGAGCCGCCGGCCCAAGGCCTCGACAAACCCCTGATAGCGCTCCCGGCCTTTGGCCTGTGCAGCTGGCAGCGCCGTATCGGGCAGGGGCGGTGTGCTCACCAGCCAGAAGCGGACGAAGACCGCCAGCGCCTCATTCGAGATCGTGACATGCCGTTCGAGCCGCTCGATCTGGCGTGTCATGCGATCGAGCCGGCGCGCCAGCGCCGCTTCCAGCCGATCGGCCCCATCAGGCGAGAGATGCGAGGCGAGCGCCGCTTCGACGACCAGCGCCTGGGGCACGTTCTTGCGCGCAGCGTAATCCGCAAGCTTGCCGGCGAGATCGGGCGGCAGGCGGAAGGTATGCTTGGTGCGCATGATCCTCCTCAGAGGCCCAAATCGTCGGCTGGATCAAGGCTCGCCTGGCGGGCGACGCCGCGGGCGCTGCGCTCAAAGAGACGGATGCCCTCCGAATCGGCGTCGCTCTCGTCGTCCGGCGACTCGAACTCTTGCGCAGGCCTTGGGCGCTCGGGCGCGACCTCCTCGTGCTCGGGCAGCTCCGGCTCGCGGCGAATGCCGGAATTGGCGGGATCCTCAACGGCGGTTGTGGCCGACGTGGTGAGATCCCCGTTCCAGTTATCCTGGGCGGATGGCGAACTTAGGCGCGGGGCCGTCATCGGTGGCGATGAATGCGCGAGCTTCGGCGGCGGCAGGATGCGCGCCTTGAGTTCCGGATCCTCGTAGTAGCGCGCCTTCTTCGCCCGGATCGGAGGGCAGCCCGAAACCATGACCAGCTCGTCTTCCGGGGGAAGCTGCATCACTTCGCCAGGCGTAAGCAGCGGCCGCGCCGTCTCCTGACGTGACACCATGAGATGTCCGAGCCAGGGGCTCAGGCGGTGGCCGGCGTAGTTCTTCATGGCGCGCAATTCCGTCGCGGTGCCGAGCGCGTCGGAAACGCGCTTCGCCGTCCGCTCATCGTTGGTCGCGAAGCTGACGCGCACATGGCAATTGTCGAGGATCGAATTGTTGAGGCCGTAGGCCTTTTCGATCTGGTTGAGCGACTGGGCGATCAGAAAGCTCTTCAAGCCATAGCCAGCCATGAAGGCGAGCGCGCTCTCAAAGAAATCGAGCCTCCCCAACGCTGGGAACTCATCGAGCATGAGCAGGAGACGATGGCGGCCGCCTTTCGGTTTGAGCTCCTCAGTCAACCGGCGGCCGATCTGGTTCAGAATCAGCCGAACCAGCGGCTTCGTGCGGCTGATGTCGGAGGGCGGCACGACCAGATAGAGCGTCGCGGGCGAAGAGCCCTCGACCAGGTCGCGGACGCGCCAGTCGCACTGTCGCGTGACCTCGGCCACCACCGGATCACGATATATGCCGTGAAACGACATCGCTGTCGAGAGAACGCCTGACCGCTCGTTGTCGCTCTTGTTGAGAAGTTCTCGCGCCGCGCTTGCAACGACGGGGTGAACGCCTTGGGCTCCGAGATGCGGCGTCGTCATCATGGCGCGCAGCGTCGATTCGATTGGGCGCCTCGGATCGGAGAGGAAGCGGGCGACGCCGGCAAGCGTCTTGTCAGGCTTGGCGTAGAGGACATGCAGAATCGTACCGACCAGAAGCGAATGGCTCGTTTTCTCCCAGTGATTGCGCCGCTCGAGCGCGCCCTCCGGATCGACCAAGACGTCCGCGATGTTCTGGACGTCGCGGACCTCCCACTCGCCGCGTCGGACCTCGAGCAGGGGGTTGTAGGCGTCGCTCGCCGCATTGGTCGGGTCGAACATAAGGACGCGGCCAAACCCGGCGCGAAAGCCTGCGGTCAGCGACCAGTTCTCCCCCTTGATGTCGTGCACGATCGCCGCGCCTGGCCAGGTGAGCAGCGTCGGAACGACGAGGCCGACGCCCTTGCCGCTACGCGTCGGCGCGAAGCAAAGGATGTGTTCCGGACCGTTATGTTGGAGATAGGCGCCGCGCCAGCGGCCCAGAAGCACGCCTCCCGCTTGGAGCAGGCCGGCGCGCCGGATGTCCCCGAACTCGGCCCATCGGGCGGAGCCGTAGGTGGTGACGTTTTTGGATTCACGGGCTCGCCAGACTGACATTGCTATAGCGGCCACGATAGCGGCGATTCCGCCTGAGCCCGCGACATAAGCGCCTTCAATGAAGACTTGCGGGGCATAGGCGTCGTACGCGAACCACCACCAGAAGAACGCTGGCGGCGGATAAACCGGCCAACCGAGCGGCACGAACCAAGGCCGTCCGAGCTCTGGCTGGAAGGCGAGCCGCCAGGCCGTCCACTCGGTCGCGGCCCAAACGAACATGAGCAAGACGGCGCCGACGAGGAGCACCTGGCCCCAGAAGATCTTGGTCGCGTTCATGACGACAAGAGACCTGGAAAGGCCGTGGGCTGGGTGGCAAGTTAGAAGCGAGGGTGAGAGTAGTAATGGACGTTGGGGCGCGCAGATCGGAAGACGGGCACGTTCCCGTCTTAGTGGTTCAGATTCTTTCAAGTTGGCCAGCGTGCGCGCCGACTGGTTAACCCGCACCGCTCAAGGTGGCCGACGACTCATCAGGTCGCGCGAGATGCTAGGCCGTGTGGACGAAATTTCGACGTCGAGACACCGAAGCAATTCAGGTGGAGGCTTCATGTTTTCTGAGGCCCCATTATATTCGCTAGATATGTCTTATTGATCTGCGTGCGCACGCCTTTAAGGGGGCCAAAACGCTTGGGCCGACACTAGATTATTGAAAGAAAAACCGGGGAGTAGTTTTCAGCTGCTTGGCGGTTTCGAGCAGAAGCTGACAGCTCATCCGCTTCTCGCCTTGCTCGTAAGCCTCCACGTCTGCCGAGTCGATGCCCAGCCGCGCCCCCAACTGTTGTTTAGAGAGTCGACAGAGGCTCCGCCTCACGGCAATGCATTTCCCGATCCTCGCCGCCAAATCCCGGTCGAACGGGGATGACCTTGGGACGCCCTGCAACTCCTGAGTGAGGATCTCTTTATTTTCGGATCGATACGACGCCGGCATTCTGTTTCTCTCAGTCAATGGACTGTTAATTCTCATACTTTAGTCGACCTAATTTGGTTTCTTTGTGTCGCTTCAACGGCAAGTTGTGGATCACGGTCGCGTGACTGCTGTTTTAGCGGATAGTTACCCGATTGCAACACAATAAACGATAATTTGGCGGTATATGGTGAAGGCGACGGGTTTTGGCGCCCAGCAAAAGGCCGCGCGGACATTTGGTATTTTTTCTGGAGATCACTTTACCCTTTGCGACTGGCCGACCCGGAAAGGCACCCGATCCAGGCAACATCTCAAATGCGTTTGGGGAAGGCCTTCCCCTGCGGCCGAGCCTGTAGTCTCAGCCGACCCCTTCTGCGGGGAGACCCCGCAACGCCCCGAGGGTGAGAGTGCGGACCGGTTTTCCGTGACGGGTTGAGGGCTGGGAGAGAGGCTCCCGGCGCCCGTCGCGGAAATCCGCGATGTCCAGAGACGCCGCTCGCGCTCGGTCCGGTGCCAGCCGCACGAGCCTCTACGACGAAATCACCACCAAGATCACTGCCGAACTGGAGGCCGGCCGCGTGCCCTGGGTGCAGCCCTGGGGCACGGCGGCGGCAAAGGCGCCGCTCGCCATGCCGAAGAACGCCAGCACCGGCCGGTTCTACTCCGGTATCAATGTGCTGATCCTCTGGGGTTCGGTGATCGAGCACGGCTTCCCGGTCCAAGCCTGGCTGACGTTTCGCCAAGCCCTCGGTCTCGGCGGCAATGTCCGCAAGGGCGAGCACGGCACTACCGTCGTCTATGCCGATCGCTTCATTCCCGACGACGAGAAGAAACGCGCCCAAGAGACCGGCGAGGAAGCGCAAGCGGTCCCGTTCCTCAAGCGCTTCACCGTCTTCAACCTGGCACAATGCGAAGGCCTGCCGGAGAATCTCGTGGTCGCCGCACCGGCGCCCGACCCGGGCCTCATCGAGCCCAAAGTGGAAGCGTTGATCAAAGCCAGCGGAATCGATTTCCGCATCGGCGGCAGCCGGGCCTTCTACATGCCCACGCAGGACTATGTGCAGGTCCCGCCGCCGCAAGCCTATTTCGAGCCGATCAACTGGCACCGCACGGCGCTCCATGAACTCGGTCACGCCAGCGGCGCACCGCACCGTCTCAATCGCGATCTTTCGGGTTCCTTCGGCTCGAAGAAGTACGCGTTTGAAGAGCTTGTCGCGGAGATGAACGCCGCGTTTTGTTGCGCCTCGCTCGGCATCGTGCCGACCGTCCGCCATGCCGACTACATCGGCTCCTGGCTGGAGGTGCTGCGCGAGGACAACCGAGCCATCGTCCGCGCGGCGTCGCAGGCGAGCAAGGCCGCCGACTTCCTCCTCAGCTTTCTTCTTGGCGATGACGCATAGGCCTCCGCCGCGGATGAGCAGGAGGCCGCGTGATCCGCCTTCTGTAGCGACGGTAAGCCGGCCGTCACGCAAAGCCAGATGTGTGCGGATGCGGATGTCCGGTTCGCCGGATATCCGGCGCTTAGAGGAAGAGGGCTGCGCCGGTCTTCGTGACGGGTTGGAAGCCGAGAGAGAGTCTTTCGGCGCCCGTCGCGGAGACAATCCCGATGGCTACTGCCGTTCAGAAGATCACCCTGTCGTCGTCGCGCGACATCCCCTTCAACAAGCTTGTTCTGTCCCAGTCAAACGTCCGGCGC
>Ga0335075_10008566_pt1 | contig 15648 bp, 18 predicted proteins | sample Lox_Sample_24_FD_206723 | JGI IMG/M metagenome (GOLD analysis project Ga0335075, IMG submission 206723) | Soil microbial communities from Loxahatchee National Wildlife Refuge, Florida, United States - Lox_Sample_2.4 | ecosystem: Environmental > Terrestrial > Soil > Wetlands | place: USA... | reverse complement strand
CGGAGGCGTCGTCGCGGTGGGTGACCGGGATCCCGGCGTAGGCGGTCGCCGCCACCCCGGCGGTGACGCCGGGGACCACCTCGAACTCGACCCCCGCCGCGCGCAGCGCTTCGCCCTCCTCGCCGCCGCGGCCGAAGACGAACGGGTCGCCGCCCTTCAGCCGCACGACACTCCGCCCGCCGCGCGCCGCCTCGATCAGCCGCCCGCCGATCTCCTCCTGCGGCACCGACGGCACCCCCGGCTGCTTGCCGACGTAGATCAGCTCCGCATCCTCACGAGCCCCGTCGAGAGCCCCCGGCGGGATCAGCCGGTCGTAATAGATCGCGTCCGCCGCCGCGATCAGCTCCAGCGACCGCGCCGTCATCAACCCCGGGTCCCCCGGCCCCGCCCCCACCAGATACACGACCCCACCCCGCGCGCTCATGGCGAAGGCTCCCCGTTGATGGGCCGAAAAGCGCTCGTATAGAGCGCTTTTCGGCCCATCAACGTCGTGGGCGGGCTCATCGGGGTTGCTCCGCGGCGCGGGCGAGGAGGTCGGCGGCGCCGGCGCCGAGGAGGCGCTTCGCCAGGTCGGTGCCGGCGGCCTCGGGATCGCCCGCGTCGGCCTCGAGCTCGTCGCGGATCCACTCGCTGCCGTCGGGCAGGCCGACGAAGGCGCCGATCCGCAGCGCCTCGCCGTCCAGCTCGGCGTAGACGCCGATCGGGGTCGAGCAGTCGGCCTCGAGCCGGGTGAAGCAGGCGCGCTCGGCGCGCAGCGCGGCGAACGCGACCTCGTCGCCGATCGCCCGCACCGCCGTCGCGGTCTCCTCGTCCCCGGAGCGCACCTGGACCGCCAGCGCCCCCTGGCCCGCCGCCGGCACCATCCGCACGGTGGGCACGCGGAAGCCGATCTCGTCCGCGCGACCCAACCGACGCAGCCCGGCGGCGGCGAGGACGATCGCGTCGTACTCGCCCTCGGCCAGCTTGCGCAGGCGGGTGTCGACGTTGCCGTTCAGGTCGACGATCCGCAGGTCCGGCCGCGCCGCGAGCAGCTGCGCCTTGCGCCGCAGGCTGACCGTCCCCACCCGCGCCCCCTCGGGAGCGTCCTCGAGCGAGCCGCCCGCGCCGATCCAGGCATCGGCCGGGTCCTCGCGCGGCGGCACCGCGGCGATCTCCAACCCCTCGACCTCCTCGCCCGGCAGGTCCTTCGCCGAGTGCACCCCTACCTCGGCGCGCCCGTCGAGCAGCGCCTGCTCGACCGCCCGCACGAACCTCGACTTGTCCCCCGGCTCGCCGTCGGAGGAGACCTCGACCAGCTCCGCGCCGCCGAGCATCTCGGCGACCATCCCGGCCTGGGTCAGGGCCAGCCGGCTACCGCGAGTGGCGATCCGCAGCGCCAAGGCCCGGGCTCAGCCCTGGCCGGGGCGCAGCTCGGTGACCTTGCCCGCCGCGTCGGCGTCCGACTCGACCTCGGTCTCGACGTCGAGGCCGAACAGCTCGCGCAGCGCGCTCACGTACTGGTAGGCGTCGTCGTGGCCGGCGGCGCGGCGGATGCGCCGGGTCGGCTCGTGCAGGATCCGCGAGGCGATCGCCTTCGCCATCAGCTCCATCCGCGCCCGGTCGGCCTCGCCGAGGTCCTCCCAGCGGTTCTCGTTCTCGGCCATCACCCGGCGCACCACCTCGTCGCCGTGCTCGCGCAGCGCGCTGATCGTCGGCACCACCTCGAGCGAGGCCAGCCACCTCTGGAAACGGTCGAGCTCGGTCTCGATGATCCGCCCCGCCCGCGTCGCCTCGGCTTCCCGCACGCCCGCGTTCCGTTCGACGATCTGCTGCACGTCGTCGATGTCGTAGACGCTCACCCCGGGGACCTCGCGGCAGGCGGGCTCGATGTCGCGTGGGACGGCGATGTCGATCAGGAGCAGCGGCCGCGCCTCGCGCTCCGCCATCACCTGTTCGAGCCCGTCGCGCTCGATGATGTGGTGCGGCGAGTTGGTGGTGGAGACGGCGAGGTCGACCTCGACCAGCTGCTCGGGCAGGTTCTCGAAGCGGATCGCCTCGCCGTCGAAGCGCTGGGCGAGCCCGAGCGCGCGATCGTGGTGGCGGTTGGCGACGAAGACCGTCTCCACCCCGCGGGCGACCAGCGCCCGGGCGACGAGTTCGGCGGTGGCCCCGGCGCCGATCATCAGCACCTTGCGCTCGGCGAGGTCGCCGAGCGCCCGCTGGGCTACCTCGACCGCGACCGAGGGGATCGAGACGCCGCGCTCGCCGATCGCGGTCTCGTTGCGCGCCCGCCCGCCCGCGGCGAGCGCCCCGCGGAAGAGGCGGTTGAGGATCGGCCCGGTCGCGCCCTCGACCAGCGCCAGCTCGTAGGCGCGTTTGACCTGGCCCTGGATCTCGGCCTCGCCGACGATCATCGAGTCGAGCCCCGCGGTAACCCGCAGCAGGTGGCGAGCGGCGTCCGTGCCGCGCAGGGAGTAGAGGTGGCCGAGCAGCTCGGTCGGGCGGATCTCGGCCTTGCGGGTGAGCACGCCGAGCGCCTCCGACTCGGCCTCGACCGGGTCGGAGACGACCAGGTAGAGCTCGGTCCGGTTGCAGGTCGAGATCGCCGCCGCCTCGGTGATCGTCCCCGCCTCGGTCAGCTCGCGCAGCGCCGCGACCGCCCGCCCCTCGGTCAGCGAGAGGCGCTCGCGCAGCTCCAGCGGCGCCGTCTTGTGGGAAACCCCCAGCGCCAGGATCTCGCTCAAGATTTGACCTCCGCGGGCGCCGACGTCTCCCCGCCGGCGGCCGCCTCGTCCTTGCGCGCCTCGGCGATCTCGGCGACCTCGCGCAGGTCGCGCTCGATCCGGGCCAGTTTCATGCCCATGATCGCGACGTAGATCAGCAGCAGCAGGACGAAGACGATGTAGGCGCCGGCGACGTACTTGCCGCCGACGTCATTGGGGATCGCCGGGGCGGCGGCGAGCAGGGCGAGCATCAGTGGACCTCCGGCGCGATCCGCGAGCTCGCCGCGGTGGTCGGCGCGTCGAGGGCGCGGCGCAGTCGCTTCAGCTGGCCCTGGGCGCTCTTCGCCGAGAGCTCGAACTTGACCAGCGTCGTCCACAGCAGCGCCATCGAGACGATCGAGCAGCACCAGACCAGCATCATCGACCCCGGCAGCCCGCCTTCGGCGGTGGCGAAGACGCGCGGGTGGACCAGCGAGGCCGACATCCGCACGGCGAGGAAGTTGAGCGGCACGAAGGCCCCGGCGGTGATCGCGAAGACCGAGGCGTAGCGCGCCTGGCGCCGGCGGTCCTCGATCGCGTAGCGGAAGGGGTAGTAGGTCGCGTAGAGCAGGAAGACGATCAGGAAGCTGACCAGCGTCGGTTCGTTCCAGACCCACCAGTGCCCCCACGAGCCCTTCGCCCAGATCGACCCGGTCAGCAGGCCGCCGACGGCGAAGATCACCGAGATGTGGATCGCCACGTAGGAGTAGGCGTCCCAGCGCGGATCGTCGCGGCGCAGGTGGAGGACGGCGAAGATGCCGCCGACGACGAAGCCGCAGAGCGAGACGATCGCCAGCGGCACGTGCAGGTAGAAGATCTTCTGCAGGAAGCCTTGGTCGGCTTCGATCGGCGCGTAGAAGAAGACCAGCGAGAGGGTGATCGCGAACATCACGACGGTCGCGATCGAAAGCGGTCTGAGTCCTTTGCCGTACATGCCTGGAGATCGTCCGGGGGCCGGACGGCGCGGCTCAGTCCTCGAGCAGGAAGTCGAATACCGCGTAGCCCAGCAGGGCGAAGATCAGATCGTATAGACCCAGCACTATCAGCCAGGTCCCGAAGCGATGGTAGGAAACTCCGCCCAGCAGCATCAGCGGTTCGGTGGCGGCGGTGGCGGCGATCATCAGCGGCACCACGAGCGGCAGCAGGACCAGCGGCACGAGCAGGTCGCGGGCGCGCGAGTTGACCGCCATCGAGGAGATCAGCGTGCCCGCGGCGGCGAGGCCGACGTCGGCGAGGACGAGGACGATGACCAGCGGCGCCAGCGAGGCGGCGCCGTTGAGGAAGAAGAGGGCGAAGATCGGCACCGCGATCAGCTCCAGCGCCGCCAGATAGACGATCAGCGCGGCGACCTTGGCGGTGAAGAGGACGCTGCGGTCGATCGGGGCGAGGCGGATCGCGTCGAAGCCGCCCTCCTCGCGCTCGGCGACGAAGAGCCGGTTGATGCCGAGCACGGCGGCGAACAGGAGCGTCGCCCAGAGCACCCCGGCGGCGAGGCTGCCGGAGAGGTGGGTGCGGTTGAGCCCGAAGCGGAAGATCACGAACGAGGTGACGGCGAAGAGCGCCATCGCGGGCAGCGACTGCAGGGTGCGCAGCTCGGCCCGCAGGTCCTTGCCGAGGATCGCCGCGAAGGCGGTGCGCGAGGGGGTCACCGGACCGCCGCCGCCTTCTCCTCGATCGCCAGCCGCAGCACCTGGTCGGCCTCGGGCAGGTAGCGGTCGGGATCGTGGGTGACGACGACGCGGGTGTGGCCGAGGCCGGGGCCGATCAGCGTCCTGGCGATCTCGCGGCCCTCGATGTCGAGGTTGGAGTCGGGCTCGTCGAGCAGCAGCAGCTCCGGCTCGTGCAGGACGCAGCGGCAGATCGCCAGGCGCTGGCGCATGCCGGCGGAGAACTCGTAGGTGCGCTCGTCGCCGCGGTGGGCGAGCTCGACCGCGGCGAGCAGCTCCTCGATCCGGGCCTCGGCGCGCGCCCCCTTGATCCCGTGCAGCTTGGCGTGGAAGCGGAGGTTCTCGCGGCCGGTGAGGTCGCGGTAGAGGAGCGGTTCGTGGCCCAGGTAGCCGATCTTGCCGCGCAGCCTCCAGGCCTCGCCGGGGAGCTCGCAGCCGAGCACGCGGACCGTGCCGTCGGTCGGCCGCAGCAGGGTGGCGAGGATCCGCAGCAGGGTCGTCTTCCCGGCCCCGTTGGGCCCGAGGACGACCAGCGACTGACCCGCGGCCACCTCGAGGTCGACCCCGTCGAGCGCCGCCCGGTCGCCGTAGACGCGGCGCAGCCCGGCCAGCTCGATCGCCGGCGCGGCGCCTTTGGGGTCATCGGCCACGCGGTGATTCTTCCAACCCCTCGTCCTTTGTCACCCACAGGGTTACAAAGGACGAGAGCGTTCAGCCGCGGCGGATGGTGCGACGGCCGACCCGCGCCAGCGGCCGGGCGCCCTCGCGCAGCGCCCGCGCGCGGACCTCGCCACGGCCGTAGAGGAGCTTCGCCGAGTTGCGCACCGCCTCGCCCAGGGTGCGGTCGTAGGGGTGCCACCAGAAGTCCCGCGTCAGCCCCGGCTCCCAGGCGTTCATCTTGATGTTCACGCACTCGTAGAAGCCGAATTTGGAGTGCGAGCGCCCGAGGCCGGAGCTCTTCACCCCGCCCCAGGAGCACTGGCAGGCCCCGTGGCTGAAGGAGTGGTCGTTGATCCAGACCATCCCCGACTCGAGCACCCGCGCGATCCGCTCCCCGCGCGCCCGGTCGCGGGTCCAGACCGAGGCGCCGAGCCCGAACTCGGAGTCGTTGGCGAGGTCGATCGCCTCCTGCTCGGAGTCGACGACGACGATCGGCAGCACCGGCCCGAAGATCTCCTCGCGCATGATCCGCATCTCGTGGGTGACCCCGGTGAGCACGGTGGGGGCGATGAACCTGCCGGGCAGCCCGGGGACCTCGACCGGCCCGCCGCAGAGCTTCGTCGCCCCCGCCGCGACCGCGTCGTCGATCAACTCGACCACGGTCTCGTACTGGGAGTCGGAGGTCATCGGGCCGATCGCGGTCTCCCAGGCGAGCGGGTCGCCGACCGGCAGCCGTTCGGCCTCGCGCGCCACCCCGGCGACGAAGGGCTCGGCCAGGTCCCGCAGCACGTAGACCCGCTCGATCCCCGAGCAGGTCTGCCCGGCGTTGGCGAAGCCGCCCCAGACCGCGCCGCTCACCGCGTTGCCGAGGTCGGCGTCGGCGCAGACGATCATCGGGTCCTTGCCGCCGAGCTCCAGCACGCTCCCCTTGAGCTGGGACGCGCATACCTCCCCGACGTGCCGCCCGACCTCGACCGAGCCGGTGAAGAAGACCTTGCCGACCGTGGAGCGGGCGAGCGCCTCGCCCACCGGCCCGCCGCCGTGGACCACCCGGACGAGGCCCTCGGGCACGCCGCCGCGCTCGAACACGGCACGGATCTTCTCGCCCAGGAGCGGCGTCAGCGAGGCCGGCTTCAGCACCACCCCGTTGCCCGCCATCAGCGCGATCGCCACCTCGCCGAAGGGGATCGACCAGGGGTAGTTCCAGGGCGCGATCACCCCGACCACGCCGATCGGCTCATACGAGAAGTGGCCGCTCTTCGACAGCGTGAAGGCCTGCGTCATCCGCACCCGCTCGTCGGCGAGCACCTTCGGCCCCGCCTTCGCCACCCAGTGCAGCGCGTCGACGGTCGGCAGCAGCTCCATCGTGTAGGCCTCGACCCGCGGCTTGCCCTGCTCGCGGACCAGGAGCTCGGCGATCTCGTCGATCTCGTCGAGCAGCGCGTCGGCCGCCCGCAGCATGTAGCGGCCGCGGTCCTTGGCGCTCAGCTGCGCCCAGGCGGGCTGGATCCGGGCTACCTCGTCGACGACCCCCTGCACCGCCGCCGGGGCGATCGTCGGCACGCTCCCGATCGCCTCGCCGGTGGTCGGGCTCCTCGACTCCAGCGTCCCCACCGTCGTTCCCGCCTGCGTCGCGCTCTCCATCGGATGAGCGTACAGCGGCTCCCTCATACTCAGGGGATGAGCGACCAGCTCTTCGACACCGGCGACGCGGCCGCGGCGGGCGGCGACGCTCCCGAGGTGGCGCCGGCCGACGCGCCGCTGGCGGTGCGGATGCGGCCGCGGGGCCTCGACGAGATGGTCGGGCAGGAGCACATCGTCGGCGAGGGGTCGGCGCTGCGGGCGGCGATCGAATCGGGCCGGCCGCACTCGGCGATCCTCTACGGGCCGCCCGGGGCGGGGAAGACGACGCTGGCCCGGATCGCGGCGCGGATGGCCGACGGCGCCTTCGAGGAGGAGTCGGCGGTCAACGCGGGGCGGGCGGAGATCCGGGCGGTGATCGAGCGGGCGCGGGAGCGGCGGCGCGCCAACGGCCGCGGCACGGTCCTCTTCCTCGACGAGATCCACCGCTTCAACAAGGCCCAGCAGGACGCGCTCCTGCCCGCGGTCGAGGAAGGGCTCCTGACCCTGATCGGGGCGACCACCGAGAACCCGTACTTCGAGGTCAACTCGGCGCTGATCTCGCGCAGCCAGGTCTACGAGCTGGCGCCGCTCTCGCCGGAGCAGGTGGAGGAGCTGCTGCGCCGCGCCCTCGCCGACCCCGAGCGGGGGATCGCCGAGCCGCCGCCGATCTCGGGCGAGGCCCTGGCGATGCTCGCCGAGCGCAGCGGCGGCGACGCCCGCGCCGCCCTCTCCGGGCTCGAGCGCGCGGTCGAGCGGGCCAGGACAAGGAAGTCGACATCGCCGCGATCGAGGACGCCCTGCAGCGACGGGCGATCGACTACGACCGCCAGGGGGACCGCCACTACGACTTCATCTCCGCCTGGATCAAGTCGACCCGCGGCTCCGACGTCGACGCCTCGCTCTACTACCTGGCGGTGATGCTGGAGGGCGGCGAGGACCCCCGTTTCATCGCCCGGCGGATGGTGATCCTCGCCTCCGAGGACATCGGCAACGCCGACCCGATGGCGCTGGTGGTCGCCGACGCGGCGGCGCGGGCGGTCGACCGGGTGGGCCTGCCGGAGGCGGCGCTGAACCTCTCGCAGGCGGCGATCTACCTGGCCCTGGCGCCGAAGTCGAACGCGGCGACCACGGCGATCGCCGCCGCCCGCGCCGAGGTCCGCCGGCACGGCGCCCAGACGCCCCCCGACTACCTGCGCGACGCGCACTACCCGGGCGCGCAGGCGCTCGGTCGCGGCACCGGCTACCAGTACGCCCACGATCATCCCGGCAACGTCGCCGCCCAGCGGTACCTCCCCGAGGCCCTCGCCGACCGCCGCTTCTACGAGCCCAGCGGCAACGGTCGCGAGAAAGCCTTCGGCGAGCGGCTGGCCGAGCTGCGCCGGCGCCTCGGCAGGTCTTGAGTAAGTCGAAATTAGTCCTTTGTGCAGCGCAACTCCGGCCCTACAAGGGGTTTTCTAGTTGCGGCTTTCCAAGTTAAGCCAGGGAGAGCCGCAACACCGGCCGGAGGCTCGGACTGGGGGCTTCCGGCCGGGATTAACAGGGGGGAGAGGGCGTCGAGCCCCTTGACTCGACGCCCTCTTTATCTGTGCGCCCGCCCCGCGCCCGCCATCTCGTATCGTCTGTCCATGGCGGCGGGCGAGGCGCGACCGAAGGCGAAGAAGCTGCGGCTCGGCGGCATGGCCCTGCGCAACGGGCTGCTGGTCCACGGGCCGACCCACTGGGCCGCCGCGGTGCGCCGCCCCGACGGCTCGATCGAAGTCGCCTCCGAACGCAAGCCGGAGCTGGTCCCCGGCCTGGTCACCAAGGTCCCCGGCCTGCGCGGCCCGGTGAAACTGGCCGAGGCGATGCTGGTCCTGCCGCTGGTGCGCCGGCGGATGCGCGCCGCCCGCCTCCCCTTCGAGGACCCCCGGGTGCTGGGCGCGACCGCCGCCACGCTGGCCCTCTCCAGCCTGATGCGCCGCGGCCGCCCGGCCACCGCCACCCGCGAGGCGGTGCTGCAGGCGGTCGGCGTCGTCCCCGCCCTCGTCGCCCTCTCCGACCGTGACCTGGCCGCCTACCATGGCGCCGAGCACAAGGCGATCGCCGCCTACGAGCAGGGGACCGAGGACGTCGCCGCGGTGCCCAAAGAGCACGACCGTTGCGGCTCCAACCTGGTCGTCCCGATGATGCTGATGTCGGCTGCCGGGACGATCGCCCTGGAGCGCCTGGTCGAGAAGCCCTCGAACGCCGCCCGCGCCGTCGTCGGGCTGGCCGGCGCCTCGCTCGCGGTCGAGGCCTTCGCCTGGTCGGACCGCCACCACGGCGAGCCGCTGGCCGAGGCCTTCCACACCCCGGGCCGCGAGATCCAGCGCCGCTGGGCGACCAAGGAGCCGAGCCCCGAGCAGCTCGAGGTCAGCCTCGCGGCGATGGCCGAGATCCTCCGCGTCGAGCAGGCCCCCGACGAGCCGTCCGCATAGACTCCGCCGCGTGTTCGGAAGGATCGACCACATCGGGGTGGCAGTCGAGGATCTCGACGCCGCGATCGCCCTCTACGGGGAGGGCTTCGAGATGGAGCTCGCGCACCGTGAGACGGTCGAGTCGCAGGGCGTCGAGGCGGTGCTGCTGGACGTCGGCGAGGGCCACGTCGAGTTGCTGCGCCCGCTCGCCCCCGACACCGCGGTCGGCAAATTCCTCGCCCGCTCCGGTCCCGGCCTCCACCACGTCGCCTACGCGGTCGACGACATCGACGCCACCCTGCCGCGCCTCACGGCCGCCGGCATCCGGCTGATCGACGCGGAGCCGCGGGTCGGCATCCGCGGGAGCCGCGTCGCCTTCCTCCACCCACGCTCCACCGGCGGGGTGCTCACCGAGATCGTCGAACCAGCGGGAGGTCACTGATGGCAGAGGCACAGCGCGTCGAGATCGGCTTCGAAGGCGGCCAGGTGATCGCCGCCCGCCTGGCCGAAGACGACCTCAAGGACCTGCGCAAGCAGCTCGAGAAGGGCGGCTGGCACGACCTCCACACCGAGGACGGCGTGATCTCGCTCTACCTCGGCAAGGTCGCCTTCCTGCGGATCGCCTCCGGCGGCGCCCGCGTCGGCTTCGGCAGCGTCGATTAGACGCCATCCGCGTCGACGGCGTTGTTCGCCGCCGCCGCGGCCGTCCGAGAACGGTCCCGGGAGTCTCGTGGCGACCCGGGCAGGCTGTCGCCGCCTCGAGACGCCCGGGACGTGAGGTGTCCGGGAAGACGTCACAGGTCGTGACGGACTCCACGCTTCCGTCAAGGGTCTTCAGAAGAGCAGTGAGGAGGACGTCCGCTCTTCATGGAAGACGCCGGGAACGTCACACCTTCCGCCGGGAATGTCACACCTTCCGGCCCTCCGGGGACCGGGATCGGGCCTCGGAGACGCGCTGTCGACTTTTAGGCCCCTATAGGGGCCTAAAACCCGGGTCACGTGTTCGTGACGTCGTCAGAACGCGAGAGGAAGGGTCACGTTCCCGGCATCTTCCCTACGACGTCCCACTTCCGCCACCACCCGCACCCCCGGCCGTCTCGGCCACGGCCACGGCCTGCCAGGGTCGTGGCCGAGACGGCCGCGACCCGATACACGGGCGCCAGCCCAAGTCGGCCCGAACTCCCTACCCGTCGCAGACGTAGTTCGGGTCCTGCCCGTCCATCGCCCGCGCCAACAGCCCGCGCAACTGCTCCCGTTCCTCCGCATCGAGGTTGGCCAGCACTTCGCCCTCCAGCGCCTCCAGCTTCGCTTCCGCCTTCTTCAGCGCCTTCGACCCGGCGGCGGTGATGACGACGATGTGGCGGCGGCGGTCCTGGGGATCGCGCCGGCGCTCGACGAAGCCCTGCTCGTCGAGCTCGTTCAGCAGCAGCACGCAGTTGTTCGAGTCGACCATCAGGGTCTGGCCCAGCTCCTGCTGCAGGCAGCCCTCGTTGCGGGCGAGGATTTCGAGGGTGATCAACTGCTTCAGCTTGATCCCCAGGACCTCCTCGGTGGCCCGCCGGTAGACGACGCGGTTGAGCTGGGACAGGAGCCCCATCGTGCCCGTCGTCTGGGGGGTTTGGGTAGCCGGGTTCATGCGCAATTCAGGACTTTTGGCGAACTATCCTTGCAGCAAGGATAGTCATTGCTACAGTGACGATCCCATGTCAATTACCAATGACAACATAGCTGACTCTTCTTCCACCTCCGACCGCTCGCGCTGGATCGCCTTGGTGGTCCTCTGCGTGGGCATGCTGATGATCGTCCTCGACGCGACGATCGTGAACGTCGCCCTTCCCAAGATCCAGTCCGACCTCGGCTTCTCGCAGTCGAGCCTCGCCTGGGTCATCAACGCCTACCTGATCACCTTCGGCGGCCTGCTGCTGCTGGCCGGGCGGCTCGGCGACCTGCTCGGCCGCCGCGACGTCTTCATGAGCGGGCTCGTCCTCTTCACCGCCGCCTCGCTCGCCTGCGGCATCGCCGACAGCCAGACCGTGCTGGTCGTCTCCCGCTTCGTCCAGGGCGTCGGCGGGGCGCTCACCTCGGCCGTCATCCTCGGCATGATCGTCACCATGTTCCCCGAGCCCGGGGAGCAGGCGAAGGCGATCGGCGTCTACTCCTTCGTCGCCTCCGCGGGCGGCTCGATCGGCCTGCTCGCGGGCGGCGCGATCACCCAGGCCATCAACTGGCACTGGATCTTCATCGTCAACCTGCCGATCGCGGTCCTGACCGGCGTCCTCGCCCTGCGCTACCTGCGACGCGACAAGGGCGTGGGGTTCTCCGCCGGGGCGGACCTCCCCGGCGCCGCGCTGATCGTCGCCGCCCTGATGATCGGCGTCTACGCGATCGTCGAGGCCTCGAACTACGGCTGGGCCTCGGCCCACACGCTCGGCTTCGGGGCCGGCGCGGTGGTGCTGCTGACCGGCTTCGTGATCCGCGAGAGCCGCGCCGCCCAGCCGCTGGTGCCGCTGCGGATCTTCCGCTCGCGGAACCTCACCGGGGCCAACGTGGTGCAGGCGCTGATGGTCGCCGGGATGTACGGGATGTTCTTCCTCGGCGCCCTCTACCTGCAGCGGGTCCTCGGCTTCGACTCGCTCGAGGTCGGCGTCGCCTTCCTCCCGGTGACGGCGATCATCGGCACCCTCTCGCTCGGCTTCTCGGCGAAACTGAACCTGCGCTTCGGCGCCCGGGCGACCCTGATCCCCGGCCTGGTCGCGGTCGGCGCCGGCCTGGCGCTCTTCTCGCGGATCAGCGCCGACGGCAGCTACTGGTCCGAAGTGCTCCCGGCGATGGTCCTGGTCGGCATCGGCGCCGGCCTCTCCTTCCCCTCGGTGATGAGCCTGGCGATGACCGGCGTCCGCCCGGAGGAGGCCGGCCTCGCCTCGGGCCTGGTCAACACCACCCTGCAGGTCGGCGGCGCCCTCGGCCTGGCCGTCCTGGCGACGCTCTCGACCAACCGCACGACCGACCTGGTCGCCAGTGGCGAGGGCTCTCATGCGGCTCTGACGAGCGGCTACCAACTGGCCTTCGTCGTCGGTGCCGCCCTCCTGGTCGGCGCGATCGCGGTAGCCCTCGCCGTCATCCGCAGCGGCCCGACCCCTGGCCAAGCCGTGGAAGCCGCCGAGGCGGACCCGGCCTTCAGCTCCGAGGCGGCCTAGCGCAGGCGCTCGAAGGGGAGAAGGGGGACCCTGAGCGAACCGCCCGCAGTTCGTGAGTGAAGGGTCCCCCTTCTCCCCTCCCCGCCAAGCCCAAGCCGACCGCCTACATCGTCCCTTTCAGCCGGGTGATGTAGACGGCCTTGGTGTGGGCGTCCTCGGACATCGGCTGGTGCGGGACGCCGTCGTGATGGTGGCCGTAGAGCGCCAGGAGCTCGAGGCCCGCGGCGTCGATCGCCGAGCGCACCTCCTCCTCCGGGTGATGGCGCTGGCGGTGCAGCTCGGGGGGCATCGACGGCCCGGTCCCGGGGGTGATCGGCTCGAAGGAGAAGCTTGCTTCGGCGATCTCGCCTGGTCCGATGTCGGCGTCGACGTAGCCCTCCCAGATCAACCGGCGGCCGTTCATCTCCAGCTCGAACTGTTCGGCGAAGAAGCCGCGGAACTGGGTGAGGGTGTTGGAGTCGAAGACGCAGAGGGCGTGGGGGGCCATGTTGGCGGCCAGGCCGCGCAGGGTCCGTTCGAGCTCGGCCTGGGTGTGGAGGTAGTTGACCGCGTCGTCGAGGCAGCAGACCAGGTCGAAGCTGCCGTAGACGGGGAGCTCGCGCATGTCGGCGACCTCGATCCGCACGCCGGGGCCCGCCTTCGCCCGCGCCAGCTCGACCATCGAGGCGGAGATGTCGCAGGCGGTCACCTTCCAGCCCGCCTCGATCATCGGGATGAAGCTCTTGCCGGTGCCGCAGGCGACGTCGAGCACGGTGTCGCCCCGGAGGCCGTTGGCCGCGCCCAGCTTCAGCAGGGTGCCGATCCAGAGCCGGTAGTCGTGGTGGGCGGTGAAGTCGTCGTAGACCGGGGCGATCGCCTCGTAGGCGGCCTCGGCGTGTCGACTGTTCCCGGCCATCTCTGTGGTGGAAGTCTCCATGACGGCAGGGACCCCGGCCTCGATCAATAGCGTTCCAAACGATCTATCCGCGTATTCCGATCATTGTTTTTTTCGCGTCGGCCGCCGGTCATATAGGTTCGCCAGATCGACTCTCAGAGGGATCATCCGCACGAAAGTGACGATGGCTGGGAGTGGGGTGAGGCACAGAGGATCTGTCTGCGACTGGCCTACCGCTACGCGAGCAACCCGAGCGAGGCGGAGGACATCGCGCAGGAGGCCTTGCTCCGCGCCTGGCGTCGGCGCTCGACCCTGCGCGACACCGGCAGTCGCAAGCAGTGGCTGTCGACGATCGTCCGCAACGAGGCCTTCCGCCACTACTCGCGGCCGCGGCCGGACCCGACAGACGAGGTCGACCAGCTCGAGTCCGGCGAGGAGGAGCTGATCGTCACCACGGTCGACAGGGCCGACCTGCAGGCGGCGCTGGAACGGCTCTCGGAGCGCGATCGGGCGCTGCTCTCGCTGCGCTACGAGGAGGACCTGACCCAGCCCGCGATCGCCGCCCGGCTGGGGATCCCGGAGGGGACGGTCAAAGTCCGGCTGCACCGGGCACGGCTGAAGCTGCGGCGCGCCTACGCGTCCTAGCTCGGCGAGGCCGCGGGGGCCGGTCCTGTACACGGGGGCGAGCGCGGCGGGCCCAAGTTCGGACCGCTGGATAAGGACGGGAAGGCGGTACCCGGCGAATATCGAGTAGGTGAAGACGGCACCGCGACAGATAGTCGCCTTCGGCGGCGGTGGGTTCTCGATGGAGTCCGGCAACCCCCTGCTCGACGACTACGTGCTCGGGCTGGCCAAGGCGGAGCGGCCGCGGGTCTGCTTCCTGCCATCGGCCTCCGGCGACGCCGACCACTACATCGTCCGCTTCTACCGGGCCTTCTCGGCGCACCGCTGCGAGGCCAGTCACATCTCCCTGTTCCGCCGTGAGCAGGGCCCGGAGGACGTCCGCCGCCACCTGCTCTCGCAGGACCTGATCTACGTCGGCGGGGGCAGCGTGGTCAGCTTGCTCGGCGTCTGGAAGGCGCACGGAATCGACGTGATCCTGCGCGAATGCTGGGAGGCGGGGGTGATCCTCTGCGGCCTCTCGGCGGGGTCGCTGTGCTGGTTCGCGGAGGCGGTCACCGGCTTCCACGGGGCGCCGAGGCGGCTCGAGGGCCTCGGCCTGCTGCCGTTCAGCAACTGCGTGCACTACGAACCCAAGTCGGACCGGCGCCAGTCCTACCACCGCTTCCTGCGCGAAGGGATGCGACCGGGATACGCGGCCGAGGACGGCGCCGCCCTGCACTTCATCGGCGAGGAGCTGAGCCGCGTCGTCGCCTCCCGTCCGGAGGCGCGCGGTTACCGGCTCGACGTTTCCGGGCAGCGGGTGGTGGAGATGAGGATCGCCACCGACTACCTCGGCGAACGCGGGGTCGTGCCGGCCCCGCCGCTGCCCGAGGCGCTGTCCACCGCGGTCGCGGCGGTCTAGATGGCGGCCGTCTGATGGTCGCCGGGATCGAGGAGAGCGCAAACACCGCCGGGGCGCGGACGCCGGTCCGGCGCATCCTCACCCTGGGCGGCCACGACTTCACCTCGCGCCCGCCCGACCGGGCGGTCTGCGAGTTCCTCCTGCGCCTGGCGACCGAGCACGGCGGCACCCGGCCGCGGATCTGCATCCTGCCGACCGCCAGCGGCGACACCTCCGAGCAGATCGCCCGCTTCTACCAGGCCTTCGGCGACCGCCCCTGCGAACCCTCCGACGTCTCCCTCTTCCGGCTCGGCCGGCGGCCGATGGCGCTCCGCGACCACCTGCTCTCGCAGGACCTGATCTACGTCGGCGGCGGCAGCATGGTCAACCTGCTGGCGGTCTGGGAGGCCCACGACATCGCCTCGATCCTCAGCCTCGCCTGGCGCCGCGGCATCGTCCTCGCCGGCCAGAGCGCCGGGGCGATGTGCTGGTTCGAGACCGGGATCACCACCTCCTCCGGCAAGCCGCTCGCCGCCGCCGGCCTCGGCCTCCTCCAGGGCAGCCTCTGCGTCCACTACAACAACGAACCCGCCCGCCGCGCCGCCTACCTCGAGGCGGTCGCCGCCGGGATGCCCCCCGGCTACGGCCTCGACGACTACGCCGGCCTCCTCTGGGAGGGCGAGGACTCGCCCTCCGCGCTGACCGCCCGCCGCGGCGCCCGCGCCTACCGGGTGACCGCCCACGACGGAACGGCAAACGAGAGCCCGCTCCCGGCCCGCTTCCTCCCGGCCCCCGCCCCAGCCGCCCTCCGCGAGGACATCGCCGAGTTCCGCCGCCTCAAGACGATGCGCCGCCGCGCCGGCTGGCTGGCCTAGGCCGATCGAGGGCGGGCCTCCGAGGTGCCGCCGCCAACCCCCGAGGTGCGTTCGCACTTTTCACCGCTATGG
>Ga0335075_10008564_pt1 | contig 15650 bp, 14 predicted proteins | sample Lox_Sample_24_FD_206723 | JGI IMG/M metagenome (GOLD analysis project Ga0335075, IMG submission 206723) | Soil microbial communities from Loxahatchee National Wildlife Refuge, Florida, United States - Lox_Sample_2.4 | ecosystem: Environmental > Terrestrial > Soil > Wetlands | place: USA... | reverse complement strand
TGGATCGTCCTGGTCCGGGATTAGCTGCAGGATGCCGATGAGCAAGACCGCGACCGGCTGGCGGAAAGTTATAAATCCGCGCCTGAACCGGCCGACTCGCATCGATCCCGGGCGGAACCCCCGGCTCCTGCTCCGCCGCGGCCGCTAACTCATCCGTCACGAAGACCCCTTAGATCGGCGTGCCTGGCAATAGCCTAACTGAGCCTGCCGCAGTGATGACATCTCGCTCAAAGCTACAGATGACACCATTCGTACCACGGTCGTCAGGAAGGGTTACCTGCGAGCCGCGCGTAGACCGACAGCGCCAACTTGACGGCCTCATTTTCAGTGGGGAACGCCGCGCTCCGGGCCCTGGCCGCCAGGCGAAGCCTGGCGGCCAGGCGGGGATCGTCGAGAACTGCCGTTACGGCAGCTGCCATGGCAGCCGGATCGTCGGGCGGGACCAGCAGCGCACCGTGGTCATGGCTAGCACCGTGGTCATGGCTAGCACTGTGGTCATGGCTAGCACCGATGCCAGGCGTACCGTCGCCGCTGACTAGCTCGGGCGTACCGCCGACGCGGGTAGCGACGATCGGCTTGCCTGACCGCATTGCCTCCTGCAGGATCAGCGCCCGCGCTTCCCACCGGCTCGGCACCACGACGACATCGGCAATCTCGAGCAGGGCCGGCACGTCCTCGCGGTGGCCGAGCAGCAGAACGTCGGCCTGCGCCCGGCCCGCCTGCGCGCGAAGAGCAGCGGCGAGCGGCCCGTCGCCGGCAATGACCGTGCGCGGCTGCGGATCGCGAGTCCGCCAGCGTCCGGCTGCGTCGATCAGGACATCCAGGCCCTTCTGTGGGGCCAGTCGTCCGACGGCAAGCACGACAGGGCGGCCGCCTGCGCCGACGTCGTTGCGTGCCTTGGCTACTTCGGCCGGCGACGGCTCCATCGCCGCCGGGGCCGGCACGTCGAACTGCTCGACCTCAGCCGCCCCGAGGTTGCGCATCCGGGCCGCCAGGTCGCTGGATGCGCACAGCACGAGGTCTGCCCGCCGGGCGCAGATCCGTTCCAGCACTCCGTAGACCAGGCGGCTGCCACGGCCTGCAGGAGCCGCGTTGTGCACTGTCACGACGAGCGCGGGTCGCCGACGGCGGGCCGGCGCGGGGCCGCCAAGGCGACCGCGGGTTCCGCCAGTGCCAGCTAGCGCGGCGAACGCGCCGGCCCGCACGCCGTGCGCATGGACGACGCCTGGACGCCGCGACGCAAGCCGGCTCCTGAGCCGGGCAACGGCGACCGCATCACTGGCCGGCCGCGCCCGCTCGCCGATGCTCAGCGCGAACATCTCGATCCCTGTATCCGTGCGCAGCAGCGCCAGCGTCGGAGTCGGCCCGATCACGCTGACGGACAGCCCGGCGGCGCGGCACCCGGCCGCGAGCACGGCAACGTGCCTGGCGGTGCCGCCGGTCGCCAGTCCCAGCACGAAGGCCACGCGCAGCGACGCGGGCTCGCCGGCCATCAGCGCCGAACCGCCGTCATCCTGCAGCGCGCGGGGCGGCCGGGCCGGTCACCGAGCCTCGGCCGACGGCGGCGTCCCGGCCCTGTGCTTGCCTACGGCCTGAGCAGCATCGCGGTCAGGTGTGCCGGAGTTGCCAGCGCCGCTGCCCGCAGCAGTGCCGTTGCCGGATGCGGCCGCGTCCTGCGCACTGTCCGTCGGCGCGCGCTGGAAGGTTGTCTGCGAAGCTGGTGCCTGATTTGCCGTCTCCGGTGCCTGCGCAGCTTGGGCCGGGCGGCGGCCGAGCATGTCCAGCCAGCGCAGCGGCCCGGTCCGCTCGATGATCTTGGTAAAGCTCACGACCTCGCTGGATGCGGTGAGGCCGGTGATCACACCGAGCGCGGCCAGCCGGGCCGGCCGCGACAGCGAGGTCGCCGCGGCGGTGCCGAGCATGGCGCCGAGCGCGTTGGCTCCGGCGTCGCCGAGCATGGCGCGCTCCCCCAGATCCTCGGGAAGCAGCGCGGCCGCCGCCGCGAGCGGAGCCGCGCTTGCGCTCGCGCTAGCGGGCGCCAGCAGGCCGCCCGCGATCAGCGCAACTTTCGCGGCCCGGCCGGGGCGCAAGTCGAACAGGTTGAGCAGGTTGGCGCTCCCGGCGATCAGGCCGGCGTTGATGAGGGTGTCGGCAAGCGCGGCCGTCACGGCCCGGCGGCCCACGACCCGGTCAGCCCCGCCGTCAGCTGAGCCGCCCGCGATCACGGCGGCCGCCAGGCCGACCGCGCCGATGCCGGCGAGCTTCACCGCACCGGTCGTGAGCTCCCCCTTGGCCAGCGCTCCGATGTGCCCGCGGAAACCCTTACTGTCGCCGTTCCCGGCAAGATCGTCGTAACCGCCGAAGGCGGCCGCACCGGCGCCGGCGATCGCCATCGCGAGCTGATCGCGGGCAGGGCCTCCGGCCGCCAGTGCCCCGGCCACGCCGCCGATCGCCACGGCCGGACCCTCAAGAAGCGTGACCGGCTCACCGCGGTGATTGGTGCGGGTCCACTTCGCTGCTCCGCCAGGCGGCCGGGCACGCAACAACGAATACGAGAGCCGGGCGGCGGCCGCGCCGACGATCGCGGACCGGATGGCGCGCCTACTCACTTGTGTCCTCCGGGGCTCGTGCTGACATTCGGCGTCGCTGTCTGCGAAGCGGATGACGAGGGCGTGGGCGCGGGGCTTGGCGCAGCGACCGGCCCGATCCCATAGTGGCCGATTTGCTTGTGGTCGAGCAGCAGCTTGAGAGCCTGCGCCGTCATGATCTGGCCAACCTCAGTATCGGCATTGTCCACCGTCGACACTTGTCCCGCAGTGATCTCGGCGTTAATGACGCTCTTCGGTCCGACCGACTCCGCCCCGCCGACCATGACGGCTCCGCTGCCTGCGTTCTTGAGTGCGACCGCGAGCGCGACCAGGACTTGGCTTCCTGCCTGCGGCGCGGCTCCGCCCGGCGCGACCAGGACGGCCAGCGTGGCGGGCGCGGATACGGGGTGGGCAGCGTTCCCGAAAGTGGCGTAATCGTTCTGGCTGAAGGCTTGCAGAATTGTCGTGCTGTCAGCCGAGGGAAGGCCGCTACCACCCGCTGTGAGCAGGCTGGCCGCGAGCACCTTGCCCGCCGCCTGCTGGCCACCGATCAGGCTCGCCGACTGAGCGGGCAGCGTCACGCCGGCAGTGGCCGCAAGCCTCTGGGCCAGCGCGGTTAGCTCGTCCTCGTCGTGGCCGTCGGTCTGCAGGAACGCAGGATTGATGTTGACCTGGCCGGTCACCGCCGCGCCGGCCTTCAGTAGCACCTTGGTCACTCCGGCTGCCACTGCGCTGTCATAACCGGGAGCAGTCACGACGACCACCTTCTGGCCGGTGAGCAGGCCGGGTACCAACCGGGAGGACGCCGCATTGGCGAACGCCTCATCGGCCTTCTCCTGGCTGGTGAGGTTGGAATTTTCGTGCTCAAGCGCCGCGATGCGACCGAGCGCAACCCGTTGCGCGACTTGGAGCACTTCCAGCGACTTGCCGCTGAGTGCGGTGGCGCCGACCACCAAGCCCACTGCCAGGGCAAGGAACACAGCGATAATTGAGACCAGGTGATACCTGAAATCGATCACTAGAAAAGTCCAGTTATTAGCCAGTGCCACACCTGGCTTATCGCCAGGCCGAGATATCCGACGTAGAGCTTGCCGACCGGCGTCCACGCCAGCGCGATGATCGGCAACAGTGCCGCGAATGCCAGCAGGCTCAGCGACTTGGCGGAAATTCGGCTCTGGTAGAGACGACTCACGCCTTTGGCGTCGACCATTTTGTCGCCGACCCGGATCCGGGTGAGTACGGCGCTTGCCATCCCGGCCCGGCCCTTGTCCAGGAACTCTACCAGCCCGAATCGCATGCCAACCGTGACGATCAGGCTGGCACCTGCTTCCTCGGCGATCAGCACCGCGACGTCTTCGCTGGTGCCAGGGGCTGCGCAGATGACGGAGCTAATGCCCAGGTCCTGAACCCGCGGCAGTCCCGGCGCGTGGCCATTCCGGTAAGCGACAACTACGATCTCTGCGCCCGATTTAAGTGCTTTATCCGATACTGAGTCCATGTCACCGACGATGATGTTCGGCCAGTACCCGGCCTCGATCAGCGCGTTCGCGCCGCCGTCGACGGCGATGATGACCGGCTTGAACTCCCTGATGTAGGCGCGCAGCGCCTGAAGGTCCTCGTGGTAGTGATAGCCGCGCGCGACCACCAGCGCGTGCTTACCCGCCAGCCTGGTACGCAGCGGGGGTATCCGGATGCCCTCGACCAGCAGGTCAGGATCGCGGTCGATGTACTCGAAGGTGTTGGTCACGAACGCCTTGAGTTGCTTGGCAAGTCCCTCTTTGGCCACCGCCATGTCCACGGCCACCGACTCGGCAGTCTGCCGCGTTCCCTTGGCCGCAACCACATCGCCCAGGTACAGCATCTCGCCGTCCAGCCTGACTTGCTGACCTTCCCTGACCTGGTCAAACACATCGGGCCCGACGTCGTCGATCAGCGGGATGCCCGCTGCGACCAGCACCTGCGGGCCCTGGTTCGGGTACCTGCCGGTGATGCATGGCGCGACGTTGACGACCGCCGATACCTGGCACCGCACCAGGGCGTCGGCTGCCACCCGGTCGAGGTCCGCGTGATCGATGATCGCGATGTCGCCCGGTTGCAGCCGCTTGGTCAGGTTCTTGGTGCGGCGATCGAGGCGCGCAGTCGCCCACACCCCGGCCAGGTCCTTTGACCTGGCCCGATGTGGCAGCGCGTGTCCTAGGCCCGGCACCTTCATTGGCTAGCCATTTTGCCAGATGTGCGCTAACAGTAGCGCCCGCCCGGTTGCCTGCCAGCTACCGGCTAGCTACGTTTTGCCAGCGCTTCACGCTCGGCAGCAGCCGCGGCGAGCAACTCGCCCGCATGCGCGCGGCCGAATTCGGAGTCCTCGAGCCCGGCCAGCATCCGCGACAACTCGCGAACCCGGCCGTCGTTGTCCAGCCTGCTGATGCCACTGTGCACCACCAGGCCGTCACTGGTCTTCTCCACTACCAGGTGCGTGTCGGCGAAGGCGGCTACCTGCGGCAGGTGGGTCACGACGATCACTTGTGCCAGCCGGGCGAGCCGGGCCAGCCGGCGGCCGATCTCGACTGCGGCCTTGCCGCCCACGCCCGCATCAACCTCGTCGAACACGAAGGTCGGCACCGGGTCCGCGCCCGCGAACACCACCTCAATAGCGAGCATGATCCGGGAAAGCTCGCCGCCCGACGCGCCCTTGTGCAGCGGCACGGCGGGCGCGCCGGGATGCGCAGCCAGCCTGAGCTCCACTTCGTCGGCGCCGTGCGGCCCGAATCCTTGCCCAGGTGTGACCGCGACCACGATCCGGGCGTGCGGCATCGCCAGCGCCGTCAGTTCGGCAGTGACCTGGTCGGCGAAGCGGGCGGCGGTCTGCGTCCTGGCGGCGGTCAGCTGACCAGCCAGATCGGCCACGCTCGCCGCAAGCTCGGCTTCCTCCTGCTCGAGCGCGCTGATCTTGTCATCGTCGCTGTCGAGCTCTGCCAGCCGCGCACCGGCTGCCTTGGCCCAGGCCAGCACTGCAGCCAGGTCGCCACCGGGGGGCTCGCCCGCTACCCCGGCTCCGTAGCCGCGGATCAGCCGGGTGAGGTCAGCCCGGCGCTCCTGCACGACCGCGAGCCGTACCGGGTCGGCCTCGACCGACTCGATATATGAGGCAAGCTCAGCCGCCACGTCGGCAAGCAGGTACGCGGCCTCGCTGACCCGGCCGGAAAGCGCCGCGAGCTTCACGTCGTGGTGCGCCGCGCCCTCCAGCGCGGCACGCGCCGTGGCCAGCAGGCCAGTGACGTCCGCGGCGTCGTAGTTGCCGCTGGCCGGGTCACCGACAATTGCCTCGTGGGCCGTGGTCGCCGCGGCGTGCAGCGCGTCGGCGTTGGCAAGCCGCTCTTCCTCGGCCACCAGTTCGATGTCCTCGCCCTCGACGGGCTCGGCGCCGTGGATCTCGTCAACGCCCCGGCGCAGGTCTTCGGCCTCGCGGGCGCGATCCCTCGCCATGGTGGTCAGCTCTGCCAGTTCCGCCGAGACTTGCTGATGCCGGTGGTAGACGCGCTGATAGGCGGCGAGCAGCTGGGCGAACTCAGGGCCGCTGAACTGGTCAAGGGCCTGCCGTTGACGGCCGGGCTTCAGCAGCTGCTGCTGGTCAGCCTGTCCGTGCACGGCGACCAGATCGTCTGCCAGGTAGGTGAGCAAGGAGACCGGCACCGACCGGCCGCCCGCTGTCGCCCGTGAGCGGCCTTCGGAGCTCACTGACCGCACCAGGATCAGCGTGCTGCCGTCGTCATCCAGGTCGCCGCCGGAGTCATTGACCTGCCTGGCTACGGCGCTGCCGGGCTCCACTCGTAGCCTGCCCTCGACGACAGCCCGGTCCGCGCCAGGCCTGACCCGAGACGGATCGGCCCGGCCGCCGAACAACAGGCCCAGGCCAGAGACAACCATTGTCTTGCCTGCCCCAGTCTCGCCGGTGACCACGTTGAACCCCGGGGACAGGTCCAGTACCGCCTCGTCAATCACCCCGAGACCGGTGATGCGCACTTCCTCAAGCATGGCCGCCTGACTCCTCGTCCGTCACCTCGGCGACTTCATCGCGTGCCAGCGCGTCTTCGCCCACTGCCGTTCCAGCTGCCAGCGCCTCGGCGGCTGCCACTTCGTCTCTGCCTGCCTCGCCAGTGTCCGGCGCGGCCCTGCCTACTTCGTGCGAACCCGTCCGGTCCGCGGACCGGCCGCGCCAGCCTGCAATAGGCAGGCCGAACTTCGCCACCAGCCGGTCAGTGAACGGCGCGCCGATCCGTACCTCTGGACCTTCCGCAGCAGCACGCCGACCGACCACAGCGGCCACGGCCGGCAACCGGGCCAGCAGAACTGGCAGGCTGCCGCGCCGCACCTCGACACGCGCCCCAGGCGGAAGCTCGACCATACGACGCCCATCGCACCACAGAACGGCACCTGCCGTCCCGGATTGCACGGGCACAAATTGCTCCGTGGCGCCGGCAGACCCTGACGCCGCCAGTCCGGTGACCGGCAGTCCGCCCGCAGCGCCTATGACTTCCGCCGCAAGCACCGACCTCGGCGACACGACCATCGGACCGGCGAATAGCGCGTGTGCCGAGATCGGAACCATGAGCAAGGCTTCGACTTCTGGCCAGACCACCGGGCCGCCCGCCGAGAATGCGTACGCAGTTGACCCTGTCGGCGTAGCGAACACGACGCCGTCACAGCCCCAGCGGGACAACGGCCGTCCGTCGACCTCAATGACCAGGTCGAGCATGCGTTCCCTGGCCGCCTTTTCGACAGTTGCCTCATTGAGCGCCCAGGTTGCCGCGATCTGCCCGCCGTTGATCCGGACCGCGACCTCTATCGTCATGCGCTCCTCGACCGAATACCGGTGCGCGGCTATGTTCGCGACCGCTTCTGCGAGGTCCTCGGGCTCGGCTTCGGCGAGGAACCCGATATGGCCGAGATTGACGCCGAGCAGCGGGACCCTGGCAGGCCGGGCCAGCTCGGCAGCCCGCAGCAGCGTGCCGTCGCCCCCGACAACCAGGACCATCTCCGTCCCTTCGGCGGCAGACGGCGAGGCCGGGACGACCGCAGCCGTCTCACACCCGAGCTCGGCTGCCTCTGGTTCAAGGACCCGCACGCCGATGCCCGCGGCGGCGAGCTTGGCAATCATGACGCGGGCCGCGCGCCGTGCCGCTGGCCTGCCGGTATGCGCGACCAGCAGCATCACCCTGTCGCCGGCCGGCCTGTCACCAGGCGTCACGGCTGGCTGCGCGTCAGTCGTCATTGCGGTCCTGCCGCGATGGCCTGGCGGAGCGCGGCGTCATCGAGCGGCCCTGCGCCGCGGCGGAGCCAGAGGAAGTACTCCACATTGCCTGATGGTCCGGGCAGCGGGCTGGCGGTGATGCAGGCCACGCCGAGTCCGACGTCCGCCGCCGCCGCTGCCACTTTCGCGACTGCGGTAGCGCGCAGCTCAGGATCGCGGACCACGCCGCTGCCAGCCTTGTCCTTGCCGACCTCGAACTGCGGCTTCACCATCAAAAGGAAGTCAGCATCTCCGGCAGCGCAAGCGGCCAGAGCGGGCAGCACCACCGTGAGCGAGATGAACGACAGGTCAGCCACGACCAGCTCAGGCGGCGGCGCCACCTGCTCGGGCGTCAGGTTGCGCACGTTGACGCGATCCAGCACTGTCACCCGCTCGTCACGCTGCAGCGACCAGGCAAGCTGGCCGTACCCGACGTCGACCGCCACCACGTGTGCCGCGCCCGCTCTCAGCAGCACGTCGGTGAATCCCCCGGTTGACGCCCCGGCGTCCAGGCAGCGCTTACCCGCCACCACAAGCCCATGGGCGCCGGGGCGGTCGCCCTCGTGCGCCACCTCTTCGGCACCCAGCCCATGGGCGCCGGAGCGGTCGGCCTCATGCGCCACGTCTTCGGCACCCATGGACGCGAAGACCGCGAGCGCGCCCGCCAGCTTGTAGCCGCCCCGCGACACGTAGTCGGGCCCTTCGCCGGCCTGCTCGACCGTAATGGCTGCGTCAACGGCGACCTGCGACGCGGGCTTAGCCGCCAGCTGGCCGGCCACGGCCACGCGCCCGGCCGCTATCAGGTCCGCCGCCTGGTCGCGCGACCTTGCCAGTCCGCGCCGGACCAGTTCCGCATCAAGCCGCAACCTCCTGCTCATCCCTGCAGTCGTCAGCCTTCAGCCGCCGGCCGGGCCGGCCCCGGAGTCCAGCTCTCCCAGTACCTCGCTGAGCTGGGCATGTACCTGCTCGAAGAGCTCGGGGTGCTCGCTAACTGGCAATCCGGGCAGCCGCTCGAGCAGTTTCAGCGCCGCGTCCACCCGTGGCTCGCCAGTGACGGGCAGATCCGGCGCGGCCGGTGCTTCGGGGCCGCTCGGAGGCGCGCCGCGCGAATCGGCCGAACTGCTGCTTCCGCGGTCGCCCCCGTCGCGCTCGGCCCCACCGCGGTCGGCCCCGTCGCGGTCGGCCCCATCGCTGACGACCCCATCGCTGACAGTGCGGTCGGCCGCGTCAGCAAGTGCTCGCTGCGAGCCGTTACTCTCGCTGTCGCCGGAAGTATCCCCGCCAGCCGGGCCGGTCCAGCCCGGCCCCGCCTGGTGCTCCATCTCCGCCACCAATCTTTCCGTCTGGCTAGCACAGCAGCTGGCTGGCACAGCAGCTTGCTACCCTGCCCGTGCTGCAGCCCGCCTGACTGCGAGACCTCTCCACTGAAACGCTACCGCCCGCCGCCCTCATGCCGTGGCACCTGGCGACGCCGTGCGCCCCCGGCGTGGTGATGCTGCCGACATGACGGAGAATGACCTTGGAAGCGAGGGAGGAATGGCGACAGCCGAGGAATGCCGCACCGCGCTAGAGAGCCTGACCGGACGCATCGCGCACATGGACGCCAAAGACCGGGAAGCCCACCTTGTGGACCGCACGCTGAGCTGCCGCGTTCCCGATCTGGGCTTGACCTTCGTGACCAGGCTCGGGCCGGATGGTGCCGAAGCGATCAAAGTGGCTGAGAACGGCACGCCCCAGGCCCAGGTCCGCTTCACCGCTGACAGCGCTACCGTGATCGCGATTGCGGACGATCCCGGCAGCTTCATGCGTGCCTGGCTGTCGGGCAAGCTGAAGGTGCAAGGCAGCGTGTTCGACCTGCTGCATCTGCGCAAGCTCATGTGACCGACCCGGCCCCGGGCTGTAGCAGCTACCCGGCGGGCGCGACCGGCGGGCTTGATCTGTTTCCTGCTCGCCCGAGGGACACTGTCAGCGCGGCTATGCCCGCCGCGCCTGCTGCAGCCGCGAGGCCGAGGATGGGCTGGCTGGCGGTCAGGCCAGCGAGAGCAGCGCCGGCGGCGGCGCCTCCGTTCATCAGCGAGTTGAGCCAGGCCTGCGCTTCAGTGGCATTGTGGCTTGGGGCGGCGCTGGCAGTCATGGTGAAAAAGGTGGCCAGCGTGGGCCCAAGGCACAGGCCAGCGATCGGCGCGGCAAGCGCGAGCAACGGCGGGACCGGCGCCGCGGCGGCTAGCGCGGCGAGGCCCAGCGTGAAGCTGGCCAGCAGCCGGGCCAAGCGCTTCTCTGCCCGAGCGGCAGGTGCACGGCTGCCCAGCAGCAAGCTTCCGAGGATGCTTCCGACAGATAGTTCGGCCAGCAACGGACCTGAGGCCCAGAGCGCGTGGTCAAGCCGCACGTCCGCGATGAGCGCGACCTCAGCCGCACTCAGTGCGAGGTTGGTCAGTGCTGCGGTAATGAGCAGGCGGCGCACCGCAGCGGATCGCAGCAGCCCGCGCCCCGCGCCGCTCGTACCGCCCGCAGGGCGCTGCCTGAAGCGCACAGCGATCACGGCCACGGCGACAGCCATCAGGGCAAGCATCACGATCAGTGCCACCGCTGGCGCAGTCGCGACCGCAAGCGAGCTGGCGACGACAGGGCCGACGATGTAAGCCAAGTCGAACACGGCAGCGTCCAGCGCAAACGCTGTCGACAGCAGCCTGTTCGGCGTGTAAAGCGACCATAGACTGCGCATCGCCGGGCTCAGCGGCGGCGTGAAACAGCCAGCGGCGGTTGCCAGCACCACCAGCACCGCCGCGGGCTCGCGAGCCACGGAGGCGGTCAGCAACGCCGCCCAGGCCGCAAGGTACCCGCCGCCGAAGATGACCGCAGCCCTGAGTACGCCTGACCGGTCCGCGAACCTGCCTCGCACCGGGCCTGTCACGGCCAGCCCGATCGAGGAACCAGCCAGGGCGAACCCGGCTACGCGCATCGAGGTGTGCTGGGCTACCAGCAGCAACAGGGTCAGGTTCAGCATGCCCTGCGGCAAGCGCGCGCACAGATCCGCCGCGGTAAGCGCGCGCGAACCAGGCACTGCCAGCAGCCGCCGGTAGCGGCCGATGCCGGCCTCTGGCTCGCTTTCGCCAACGGTCTCGAGCGGCACGGACTGGCTCTGCTCTGAGCTGGCGGAGTGCGGCATCTCGGTCAATCTAGCGCGAGTGCCGCAGGTTATCGTCTAGCCCATGCCGGAAGGTGACGTGGTCTGGCGGACTGCGCACGAGTTGCATCGCGCCCTCGCCGGACACGACCTGGTCCGCAGTGATTTCCGGGTGCCGAGATTCGCCACCACTGACCTGACGGGGCGAGCCGTGACCGAGACCGTGTCGCGCGGCAAGCACTTGCTGACCCGCGTCGAGGGCGACATCACGGTGCACACTCACCTCAAGATGGAGGGAGCCTGGCGAGTCAGCAGGGCGTCCGGCTTCCCGCTGCGCGATCACCGCATCCGGCTGATCCTGGCTAACTCGCAATGGCAGGCCGTCGGCTACCTGCTCGGCATCGTCGAGGTCATTCGCACCAGCAAGGAAGACCTGGCCGTCGGCCACCTCGGCCCGGACCTTCTGGGGCCTGCATTCGACGCCAGTGAGGCGGTCCGCAGGCTCAGCGCGGAGCCCGGCCGGACAATCGGCGAGGCGCTGCTCGACCAGCGCAACCTGGCCGGGATCGGCACCATCTACCGTGCCGAGACGCTGTTCCTGCGCGGAGTCAACCCTTGGCGGGTGGTCGGCGAGGTCCCCGACCTACCTGGTCTGGTGGACATGGCTAGGCGCCTGCTCGATGCGAACAAAGCCCGCGTCGAGACGATTACTACCGGGAACGCCGCGCGTGGCAGCCAGCTGTGGGTCTACGGGCGCGCGGGCCAGCGGTGCCGGCGTTGCGGCACAACGATCCTGCGGGGGAATCTCGGGCCGCAGCTCGAGGAGCGGACAGCCGTGTGGTGCCCGCGCTGCCAGCCGGCCTGACCAGACCGACCGCTGCCCACACCCTGCTAGTTTCCCGGCCTTCACCGCCCGGTACGCCGGATTTGCCCCCGGCAAACTAGCAGGGTGCGGCTGCGATGCCGGCCTACGCGTCTCGCTTCTTGAACAGGATCAGCCCGGCAATCAGCGCGGCCGCCGCGTACGCGCAGAACACGCCGAACCCGACCCACGGCGAGAACGGGTGCAGCCCGTTGATCTGGTTCTGCCAGATGCCGGCACCCGCATTGAACGGGATCCACTTGTCGAGATCCGCCTGCCCGAACCAGCCGCTCGGCGGCCCCGGCAGGAAGTTGCCCAGAATCCACAGCACGAACAGCAGTCCGATCGCCGTCGCTATGGCTCCGGCGGTGTGCCTCAGCACCGCGCCGAGTCCGAACGACAGCAGTCCGCACACAGCCAGGAACAGTCCGCCGCCGATCACCTGCCGCAGCACGTCCGGATGCCCGAGCGTGGTGTTGATGTGCTGGGAGGACATGATTGCCTGGCCGGCAAAGAAGGACAGAAAGCTGGTAACCAGGCCGACAACCAGCGCGACACCACCGAACACGACTGCCTTCGACGCGAAGACGGTACCGCGGCGCGGCATGGTGGACAGCGAAGTCCTGATCATCCCGGTCGAGTACTCCGCAGTCATCGTGAGCGAGCCCAGCACGACGATGATCAGCTGCCCGATCAGCAGCCCGAACAGGCTCACGCTGGCTGCCCGTCCCACCCTCACTTCCCGGAGGTGCGCGATGACACTCGCGGGCGGCGGGCCGCCTACCGGGACGCCGTTGCGGAACAGGCCGCCTGACCCGCTGGCGAGCCTGGCCATCTGTGATGCCTGACCCCAGCTGGACAGAGCGCCGATGCCGACGCACACGATTATCAGCGCGAACAGGGTCCAGTAAGTGGACCTGACCGACCGTATCTTGGTGAACTCCGAGCGCAGTGCGCCGGCAAAGTTCGCCCGTCCGGCTGACCGCGGAAGCGTGACGCCGGCCGGCGGCACCTGAGCTACTGTCGTTGCCATCTCAGGCCACCTTTCCCGCGGACGCGGCGGTGCGGGCCGGTTCACCGGGAACTCCAGCGCGGAATTCCACGCTGGAAGCCGTGAGTTCCATGAAGGCCTCCTCCAGCGAGGCTTGTGCCGGGGCAAGTTCGTGCAGCCGCACCGAATTGTCGTATGCCAGGTCGCCGATCCGGCTCGCCTCCAGTCCGGACACCACCATCGCGCCGTCGCCGTTCTCCCTGACGGTGCCGCCAGCTGCGGCCACCAGCTTCGCCAGCTGATCCGGCTGCGGTGTCCTGACCCGGACGTTCAGCTGGGAGTTGGCCGCGATGAACTCGTCAACCGTGCAGTTGGCGATGAGCTTGCCGCGGCCGATCACGATGAGGTGATCGGCGGTGTTCTCCATCTCCGACATCAAGTGGCTGGACACGAAGACGGTCCGCCCGTCAGCTGCCAGCGCTTTCATCAGGTTGCGGATCCACAGAATGCCCTCCGGGTCCAGTCCGTTGACCGGCTCGTCGAACATCAGGATCTTCGGGTCGCCGAGCAGCGCGGCAGCGATCCCCAGCCGCTGCCCCATGCCCAGCGAGAACCCCTTGGTCCGCTTGCCAGCCACTTCGGTCAGGCCGACCAGGCTCAGCACCTCGCCGACCCTGGCCTTGGGCAGGTTGTTGGACTCCGCCAGGCACAGCAGGTGGTTGTAAGCGCTCCGGCCCCCGTGCAAAGCCTTCGCGTCCAGCAACGCGCCGATCTGGCGCATTGGCTGGGCCACCTGCCGGAACGGCCGCCCGTCGACCGTAACCGTGCCAGATGTCGGCTCGTCCAGACCGAGGATGAGCCGCATCGTGGTCGTCTTGCCCGCCCCGTTCGGGCCAAGGAATCCGGTGATCTTGCCAGGCTCGACGCTGAACGACAGGTTGTCGACAGCGACGGTGCCCCCGTATCGCTTGGTGAGGCCCCGTGCCTCAATCATTCTGCAGCCCCTTCCGGCCGACTAAGTCCGGGCGCGAGCAGCGTCCGGACCGCTACCAGTGTGGCGGGAAGACGCGATAGCTCGCGTCGGCCATGAGGCTGATCCCCGTCACCCTGGAGGGTGACATCGGCATGCGATGGGGTCAGCGGGCGGTGCAGCCATCGGGCCGTGTCGTCGACTGGAAGCGGCCGTCAACTGGCGGGGCGGTCAACTGGACGGGGCCGTCAGCTGGCGGGAGCCGTCAGCTGGAGGGGCGTATCAGCGGGCGGGCTCGATAGCCGTCAGCACGGCCTCAGCGATCCGGCGCTGCTCCTGCTCATTACCGGACGGCGGGCCGGCCGACCACGCCGCGGCGCACAGGGCCCTGAGCCCGTCGATCCAGGCGCCTGCACCGGAGACGGCCAGCCAGCCAGCCGCACCCTTTGCCGCCGCCGCCGTCCACCCGCCGCAACTGAACGCGCCTCCAGCTTCCGTGGCTATCGCCGGATGGCTGGAATTCAGCCCCGACAGGTCGGCAGCCAGGTAAGACGGACGGCGCTGAGGACCGGCCAGCAGGGCGTCAGCCGGCCTGCTGACGCCAGTCAGCACCAGCAAGCTGTCGGTGCCGCCGCGGACCGCGCCCTCGATGTCTGTGTCCAGCCGGTCGCCGACCACCAGGGGCCGTTTCGCGCCCACTCGCTGGACTGACTCGGCGTGCAACGGCAACTCCGGCTTCCCGGCCACGATCGGCTCCTGCCCGGTGGCGTGCACCAGGACCTGGACAAGAGAGCCGTTACCCGGCTGCGGCCCGCGCGGTGTCGGCAATGTCGCATCTGCGTTCGACGCCACGAACAAGGCACCTGCGTTGAGCGCAAGCGCAGCCTCCGCGAGCAGGCCGTAGCCGATTCCGGGCGAGAAGCCCTGCACGACGGCCAGCGGCCGTTCTGCCGCCGTCGTGACTGGTCGCAGTCCCCGGTCCCGGACTGCCAGGCGCAGGCCAGTCCCGCCGACGACCAGGACCGGCGCGCCAGCTGGCAGCCTGTCGGCCAGCACGTGCGCCGCCGCCTGCGCCGACGTCACGATGTCCGCGGCGGTCGCCGCGACGCCCATGCCGGTCAGTTGCGCCGCGATAGCGTGCGGCGACCGGGAAGCGTTATTCGTCACATATGCGAGTTTCATGCCCCGCTTGGCGGCGTCGGCAAGCGCATCGGAAGCGCCCGGGATCGCGACGCCGCCCAGGTACACGACGCCATCCAGGTCGAGCAGTGCGGCGTCGTAATGCTCGCTCAGTGGCCCCGGGCAGCCCTTCAGGCCGGGCTGGTGCGGGCTGACATTGCCGGTCCCGGCTTCGTTCCCGGTCAATCTTGGGGGCCTTGTCGCAGTTCGTTCCTCGCTCGCAGGGTCGCGCGCACGCTGCGCAACGCGTCGGCGTAGTGCCGCTGATGAGGAGACATCGCCGCAGCCAGCGCCAGGTGCTCGGCTGCGGCGCCGGGGTCGCCAGTGCGAGCCAGCGCGAGACCGAGCCCGAACTGGGCATAGTCGTCGGTCGGGCTAGCCTCCACGATCAGCCGGAAGTTACCCGCCGCCGCTGCGTACTGGCCTGCGTCGAACTGTGCCCTGGCCAGGGCCTCTAGGATGCTCCTTGAGCGCGGCTCGGCCGCGGCGGCCCGCTCGAGCAACTGCGCGGCCGCCGCTGCGCTGCCGCGACCGAGCAAGTCCAGGCCGCGCTTGTAGAGCTGATGGGTGTCGGCACCGTTGCCAGCCACCGAATCGGGAGCATCCTTTGACGAAGCCGGATTCTCTGGGCGGGAATCGCGACCGC
>Ga0335075_10008563_pt1 | contig 15652 bp, 9 predicted proteins | sample Lox_Sample_24_FD_206723 | JGI IMG/M metagenome (GOLD analysis project Ga0335075, IMG submission 206723) | Soil microbial communities from Loxahatchee National Wildlife Refuge, Florida, United States - Lox_Sample_2.4 | ecosystem: Environmental > Terrestrial > Soil > Wetlands | place: USA: Florida... | reverse complement strand
TGGCGCTGTCGTTTTCAGGCCAGGCCGAACTCGGCCCGGCGGTCGGCCGGGACCAGGTCGGTGTAATCCGGGTGCTTCTTGATCCAGGAGTTCACGTAGGGGCAGAACGGGAGCACGGCGAGACCGCGCTTCCTGGCGTCGTCGAGGCTGAACCGGGCCAGGTGGGTGGCGAGGCCCTTGCCCTGGAAGGCCGGCTCGACCTCGGTGTGGATCAGGCTGATCACCTGGTCCCGGCGCTTGTAGGTGAGGAAGCCGGCCAGCTCGCCCGACACGGTCAGCTCGTAGCGGGACTGCGCCTCGTCGTCGGTGACCAGTGGTTGCGTAGCGGGCGACTGCGCGCCGGATGGTTCCACGGTCGCCACTGTACGCCCGGCTAACGACCTAGCGCCCGGCCAGCCCACCCGGCGTGGGTGTGGCAACGATCCGGCTCCAGGCGGCTGGTTGCCACAACCATCCGAGGGTGGGGTCTTGGCGCTAGACGCCGGCCGGGACCGCCGCGCCGACGCCGACCGGCATCGGAACCCGGACATCGCCCGGTCGGGTCGGCGGCTCGTCGAGCGGCACCGAGTCCTGGGCGGCGCTGATCACTACGACCGGGCAGGGCGCCCGCCGCAGGCACGCGCGGATCACCGGCCCGGCCGACCTCGACGCGCCCGGCACGTCGCTGACCGTGCCCAGGACCAGCATGTCCGCGCCTTCGCAGCGGTCGAGGAGCACGCGCGCGGCGAGGCCGTCGGCCACCTCGGTGCGGATCTGGACCGACCCGTGCTCGGCCACGGCCGCGCGCAGGATCTGCTCGACGTCATCCTCAGCGGTGGGCGAGGCAGGAGCGGCGTAGCTCGCGTGGCTGCGGCTGTTCGCCTCCCGCACGTGCACCGCGTGCACCTCCGCACCGCGCAGAGCCGCCTCGCGGCAAGCCCAGCGGAGCGCGGCCGCGGATTCTGGGGAGCCGTCGACTCCCACGACAATCCGCCGGACAGCAGGAACCGACATGCCGGAACCCCCTCATATCCTTTCGCCGCCTGACGCCCCAATCCGCCGTCCCCCAGGCGGTTTAGTCAGGGGTTTCGTCTGTACAAAGCCCGATCGTAATCCCGGGGTCCGCGTCTGCACGAGACCCCGCCGCGAGATTTTCCCGGGTAATCGCAGGTCAACCGGAGGATGTTGTTAACATCACATTTCGGTAACTCTCTATATGCGGACATTTCATGCAAAATCAACCCCAGATTTACGTATGGCGGGCCGAGATCCCTCCCGTTGCCGTCCGTCCCGCTGTTCAAATCCGGTTATCCCGAACGGTCCCGGCTGACTCTCCACCCCCACCGCTGCGCCCCGCCGGTGGCGCGCAAACCCTCGTCCGTGCGGGGGTGCCTAGCCGACGGTCACGGTCACGTGGCTGCCGTGACGGCCCTTGGCCACGTGCACCTGGGCCGGGATGCGCTGACGGAGCTCGGTGACGTGGCTGACGATGCCGACGATCCGGCCGCCCGCCCGCAGCCCGTCGAGCACGTTCATCACCTCGTCGAGGGTCTCCTCGTCGAGCGTGCCGAACCCCTCGTCGACGAACAGCGCCTCCATCGGCGTGCCCGCCGCCTCGGCGGTGACGACGTCCGCCAGGCCGAGCGCGAGCGCGAGGCTGGCCAGGAACGTCTCGCCGCCGGAGAGAGTCGCCGTGTCCCGGTCGACCCCGGTCCACGAGTCGCACGCGAGCAGCGACAGGCCCGCCCGGTTGTTGCCCTTCCTGGCGTCGGAGTGGGCCAGGCTGTAGCGGCCGCCGGTCATCGTCCGCAGCCGGTCGCTGGCGGCCGCCGCGACCTCCTCAAGCCGGGCGGCGAGGACGAAGCTCGACAGCGTCATCCGGTACACGTTCGCGCCGCCCTGGCCGTTGGCGAGGTCGGCCAGCTGGCGGATCTGGTCGGCCCGGTCCGCCAGCGGCGCGAGCGCGGCGAGCTTCCGCTCGAGCTGCGGCAGCAGCGCCGCCAGGGCGGCGGCGGTGTTCCTGGCCGTGGTGTGGTCGTCGGCCGCCTCGTGGTGGGCGCGCTCGGCGACCGCGGCCGCCTCGGTCGTCTCCGCCACCGGAGCGGCTGGGTCGAGCTTCACGTCTAGGTCGGGGTCGGCCAGCAGGGTGGCGACGGCCTCGCTCTCCGTCGTGTGGCGTTCGATCCTGGCGCCCGCTTCCTGCCGCCAGCGGACATCGCGAAACGCGACCCGGGCGGCGTCGATAGCGGCGGCAGCCAACGCTTCGTCGACTGGGCCGGGTGCCCGGCCGGCGGTCGGGGTTGTGCCTGGGACCGCGGCGGGCATCGCACTACCAGGCGGCTGGTGGGCGGCGGGGGCGGTCACCCCATCGGTCTCGCTGGGCGCCAGGGCGGCCGGGTCGGGTGCGGACGGGGTCCCGAAGCCGCTGTCGATGGCGGCGACGGCCGCGCGGCGGCGGGCGTCGGCCAGCGTGGTCTCGGCCCGGGTGGTCGCGTCGGCCGCGTCGGCCGCCTTGGACAGCGCGTCGGCCAGGGTCCGGGCACCGGAGACGGCGGCGTCTAGGTCGGGCGCGTCGCCGAGCTGGGCGGCCAGCTCGGCCCGGCGGTCGGCGGCCCGGGTGGCGGCGGCGGCCGCCTTGTCCCGCTCGGCCGCCCGCTGATCGGCAAGCTCGGTCAGCCTGACCTGATCCCGGGCGATCGCGACGTCGAGCGCCTCGAGCTCGCGTTGGAGGCCGGGCAGCCGGGCGGCCTGCGTCTTCAGCGCCCGGGCGTCGGCTTCGAGCCGCACCGCGTCGGCGTCGGTCTGGCGCGCGGCCGCGGCCAGCGTGGCCGGGTCGGCCTGGAGCGCGGCCGACAGCGGGTCGGCCGCGGCGTGATCCCCGGCCGGGGTCGGGTCGGCGGCGACGGCGGCCAGGCGGTCGGCGAGGTCGCCGATGCGGGCCTCGATCGCGGTCACCTCGCGGGCGGCCTGGTCGGCCTCGGCCGCGGCGTGGTCGGCGAGCGCGTTGTCCAGCTCCTCCTGGTCCCGGCTGACCGGCTCGAACGTCGGCTCGACCGGATCGGGGTGCTCGAGCGACCCGCAGACCGGGCACGGGGTGCCGTCGGTCATGGTCGCCGCCAGCTCGGCGCGCATGCCGTCGATGCGGGCCTCGCGGGTGTCCAGCGCCGTCTTCCGGGCCGCGTTGGCCTTCTCCTGCGCGCTGACGTGAGCGGCGCGCAGCCGCTCCCAGGTCCCGCGGTCCGCCACCAGGGCGGCCGCGTCGCCGGCGTAACCCCGGGCGGCGCTGGCGGCGGCCTGCGCTTCCGGCAGCGCGGCGGCGGCCTCGCTGGCATCGTCGCGCGCCTGCGCGGCCTGCGGGCGAGCCTGCTGCCGCTGCGCCGCCGCCGACTCGATCGCGGCCAGCTCGGCGTCCAGCTCAGCGGCCCGGGTGCGGGCGGTCGCCGCGTTCTTGTCCTCGTCGGCCGCGTCCCGCGCGACCTTGCCGAGCTGGTCGAGCCGGCCCAGGGTGACGCGCTGCTCTTCGGCGGCGGCGCGCAGCACCTCGGCGGCGGCATCGGCCGGCTGGGCGGGCTCGACGCCGGCCCTGGCCGCCGCCTCGGCCTGGCCCGCCTGCCGCGCGGCGGCAGCGGCGCGGTCGGCCTCGTCGAGGACCGGGGCGACGGCCGCGGCCCGGTCGGCCTCGGCCGCCTCGGCCCGGAGCCGGTCGATCGCCGGGCCGTCGGCCTGAAGCTGCTCGTGCCTGCGGAGCGCGTCGCGGCGGCGGCGCTGACGGTCGGCCAGCCGCCCGGCTTCGAGCGCGGCCGCCCGCTTGTCGTCCAGGTCCTGCTTGCGGGCCGTCAACAGGTCCGCCGCTACGTCCCGGGCGGCGGCGGCCTCGACCGACAGCCGGGTCGCCCAGGCGGACTGCCAGGGAACCGGGGCGCCGGCCACGTCGGGGCCGCCTGTCGCGCCTGGCGCGGCCGGGGCCGGCCCGGTCGTGGTCGACGCGGCCGGGGTCGGCGTTAGCGCGGTCGTGGCCGGCACCGATTGATCCGCCGTGGTTGGCTCCGGGCCGTCGAACAGGGTCAGCTCTTCGACTTCGGCGGTCGGGCTCGGTCTGGGTGACGCGGTTGGCTCTGGTTCGGCCTGCACGATCGCCGTGCTGCCGTCGGCCCGGGTCAGCCCGGCGACCGGGGCCAGCCCTGGAGCAGGGGCCAGCGCGGCGGCGGGGCCGTCGGGAACCGGGACGCCGGCCGCGTGCGCGAACTGGGCGACGAGGAGGGTGACGTCGTCGGCGGCCGCGTCGGCCTCTTTCCTGGCGGCGACGCGGCGTTCGGCCAGCCAGTCCTCGACCCGGCGGAACCGGTCGGTGCTGAACAGCTTGCGGAGAAGTTCCTCCTTCTCCTGGGCCTTGGCGTGCAGGAAGCGGGCGAACTGGCCCTGCGGCAGCAGCACGACCTGGAAGAACTGCTCGGCCGACATGCCCATGAGATCGTTGATCTCCTGGTCGGCCTCGGCCACCCGAACCGACTTGCTGTCCCAGTCGCCCGCCGCCGTCCGCTCGTCGAGCCGGACCGCGGCCTGCTCCTTGGTGACGCCGACGCCCGACTTCTTCGGGCGCTCCTGCTCGGGCTTGCGGATAATCCGCAGGCGACGGCCGCCGATCGTCGCCTCGAGCTCGACCTCGGTCGTCAGGCCCGGGCTGGCGTGGTCGGACCGGAGCCGCTTGGCGGAGCCGCGCTCCCCCGGCACCCGGCCGTAGAGGGCGAACGCGATCGCGTCGAGCAGCGTGGTCTTGCCCGCGCCGGTCTCGCCGTGCAGCAGGAACAGGCCCTCGAGGTCGTCGAAGATCACCTCCTCGGTCCCGGCGAACGCGCCGAAGGCCTGGACCCGGAGCCGGTGCGGCCGCATCAGCGGGCGCCCGCTCGGGTGCCGGCGGCCTGGGATCGCTCCGCCTCACGGGCGTCGGCGGCGCTGTCCCTGGCGGCGGTGAACGCGTCCGCGAGCAGTTCCTGCTCGAACGGGCTGGCGTCGGTGTTCCGCACGTGGCGGACGAACTCGGCCGCGACCGTGAGGTCGTCCCTGCCCTTGACCCGCTCCCGGTAGCTGCGCTGGTCGCTGACCACCCCGTCGGGTTTGAAATCGAGCGTAAGGACGTGCGGGAAGCGGCCGCGGAGCCGGTCCATCGCGCCGTCAGGACGGGCGGTGTCGGTCAGCGTGACCGCGATGAAATCCTGCTCGCGTTCGGCGTACTCGGCCGACCCGAGCAGGTCGTCGATCCGCCCGGTGAGCTCGGTCAGCCGCCGGTAGACCGGCGCCGCGACCCGCTCGACCCGGGTCTTGCCATCGAGGCCGACCTCGACCAGCCAGCTCCCCTTGCGGTGGTTCTTCTCCGAGAACGAGTAGGGCAGCGGCGAGCCGCTGTAGCGCAGGTGCTCGGCCAGCGTCTGCTGGCCGTGCAGGTGCCCGAGGGCGACGTAGCTGAACCCGTCGAACAGCGCGGCGGGCACGTAGCCGATCCCGCCGACCGAGATGTCCCGCTCGGAGCCGCTCTGCTGCCGGGTGGCGGCGTCCCGGCGCTCGTCGTCGGTGGTCCCGGCCGCGACCCAGGCGTGCGCCATCACCACCGTCCGGTGCAGGCCGCGGGCGGCGGCGTCGGCCCGGATCCGGCCCGCCGCCTGGCCGAGCACGCTCGCGTGGCTACGCGGCCGCGGCTGGCCCGTGCCCGGGTCCGCCGCCGATGCCGCCGCGGCCGGCGATTCGACCGCGATCGCGGCGGCCTCGGCCGGGGTCTCGCCGGGCAGGCCGAGGGCGGGCTCCAGGTACGGCACGCCGTAGACGGCGACCGGCCCGTGCTCGTCGGCCAGCATGACCGGCTCGGCCAGCCGGGCCCGGTTGGTCCGCAGGTGCACCCCGGCCGCGTCGATCAGCGCGCTGTTGACCCCGAGCCGCAGCGCCGAGTCGTGGTTGCCGCTGATCACGATCACCCGGGCGCCGGTCGCGCGGAGCCGGGCAAGCGCGTCCTCGCACAGCGCGACCGCGTCGACCGGCGGGATCGCCCGGTCGTAGACGTCGCCCGCGACCAGGACGGCATCCACCCGCTCGGCCCGCGCGGTCTCGACCAGGTGGTCGAGGAAGTCCGCTTGCGCCGCCCGCAGGTCGGCCCGGTGCAGCGATCGCCCGAGGTGCCAGTCAGAGGTATGCAGGAACCGCATGGCAGGACAGTAGCGAAACCCTCCGACATTCCGGGCCGGAGTTACGATGCTCGAAGCAAGGATGCGTCCCGGAGGTGCGCCATGACCACGACCGCAGCCACGACCGATCAGGTCACGGGCGCCGCCGAGCCGGACGAGGCCGGCCACGTCGACGTCCTCATCGTCGGGGCCGGGGTGTCCGGCATCGGGGTCGCGCACCACCTGCGCGAGCAGTTCCCCGAGCGCAGCTTCGTCATCCTCGACGCCCAGGACAACCAGGGCGGGACCTGGTGGACCCACCGCTACCCGGGCGTCCGCTCCGACAGCGACCTGTTCACCTACGGCTACCGGTTCAAGCCGTGGCGGGGCCCGGCGATCGCGGCCGGCGGCGAGATCCTGGCCTATCTCGACGAGGTCATCGCCGACGACGACCTCGGCCCGCTCATCCGGCTCAGGCACCGGGTCACGTCGGCCAGCTGGTCAACCGACGAGCGCCGCTGGACGGTGGACGTCACCAGGGAGGACACCGGCCAGCGGCTCCGGTTCACGGCCGCCTTCCTCTACCTGTGCCCGGGCTACTACAACCACGCCCGGCCGTACCGGCCGCAGTGGGACGGAGTCGACCGCTTCCAGGGCGCGATCGTGCACCCGCAGGAGTGGCCGGCCGACCTCGAGCTGGCGGGCAAGCGGGTGGTGGTGATCGGGTCCGGCGCGACCGCGGCGACGCTGATCCCGGCCATCGCCGAGAAGGCCGAGCACGTCACGATGCTGCAGCGCTCGCCGTCCTACTACTACGCGCCGCCGGCGGTCAACGAGCTCGCGGAGACCCTGCGCGGCCTCGACATCCCCGACGAATGGACCCACGAGATCCTGCGCCGCCAGTACATGGCGCAGACCGACCTGCTGGCCCGGATGTCGACCGAGTCGCCCGACGAGCTGCACGCGTTCCTGGTCGAGTCGGTCCGCCCGCTGCTGCCCGACGGCTTCGACATCGGCACCCACCTCACCCCCCGCTACCGGCCGTGGCAGCAGCGCATCGCGATCGTCCCCAACGGCGACCTGTTCGCGGCGCTGCGGGACGGAACCGCGTCGATCGTCACCGACACGATCGACGCGTTCGCCGAGCACGGGATCACGCTCAGCTCCGGCGCCGAGCTCCCGGCCGACGTCGTCGTCAGCGCGACCGGCTTCAACCTCTCGCTGTTCGGCGACGTCGCGTTCGCCGTCGACGGCGAGCCGGTCGACTTCACCGAGCGGGTGACCTGGCGCGGCCTGATGATCAGCGGGGTGCCCAACATGGCCTACGTGTTCGGCTACTTCAGGCACAGCTGGACGCTGCGGGTGGACCTGGTCGCCGACCTCGTCAGCCGGCTGCTGGCGCACATGGAAGACAAGGGCGCCACGATGGTGGCGCCCGCGCTGCGGCCCGAGGACGCCGGCATGGAGCTGCGGCCGTGGGCCAATCCTGACAACTTCAACCCCGGGTACATCATGCGCTCGCAGCACATCCTGTTCGGCCAGGGTGACCGCGAGCCCTGGATCCACCTGCTCGAGCACGAGCAGGAGCGCGAGACGCTGCCGGCCGCCGACCTCGACGACGGGTCGCTCGTCTACCGCTGAGCCCGGCCGGCGGCCACGTCCCTCGGCTGGACGAGACAGCTTTATTAGGTTGCGGCCCCCTCCGCGGTCCGGCAGGCTCGGCCGGGAGCAACGCGGAGGATAGGTGGCAGAAACGACGACGGCCGGCCCGCGCCCGCGAGCGCGGTTCGCCGAGGCGCTCCGGCCGCTGGCCCGCCGCCCTTACCGGCTGATGTGGCTTGGCTCGACCACGTCCTCGATCGGCGACGCGGTCGTCCAGATCGCGCTGGTCTTCGCGATCTTGCACATCGGCGGGACCGCATCCGACATCGGGATCATCGCCGCCGTGTCGACCGTCGCCAGGATCGCGTTCATGCTCGCGGGCGGGGTCTGGGCGGACCGGCTGCGGCGGCAGTACGTGATGGTGGCGGCCGACGCGATCCGCGGCGTGGTCCAGGCGACGCTGGCGGTGCTGCTGCTGACCGGGCACGCGCACGTCTGGCAGCTCGGCGTCGGAGCGGCCCTGTACGGGGCGGCCACGTCGTTCTTCGACCCGGCCTCGAACGCGCTCGTCCCCGAGACCGTGCCGACGGCGGAGCTGCAGCAGGCCAACAGCCTGCTCGGGCTGCCGCAGAGCTTCTTCGGCATCGGCGGGCCGGCCGTCGGCGGGGTGCTCATCGCGGCCTTCGGCACCGGCTGGCTGTTCGCCGCCGACGCCGCCACGTTCCTCGTCAGCCTGGTCTGCCTGGCGCTGCTGCGGGTGCCGCCGCGGCCGATGCCGCCCGCCGCGTCGTTCACGGCCGACCTGGCCGAAGGCTGGCACGAGCTCGCGATCCGCCCCTGGTACTGGATTACGCTGTGCGCGCACGCCTGCGGCAACTTCACCCTGCCCGCCTTCTTCGTGCTCGGCCCGGTCGTCGCCGCGCGCTCGCTCGGCGGCGCCTCCGCCTGGGGCTTCATCTCGGCCGGCTGGGGCATCGGCGCGATCGCGGGCGGCCTGGTCGCGCTCAGGGTCAGGCCACGCCGCCCGCTGGTGGTGGCGACGCTGCTGACCACGCTGATCGCGCTGCCGCCGCTGGCGCTGGCGTTCTTCCATTCGGTCGCGCTGATCACCGCGGCCCTGGTGGTGTTCGCGTTCGAGGTCGTGTGGTCGAACAGCATGTTCACCGCCACCATCCAGGCGCTCATCCCTGACCAGGTCCGGTCCCGGGTCGACTCCTACGACATGCTGATCTCGATCGTCATCATGCCGATTGGCTACCTGGTCGCGGGCCCGCTGTCCTCGTCCGCCGGGATCACCGCGACGCTGGTCGGCGCCGCGATCGTGGGGGCCGTCCCGGCCGCCCTGACCGCGCTGGTTCCCGGCAACCGGGCGGTCCGCCGGACCGCCGACGGCGCGATCATCGGCCCTGACGGCGAGGTCGCCGGCGCCGACGCCGGGGAACCCGCATCGGCCGAGGTCACCGCGTCCGATGCCGCCCCGCCCAACCCGGCCCCGGCCGGCTAGCGGGGGCGGGTCCGGCGGAATGTCGGCGGTGAATGCTAGCGTGCGAATGCGCTCACGGAGGAGCGGCGAGGGGAACAGCCAGCGGTGGTTCGTTGCTGACTATGGCGTGGGTCACAGTTCGGATGTGACGGCCGGCCTGGGCGCCGGGCGGTCCCGAGGACGATGTTGGGAAAAGTCGTTAGCTCGGGAAATGAAATATCGAGATCCGGCGTTACAGCTCTTTGGCCCGGGATCCGGCCGGCGGGCGGCGCAGGACGCCGTCGGCCCGGACGGGCCGCGGTTGTGACGGGCATGGCTTGACGGGACATTGCCTTGGCGGGCATCTCAGCATGGGGCGGCATGAGCGAAAACGGTTACCAGGCGGGCAACGAGGCTCACTGGATCAGGCGGCTGACCGGGTACTGCTGGCGGTTCAAGCACGATGTGATCATCGCGCTGATCGGCGCGCTGCTGTACACGGCGGCGACGCTGGCGATCCCGCTGCTGCAGCGCGCGGTCATCGACAACGTGATCGTGGCCCACACCGAGTCGGTCTGGCCGCTCGCGATCGGCCTGCTGGCGGCCGCGGTCGCGAACTTCTTCGGCGTGTACATGCGCCGCTATCGCGGCGGCAAGATGGCGCTCGACGTCCAGCACTCGATGCGGACCGAGCTGTTCGAGTCGCTGTCCAACCTCGACGGCGCCCGCCAGGACGAGATCCACACCGGCCAGCTCGTCGGCCGGTCGATCTCCGACATCAACATGGTGCAGGGGCTGCTCCAGTGGATGCCGCTGATCCTCGGCAGCAGCATCCTGTTCGTGTTCTCGCTCGTCATCATGATCATCTTGTCGCCGCTGCTGTCGCTGGTGGCGATCGCGGTCGCGCCGGCCCTGTGGCTGATCGCCACCGCCTCCCGCAAGAAGCTCTTCCCCGCCAGCTGGCAGGCGCAGCAGGTCGTCGGCGAGGTGGCCGGCATCGTCGACGAGTCCATCGGCGGCGTCCGCGTGGTCAAGGGGTTCGGCCAGGAAGAGCAGGAAATGGAGCGGATGGAGGAGGCGAGCCAGTCCCTGTTCGGCTCCCGGCTCCGGATGATCAGGCTCACCGCCCGGTACAACCCCGCGCTCACCGCGATCCCCTCGTTCGGCCTGGTCGGCGTGCTGCTGCTCGGCGGCTGGCTGGCCATCCGCGGCAACATCACCCTCGGCACGTTCCTCGCCTTCTCCAGTTACCTGGCCCAGCTGGCCGGGCCCGTGCGGGTGCTCACCAACCTGGTGACGATCGGCCAGGAGGCGCGGGCAAGCGTGATCCGCGTATTCGAGGTGATCGACTCCAAGCCGACGATCACCGACAAGCCCGACGCGATCGACCTGCCGGCCGACGCCAACGGGATCGTGTTCGACGACGTCCAGTTCGGCTACGTCCCGTCCCAGCCGGTCCTGCGCGGGCTGACGCTCGAGGTCAAGCCGGGCGAGACGGTCGCCGTGATCGGGCCGTCGGGCTCCGGCAAGTCCACCCTCAGCCTGCTCCTCCCCCGCTTCTACGACGTGCGCGGCGGCGCGGTGCGGATCGGCGGGCACGACGTCCGCGACGTCACCCAGCAGTCGCTGCGGTCCGCGATCGGCATGGTGATGGAGGACTCGTTCCTGTTCTCCGACAGCGTGCGGGCCAACATCGCCTACGGGCGGCCCGACGCGACCGAGGAGCAGATCCTCGCCGCCGCCCGGGCGGCCGAGGCCGACGAGTTCATCCGCGAGCTGCCCGAGGGCTACGACAGCGTGGTCGGCGAGCAGGGTCTCACGCTGTCGGGCGGCCAGCGGCAGCGGGTCGCGCTCGCCCGGGCGCTGATCACCAACCCCCGGCTGCTGCTGCTCGACGACGCGACGTCCGCCGTCGACCCCCGGATCGAGGCGGAGATCCACGCCACCCTGCACCGGGTCATGGCCGGGCGGACCACGCTGCTGATCGCGCACCGGAAGTCCACCCTCAACCTGGCCGACCGGATCGCGGTGATGACCGCCGACGGGCGGCTGGCCGACGTCGGCACCGACGCCGAGCTGACCGAGCGGTCCGAGCTCTACCGGATGCTGATCACCGGTCCCGGCGACGACGTCGAAGGGATCGACGCGGGCGAGCTGCCCGGCCTGACCGTAGCCGGGGCGGACGACAGCGCGACCGCGGCCGCCACCGGGCTGGCCGTCGCCGACGGCACCGGCCATGGGAACGGGCGGGCGAAGTCCCGGGACCGTTCGACATCGGGAATTGGACTTTCCGAGCGGGCGGCGCGGCGAGCGCTGGCCGCCTCTGCGGCCACCGCGGGCGGGCGGCTGGGCGCGGCCGGCGGCCGGGGAGCCGCTCGCGGGCGCGGGGCCGGCGGCCGCGGCAGCACCATGGACGGGATGATCGGGTCGGTCCCGCCCAGCCCCGAGCTGCTGGCGAAGGTCGAGGCGCTGCCGCCGATCAAGGACGAGCCCAAGGTCGAGCTGTCAGGCGCGCGCGCCTCCGACCACCACTTCACGCTGCGCAAGCTGCTCAAGCCGATCGCGCTGGCGCTGGTCTTCGGGCTCGTGCTCGACGGCCTCGACGCCGCCGCCGGGCTGGCGCTGCCCGCGCTGGTGCGGGGCGGGATCGACAGCGGGGTGCAGGCCAAGGCGTTCCACTACGTGATCCTGGTGTCGATGATCGGGCTCGCGATCGTGTTCGCGGACTGGATCGTGAACATCACCGAGACGATGGTGGTCGGGCGCAACGGCGAGCGGCTGCTGTACACGCTTCGGGTCAAGCTGTTCGCGCAGCTCCAGCGGCTGGGGCTCGACTTCTACGAGCGCGAGCTCAACGGCCGGATCATGACCAGGATGACCAGCGACGTGGACGCGCTGTCGTCGTTCCTGCAGACCGGTCTGGTGACGATGGTCAGCTCGCTGCTCACGTTCGTCGGGGTGCTCGCGGCGATGCTGGTGATCAACGTGCGGCTGGGGCTGCTGGTGGTCGCGATCACCCCGATCCTGGCGGTGGCGACGGTCATCTTCCGGAAGAAGTCGTCGCAGGCCTACACCGAGGCGCGCGAGCGGATCTCGGTCGTCAACGCGGACCTGGCCGAGAACGTGGCCGGGCTGCGGGTGACCCAGGCGTTCCGCCGCGAGGGGGCCAACCGGAACCGGTTCGCCGGGCGGAGCGACCTGTACCGGCAGTCGCGGCTGCGGGCGCAGCGGTACATCTCGCTCTACTTCCCGTTCGTGCAGACGCTCTCGACCGTCGCGTCGGCGCTGGTGCTGATCGTCGCGGTCGGCCAGGTCCGGTCGGGGGCGCTGTCGGTCGGGGCGCTGATCGCGTACCTGCTCTACATCGACATGGTGTTCTCGCCGATCCAGTCGCTGTCGCAGGTGTTCGACGGCTACCAGCAGGCGGCGGTCGGCCTGCAGCGGATCAAGGACCTGCTGCGGCTGTCGACCTCGACGCCGCCGGCGGTGTCGCCGACGCCGGTGCCGGCCGTCGGGCTGACCGGGCTGATCGAGCTGCGGGACGTGCACTTCGCGTACTCGACCGGGTCGGAGCTGTCGGGCGGGGTGACCTCGCCCGCGGCGGCGGGCAAGGGCGCCGAGGCGATCAGCGGGGTGTCGTTCACCGTCACCCCGGGCGAGACGGTCGCGCTGGTCGGCCAGACCGGGGCGGGCAAGTCCACGATCGTGAAGCTGATCGCGCGGTTCTACGACGTCACCGGCGGATCGGTGCTGGTCGACGGGGTGGACGTGCGCGACTACGACCTCACCGAGTACCGGCAGCGACTCGGCGTCGTGCCGCAGGAGGCGTACCTGTTCAGCGGGACCGTGGCCGAGGCGATCGCGTACGCGCGCCCGTCGGCGACCGGCGACGAGGTCGAGGCGGCGGCCCGGGCGGTCGGCGCCCACGAGATGATCACGCACCTGCCCGGCGGGTACGCGCACGAGGTCGGCGAGCGGGGGCGGAACCTGTCGGCCGGGCAGCGGCAGCTCATCGCGCTGGCCCGGGCCGAGCTGGCCGACCCCGACATCCTGCTGCTCGACGAGGCGACGGCCGCGCTCGACCTGGCGTCGGAGGCGGCGGTGACCGCGGCGACCGACGAGCTTTCCGCCCGAAGGACCACGATCGTCGTCGCCCACCGGCTGACCACGGCGGCGCGAGCCGACCGGATCATCGTGATGGACCACGGCCAGATCGCGCAGATCGGCTCGCACGACGAGCTGCTCGAGGAGGGCGGCGTCTACGCCAACCTGTGGGCCGCCTTCATCGGCGACACCGAGTACGCCGCCTAGCGGCTTACTCTCGGGCGACCCTCGATTACTGGGTGTACTAACCGCTTCTATTTGACGGTTGGTACACCCAGTGTCTTTGTGCCGAAGTTATCCACACCTGGCGCGTGATCCTCGATGTTATCCACAGGTTGCTTGCCGTGCTTTCGTGGACGGGGCGGGCGAACGCACGCTGGTGCCATGTCCCCAGAGATTCCGCGCGAATGCCTTCGGCTGCTCAAGCTCCAAGACGAGGTACTCGCCATCGGCCAGGCCGTCGAGGTGGGCCTGACCGCCGAGTGGATCAGGAATCAGGTGCGTTACGGGCGGTGGCAAGTGGTGCATCGAGGTGTCTACGCCGCATTTACCGGCACGCCCCCACGACGCGCCGAGCTGTGGGGCGCGGTGCTCAGGGCGGGACCTGACGCGGCCCTCAGTCACCAGACCGCGGCGGAGCTGTTCGGGCTGGTGGACGGCCGGAGCCAGGTGATCCACCTGACAGTGCCTGAGGGCAGGAACCCGGCCCGGTGTGGGCGGATCCCGGGTGTCGTCATCCACCGTTCGCGGTCGCTCACGCAGACCAGGCACCCGGTCGTCACGCCGCCGCGCACTCGGGTGGAGGCCACCGTGCTTGACCTCATAGAGCGCTCCGCGGATTTCGACGAGGCGTATTCGTGGATTTGCCGGGCCGTCGGGCGCAGGCTGACGACGCCAGACCGTCTGGTTACGGCGTTGAACGCACGACGCAAGTTCCGTTGGCGGCACGACATCGAGCTCGCGCTCGGCTATGCCCAGGGCGGTGCCCTCTCCGTGTTGGAACTGAATTACGTTCGCGGCGTCGAGGAACCGCACGGCCTACCGACGGCGATGCGGCAGGTCCGAGTCAGTCAGGCAACGGGCAACCGTTACCTGGATAATCTCTACGTCGAATACCGCGCCTGCGTCGAAATTGACGGGACCGCAGCCCATCCCGAGGACGAGCAATGGCGTGACAAGGACCGCGACCGATGGAACTCCGTCCACGAGCGGGTTGAGACCATACGGGTTGGCGTTCCTGGGTTGCTCAATCGGCAGCGCCAATGCGAGACGGCAGCCGACATCGCCACCTGGCTATCAGGCCGCGCGACCCCCGTGGGCCACCCCTGCCTCAGCCCCGGCTGCCCGGTCTCGTCGTCGTTGGCAGGAAGCGGGCTGGGGGCTAGTCGGTTGGGGGGAGGGAGGGTGGGGGGAGGGAGGGGCCCTGGAGGAGGGCGCCGCCGTCGATGGGGTAGACGCCGCCGGTCATGAAGCTGCCAGCGGGCGACGCGAGCAGCAGGGCCAGGCCCTTGATCTCGGCTGGATTGCCCATGCGGCCGAGGGGGACGACGGCCTTCCACATCGACTCGGCCTCGGCTGAGGTGGGGCCGCCGCCGCCGAGGTTGGTCTTGAACGGGCCGGGCGCGATCGCGTTGACGCGGACGTTCCACCGGGCCAGGTCGTGGGCGGCCTGCTTGGTGAAGTTGACGACGCCGGCCTTGGCGATCGCGTACGAGTACGGCGTGTAGGGGTCGTTGCGGAGGCCGGCCGTGGACGCGGTGGTCACGATCGAGCCGGAGCGCTGCCGCTTCATGTGCTTGGCGGCGGCCTGGACGGTGTAGACGACGCCGTGCAGGTTCACGTCGATGAGCGCGTCGTAGTCGGTCATCGACATGTCGTCGAGCCAGCCCTCGGCCAGCAGCGGCGGGCGGCCGCGGGCGACCCCCGCGTTGGCGAAGACGATGTCGATCCGGCCGTGATCCGTCGCGATGCGGTCGACGAGCGCGTGCACCGCGGCCCGGTCGCTCACGTCGAGTCCCCGCCCGCTGATCAGCGCGGGCGTCGACAGGCCGCCGTCGGCGCCCCGGGTGACTGACGGCGGCTCGAGCCCGGCGGCGGCGCGGGCGGCGGCGGCCGCGTCGGCCAGCGACGAGACCGCCTTCTCGAGCGAATCGGGGTTCCAGTCGGCGATCACCACGGTCGCGCCGGCCTCGGCCAGGATCGTCGCGAACGCGTAGCCGAGCCCGGACGCGCCCCCGGTGACCAGCGCGACCTGGCCGCGCACGTCGAACAGGTCGTCAACCACAGTCATCCGTCAAGCCTCTCGGTTGGTCTCGATCGCCCGGCCGGAAAGCGGGCTCAGGGCTGCGGGCTC
>Ga0335075_10008562_pt1 | contig 15653 bp, 13 predicted proteins | sample Lox_Sample_24_FD_206723 | JGI IMG/M metagenome (GOLD analysis project Ga0335075, IMG submission 206723) | Soil microbial communities from Loxahatchee National Wildlife Refuge, Florida, United States - Lox_Sample_2.4 | ecosystem: Environmental > Terrestrial > Soil > Wetlands | place: USA... | reverse complement strand
TTCAATGCCATTTTCCACCCTATCCTAATCTACGCTAGCGCCCTCATTGTCCAACGATATATATGCCATGTGGAATGACGAATGTTGGCATAGCTCTTATGGTGTGTAAGTCGTCTTCTCTCTCACATACGTCACTTGCTTTGACCAGTTCGCTTTGAGCAGGTCAGTGTTGTTGCAGGGATAGCAAAGCATCGCGATGGAAGTCATTCTCAAAGACTGGCATTCTAAGGCAGGGTTAGTCTATAGTAAAGGGTTACTTCATATATGTAACATGTGAAAAGTCGATAGAGTACATCAGCCTGATGTATCAAGTGGCATTTCGGACCTAAGTGGATCAACAGCCTTTGGATGCTGTTATAGAAAAAGCTGTGGTCCGAATCAAGCAACGTTATTGATTGTCTAGCCGCTTAGACCACTTGCCAACGGGTGGCAAGCACCCAGTCTAAGCTAAGCTAAGCTTCAAGTCGTAGCGCCTATCAAGTCTTCGCTACCTCGTAAACGAGTTATCTTGCGTTCGTTCATCTAACACTGCTCTACCAGCAGTAAGCCATGAACCAAAACTTCATGAGGAGTCGGGTTAGACCCATCGCAGTGGCGGTGGTAGTCCTGTTTGTAACGTTGTTTTTCTACTCCAATTTCTACTCTACACATCGCACCTCAACGGATGATGTGACATTTCTGCCACTCGCAGATGGCTCATCGATGCGGGTTATTGATGCTGCCATCGACGATCTTTATAATAACCCTCTGCCTGAAAACGTCTCCGACTTTGCACAGAAGGGTGACCGCATTGCGAAACTAGCGGACATCGTTACGCTTCTCCGAGACCATGGCATTGCAACTCCGAATAGATTCAATGCTCTCGTCCGGAAGGAATTCCCCTGGTGGACAGCTGCGAACCCTGAGACAGCTTTTATACAGGGCAAAAAAGAAATTGGCATAGTGGTCTGCGTCGGATCAAAAAACATACATGTGGCTGGTCATCTTATCCTATCGCTACGCAAAGTTCTTGGGTACAAGCTCCCAATTCAAATTGCGTACGCTGGGGATAACGACCTATCGAAGAAAGATCAGGCTACTTTAATGAATCTTAGCTCTAAAATAGAGCTGTTAAATCTTTTAGAATACTTCGACGAATCTGTTGCGGGCCTTCAGGATGGCATGTATGCTATGAAACCGTTCGCAGCCATTGCCAGTCGATTTCGGATGACGATTCTTGTCGATGCAGATGTCATTTTTCTGAAAAATCCGGGCACGATCTTCGAAGAGCATTCCAGTGCGGCGACGTCAGGTACTCTGTTTTACCACGACAAGGCTTACAAGATGGAAGGGATGAGTCGAAAAGCGTGGGTTCAGTCCCTCCTCGGGGATAAGCCACCAAGTTCGAGCCTCCAGAACAGCCTATTTTGGAAGGAGGACCTGTGGCAAGAGATGGAATCGGGAGTGGTTGCTTTCGATAAGGGGCATCCCCGAGTGGTCATGTCTCTCCTATTCACTGCCTGGATGAACACAAAGATTATACGAGAGAAGGAGACGTACGTACACGTGCTTGGCGACAGGGAAACATATTGGCTTGCAGCCGAGCTTTCGAACACTCCCTACTATTTTCAGCCAGAATATGCTGGTCTCATTGGGATACTCGAGACTACATCTACGTCTAAGATCTGTAGCACGCATATTCTCCACATGGACCATACAGGTGTAACGCCGTTCTGGTTCAACGGTGGACTCTTATTGAATAAGGCGTTGGAGGGAGAAGAGCTCGGGACGTTCACACATTTCATCCCTGGGGGAGCTACCATGTCCGATCAGCCGACATGGACGTATAACGGTAATGAATACTGGTGTGCCGAAGGAAAGCCGGCGATTGCACTGACGGAGAGGAAGATGGATGGTGTACTAAGTCAAATATTGCAGGAAGCCCGCAATTTTGAAGGGGCACTTCCAACCTGAAGAAAATGCGAAGAGGAAACACTACTGTAGTGCAGATCAGTTGTTCGCACAATCTTCCTTCAGAGTTGGTATTGCTTTACATGGAAATGCATCTTTGGCGACCGCGCAACGTTTCTATATATTAGAGATAAAGGGAATAACTTGACTTGAGAGATCTATGTTACTTCATGTGGATACACTCAATGTTTTTCTAAGAGAAGGCTACACTAGCACGCCGTGATCCACTCAGTTCAACAGTTTAGAGAATTGTCTAAAATGGCTCGCGATTCAGGAATGACAAGGTGGATCAAGTCTCGTTATCGATGAGGTCTAGGAGTTCTTGCTTGCATAATGGTGCATCATTCTCTATATCGCAGTATGTAGGATCTCGAGAAAGTCGACTCAGATGAGGATTCTGGGACGCTTCGGTTCCCTCGTGGATTTTTGAGGCGGTCCGGGTCTGTTCTCGAGTATCTATGGTTCGTCTGTTGGTTTCGAATGAGACCCAGTGGAGCTCATCTACTTCCATCCTGACAGTACATGAAAATGTGCTAGGTTTTACGATGACCCTTTTGGGTGCCCACTGGGCGCGCTTAATCTCGGGCATCTATTCCGGTCGAAGGTTGTATCGTCTGCAAAGAACCCGCTGTTGTAGCTTCTTTGAGCTTTATTTGCAGCAGCTTTAGCTTTACTATCAGCAATATGTCAACGATTAGTTTGCGCATCTGTCTCCTTTTGAGCTTGAACCGCCAAAGCAGTATGTATCTAGGTAGGACTCTAAAATTGCGGCCCTTAATCGTCTGTCCCAAACGTCGCTTGCGCTTAAGTCTCATTATATGATTGTTGATAGATTGTTGGGCAGCAAGGTGGACGTTTGCACAGAGGATTAAATTTAAAGTTGAGTCTCAATGGTCATTGTTATAAATCCGGCATATGCGACGCGAACATTAAGAGATGTTTTTGGTATTTTAGGGGTCTTAGGATTTTAGCTAGCACTTGTTTAGGATCATATGGCCAGATCCCTGTCTTTGCAAATGCATGCTCGATGTTCTTTTGCGTAAATGATGCATTTTAATGCATCTTGAAACAGTGGATAAAATAAGCGTTTAGTCATTGAAACCATGCCAAAGCTCTTAAATGCAAGGTTGTTTAATTCCTTTGTATAAGCTGTTGACAATGGAGCAAAGAGGCCAACGTCTAATGGATGCAATCAATGAGTTGAGTGCGATGGCATCACATGCACAATGATACCATGACGGTGTGCCCACTCCAAAAAGGCCATATTTACAGTACATGGCTTGAATGTCCGTCCACAATCAATAGACGTTTACCACGTCCAGCCTTCTCTTTTGTATGTGCAAGTCCACCCATTGCGGCATAAAAATTCGGCTTGGTCTCTTTACTCAACTCCGATAAGGTCAAGGCTATACGCTTGTGGCTTGGGCTATTCATGGTGGAAGTGGTTCAGGGGGTTGTCAAAATCTCGGCAAAAGTGGTGGTCGAATGCGGCTAAATGGGAATTCTTCTAAATTTATCAGCTCTAACATTGCGACCTAACTCTTTCTGTCAACTAGCATTGGTTGGTGATAGTAGTATCTAGGACTCCGTAAAATGTCTACTTTACATTTGTATTTTGTTCTTAAAAAGATATTCTAAAGTAATCATGATTACAACAATATTAACTGGCTTGACAACAATTTTCACTCCACCATCCACATGCAGCTCATCATGGACTTATGAAGCAGAAATTTTCAACAGTGTCCCTGGCGGATTACTTCTCCAGAATGCTTTGCCAAATTATCTTGACACAGAATGCTTTCCGACAGGTTTCGACTATGCTGGTAGAGCCCCTGACACGACTGAAGTATTCAGTCCAGGCGCATGCCCAATGGGTTACACAACTGCGACAGAATCATTCAATAGTGGGACTACGTTAGCTGTTTGTTGTCAAAAGTATGTTTATACCTCTTCCAAAGCCCATTCGACGTCATAACTGATATGTCACAGCGATTTCGTCTACAGTAGCTTATTCAGTCAGAAGGACCAATTCAACACAACTACTGTTCTCTTTGCAGGATGTCTAAGCACATTTACCGGCGGTAGCACGGCTGTGCAAGCCCGCAGTGGTCTCGATGACTCCGGGTTGAATTACACGACTATTACGGGTGTAGTCACGATGTGGGGACAGCCCATAAGTGTGGAGTTCCAGCAGCAAGATTTGACCTTGTTCACCACTAGCACATCCATAAGTGCAAGTGTGAGCACAAGTACATCAACAACAGCGCAACCATCTATAAGTGCAGGCGTGAGCACAAGTACATCAACAACAGCGCAACCATCCAATACAGTTGCACAGCCTTATGCTAGTCCCACTGTTACTACCATACCGTCTTCTGCAATAGCCAGTGGCCTGTCTATAGGTGCTAAAGCCGGTATAGCAATCGCTGCCGTAATTGGTGGCTTCTTGATTCTTGCCTCTTTGGCCTTTCTCTTTTTACGAAGACGTAGTGTGACGAACCGGCAGCCATATGCACAGCAAAATGCAAACTTAAGGGAAATAAAAGAGCTAGATGGATGGGAAACTCACCATCCTGTTGAAATGCCTGCTTCTGTTCAAGTTGTTGAACTTGGATAAACCAAATATACTTTCTGAGCGGTCAGATGGGCGATCATCGGGTCAGATATGGTATATAGTAATGAAATGCAATCTTGGGGACATTCACCAACCAGCTTTCTTTGGAATTGTCAGTAAAGTCTCAACGCATTATGTTGTTAGAGATGTGGTCTGCATCATAATGCCTACGTCGACCACAAACGATTGCGAAACGCAACATGAGGAATATGGGAAGCCATTCTTGCAAACCACCAATTTCTAACATGCAGGTCAGGAAGGACCGGCAAGCGGGATAAGAAATAGTGGTTGCAGTCGTCGGAGAGGAAGCGGCTCTGCCACATGAGATGCAACATTAGGTCGGCAAAAGCTCCAGCCGCCAAACTTTATCGATAAGGAGGCAACTCACTACAATATCATCAACGAATTTCTCAACTTATGCAAGACACATGCTTCTTCGCGCCTGCGAACGGCGCGTGTTTTCTTACAGGTACTTCCTTTGTTCACCATCTTGCAAGAGGCTTCTTATAGCCACCATATTCCGTACCATGTCCACCAACTCTACTCAGAGTGTGCCGAACGGCGCAGGCAAGCCGCGATATATAGATGTAAGCCGTCTATTCCTGTTGCCAAAACTGCAATTGCTAACCAAGTCTTTTCTCACAGTAGATTGGCATCAACCTCACGGACCCTGTCTACCGCGGCGTCTACCATGGCACCCAAAGACATCCTGACGACCTGCTCGACATCCTCTCCCGCGCACGAGAAGCAGGATGTCAAAAACTGATCGTGACAGGCTCAGACTTGACCGAGTCCGAGAAAGCTGTTGAACTAGCAAAACAACATCGTACGGACAACAACCCCCGCTGGAATTGTTCCGAAACCCAACCTTTAATGCTAATAAGTCCTATAGCAGGATACATCTACTGTACAGTCGGCATCCACCCCTGCAGCAGCCAAACCTTCACCAAGCACCCCTTAGGCCCTACCTACGTGCTCTCCTCCCTCCGCAGCCTTGCCCAAGAGCACACCACCTCCCCCAGCTCGCCCATTGTCGCCTTCGGAGAGATTGGTCTGGACTACGACCGCCTGATGCTCTGCCCCAAGGAAATCCAGCTCCAATACTTCGCCGCGCAGCTTGACGTCGCCGTCGAAGTCGGGCTGCCCCTGTTCCTGCACTCCCGGGCCGCGCACGCAGATTTCACAAGGCTGTTACGGGAGCGGCTTGATAAGCTGCCGAAGCGTGGGGTGGTGCATAGTTTTACCGGCGAGATGGAAGAGATGTTGGAGCTGGTGGAGATGGGGTTTGATATTGGGATTAATGGGTGTAGTCTCAAGACTGTGGAGAATGTGGAGGTTGTCAAGAGGATACCGTGGGAAAGGATACAGTTGGAGACGGATGGGCCGTGGTGTGAGATGCGGGCTAGTCATGCGAGTGCGGAATTTTTGAAGGGCGTGGAGGAGGGATGGAAGAGTGTTAAGAAGGAGAAGTGGGTGCAGGGTGCTATAGTGAAGGGAAGGAATGAACCGTGCATGATCGAGAGGGTTGCGGTGGCTGTGGCCGGGATTAGAGGCGTTAGTGTTGTGGAAGTGACTGAGAGGGCATGGGAGAATGGCGTTAGGATGTTTGGGCTTGGTGAAAAATAGAGGTGTTGGATCGTTCTAGGCAGCGGATATCCAAGGCATAGAATATTAGAGTCTGCAGCCATGGCTTTTCAATAAGTTTATGACTTCACTATCGATAGACAGTATATTATAGTTATGCACAGCTCATATCTCATGGGTATCGTCCAACGCCGCAGACCGTCCCAATGCCCCCTGACACATGCCACCGAACCTAAATGCCAGAACCCTTGAAGCCCTGTATCCTACCCTCCTTGACAACACCGACACTTACACCGTCTTCGCCTGTCATCCAACCCGGCATCCTTTCCCCATCCATAATGCCGCACTCCACCAGCTCCCGCACACCGGCAAAGACATGAGTGCCGTGCAATGTTATTGTGACAGCTGGGCTCCAATCACTTAGCAAGTCGTCAGTCTCCTGTCCGCTAGCTGTACCCCCTTGTCGTTCCTCCCCATTCTGGATAACCGGAAATGGATCTTCGATCCTGACGTCAAATCTCTCAATGCCCCTTTTGTCATTTGGCATTGCCGAGTTTCCGAATCGTGCTTGTGCAACCATCTTCCGGCGTTTTACTACCGTCTCATCCTCATCATCATCCGGCCTCCTTTTCATTCCTCTAGACAAAATGGGCAAAGCCTTTAATCTTTCAGTCGGTTCATCGTCCGCTGGTGGCGTAGGCAGCTGGTTATTCAGTGGCGTGTCGTTTTTTTTATCCGAAGCGTACTCTGCCCATCCTCCACCTGCAGCATTCGTCCTTCCCTGTCCTCTTTTAAAGAGTAAAGATTCCAAGCTCTTCGCTGCAAGTCCTGTAGATTCCAATGCATACCGTGCTCGCGGTCTAGAAAATGCTTTGGGAAGTCCGTCGAGGAGAAGCTTGCGTAGGCTTCGTGTGTCGGATGCGGTATTGATATTGGATGGCGTTAAGCTTGGGGCGGAGGTAGTCAGCGAGACGAAGACATGCGGAGAGGCATCAGGGAATGCGATATAAATCGTTTTTGATGAATCAACGGTGCTCAGATTGGAGCTCAACAGCGCGAGGGAGGTATTATATGGGGAGTCGAGAATGTAGATACGAAGGAGCAGCATAGGGAGCGATTTTGGACGATCGAGGTTATAATGCGCCTTGACGTCTGGTAATACTTCACGTTGAAGATTTTGTAGGAATGTAGGAGGATGAAATCGAGGTAGAGACGGTAATTCGGTAGTTTTTTCGGTCTCTTCGTGACCTTCGCCATTTTTGAGTTGGACTACTTTTAACGCGGTCCATTTTTGAGATGTCGGATGGTCATAGAGATGTTGCATATCCGCCATTGCCAATTGATAGAGGCTAAGGCCATCACGCCAGTCCCCTTCGATGATTCTATCAATAACATCCCTCTTGCCTCCTTTGCGACTTTGGAGGTCGGTGTAGTACTCTCGAAGCTCCTCTAGTGAGTGCGCCGCAGGATAAAGATCCTGCGCGTCCTCCTCGCCCTGCTCGTCTACCAAATATGGTGCAGAAAGGATTTGATTTCGATCGTCCAGCCAGTCCAGAGCAAGGGAAATCAAAGATGATCTTGAAAGTTTGTTCAAGATTCGAAATACCGCGGGGCTCGTTGACGGGACTCGTTGTGAAGGAGGGAGTGCAGATGTCGTGGGTACTGTAATTGGAGGCATAGTGGCCGATGATATGGCTGCAGATGAACAGCTGCTGTGCTCATTGCTATGTTCGTAATCTCATCATTATGTGGCTTAAGACGAGCCAGTCCTGCTTGACGCGCTCGAAGTAAACATAGTTGTTTTCGCCTTGAACATTAGGCGCCAAAAATACCCGTAAATGCAGATTAGATAAAAAAGCCCCTCGGCTTATCACGTGCCTGAGGGGCGTATCTCGTACACTAATTCTTTGACAAGTCATAATGGAAGTAAATACCTTGCCCTCAAATTACCTCATTGGACTCATCGAGACTTACATTACATGCTTGAATAATTCCTTTCTGGGTATTCGGGAAATGTCAAAGAATACAGTGGGCATTAAATTTGTATGCCGAGGGAAGCGCGGCATTCTAGGTTGGCATTAATAATTACCACGGCACAAGAAGGACGAAAGGGCCTTGGTAAGCGACCACCGGCCTTACCACCCGAAGTTCTTTATGACTGCATTTGCTTCTTCCTCAATACCAGCCCAATCCACGACATTTCTTAACAAGACCTACACGCAATTTCTCCTTCCTAGACTCTGTGCAGAAAGCGGCAATCATTTCATTCTCGCAGCGTTAGATGTCATCTATGGCACATCGGTGAAAACAAAAGACAACCTAAACCTGACAATCTAAACTCAACAACCTAAACTCAACAACCTAAACTCAACAACCTAAAGTCAAGTCTCTTCTCTACTAATATTACAACAATCCCGCTCCCCAAATCGATATCGCTTTTTATTGAGGAGTCGGTTGCGATAACAGGCTGCGGCAGCCTTGAGAATAGTCGAATCCTACACCAAGATGGCTGGTTATAGAGGACAGCGGGGTCCGAATGTGTCCGAGTTCATCGCCAACCTCAACACAATACCTTCAGCGCAGGATGTGGCAGGCCAGGGCCCGGACAACTTCAACCTCGATGATGATCTGGCAATGTTCACCAACACACAGTTTTTCGATTTTGATTTAGGCCAAGATGCGGATTTAAAACCTGCAAATTTCGACGTCGACTTCAACGCCCAAAACAGAGTCACACCGACAACGGCGCAGGATATCGATTTCAGTCCGGGTAGGTCATGATTTGCTTATCAATCGTTCATGGTTACTGGAAAGGCTATGTTGATCTCTTTCACATTGCATCATCTTTTCTTTCTTTGCTTCCATTACTTTGAGCATTGCATTACTTCGGCTGAGTTCCCTTCACATCCTTATCTTTACCTATTCCCCCGCTAGATATCATTTTTAAGGCGCCTGCGTCCACCTCCATACAAGCGATGGCAGGGATACACGTGCATGCAGTAGGATTCATTGCATTTAATGCTTCTGTGGGCTGCATCAATTGTGCGACGCATTTGGCGATTCGCGAAGCACGCAACTTCCCGTGACCTCATTCCCCGGGTAATCACCGCCATACTTATCTCGTCAAATACCGCTTATTTAAATTTCCAAGCACGTCTCTGCAACACGATTAGCAGCTATGCTGACGATGTGATGGCCCATTCAGGAGAATATGTCTTCCCTGATTTCAATGGCTTCACGCCGGCGAGTGGCTTCCCAGCTGTTCCACCACAGTTACAGACTTCGCAACCGATATACCCTCCGTCTAGCATAGGCTCTCCACAGTCTGGCCTAGTATCTCCTCAAACCGGCGAGAAACGCAGCGCCGATGCCATTGCCGATGGCCACTATGCGACTAACTTCGAAGATGCCTCTCGATTAGCAGCTGAAGAAGACAAGCGTCGGCGTAACACAGCTGCCAGTGCCCGATTCAGAGTCAAGAAGAAGCAACGAGAGCAGGCTCTCGAGAAGTCGGCGAAGGAGATGAGTGACAAGGTCGCTGCCCTCGAAGGGCGCATTAACCAATTAGAGACGGAGAACAAGTGGCTGAAGAACTTAGTCATGGAGAAGAACGAGAACAAGGACGACATCACGGTGTTATGGAAGAAATATAGCCAGGAGATTGCTGAGCGGAAAGGTTCTGAGGGGAAAGACGGCGTAGGCACTGGGAAGGCTTAGGTGGGGGGCTATTCTTTTCGTCATATCAATGCGCTTGATTAACTTCGCGCTATTATTTGCTTGTATTGATCTTTGGGCGGCAAGCATTGCAGTACATCATAAAGGAAGGCTGTGTTGAGCAACAACATACTTAAGGCAGGTGGCAGGGCGGATCAGTCTACATCCATGAACATGACACAATCTATTGTTCAATAGGGATTAGCTAAATCCTTAATCCATAGACGTTGACACCGGTTACGCTTACCTTAACTGTCCTTCTCCACAATACTATCCACTTGGCACGAGGTTCAATAACCTACGTGTATCCGTTTGCGAACAGTTTATTAGGATCTTTTCATCCATATTTACTGTTAAATAGGTATCTCCCTATCAACATCATCTGCTCGCAAAGCACCCATCTCTGCACTCACTACCTCCGACCTTTGTGTCCTCGTATCCAAAGCCTTCATTCTCGCTCCCTCCACATCACCTTCCTCCCTCCCCGCCTCCGCCTCAACCTCCGCCACCAACGCCTCCATCTTCCTCAAATCCGCCGGGCCCCTCCCCATAGCCAAATCCGCAAACCCGACCTTCTGTTTCCTATACGTGAGCAAGCTAACCAGCAAACTCGCGCCCCCAAAGCCCGCGACAATGCGCATCTGGACATTACTCGCATCGCCGTACGCCGCTCGCGTGAGCCGTTCCGCAGCTGGCGGCAGGGAGGCAATGCTTGCTGTGGACGAGAGGATGCTTGATAACTGGGAAGGCGTGAGCACGGAGCTGAGCGAAGAACGCAGCGTGGCGAACAGGATGGCCTGCACGATCGCGAGGCCGATGATGCCGCCGAGGACACGGACTTGGGTGATGGCGCCCATGGCGACGGCGTTATCGTCTGCGGAGACTTCGATGCGGGTGATGATCATGAGGCTGACGAGGCCCATGCCAAAGGCGAAGCCGAGGACGATTTGCAGGCCGTATTGGTAGGGCGGGATGCTGCCGTCGTTGGGGAGCGTGGAGAGGAGGCCGGTGGAGATGATTTGGAGGATGTTGGAGAGGATTAGGAGTTCGAAGGCGTAGTTTCGTTTGCTGCATACTGCTCCCGTTACGCCTGAGGCTACTGCGGTTAGCAGGAGGAGAGGCAGCATGTGAATGCCTGCTTGGACTGGTGAGAGGCCGTTGACGATCTGGAATCGTTGAGGGAGATTAAAAATTGTTATCAAGAAGGGAAAGCCGGTGAAGAAAGCTGATCTGGAGACTAGTCAGACTGAGTCTACCTAGAATAAAGCATTTACTCACGCAAGTGCTGCCGCAATGACACGGTGCCCAACAAGTCTCGTGGGAAATATAGGCAACATAGCCATTTTCCCAGCTCGTGCAGTGAGGAAGGCCTGCCAGACCGTGAAAGCAACCCAAGAGATGCCAGAAATGACGAGACTGGCGACAATGGCGGCACTGTTCCAAGAGTACTGGTTCCCTCCGCTTTCGAGGGCGAAGCAAAGTACCACCGAAGCAACAAGGGATAGCGTCACTCCTGGCCAGTCTACTTGAGCAAAGAGTTCTCTAGAGATTTTTTGCTGGTTGATGTTCTGCGGGAAGACGAAAATAATAAGAGCTATTATTATGGAACCACCGGGGATGCTATAGATTGCCATTAGCTGCTGTAAACCCTCCATGGATGATAATACTCGTACTTCAGCCAGAACACCCAGCGCCAGGTAGTCCCCGAGGTGATAGCGCCACCAACGATGGGCCCTAGAATGCTGGCGCATGCATTTGCCATGGCCACACCAGCAGATGTGTGGCCAATGTATTTCAAAGGTGTAATTTCCAGAACCGAAGCCATAGCTAAAGAATATATTCCTGAGCCACCGATGCCTTGAAGGGCTCGAAAGATAATGCTATGGGAAAGACTTAGCTTAAACTGCAAATTCGGAGATCATGCATAAGATTTCTTACAGCTCCTCGATAGTTTGTGCTACCCCGCATGCCAACGACCACACTGTGAAGAACCCTACTGCAACGAGGAGGGCTTGCTTCCTGCCAAAAATATCGCTCATTCTTGTGAATATAATCATTAAACCTGTTGCTGATTAGTGTAGTACCACATAAATAGATAGCCTGACCATTACCAGTATATGTCAACAGATAGGCCACCACAATCCAACTTGACTTGTCAAAGTGGCCAAGGTCCGAGGATATGGTTACCAATGCCGTAGCAATAATCGTAGTTTCAAGGGACGAGAGAAATACGCCTAAACATAGTCTAGCCAAGGTTATATGAGCTATTGTAAGCCAATTGAGGTCGGACTGGCCTACGACAACGCGGATAGCCAGAAGCGCCACCCGCTTAACATTGGCAATCCAGAGATTCTGACAGGAACTTCATCCTCCAATGGCGGGGGAGAGTCCTCCTGGATGACTGAGGTTGAATTTGAAATTGCGGCCATGATTTTGATCACATATCGCAGACATCAGATCAAAGAATGAAGAACAAAAGGGAAAGGTACAGTGTAAATATTAATGAATTGATAAGTTAAGGACAAGTATCCTTCACAAGACCCCTAACAATGACTAGGGTTAAGATTACAGAAGAATAGAACAGCCGCACTCCGCAATTATATTTGATATGCATAAGGTGCATAAGGAATGGCGGCGGTGGGGGTGACTCGCTGTCAAGACAGTCTGGATGTACGTATGAAGCAGAAGAAAGGTGTACTTTGTCGTTCATAAGCCAATCGGGCAGTGTACCGTTGTGCACCAAAAAAGGACCGTCCGTTCGCTTCAAACTTCGCCAGCTTCCGAACCAGCCGCCGCTTGCTGATTGGGCCGTCTTGTTACGAAGGTCTACACGCTCCCACGTGATGAGTTGCAGGGTCTTCCGGTTTACTGCATGCTTCTATTTCCAGCTAGGAATGAGCTCGAGAGAGACTTCGTGCCAAAGCACACTCTATCATAAGGATACACTTTGATTACAGGTATATACTACACTTAGTTCTGTACAAAAGCTTTTACAACGGTGGACTGATATCAAGACCCTCAACAGTTAATTTAAACGCATCATTTCTAATCGACAGGGTCAGTAAGAATTCTGACTTTGGGAGACGTGAGACAAACCTTGAATAACTCCCCGCCACATCAAGATCCAATCTACCCCGAAGACAGTCGTCAAGATCAACATCGACGATCAACAGTTCATTCTCCTTCTCCCATAAAGGACCTGCAAGGACGTCCCCTGTTGGCGAGATGATACATGATCCACCGCGACAAGCAAATTCAGACGACCCAGCAGCCTCTGTTTTGCTCTCCACGGATTTCCTTTTTTTCAATCCGTGGTCATTGACGGCTTTCCCAGACTTGCATTTCGCAATAGTGGGACAGATGATCTCATGCCCGTCTTCTGTAAAAAATGATTCTTTTCTCCCATGTCCTGTGTCGTTCATGTTCTCGTCCCCACCTCCAACTGCTCTAGCTGCATAGTGCTTAGTACCATCGGAAGGCAGTGCAATTTCGTGGCCGTCTTCTGTAATAAATGATGCTTTTCTCAGCCGTCCCGTACTATTAATATCACCCTCCCCGTCACTGACTGTTCTCCGTGGTGCCTTCTCACCAACTATTGGTAGTTTAATCTCATGTCCATGCTCAGTGACAATCGACGATTTTCTGCGATGGAATTTTTCACTGGTACCTTCTTCCTCTTCGATGACTGCATCTTCAAAGTCGTCCATTTTATCCGCTGGAAGGGGAATCTCATTTCCCAAGTCCGTAACGACTGATCTCCTTTGATAATGCTTTTCCTTTCGGTAATCATCCTCTTTGGGATCCTCCTCCTCCTCCGTCTTGCCATATATCCACTCAGGCAAGTCTTTCTTCCTTACACATTGATTCGAACTCAAAACAAAACATCTCCCCTCACAGGCCACAGTCCTCATTAGCGAGAGCCAGGTGTCCCTCGCATCAGCTGTGGGCGCGAGATAAAGATTTACATTCTGGCTGTAGAGAGAGTGCCGTAGCAAAGGCATGTAATTCTCCCAACATATTGCCGCCGCAAGCGTAAGCTTCACGCCACGAATAGTCGTCGTAACAGCACGCAGCGAGGAAGGCTGTCCTTGGCCCCAGATAAGGCGCTCAGTGCCCGTCTAATCATGAGGCGGGAATTAGTCTGCGCATCGAGATTGACGCGAGAGGAGCAGCGAATGTCAACATACTGGCATAACCTTTCTACGCTTTCCAATCACTGCATATTTTCATCAGCCCTGGAACTCAAAGCACATTCAAACTCAACTCACCTCCCAGCCTCGGACACACATACACAACCGAACAATACAGCGTCCCCCCGGCCCTCTCCACCACTCCCACCACGAGGAAAACCCCCGTCTCACTCGCCACCCTCTCCAAATATTCCCTCGTCCCATCCCCCCTCACAATCCCCTCATCCCCATCCCGCCCAGCTCGATTCGAGCTACCTCTCCACTCAGCCCGCACCCACCTCTCACCCAAACCCCCGGGTGTATCCCCCAAATCCACCGCCTCCTTCCAATACCGCAAGAACTGTTCCCGCCCCCAATCATCCCTCATCCCCACCTGCGCTCCAAACGTCGCTCCTCGAGGATACCCTCCCAGATAAGCTTCGGGGAAAAGAAGTACGTCGATGCCGGATGCCGCGGCGAGGCGCGCAGTGGAGCTTAGCGCCGTGAGGGTTTCGCGCGTGGTGGGGAGGGTGTGGGATTGAGAGACGGCGAGGCGGAGGGTTGTGTTTTGCGCCATCGTGCCGGTGGGTTGTTGATGTGAGGCTTGAGAAAGCGTAACGGCGTGGGCTTAGGGAATGATGCGGGGTGCGCTAGCTTCGTGCGGGGTTCGATTACGATGGTTGAGCAGGGCGATTATTCATGTGTAACAAAAAAAACTTGTACATTGCTTTCGGAAGTAGATACAATTGCTTTTCTATTGCATACAAAATTGCTGCATGATCCGTATGTCATCCCGTTCCTGCCAGTCCGTGAGGACTTCATTCGACGCCAATTGCCCCAACGCCCCTTCCCCGTTCGAGCGCGCTCGAACCATATAACCTTTCTTTGGACAAAACCCCACCCATCCGGCTCAGAAAATGAGATTAGTGTTATCGTCGTTGAGCAACCGATAATCAGTAAGTAGGTTCATGTTCACATCATAGGGACTGAATGATCCCCCTGGTTCCCCAATAACGTCTGTCATGTCTCCTGTACTCCCAGAGCTACTGTTATTCTGGGTCGCAAATGACCATGCCCCGCCTAGATCAAGCCAGGAGAAAGTGTTGCCATTTGGTATATTTCCATCACCGGCATTGGGCATGTTGATTGTGTTGAACGAGGTTTGGTCATACATTTGATTGTTTGACATCAGATTTGGCTGACTTGACGTGGGTATAATCAGATTGTTGATGCTCTGAGGGTGAACCTTTTCTCGAATACTTTTCTTTGGCGGCCTGCACCAGAGGAGTTGAAGAAGACGTGAGTATCGGCTCCCCATATCACCTGAGCCTATTGAGGCTTTTTGCAGAAGATCTATGATTCGGTTGACCATTGCACGGATATCTGAACGCTCCGTTTCTGACATGGTCGTAGTTGCCCTTGCCTTGATACTGTCAATCAAGATGTATATTATAGCCTAACGAGCCGCTTACCTTGTACAAAAAGACGGCGCTATATATGATGAATAAGTAATATGTGCAGGGCATAGAGCGAAGTGTTTCAGGACCAACGAATTCGTTCACTCTTGTCAGCAGGGATTTAGCGGCATCTATGGCCTCATATATGAACCTTGCATCCGGCGT
>Ga0335075_10008561_pt1 | contig 15654 bp, 11 predicted proteins | sample Lox_Sample_24_FD_206723 | JGI IMG/M metagenome (GOLD analysis project Ga0335075, IMG submission 206723) | Soil microbial communities from Loxahatchee National Wildlife Refuge, Florida, United States - Lox_Sample_2.4 | ecosystem: Environmental > Terrestrial > Soil > Wetlands | place: USA... | reverse complement strand
GCGCCCCGCGTCGTCACCGCGGCGGCGTCGATCCCGCCGTACATCCGGCCGCGGTGGAAGAAGTGCGAGAGCGCGTCCCAATGGGTGGCGGCGTGGACCGCCATCGTCAGCAGGTCGTCGGCGGAGACCGGGCCGTCGTGGTCGGCTGGGAGGTCGCTCGGCAGCTCGGTCATCAGGTGCATCGGGTTGAGCCGGCCGGAGCCGGGCGGTTGCGGCAGATCGGGCCGCAGCTCGAAGCCGAGCGAGAACGCCTCGCCGCTGCGCACCGCGGCGCTCGCCTCGAGCCGCTTCTCCGGCGTCACCAGGTGGAGCGCGCCGAGCCCGTCGTCGCGGTCCCAGCGATCCCAGTTGCAGAGGCGGTCGGCCAGCTCGGCGACGAGCCCCCGGGTTCCACCTGATTCAGAGCGGACGTCCGTCATATCTCCCTGCCGGACTCTATGCAGCCACCGCGCCGGTCGCAACGACCGTCCTTTCGACAATGGGGGCCGAGGCGATCCGCGCGGGGCACACCCAGGCCGCGCTCGAGAGCTGGCGCGCCCGACTCGACGACTGATCGCCTCGTCCGCGCGCCCGCCTGCAACGCTTCGCGCGAGCCGGACATATATGGAGTAGATGGGTCCCGGTCAGATCGAGATGGAGGCGCTCGGGCAGGAGCTGGTCCAGGTCCGCTTCACGAAGCTCTACCGCGAGCATGGGCGGGCGGTGCTGGAGTACGCGCTGCGGCGGGTCGAGCAGCGCGAGGACGCCGCCGACGTCGTCGCCGAGACCTTCCTGGTCGTCTGGCGGCGGATCGGCGAGGTGCCGATCGGCGACGGGGCGCGGCTCTGGCTCTACGGCGTGGCGCGGAACGTCCTCGCCAACCTGCACCGGGCGGAGCGGCGGCGGACGCGGCTCGGCCGGCGGCTGGCGGAGACGCTGCGGACGGAGATCGCCGCCCACCCGGAGCCGAGCGGCGAGGCGGCCGCGGTCTTGCGGGCGGTCGCCGCGCTCGGCGAGGAGGACCGCGAGCTCCTGCTGCTCGTCACCTGGGAGGAGCTCTCGCCGAGCGAGGCGGGACGGGTGCTGGGGATCTCGGCGCCGGCGGCGCGAACCCGGCTGCACCGGGCCCGCCGGCGCCTGCGCCGGATCTTGGACGAACGCGACACGGAGGGTGTGAGATGAACGCGCGCGAAGCGGAGCGGCTGCTCGCCGCCGCCGACCCGGTGGCGGCGGAGCGGCTCGACGGGCTCGACTTCGAGGCGATGGAAGCCGACCTGCTCGCCGACGTCGAAGGCGGGCGGGCGGCGCTCGCGGTCGAGCCCGCGCGACGCTCCCACCCGCGGCGCCGGCTGGTGCTGGCGCTGGGGACGGCGGCGTTCGCCGCGGCGCTGGTCCTCATCGTCGTCCTCGCCGGCAGCGGCTCGGAGAGCGGCTCGCGCGCCTACGGCGCCGAACAGATCGCCTTCGCCGAAGCCACTCCGCTGCTGCTCCTCGACGGGCCGGGCTGGCGAGTCCAGAACGTGACCGAGTCGAAGACCCGCGAGGGCACCGAAGGCCAGATGGAATTCGTCACCGGCAAGCCGATCCCCTACGAAACCCTGCGGATCACCGGCAACGACGAAGAAGGCGAGCGGGTCGAAGGCCTGGCCCCGGCGGCGACGCGCCAGCGCAAGGTGGAACTGCGATGGCGCGCGGAAGCCGAGGAAAGCCTCGGCGACGCGATCGCCCGGCGGCGCGAATACCCCCACCCGCACGGGAGGCGCTTCGTCCGGCTCCCGGTCCTCGGCACCACCGCCTTCGTCGACACCCGCCCGGAAATCTTCCTCAACCAGGGCGGGCCGGGCGACCGCGAAATGCTCGCCCTCTGGAGCGAAGACGACTACCTGCTCGAAATGCACGCCGCCGTCCCCGACCTGGCCGGGATGGAAGAACGGCTCGGCTGGCTGACCAAGGTCGACTCGCAGACCTGGCTCGACGCGATGCCGGCCAAGGTGGTCAAGGCCGCCGACCACGAAGCGGTGGTCGCGGAAATGCTGAAGGGGATCCCGCTGCCGAAGACCTTCGCCCCCTCGCGGGTGCCGAACGAAGGACTGACCACCGACCGCTACCAGGTGGGGGCGAAGGTGACCGGTACCGTCGCCTGCCTCTGGCTGCGCCAGTGGGGCGCGGCGACGCGCAGCGGCGACACGGCGGCGGCCGAAGAAGCCGTGCGGGCGATGGCGACCGCCCGCCACTGGCCGATCCTGCGGAAGATGGACGCCGACGGCGACTACCCCGAGGTGCTCTGGGAAGACGCCGCGGCGATGCCCCAGGGCTACTTCGACTGGAACGGCCATCATCGCGACCTGCTCGCCCACGCCGAAAGCCTCGGCTGCGCCCGCCTCGGCCTCCCCTTGATGCCGGAAAAGATGCGGCGCCAGCGCGAACGCGGAGTTCCGGCGCCGCCGGACTAGGCGCCGGCCCGAGGTCGAGCCGGAGCTCAGCGCACGATCGTGAACGTCGCCGTCACGGCGTCGCCCGGCTTGCCGCCGCCGACCGTCGCGGTCGCGACGAGGCGGTAGTCGCCGGGGTCGAGCTTCGCGTTGGAGAGACGGCCGGAGAACTTGAAGGCGTTCTTGCCCTTGGTGCCGGCGCGGGTGAAGGAGCCCTGGAGGGGGGTCCAGCGGGTGCAGGCCGGGCTCTTCTTGTTCTTGGCGGTCTGCTTCTCACAGGCTGACTTCTTGCCCTGTTTGACGGTGCGGCCGTCGTCGCCGCGTTCGATCCTGAAGCGGACCGATGCGGCCGTGGCGAGGGTGAAGTGGACGGTGGTGCCGGCGCCGTTCTGGGCGGCCGCCGGGACGCTCGGGCCCGAGGCCGCGGCCTTGAAGCTCGAGGGCTTCAGCGCCAGGGCGCGGAGGCCTGCGTCGGTGCCCTCGCCATCGGGCTCGTTGCCGTTGCCCGGGTTCGGCGTGCCGGGCGGGCCGGCGCCGTCGGCCGGGGGCGTGCCGGGGCCGCCGCTGCCGTCGCCCGGCGGGGTGCCGGGGGGCTGGACCGGTGGGCCGTCGCCGCCGCTCGGCGGTTTGACGGTGCCCTTGATGACGACGTTCACGGTCGCCTTCGCCCCGGCGTGGTCGTCGTCGCCGCGGTAGGTGGCGGTGACCTTGTGCGTGCCCGTGCCCTCCTCCGTCGGCGTGTAGGTGAGGGTGCAGAGGCCGGTGGCGAGCGTGCAGACCCCGTCGTCGGAGAACGTGCCCGGCTGGTCGGAGGAGAACTTGACATCGCCGGTCGGCAGGGTCGAAGGGCCGCTGCCCTTGTCGGCGACGATCGCTTCGCAAGGCACTGCCGTCCCGACGTCCACCTGCGCGGTGCCGCAGGCGAGGCTCACCGTGGTCGCGCGACGGGTCCGGAACGCCGCCACCCAGCTGTCGTTGCTCGAGGCCTTTTCCGTCTGGAAGGCGCCCGCGGTGGTCGGCAGTCCGGTCGAGGTGGTGCCGCCGGCGACGACGACCTTGCCGTCGGGACCGAGGACGATGCCGCTGGCGAAGTCGTATTCGGTGGCGCCGAAGTAGGTCAGGTACCGGAGTTCGTCGCCTTCGGGGCTGATCTGGCCGATGAAGGCGTCGACGGTCCCACCGGGGCCCGGCTTCGTCTTCTGCAACGCGTCGTCGGTAGTCGCCAGGTCGGACGAGTAGGTGGTGCCGGCCACGTAGGTGGTGCCACCATCGTCGACCACGATGCCCTCGACCTGGTCGTAGAGCGTGCCGCCGAGGTAGCTGGACCAGCTTGCGCCCGCGCCGAGGGTCGGGACCTCCGCGACGAAGGCGTCGTACTGGGTCTGGTTGGCGATCTGCGGCTGAAAGCCGCCGTCGGTGCCGGGCAGATCGGTCGACGTGGTGGTGCCGCCGAGGTAGGCATCGCCTTCGTCGTCGACCGCGACGTCGAGGGCGACGTCGTCGCCGGCCCCGCCGAGGTAGGTCGAGAAGGCGATGCGGCCGAGGTTTTCGTCGATCCGGGTGACGAAGGCGTCGCGCGAGGGGTATTCGAGCGAGTCCTTGGCGAGGGTGGTCTGCTGGGCGCCGCCGGTGATCGGGAAGTCGGTGGAGTAGGTGCCGCCGGCCGCGTAGATGCGTTCACCGTCGATCGCCAGCCCGACGAGACGGTCGGCGCTCGACCCACCCAGGTAGCCGCCCCGGGTCAGCGCGCCCGTCGGGCCGAGCTCGAGCACGAACCCGTCGGACAGGCCGCCCCCGTAGGAGGCCTCCAGCCCGCCGCCCGCGACGGGGAGGTCGCTCGATGCCGTGGTGCCGGCGACGACGACGCTTTCGTCGGACTTCACGACCACGCCGCCGAACGACTCGTTTTCGTCGCCGCCGAGGTAGGTCGACCATTTGAGCGCGTCGCCGTCTTTGTCCAGACGCGTGACGAACAGGTCGGTGCCGCCGGAGAACGTCGGCCGGGTCGGGTCCTCGGTCGGGAAGTTGGCGGATTTCGTCGTCCCGGCCAGGACGACGTCGCCGTCGGGCGTGAGCGCGACGCCGTCGCCGACGTCTTCACCGCTGCCCCCCAGGTAGGTCAGCCAGTCGAGGCTGCCGCCATCGGCGGCGAGCTTCGCGACGAAGGCGTCGCCGCCGCCCCCGTTGGCGCCCTGAAAGGCACCGTCGGTGGCGAAATCCGAGGAGGTGGTGTAGCCGGCGACGTAGGCGTTGCCGTCTTCGTCGACCGTCACGCCGTAGGCCGCGTCGATCCAGTCGCCGCCGAGGTAGGTCGCGTAGGAGAGGGTCGGGTCGATGGTCAGCGGGCGGCCGTGGTCGTAGGCGCCGACGGCGACGCCGAGCGTGTCGCCGTGGAGGACGAAGCGACTGGCGACCGGCGCGCGCACGCCGCCGCGCTCCTGGTAGGCGACCGGCGCGCGCTGGCGCAGGGTGCCGCCCGGCACCTCGATCACGAGGTCGCCCGCGCGGTCGATCCGCAGGCCCCGCGCGCCGGTGATGCGCTGCGCGATCCGCCCGGGGTCGGCGCCCGGTGACAGGATGTAGTCGTACTCGAGCTGCCGACGGGTGCCGTGGAAGGCGACGTCGATGCCCGGCCAGACGGAGCCGTAGCGCACGGCGCCGAACGTCCGCACGCCGGTGTGCCAGTCGGCCGGCGAGTCGCCGGTGAAGTAGTTCGTCCGGGCGTGGCGGGCGCCGACCCCGCTGACCGCGGCCGGCCGGCCGCCGACGAAGCGGGTCTCGAGCGAGGCGGCGCCGAGGCGCAGCTGCGAGCCGTCGCCGTCGAGCGCCAGCGCGAAGCCCGGGGAGCGGGCGACGAAGCGCACGCCCGCCGGCGCCTGTCCGGCGTTCTCTTCGAAGGAGAGCGGCAGGTGCCGCACCGCGGCGATCGCGGCGGCGCGGTCGAGCGGCGGCGCCGCCGGGACGCTTGGCTCCGGGCCGCCGGACGGCAGGAGCGCGACCCCCAAGGCGAGGAGAAGCGCCGACGCCGCGGCGATGGCGGCGGGCCGGAGGACGCCGCGGCCGGGGAGCGGCAGCGCCTGCATCAGGCCTTCGAGTGCTTCTTCTTCGGGGACTTCTTTTTCGACCCGCAGGCGGGGTAGGTCTGCTTGCCGGTGACCTTCGTGCCGTCGGTGGCGACGAGGGTGATCTGCAGCACGAAAGTTCCCTGCGGCACGTTTTTCAGCGTGATCTGCCCGGCCAGCGCTTTGCCCTTGACGGTGACGCGCTTGCCGCCCGCGGAGATCTCGGCGGAGGCGACCTTCATACCTTTCGGCAGGCGGAGGCTGAACTTGAAGGCGTGGCGGCTGATGCAGGCCTTGGCCGACGGCAGCGAGGCGATGCCGGCCAGGCTCACCGTCCTGCTCGTCTCGGGCGACGTGCCCGGGCCGGACGGCTTGCCCGGCGCGGGCCCGAGCGGCGTCGCCGGGTTCGCCGGGGCCACCGGGGTCGTCGCCGGCGGCTGGGTCCCCGGATCGGGTGGCGGCGTCCCCGCGCACAGTCCCCCGCCCGCGAAGCAGAGCGTGGCCCCGTCCGCCCCATAGACGGCGCCGAAGACGAGTCCGCCCGGGGCCGTGGTGTCGCCGGCCAGCGAGGCGAATTCACCGCCGCGGGAGCCGCTCTGGAGGACCTTGAAGGTGTCGGCGAGGGCGGGGGAGAATTCCGGCGCGCGGACGATCTTGACGGCGCCGGCCAGCGCGGCCGCGCCGGCCACGGCGAGCTGCCCGTAGGCGCCGGCCGCCGCCCCCGCGAGCCGGGCTTCGAAGGTTCCGCCGGCGCCCTGGGTGTAGTCGCCGGAGACGGTCAGCGTTCCGGTCGGGTCGCCCGGCGCGACCGTGCCGCCGGAGTTCGTCACGCCGCGCACCGTGCCGGCGCCGCTGAGGGAGCCACCGCTCATCGAGAGCGGCAGGTCGAGCGTCGCCCCCGCGGCGACGTGCGTCGTGCCCCCGCTCTGGGCGATCGTGCCCGCGTCGCCGGGCTTGCCGATCGAGCCGGCCCGGACGTCGATCGTGCCGGCGTTTTCGAGGTGCCCGGCCACGGTGAATTCTCCGACCGGCGCCTGGCGGGCGATCGTCGCCCCCGCGAGGTTGCGCAGCACCCCGGTGCCGCCGCCGTCCCTGAGCCCCAGCGCCACGCCTTCGGAGCCGACCCGGCTGCTGTCGATGGTCAGCGTCCCGGCGTTTTCCCAGGTCCCGCCCTCACCGGCGGCCCCGAGTTCGACGATGCCCCACTGCCAGGCGGTCGCGCCCTCGGTGCGCAGCGTGGCGCCGCCGCGGATGACCGTGGGGCCGGAGCCGCCGATCGTGGTGGCGCCGGTGATCCGGGTCAGGCCGCCGCCGTCGAAGCGCCCGTTGGTCAGGTCCGCGGAGCCCGCGGTGAGCGTGCCGGCGCCGCTGCGCCCGCCGAACCGGCTCTCGGCGCGCATGTCGAGTTTGCCGCTGACATTGCAGGTCCGGCCCGCGTCGAGATTGATCACGGCGGGCGAGAAGAGCGTCATCTTGGCCAGCGCGCACGGCGCGTTGCCGGTCAGGTGCAGGGTGCCGTCGGTGAGCTCGACGCCGCCGACTTCGATCGGGCCGCTCATCGCGAAGGATTCCTGGTTCACCATCTTGCCGACGATCTCCGAGTCCGACGGGCCCGACCATTCGGCGCCACTCGAAGGGGAGTCCGCGGTCGGATACAGGAAGGCCGCGCCACCCTTGTAGCCGCCGCTCATGTCGACTTTCCCTTGCAGGTTGATCTTCGTGCGGCCCGTGTTCGGGTTGCCCAGCAGCATCGTCTCGCTGTCCAGGAGGACCTTGGACGTGCCGCTGAAGTTCGCGGTCCCGCCGATCGTGGTGAACAGGTTGAACGGGTGGACCGTGCCCTCCACGTCGAATTCCGCCCCCGGTTCCATTTCGATCGCCCCGGAGGGGCGGAAGACGGCGTTTTCCGGCACGTGGAGCTTCGCGTTCGCCCCGAGGCTGACCGTGCTCGTGCCGGATTCGCTCGGGCCGGCGTCGCCGGTCACCGCCAGCGTCTTGCCCGCCTGGACTTCGACCTTCGTGAAGGGCGAGGAGAGGATGCCGACGGAGACGTCGGTGTCGACCACGACCGTGGTCGCCATGTTGCATCCGTTCGTGATGCCGTTCAGGATCGCCGTGTCCCCAGGCCCGGGGATGATCCCTTCGCGCCAATTCGAGGGGTTGCTCCAATTGCCGCCGCTCGGGCCCGACCAGCAGCCGGTCGCCGCCTGCGCACCGGCGGCGCCCCAGCAGAGGCAGGCCGCCAGGATCCCGGCGACGAGCGTCGCGAGAACTGACCTTCTCACCTGGGGACGAGACACCGCGCCGACGATGGCACCTGCGGGTGGGCCCCGCAACGTGGTCCTACCGAAGGATTAGCCGTCGCGAGGGCGTGGACCGCTCGGCGGCGAACCACGTGCTCATGCGAGATCGAAACGCGACCGTCGATGAGGTGCGAGTGCCGCCCGTGGCCGACGCTGGAATTGCGGGCGCCATACCGAAGTTTGGCGCAGACTTGAAGGCGAGCTCCCGATTCGAGGAGGCCCTGACTGGCCGATCGCCAGTGAAGCTCCCAGACCATCTGGCTGGCCTACAACCTGGGTGGCTGGAAATGGCCTTGAACACCCGCCTTCCGCCGCACGGCCACTGAAAACAACCGAGGAGGGACTCGCGCCGAACGCGCGAGCACCCGCTGAGTCCTGCCCGAGTGCCCAACCCTTCAGACGGGAGGGTCTCTCAAATGCCACCGCACCGTTTCATCTCCGGCCAAGCGATCAGCTCCGCGTCGCAGGGCGCCATCGAGCGTCACCAGGCGACAGCCGAGAAGCTGGGCGAGGGCGACGTACTCGGCGTCGTAGGTTCGTCCCCAGCCGAACTGCTCGGCGATCTCCCACGCCGTCCGGCCGAGCTCGGGCGGATCGGCACGGCGGACCGGACAGGATTCGAGGCGCTCGTGCTGGCGGACGGCATGCTCGAGGCTGACCTTTCCCTTGAGCAGTCCGAGATGGAGGGTCGATCGGGCCTCCGACCACATCAGGGACGGGGCGACCAGCTCATCTCCCCCGAAGGCCTCGAAGCCGTCGGCGCGCGCCACCGCGGCCACTGCCGCCGTCGCGTCGACCACGAGCGTCAACGGCGGCCGCGTCGCGCCTCGTGCAGCAGCGCAACCCAGTTCGGCTGAGGAGTCCCGTCATCGAAGGTCTTCCACGCCTCGGGGAGGCCGATGACGTCGTCCTCCGCTTCGGGCTCCTCGACCACGACGATCCGGGCCCGCATGATCTCGGGCTCGGTCAGCGCGTCGACATCCTTGTGCAGCTGCTCGCGCGTGGCCATGGCCTCCAGTTTAAAGCTGCGCCGCAACTCCTCGAGAGGTAGCCGTCGGCCAGCGCGCCCACTCGAACGCGTCGATCCGCAGGGACAGCGGAGTGGCCGGGGCCGGACTTGAACCGGCGACACCTCGATTTTCAGTCGAGTGCTCTACCAACTGAGCTACCCAGCCGTGGCGCCCCGGAGGGCGGTCGGAGGCCGGGCGGAGCCGACCTCGGGCAGGGCATTGTATAGGCGAAATCGAGGCGACGGAGGGTCCGCGCCCGTGCGGACGGCGAGCCGGCGCGGCGGCGGCGATATCCTGGCCCCCGTCCCGTCCAGGTCACATCGTCCGGGCCCGACCCCGAGATCGAATCGATGAAGGGGAGAGCAGGTAGACCATGAAAGCCTCCCCCCGCAGGCACGCTTCTTCCCGGCCACTCCGGACCGGGCTCCTGGCGTTCGCCCTCGTCGCCCTGCTCATCGCCCTCGGCGCCCCGGCGGGCGCGGCGGCGCGACAGGCGGCCGCGCCGACGATCAGCCCCGCCCGGACCTCACCCGGCGCGACGGTGACGATCGGCGCGAGGCTCGCGACCGCGGCCGCGCGCCCGGTCGAGCTGCAGCGCGCCTCGGCCGGGCGCTGGGTCAGGGGCGCGACCGGCATGACCACGAAGCAGGGCGTCTACAAGTTCACGGTCAGGGCCCCGGCGGAGCCCGGGCGATACGCCTACCGCGTGGTGGCGCGGAGGATCTTCCACCAGGTCGGCCGGCGCTTCACGAGGCTTCCTGCCCTGACGACCAGGGCCCGCGTCCTGATCGTCCGCCCCCCGCCCGTCTCCCTCTCTTTCCCGCCGCCCCGGTCGGGCCCGGTGGCGAGCCCCGACACGGGCACCAGAGTGACGCCGGCCGCCGAACGCGAAGCCCTGATCCAGCTCTTCCAGGCGACCGAAGGCGAGCACTGGACCGACAACGAAGGCTGGGAGGGCAGCGAGGAACCGTGCTTCTGGGCCGGGGTCTTCTGCAACCTCGACGCCCGGGTCATCGCGCTCTACCTGGACGGAAACAACCTGTCCGGCGAGATCCCCGAATCGCTCGGCGACCTGACCAGCCTGGAATCGCTTTACCTGGACCGCAACCAGCTCTCGGGCCCCGTCCCCGCCTCCCTGGGACGGCTGGAAAGCCTCACCGAACTGTCCCTGGACTACAACCGGCTGACCGGGGAGATCCCGGCCTCGCTGGGCGACCTGACGAAGCTGGAACTGCTCTGGCTCAGCGGCAACCGGCTCACCGGGCCGATCCCGGCGACGCTGGGCGGCCTGGGGAACCTCGCCAACTGGACCTGGACGGGAACGAACTGGCGGGCGCGATCCCCGCTTCGCTCGGCGACCTGACCAGCCTGGAATCCCTCTCGCTCTACCGCAACCAGCTGTCCGGGGAGATCCCCGCCTCGCTGGGCGACCTGCCGAAGCTGCGATCGCTGTACCTCGGCGCCAACCTGCTCACCGGGAGCATCCCGTCCTCGCTGGGCGACCTGGACGCGCTGAACTCGCTTGCGCTGTCCGAAAACCAGCTGTCCGGCAGCATCCCCGCCTCGCTGGGCGACCTGGCGCAGCTGGAAGATCTGCACCTGAGCAAGAACCGGCTGTCGGGAGCCATCCCGTCCTCGCTGGGCGACCTGGGCGGGTTGAAGGTCCTCGCCCTGGCCGACAACCAGCTGTCCGGAGAGGTCCCCGCCGCGCTCGGCGACCTGACCGAACTCTGGGGCCTCTATCTGGCCGACAACCAGCTGTCCGGCACCGTCCCCGCCTTCCTGAGCGACCTGGCCCACCTGGAAATCCTCGACCTGTCCCGCAACGAGCTGTCCGGGGCGATCCCCGCCTCGCTCGGCAGCCTCGACCGGCTGATCTACCTGGGCCTGGCCTACAACCAGCTTTCCGGGCCCATCCCCGACACGCTGGGGGACCTCGAGAACCTCACCGAACTGGTCCTCCTCGACAACGACCTGTCCGGCCCCATCCCCGCCTCGCTGGGCGACCTGGCCAAGCTCGAAGGCATGGCGTTGGACGGCAACCGGCTGTCCGGGGAGATCCCCGCCACGCTGGAGGGGATGGTCAGCCTCCAGGTCCTGCGGCTCGGCGGGAACGACTGCCTGTGGACCGGCGACGAGGGGCTGACGGCCTGGCTGGAAGGCTTCGGCTTTACCCCCGCCGCGTCCGAATCGGCCTGCCCGTCGCCCTAGGCCAGGCCCGGCGAGACGACCGGGACGGGGGTTTTCGGCGTGCGGATAGGATCGTCCCGTGGGCAGGGGTGTCTACAGGGCTCGTGAGGAGGAGGCCGATCGCGGCTCCTGGCCGGCGGGCGCGACCGTGCTCCTCACCGGCGCCTCCGGCTTCGTCGGCAAGGCGGTGCTGAGCACGCTGCTGCGGGAGACCGAGGGGGCGCGGGTGCGGGTGCTGCTGCGCTCGCGCGACGAGGACGACGCGCGGCGGCGGCTGGTCGAGGAGATCCTCGGCGGCGATCCGTTCGGCGCGCCGGCGGCGACGACGGCCGCGCGGATGCTGGAGGCCGCTGAGCTCGAGGCGATCTGCGGCGACCTCGGCGACGAGGGGCTGGCGGCGCGGACGAAGGAGCAACTGCGCGACGTCGACACGGTCATCCACTGCGCCGCCTCGGTGTCCTTCGAGGAACCGCTCGACGCCGCCCTGCGGATCAACGGCTACGGGCCGGCGCGCCTCGCCGCGGCGCTGCGGGCGGCGGGCTCGGAGGCCCACTTCGTCCACGTCTCCACCGCCTACACGGCCGACTGCCGGGTCCCGGTGGTGATGGAGGCGGATGCCCATCCGGGACTGGGGCGGCTCGACCCGGCCGAGGTGCTCGCGGAGGCGAGCGGCTGGCGCGCCCAGGTCGAGGCGCAGGCGGGCAAGGCGGGCAGGGACGAGCGCTGGATCGAGCAGCGGCTGGCGCAACGCGGCCGGGCCTTCGCCGGAGCCTGCGGCTGGCCCGACACCTACTCGATGACCAAGGCGATCGGCGAGATGCTCCTGCTCCGCGAGTCGCCGCGGACGACGATCGTGCGGCCCTCGATCGTCGAGTCGGCGCTCCACCGGCCGTACCCCGGCTGGATCGAGGGCTTCAAGGTCGCCGACCCGCTGATCATCGCCTACGCCTCGCGCGGCCTCACCCACCTGCCGGGACGCGCCGACAACCCGATCGACCTGGTGCCGGTCGACTGCGTGGCGAACGCCTGCGTCGCCGCGGCCGCCTACCCGCCGGCGGACGGCACCCGCGTCGTCTCCGTCTCCAGCAGCGCCCGCAACGCGCTCACCCTCGGTGAGCTCGCCGGCCACACCCGCAGCTACTTCGGCCGCCACCCGCTGGTCGGCCGCGACGGTCGCGAGATCCGGGTCGGCGGGCTGCGCTTCTGCTCGCGCGGGCGCGCCCTGCTCTGGAGCCGCGGCCGCGAGGAGCTGCTCGGGCTCGGCGCCCGCGCCGCCGCGATCCCGCCGGCGCGCCGGGCCCGGCCGGGGCTGGCGCGCAACAACCGCCTCGCCGGGCGGGTCCGCCGGATGGTCGAGATCTACGCCCCCTACACCCAGCTCAGCTGCCGCTTCGACGACGGCGGCGCCCGGCGCCTCGCCGCCGAGATGAGCCCGGAGGACCGCGCCCGCTTCGCCTTCGACACGGCGGCGATCGACTGGACCGAGTACCTCGAGGGCGCCCACATGCCGCGCCTGCGCGAGCTCGTCGCCGACGGCATCGCCGGGCGGGCCCGACCCGCCTGAGCGCCGCCTGCCGGCGCGTCGGGCCCGAGCGGGGCGGCGGTGATTGCATTCGCCCGTGCGAATCGCCCGCGCCCTCATCCTCTGCGCCATCGTCGTCGCGGTCGGCGTCGTGCTGGTCTCGGGCGGCGAGCGGGGCGGGCCGAGGACGCCGGCGGCGCTGCCGGGCCTGCCGCCGCCCTTCCTGGGGACGGCGGTGACCGGGGACGGGAGGCTGACGGCGGCCGTCGACGCCTACGGCGACGTGGTCGACCTGCGGCCCGGCCCCGCGGGCGCTGCCCTGATCGACAACCCCGCCGACCGCCAGGCCGCGGGGACGGTGCCGAGCGACACCGGGATCGTGCCGCGGGTGCGGATCGGGGGCGGGGAGCCGATGGCGATGTGGGAGGCGGACCGCGTCGGGCAGAGGTACCTCGCCGGGACGAACGTGGTGCGGACGGTCGCCTGGTTCGGTGGGGACCGCGGCGGCCCGGCCGCGCGGGTGGTGATGACGGTGGCCGCGAGTGGCGACGAGCTGGCGCTCGCGATGCGGGGGCGGGGTGGCGACGAGGGCGGGGTCTCCGTAACTCCTTCGGTGGGAGTCGACGTCCGGGCCGGAGTTCGCTGCGCTCGCGAACGACGGGTCGCGATCCTCTACCTCCTCTGCCGGTCAGGTCGGGGAGCACGGCCCCTCTCCGGCGGCGCCGTGGGGGGCGGCGTCGGATCGGCGACGGCGGGGGTGGTGCGTGCGGCGAGGGCGGACGCGCGGCGGTGGCTCCTCGGCTCGCGGGGGCTGGGCGCCGCGGCGCCGAGCTGGGCGCGGTCGATGTACGCGCGCTCGCTGCTGACGGTGCAGGCGTTGACGTCGCGGCGGACCGGGGCCGTCGCGGCGGGGGCGCGGGACGGGTGGGCCTACGTGTGGCCGCGGGACGCGGCGAGCGCCGCTCTCGCGCTGGAGGCGTCGGGGCATCGCGCCGAGGCCCGGGCCGTGGCGCGCTTCCTCACCGGCCTCGACCTCGGCGCCGCCGCCCGCTTCACCGAAGCCGGGGCCCCGGTCCCCGGCCGCGCCGCCCAAGGCGACGCCCTCGGCTGGGTCACCGTCGCCGCCCGCGCGGCCCACACCCCCGCGCCCGCTCGGCCCCTTCCCTGGCGCGACCGCGCCGACTACCAAGAGTCCTCCCCCGGCACCTACCTCGGCAACGCCCTCGCCGCCACGGCCACCGATGTCGACGGGAGGAGAACCAGACGTGCAGACGGGATTTCGGCCGCGCGACGGATCCTGGGTGAATTCGGGACGAGGGCAGGGTTGGTGCGGGTCGCCGGGGACCCGGGGTCGGGATTGGACTCGGCGGCGGGGTGGGCGGTGCGGCCGTTCGGGCTGCGGGCGCTCTATCCGGCGGCGGAACTGACCTTGCGGCGACTCGTCGCCGACGGCACCCCCTACGGGATCACGCCGGGCGAAGGCTGGGAAGGCGGCGAGGACCCGTGGACCGCGCCTACCGCGTGGAGCGCCTGGGCGCTCGCGGCGCTCGCCGCCGAAGGCCGCGGCGCGCCCGACCGCCGCGCGGCGCTCGGGCTCCTCGCCGACCTCCGTCGCGCCTCGACCCCGGCCGGAGACCTCCCCGAGCGCGTCGGCGTCGAGACCGGCGTCCCGACCTCCACCACCCCCTTGCTCTGGTCGAGCGCCTTCGCCGTCCTCGCCCTGCGCGAACTCTGGCCCTGGCGGCGAGCGCCCCTTATGGGACGCGCCACCGGTGGAGGGAGTTGCGGTACCGGAGGGTGCGGTCGGGCGGCTCGCCGCTGACCCGAAAGCTCTGCGCCTGCGGCGGGGCTTCGGCGCGCAGCCGCTCGATCAGGTCGGCGTTGGCGGGGCCGCCGGAGCCGCGCCTCAGCCACTCCTCGAAGTCGATCTCGAAGGGGACCACCCGGTCCAGCTCGGGCTCCAGGCCGACGCGCTCGGCCAGGGCGGCGATCCGCGACGGCGTCAGCAGGGCCCAGTGCGAGGGATCGCGGAGGCGCTCGATCTGTTCCTGCCAGGCCGCCGCCGCGCCGTCGTCATCGGTGACGAAGTCGGAGACGATCACGTGGCCGCCGGGCTTCACCACCCGCCGCATCTCCTCCAGCACCCTGATCGGGGCCGGGATGTGATGGAGGCTGAAGCGGGTGATCGCGCCGTCGAACGAGTCGTCGGGGAGGTCGAGCGCGGTAGCGTCGCCGACCGCGAAGCTGACGTTCTCGATCCCTGCCTCTTCCGCGTCGGCGCGGGCTTTCTCGATCATCGTCGGGGTCAGGTCGATTCCGACCACCGAGCCGACGCGCGGCGCCGTCGCCCTCGCGATCAGGCCCGGGCCGCAGGCGGTCTCGACCCAGCGGGCCTCGGGATCCTCCGGCACCAGGTCGATCAGCACGCCGAGCGTCGCCGCGAGGCTCATCGTCGGGCTGCGGGCGAAAGAGTCGGCCTGATACGCGAACTCCTCCCGAATCGCCCCCGCATGCGCGTCACCACTCATCGCCTCATCGTAGGCAACCCGCCCCACCCGGTGAGTTCGCACTTATGACCGCTACGCGGTCATAAGTGCGAACTCACTCGGTCGGCCGGCGGGGGGACAGCTCGGCGAGGGCGGCGGCGACCGCCGCCTCGGCGGTCTCGGTCGGGACCACTCCCGGCGCGCCCTCCATCCGGTCGCGGCCGACCAAGGTCCAGCTGCGCAGCGCCACCACCGTGCGCCCGAGCGACCGCGCGTGCCCGATCTCCGAGAGCGTCCCCCACTCCCCGCCGATCGCGATCACGACCTCGCCCGACCCCACCACCGCCAGGTTCCGCGCCTGCCCGACCCCGGTGGCGACCACGTGCGTGCAGTGCTCGTTCGCTTCCGAGGGCTCCGTCCAAGGCAAGACGCCGATGACCTCGCCGCCGGCCTCGGCGGCCCCGCGAGCCACGGCCGCCATGACCCCGCCTCTCCCCCCACAGACGACGACCGCGCCGGCCTCGGCCAGCAGCCGTCCCACGTCCTCGGCCAGCCGCCAGGCCTCGGACCCTTCCTCGGCCCCACCCGCCCCGATGACGGCCACCTGCACCCGACGCCCGGTCATCCCCGCCGCCCACCCATCAGCCGCCGCGGCCGGTTGGAGCGGCTT
>Ga0335075_10008559_pt1 | contig 15656 bp, 13 predicted proteins | sample Lox_Sample_24_FD_206723 | JGI IMG/M metagenome (GOLD analysis project Ga0335075, IMG submission 206723) | Soil microbial communities from Loxahatchee National Wildlife Refuge, Florida, United States - Lox_Sample_2.4 | ecosystem: Environmental > Terrestrial > Soil > Wetlands | place: USA... | reverse complement strand
TGCCGGTCTTCTCCAAGGCCGCGAGCAGCGTTGGCCAGTAATCTCGCTGCCTCTCATTGCTGCCGCCTAAGCCTGAATCCACCGACTGAATTCTGATGGTCTCTTGTCTCAACGAGGGGTTTCCGCAGGTGGATGCGGGCGTGGACGTCCTGCCGCTCACCTTTTGTGCGGCTTGTCCGTGTCGTGCGGGTCGGGGTCGGGGGGCGGGTGTGCCTTGCAGCGTGGAGTGCAGACCTGTCGGGGCTGGTCAGGCCGCTGCGGCGGGCGGCCCGCAGGTGGCGTCGAAGAGGCTCAGCCATTCCTGCTCGCGGTGCCAGCCCTCGGGCAGGTGGAGGGTCACGTTTCCCCGGCCGTGGCGGGCGATCCTGGCGGCGACCGCGATGACGGCCCGGCGGATCGTCGCGGCCCTGGCGCGGGCGAGTCTCCTGCCTGCGAGGATGCCGGCGGCGCGGGTCAGGTTGTGCGCGATGGCGGCGATCGCGAGCCATGCGGCGTTCGCGTTGAACCGCCCCGCCGGCATGTGCGCGAGCGGGCCGTCGGCGAGGTCGGCGTTGACCTGCTCGATGACGGCGTGGTCGCGGTGCTGCTCCTCGGCCTGGACTAGCTCGAACGGCGAGTCGGTGAAGACTGCGTGATGCCGCCAGGCGGGGAACAGCTCGCCCTGCCCGGCTTCCCCGGCCTTGCCCTTCGCGCGGACGCGGCGGACGATGAGCCGGGCGGTGACCTGCAGCGCCTTCTTCTTCGAGGTGAACGCCGTGTACGGGACCTCGGCGACCTCGGCGTCCGACACCCAGCACGACAGCTGGTCATCCCAGATCGCGTGCGGGTACTTGATGGCGGTCCAGGCGTCCTCGCTGATGGCGGCGGCCGCTGCGGTGACGCTGGCGTTCGCGGGGACGGTGACGGAGAACCGGGCGCCGGCCCGGCGGACCGCTGCGATGACGTCCGCGCTGTAATAGGCGGAGTCCATGCGGACGACGATGGTCCCGGCGCAGCCGGCCTCGCGGGCGGTGGCGATGGCGCGGGCGGCGAGGCCGCCCGCGCCGCGGGAGGAGCCAGCGTTCCCGCCGCGCAGCCTGGTGGCGGCGATCACGGGCGCGGACAGCGGGGTGCAGATCGTGGCGAGCAGCACGTTCAGGCCCTTTACCAGCAGGGACTTGCCCTGGATCTTGGTGTGGCCGAAGCGCGCGCCTTCCTTCTGGTAGCCGTAGACCCGCTTCTGCGCGGAGTCGATGTCGATGAAGGCGAGCACGTCGCTGCCGGGCAGGAGCGGGACCTGCGCGGCGAGGCGAGCCAGCAGCTCGCGGCCGGCCTTCTCCAGCTGCAGCACGTTGCCCCAGTTATAGGAGCGCAGGTGCGATCCGAGCGTGGACGGCGCCCGCACGCCGCTGAACAGGGCGTCCATGGCACCGTGGCGCAGCAGGCCCATGTCGTCGATGCTGTCCGCGCCGGCCGTCATGCCCGCGACCAGGCAGCCGACCTTGAGGGCGGCGTTCACGCCGCAGTCACCGCCGGGGCGGACGTGCCCTGCCAGCAGTTCCGGCAGCCCGGCGCGCTCGGCGAGGGCCGTCACGGGGACCAGGCCGGCGTGCGCGACCAGGGCAGGATCATCGAACGCGGCGCGCGTCCTCGCGCGGGCATGAGACAATCGCACTTACAAGGTGTCCTCTCGAACCGGGCCAGTGGAAGCGTGGTAACTCCCATCATCCCAGTTCAGAGGGCACCTTTTCATTAAAACGCCGGCACACTCGGGACTTTCGCCGGTGGATTCAGGCTAAGCTACTCGCGCAGTTGGATGGACCGCGAGCGTCGGTCCGCGACCATCGGGCCTTTCCGCCGTCCTGTGCTGCCTCGGGCTCAGGATCCGCCGGAAGGTTTACGGAAGGCCCCATAGTGCGGGGGTCTGACCGCGCAGTCGGCGCAACGTCGGCGATGCGGGCAGCACGCTTTATGTCGCGTGAGCAGCCAGCTCCAGTAGGAGGCCAACCGGAGAGCATGCTTAGCCGCGCCGCCGGGATCTTGGCTTGGCCGCCAGCAACGACTGCTCTTACCCGCCACCACGCGCGAGCGCGAGCATCCCATGAGTTGACCTTTAGGTAGGGCGTTGAACAAGACGCGAGTCAGTTCCGTCATTTCGGGTGCGCGTATCTCAGCGACGGGCATCTCGGCGCGGCCAAGGAGGACACCGTCCGTTATGAAAGTATCCACATGCCGCCGACCGATTCTACAATCGGAGTGCGATATAATATTTGCTGACAGAGAATATTTTTCGAACCTAGTTACCAGGCATGACGAGAGGGACATGAAGTGCCTTGGCGGACTCTGGTCTGAGTGTCAGATTGAGTGTCATAACCCTGCTCGTGGGAGCTGTTCGTGGCTGGGGGTTGCTAGTGGCAGCTAGCGTTTCACCTGTTCAGGGGCTGTATGGCCCGCTCAGGAACCGTCCGTATACCTATGGTAAGGAGAAGGTCTACGGTTCGATTCCGTAAAGGGGCTCCAGCTCAAAAGATCTTTCCGGGTATCAGTTCGATCGAACAGCTAGCAAAGACAAGCGGTGGGGGGCAGAATTCCGCTCCCCACCGCTTGTGGCTTCAGTAGCCTGGTGCGGTGTTGTCAGTAGGCCTGCCTTGGTACCGGTGGCAGCGGATGGTTCTCCCGCTAGGGAGAAGGTCTGCTGGTGACAGCCAGGTATCGCGGTAGAGCGGGGTGGTCAGGCCGCGTGGATGGTGACCGGTTCCGGTCATCGTCTGTTGCCATCTCGCGGACCTCGGCCGGCCCATCAATTTCCCGGTCCCTTCGTTCGATCCGCTGAGCTGCTGTCCGTGCCCTTCGGCAAGGGCATCGGCCACCAGGCACGTTCCCCGATGATGAGCAGGCTGGCGGGAACCAGCACGGTACGCACGAGCAGGGTGTCGAGCAGGACGCCGATGGCGACGGCGATGCCGACTTCGGCAACGGATACGTCCGGGAGCTGCGCGAGGGCGGCGAAGGTGCCGGCCATGACGATGCCAGCGGCGGTGATGACGCCGCCGGTCACCCTGACCACCCGGCACGACCTCGCCTACTGCCAGGGGCTCGGGCTGGGTTCTGCGCGCAGAGTGCCCATATCGGCGGTTACTTGATCGCAAGGTCTGAGCCGCGTTGCGCGCGTAATGTGACCGCTGCCTTCGGTCCTCGTCGGCCGTGCTGCTGTCTATTCGGCTGGGGATGGCGGCGGGGCGATGATGTCGATGGTGGGGAAGTAGGTCCGGTAGCGTCGGACGTCGCGGGTGAGCAGCTGGTGGCCGGCTATGGCGGCGTGGGCGCCGATGTAGAAGTCGGGCATCGGGGATCGCTTGTCGCCGCCGCCGTGCCGGTAGCGGACGAATGCCTTGCCTGCGGCGAAGCCCGCGAGGTAGGGCAGTGGCTCGCGCTCGTAGTCGCTGGCGGGGAGCAGGTTTTCTAGTTCCTCGATGGTCTGGTAGCCGACGGAGACCTCGGCGTAGATGAGCGGGTTGATGACGACCCGCCCGGTGTCCATGGCGGTGGCGATCTGCGCCGCTGACCAGTCGGCCCACTGCTCGTCGCCGGTGATCACGTCAAGGAGGACGCACGAGTCGATCAGGGTCACCGGGCGGATCGCCGCAGGGCTACTCGCCACGGAGCAGGGCCATGATCTGGTCGGTGCTCATGCCCGCGACGTCCGGGCCGCTGGCGGTACCGCGTAGCCGCCGGACCAGTCGCTGCCCCCGGCTCTCCGCTCCTTCGGCCCGGACGATCCCGATCACAACGCCCGCCACCACGCATTCCTTGTGCTTGCCGATGAAGTAGGGCAGGCGGGGGGATCGCGGTCGGGTTGCCCGCTACCCCTAAGGCCATCGGGTTGATAGGCGGGCCCAGTGAGCTTCGGCATTATCGAGTGCCTGCCGGATCTGCTGGTGTTCTCGGCTGCCGGTGGTCGGTAGCCGCAGCAGTGGCATATGGTGGGCGTCCAGGATCCCGTTCTTGAGCGCATCTCGTGCCCGCTGGTCCGGGCTGTTCTCATGGAAGGCGAAGCCGTCGACTTCGATTGCCAGCAGTGGCTGGTTGGTTACCCGGTTGTACATGACGAAGTCAACGGACGCCCGATGTTGTATGTAGGCCCGCTGAGTGGGGGTCAACCTGCTGAGGTCGGGAAGGAGGTTCCGGAGCAGCACCTGGGAACTCACCGACATGTGCGCGTAGCGCTGCTCAGCGATGATGTCGTGCAGAACGGTCCAGATGATGTCTTCGGACGGGTACTTAAGCTCCTTCCTCAGCCGGGCGGCAAGCGACTGCAGGCGCTGCGAGTACGCGCGGTAGAGCAGGTCGAATACGGAGACTACCGCGCTGTCGGCGACCTCTTCGCCGGGGTTGTGGTAGCGGATGTAACCGATAAGGTCCCGAACGTGGCGGCTGGTGGGCAGCATGTCGTAGTTGGTCACCAGGATGAATCGCCGGATCGCTCGCGACACCGCGACGTTGATCATCTGTGGATCATCGACGAAGGCTAGCCCGGTCCGCCCGCGCCAGGTCTCGTCTAGGACAGTGGTCAGGATCACCACCTGTTTTTGCCGGCCCTGGAACTTGTGGACCGTGTCGGCCACGGTCTGATCGAGCACGTCGGCGGCCTTGTTGGCCTGGAGCCGGTACGGTGTGGTGACGCCGATATCGCTGCGCGCGAAACCCCGGCAGTGCCCCGGGATGACTTCCTGGCTGATTACGTCCAGCTCGCGCTGGTTCGAGCGACCTCCTTCGCGGTGCTGGCGCATGTGGTTGCCCTCGGCGGTACGTACCACGATCATTGCTCGGTCGGCGCCGCGGGTGGTGTAAGGAATGAGTTCGCCTTCGTAGAACTCCTTGTTGCAGTAGCCGATGATGACCGGGTCGCACCGGTAGTGCTCACGCAGCAGCGTGCGCGGGAGGTCGGCGCCGTACAGCTCAGACAGCGAGGCCAGGAGATTGCGCCGGCAGTCGTAGGCGGCTGTCGGAGGCATAAGCCCGTCGGCAACGTCAATCGGGACCGGAGGCAGCTGCCGCTGGTCCCCGACCACTACGACGTGGCGGGCGCACGACATTGCCAGCCCTGCCAGCAGTAGGTTGACCTGCGAAGCCTCATCGATGATGAGATAGTCGAGCAGGTACCCGGCAGCGATGCTATCGCGCAATGAATGACAGGTACTCAGCAGCGCGGGGTAGTCCTTGATGAAATCGGTGAACGTCCTGCCGCGCCGGTAAGAATCGGCCAAGTAAACCTTGCGCTGCGATTTCCGGTAGCGAGCAGCAAGTTCGGCATGCAGATACTGAACGGATAGCCGCTGGTGTTGCAGGGACAGTTGCTCGAAATCCGCGTGCCGCAGCTGATTCTCTACCTGTTCAATATCCCGTTCCAGCTCGATGATCCGTTTGTGGTAGTACGCCAGCTGCAGCTGGAGCACCACCCCGGTGTCGGTTGGGTCAAGCGTCCGCACGGACCCGTACCTGAAGTAGTTCCTCACTCGCCGCAGCGGCCCCGGGCGGATACCGGCCAGTTCGATCTCGCTCTCGGCCAGATAGTCGAGAATGCGGCCGGACGAGCGGCGCAGCAGTGGAAGGCCGTCTAGGTCCGGCAGTTCGTCTCGGTGCAGATGATCTTCAAAGTGCCGCAATTCCAACTGGTGGGCGTCGAGCGCCTGCCGCCGGTCGGCTCGGATGCGCTCGGCGCCCTGCAAACTGCGCAGGCGCTTGTCCAGATCCGCCAGACGTCCCAGGTCTGGCCTGTCCGGCGCGCGGGCCAGGAACCGGCCGACCTCAGTGTCGCGAGCCTCCTGCCGGGCAAAGAACTCATCCCGCTTTTCTCTGCGGCCGAGATTGCCAAGCAGGTGCCCGAATCCCTGCTCATCCAGTTTATCACGGACATTATCGACAGCGGCGTTGCCGAACGAGACAATGCCGACGGTCATGCGCTGGACCGCGACAATATTGGCGATCAAGTTGAGGATGGTCTCGGTTTTCCCGGTGCCCGGCGGCCCCTCAATGACAGAAACCGAGCGGCTCAGGGCGTTCTCAACAGCCGTGCGCTGGCTGAGATTGCAGCGGAAGGGGAAGATAGGGGCGATGTTCAGCGGTCGCGACTCGATCGGTGAGCCGGCCAGGAAAGAGCTGAGCGCGCTCTCGGGATGGACGAAGGTGAGCCTCTCGTACCCGGGTCGTAGCGGATCGCCGCTGGGCAGGCGCGACACGACTGTGCGCCAGTAGCGCAGCACACTGGCCACTGAGGGAGTCTTGGTCGCCGAGGTAACAACGCGCACCTGGGAGGCAGGGCAGGTGCGGTATTCTTCTCCGGCCTGCGTTCGGTAGAAGATCCGAGACCATGCATCGACGGTGCTGGTGAACGTCAAGACTTCGGTGGCGCTTTGCCAGACGCTCCCGTCAACTTCGACCCACTCGCCTTCCGTGAGCGCGCGCCGCACAGGATCGCGAAGAATCCTCACGCGATCCCGCCCGTACCCAAAGGGCTTACCATCACCGTCGAATATTATTTCAATTAACTGACCTGTGGGCCGAATATTCGACACGTTCCGTGTTCTGTCTTCAAACTGACCGCCCGCGCGATTACGGATCAGTACCGCCATGCTACGAGGATTGAGCACGCGACCCCTCCAGCGGAACAACTGGCCGCCCCCGTCGACCGGACCGTCTCAGGTAAGAGCCAATATTACGCCGGGAACACCCAGTTCTGGGCGGCGCCAAGCGAAATTCGCGTTGCATCCCGCAGGGTGCCCTCGACCAGATTGTTGAGGTGCGCGAGCGTCTTGGGGTCGGCCTTGAGCCAGGACGTGCGGTCTTCCCAGCCCTGGTCTTCGAATGTCGCCTCACCGTGCGTCGCCCATGTCCGGGCCGGGGTCGGGCAGAAGTCCGGCATCCGGGATCGCTTGTCGTCGCCACTGCGCCGGTAGCGGACCAATGCCCTGGAGCGCACCCTAGCCGACCGACGTTGCTTGAGCCATCCCGAGTGCGCTGTTGGAAATGGCTATGGCGAGTTCATCGGGCTGGCTTGACGTATTCCGATCCTCGGCGTTCTCCGCGCAGCTCGAGCCTTCCCTCCTTGGCTAGACGCCGTAGTAGGCGGCTGGCTTGGTCCGGGGTGAGCGAGCACAACTCCGCGGCCTCGGTCCGGGTGATCTGGCCGTGGGCATCGACGTATTGCAGGACCATCTGCTCTTGCTGCAGAGGCTCGAAGCCGTGGACGCGGACGTAGCCGGCCGGGGCGTCGAGTACTCGGTATACAGCAGCAGAAAGGTGCCAACTCCGACCTTTCCCGTCGCCACGTGGTTGTATCCAGCCTCGTTCGACCATGCGGGCGAGAATGTTGCGGGTTTCCGCGTCCGTTCGCTGGAGCACCCGGGCCAGTTCCGGGGTGGTGGCTTGGCGTTCTTGGACTAGTTCCGCAAGCACTTGCAGTTCCGCTAGGCGCATCGGCATCCCTTGCTGGTTCTCCTGCTCGATGACCCATCGTGTCATGGAGAGGTTGGCCGGGCCGCCCGGGAGTACGGCGACAACATGGGCATCAGAGGTTCTCCCGTAGTCAGGTGCCGGTCGGCCCACCCGGAGCTGCTCACTGAACATCCGGTTGATCCCGCGCCCGGTTCGCTCGACAAGGCCGGTGCGCTTAAATGCATCGGCAAGGAGTGGGCTGCGGGGGTGCGGTGGTGCGACGAGCAGGTTGTCCACCCGTATGCCGCTTGGAAACCCTCCAGGGCTGGAGATCTCCAACTGATCCTCGCTCCACTGCACGTGGACCGCTCCCCGCTGCGTGTAATCCCGGTGGATGAGCGCGTTCGCAAGAGCCTCACGGAATGCAGTCTCTGAATAGGTAGCGATCGCTATGCGGAGGAGTCCCAACTGCAACTCTTCCTCCGCGTTCCGGGCCTGGAACCGGGTGAACATCTCCTCGGCGAGTCGGAGCAGGGGGTAGGGGAGGAAGTCGTTGACTTCAACTTCCAGTCCACGGAGGACTTGGAACGCGGCCTCGTGAGTGGGGAGGAAGCGCCGTAGTGCCTCCGATCGGCCAAACAGCAGCAGCGCTCCTGCGGTAACCTCGGCCTCAGCCCGCATGAGTCCAAGCGCGCTGGCGATCTCACGATCGGATAGCGAGGCAAGCAAGCGATCGGCCCGGTCGCCTGCAGTGGCGATCAGCCGCCGGAGGCGCTCGAATTCCAGAGGGTCAAGGTCTGTCCACGTCGCGCCCCCGATGCGCAGTCCCGCCCAGTCCACAGCACCGCGATCCACCTCATGGGCGAGCATCTCGTGGGCGTGGTATGGGACACAGGTCGGCTGTCCGTCGCCAGCGATGGCCCGCCGGACATATGTGCCTTTGGTCGTCCCTACGACGCGCGGGCTATCCGGCACCTCGACAACTAGGACTTCGGTGCCCTGGACCTGGACAATCGCGGCAACCGTGGAAAGCGCAGGCTGAGTCATGTTCGCGACCAACGCTTGGATCCGCAACGGGTTGGTTCGCCCGTCCTCGTGCCGGGGCCGCGCCCCGCTGACTGTCCCGTCGTCCTCGACACCCACGAGGAGCACTCCGCCGGTCCCGTTGGCCAGGCACACCACAACCTCGACTAGGTCGCGATCGTTCAGTCGCTCCCGTTGCTCGCCCTTAAACTCGACCTCGTAGGTCTCCCCGTCGGCGATCCACCGCGCGACACGCCCGGGCAAGTCCGCAGGTGGGTCCGACGGCGTCCCCATTCGGCAGCTCCTTTTGCGCAGAGTTATGCGACGTCATTGTGAGTGTATCATCCGGCGCGTATAACTATGCGCGTGCGCGCATAACAGCTTCCGCCTGCCAGGCCCGACTGGCTGACGATCGGCGCGGCGGACGCCGTGCAGCGTTCTGGTGATCCTTAGCTCGCAAGGCGCCGCGCGCTGGAGTCGCCACGCAGGGCGTGTAGGCCGCGCCCACGCTCGTATCAGCTGCTCAGCATCATGATCCCTGGAGCAGTGAGCAGCGGCCCACCTGGCCTGGATCCCCTTCTTCTGGGCCGATCTGAATGTCAGATTGAGTGTCATAACCCTGCTCGCAGCGGCTGTTCCCTGCTGAACGCTGCTAGTGGCAGCTAGCGTTTTTGCAGCTTAGGGGCTGTACGGTCCGCTCAGGAACCGTCCGTATACCTATGGTAAGGAGAAGGTCTACGGTTCGATTCCGTAAAGGGGCTCCAGCTCAGAGGATTCTTCCGGGCATTGGTTCGATCGAACAGTTAGCAGCCGCAAGCGGTGGGGGGGAGATTATTGCCCCGCACCGCTTGTGACTCAGTAGCGTGTTGCGGTGCTCTCAGTAGGCCTGCCTCGATACCGGTAGCAGCGGATGGCTCTCCCGGTGGGGAGAAGGCCTGCTGGTTGTAGCCTAGTATCGCAGGCGGCTGAGGCGCTCGCCGGTCGCGCGGACGATTCCATCGTCCGAGAGTGCGCGCTGGGCGCTGTGGTCACAGGAGAACCTGCTCGGGTTGCCTATCGGCACTGGCGATTCCGTCATCTCGCGTTCGGCAGGGATTCGCCTGCCGGGAGTGGAGGGTCCGAATCCCGGGATCATGGCGTTCCGGTAGGCCGGTCGGTGTAGAGGACTGCGTCTTGTAGCACGTCGAGGCCGACCGAACCGATGTCGAGCACCCGGCGGTGGAAGGACTTGAGGTCGAACCCGGCACCCTCGGCGGCACGGGCCTGGTCACGCAACTGGAGCCAGTGGCGCTCGCCGATCTTGTACGAGGGTGCCTGTCCTGGCCAGCCGAGGTAGCGGTCGAGTTCATATCGCAGGACTCCCTCGGACATGCGGGAGTGCGCCGAGAGGAACTGCCAGGCCTTGCTGTAGTCCCACCTGCCCCCGCCGGCCGACGTCGGCGCGGGCAGGTCACAGTGGATGCCAATGTCGAGCACCACACGAGCGGCTCGCAGCGACTGCTGGTCAAGCGCGCCGAGACGGTCGGCCGGGCTGTCGAGGTACCCGAGTTCCATCATGAGCCGCTCGGCGTACAGCGCCCAGCCCTCGGCGTGGCCGCTCACGAGCGATCCGGTACGCCGCCACCGATTGAGTACGTCGCTGCGGTACAGGGTCTGCGCGATCTGCAGATGGTGGCCCGGCACGCCTTCGTGATAGACAGTCGCGCGCTCCTTCCACGTTGAGAACCTGGTGTCGCCCCGCGGCACCGACCACCACATGCGGCCGGGACGCGTAGTCAGGTCCGCGGTCGGCGGCGTGTAGTAGATGCCGCCCTCCTGGGTGGGAGCGATCAGGCACTCCAGGCGGCGGATCGGCACAGGAATGTCGAAGTGGCGGCCCGCGAGCGCATCGATCGCCGCGTCGGACGTCGCCTGCATCCAGTCGCGGAGCGCGCCGGTACCGTGCAACGTGTACTCAGGGGCCGTGTCGAGATAGGCGATCGCCCCCTCGACCGACGCATCGGGCCGGATCTCCCGTGCGGTGGCGCCCATGTGGTCCACGATGTCGGCAAGCTCTCGCTGCCCCCACTCGTAGGTCTCGTCCAGGTCGATCCGCGTGCCGAGAAAGGCGCGCGAGTGCAGCGCGTACAGGTCCCGGCCGACGCCATCGCGCGCGGGCCCTCGAGCCATGAGTTCGTCGCGCAGGAAGGTCCAGAGCTCGCCGTAGGCGGCAGCGGCGGCCACGGCATTGGCCGCCAGGCCGGCGGTCAGCGCGTCAGGCAACGGTCCGGCGTCTGTCCTGGCACTAGCTGCCAGCGTGCCGAAAAAGCCGTCCCGCCGGCTGTAGTCGGCGCACTGGTCGATCGCGGCGGCGATCTGGCGGCGGGGCACAACGTGGCCCTGACGCGCGGCAGCCCGCAAGGACTCGGCGTAGCCGCGCAGCGCGAGTGGCACGCAACCGAGCCGCGCAACGACAGCCGCCCAGTCCTCCGTCGACGCCGCCGGCATGAGGTCGAATACCCTGCGGATAGCGTGGTGCGGTGACGCGACGTTGTCCAAGTCGCTGAGGTCCTCGTCCGCGTCGTGCAACTCCTCGGCGACCTCGAGTTGCTCACGTAGCGCGGCCACAGTGATGCGGTCGTTCGAGTCGACCGGTTCTGCGGCGGTGAGTGCCCGAAGAGTCCGCCGGCGCAATTGCGAATACTCCTCGTGCCATGCCGGGTCCAGGTCAGGCAGCCGGCGCTCGTGGCCGGGGATACCAGCTCGCGTCGCCGCCACCGGATCGAGCGCGGCAGTATCGTCGAGGTACGCCTCAGCGATCTTGTCGGTCGCGGTTCGGGTGCGTCCGGACTTCACGGAAGCCGATACTAGTCAAAGCAGGGCCGGCTCGCGGCAATGGCCAGCTGCCGCCCGCACCTATCTGAGGGTTATGTGCAACGCCAGCTGCCGCCCGATCGTAAAAGCCGTGCTGCTGTCTATTCGGCTGGGGATGCTGGTGGGGCGATGAGTCGATGGTGGGGAAGTAGGTCCGGTAGCGGGGTTGTGCTCGGGGTCGGACAGGAAGGGCCACCGGGCGCCGACCGACGCGCGGAACTCCCGCAGCGCGTGGTGGTCATCAGTGGCGATCGTGACGACCTGTGTGTAGGCGACCGCGATCTTCGGGTAGTGCTCGGCCAGTTCCAGGTGCTGCCGGTGCTCTTTCTGGCAGTAGTTACCACGCGCGAGCGTCAGGATCATCGGGCAAGTAGACATCTGCTCTCCGTCCTGATAAACAATTAGGAAAGTTTCCTAATCCATTCAGGCAGGTACACGAGCATCATCCCCGGCACGCTCACCGCTCCGACCTCGACGGAGGTTCCGCATGGCCCCCAGCGTTCGCAAGATTCTCATATTCGGCATGAGCGCACTGCTATCGGCGGCCGGGGTAATGGCCGCAGCGACGGCGACGCCGGCCGCCGCGGCCTCGTCGGCCTTCCCGGCCCGCTACTCCGCCCCGTACCTGCAAACCGAGGGCTCGGACGCGAGCGACATGGCCGCCGACATGAGCGCGTCCGGTGACGAGTACTACTCGCTTGCGTTCCTCACGCCCGAGTCTGGATGCACCCCGGAGTGGGAGGACAACGGCGACGCCATGAACGCCTTCACCTCCCAGGTCAGCGCGATCCAGCAAGCCGGGGGCAACGTGATCCCCTCGTTCGGCGGCGAATCCGGCGGAGAACTGGCGCAGACCTGCACTTCCGTCTCCAGCCTGGAGGCCGCATACGCGAAGGTCGTCAGCACCTACCACGTCACGCGCCTCGACTTCGACATCGAGGGCAGCGTGCTCGACGACACCGCATCTAACAACCGCCGCGACCAGGCACTCGCCGAGCTCCAAGCGGCCGACCCGTCGGTGCAGATCGACTTCACCGTCCCCGTTGACCCGACGGGCATGGAATCCGACGCGACCAGCATGCTGCAGGGCGCGGTGAACGCGGGGGTCAACGTCAACCTCGTCAACATAATGACGATGGACTTCGGCAACGGCCAGAACCCGCTGGCCGACGCCGAGTCCGCCGCCAGCGCGTCCGTCCCCCAGCTCGAGTCCATCTTCGGTGTCTCAGCCGCGCAGGCCTGGAACATGCTCGGCCTTACCCCGATCGCCGGCCAAAACGACGACGATGAGGACTTCACCCAGTCCGACGCCACCACCCTGGAATCGTTCGCGGCTTCCAAAGGCGTCCAGGAACTCGCCTTCTGGGAAGTCGACCAGTACGACAAGCCCCTCGGCTATGCGTACTCGAAGATCTTCAACAAGATCACCAGCGGTGGCGGCAGCTCCTTCCCCAGCGGCTACCACCAGCTTGTCGTGCAGAACGGCGGATTGTGCGTCGACGTGGACGGCAACAGCACATCGAACAACGCCGTGATTGACCAGTGGTCGTGCAAGACCTCGGGCCAAGCCAACCAGGAATTCCAGTTCAACCCCGTCTCCGGCGGCTACGGCGAGCTGCAGAACCAGAACAGCGGCAAGGACATCGTCGTCCAGGGCGCCTCGACCGCGAACGGGGCCCACGTCATCCAATACACCCAGAACGGCACCACCAACGGCCTGTGGCTTCCGGTACAGCAGTCCGACGGGACCTGGCAGTTCAAGAACGACAACAGCGGACTGTGCCTGGACCAGAGTGGAAACGTGAGCACAGAAGGCGTCCAGTTCGACCAGTGGACCTGCAAGACGGGAACCGGCACCAACCAGGACTTCGCCACGCGGTGAACGCGAGAAACCGACGCCGGGCACGGGACGACCCCAGGCCATCGGATCGGCCGGCATCGTGTACGCACCACGCGCCCGAGATCACCCAGGCCCGGGAGCATCAGCAAAACCGGCAAATCGGGTAAATCGCCCAGCACCTCCGGCGCATCATTCTCGAATCTCATGATCATGTGCTGCAACCGGATGTCCGCCCTGGCGACGACACGCGATCATGGAAGAATACGGCCGGACCTGGCGTCGGCGCTCGCCAGGGACTGCGGCCTGGCGCCAGCGGACCCGGGCCCCCCGGCCGGGCAGGCGCCGGCCTGCACCGAGCCGGCTCGCGCCACTGGCGGTGCTGAACCTTGGGGCCTCGCGGAGATTGGGATGTTATGCTGCGATGGATCCTGATGGCTATTATGATAGCTAGTGTTTTTGCATCCTGCCTTTGAGCTTGGTCTGAGCGGCCCGAACGGCCCGAGTGGCCCGAACGACTTGAGCGTCGTGGGCAGATGGAGTGGCTTTGCACCTGGGCGCGGCCGACTGGAACACGAGGAAGGTGCTCGCTCCTGTCATGAAGACAGCCACGGTGCTGCCCGCTTCACGTGACCGCGTCGCAAGCGGGGCCGGGCGGGCCGCACGGACTGGGCCGCGGGCCGCGCTGGTCGTGGGGCCGTCGACGAGGACCCAGCTGATGGGACTGCGGCACCTGGGCTATATCGCCGAGCTCCAGGGAGCTGACCTGGACCTGGAGCCGGCGCCGCTGCGTGCGGGGCACCGGCGGGTCATGCCCGCAGCGCGGGGCACCCGCAGGCGCCTTGTTACCTTCGCCGCGAACGGGCTGCTGGTCTTCCTGTTCGGCGTCGCTATCCAGTGGGTGCTCATCCACCGTGGCGGGCTGGGCAACATCTCGTCCTACGTCGTCAAGTCGGTGGTCAGCGTGCAGCTCACCTTCCTGCTGTCGCGCTACCTGACCTGGGGCGACCGCAACATCGCGGTGCTGCCCGCGATGGTCCGGTGGAACGTGCAGCAGCTCATCATCACCAGTCTTGGCGTGGCCCTGTACATCGGGCTTGCCCATCTCGGCGTGAACTACATCGCGGGCAACATCGTGGTGGCTGCCATCTTCACTCCAACGTCATTCGTCGTCGGTCACCTATGGTCAATGGTCGACCAGGCCACATCGCTGCGACTGACGCGCACCGACCGCACCGTTACCTCTAGGTCGGCCGGGCAGATGTGACCGGAATCGCTTAAATCAGGTAACGGGCTCGTGGCCACGCCAGGACTGCTAGTGTCCTTGCTCTACGCGACGGGAGCGCCTATCGGGCAGGCCGCGTGCATTCCGCAGGGCAACGATGTTGGAGTCAGCTATGCGCCGACTGATCCACCGGTTCGTGAGCGTCGAGACGGTGGCGGTGCTGGTCCTGGCGTGGCTGGCCGGCGCGCTCGCGCTCGGGCTGGCGACCAGTTCGGGCGCAACGGCGACGGTCGCGCTGATGGCGCTGGGGCTGCTGGTCGGCGGCGTGCTGCTGCTGATCAGGCACAGCCTGGACCTGGCGGCCAGGATCGGCAACCTGGGTACCGAGTCGCAGCGTACGCTCGGCACCGTGCGCAGGATCGAATCCCGCCTGGGGACGGAGCTCAAGCAGACGTTCCGCCAGGTCGAGGCGATCACGAACCTCAGCGCGATGCTCCCGACCAGCGAGGTGCTGCCCGCCACCCGGGGCTGGGCCGCGTCGCCGGACCTGCTCCTTGTCCTGGTGGACCGGGTGATCACGCAGCGGCCTTCGCTCATCGTGGAATGCGGCAGCGGCGCGTCCACGCTCTGGCTCGCCCTGGCGCTGCGGCGGTTCGGGATCGACGGGCGGATCGTCTCGCTCGACCACGATCCGGTCTTCGCCGACAAGACCCGCGGCTTCCTCGCCCGGCATGGCGTCAGTGACCTGGTCGACGTGCGCGATGCTCCCCTGGAGGACTTCAGCCTGGCCGGCGGCACCTACTCCTGGTACGCCAGGCGGGCCTGGGAGGACCTGGCCGGGATCGACCTGCTGTTCGTGGACGGGCCGCCGGCCGCCACGGGATCCAAGGCCCGCTACCCGGCGCTGCCGCTGCTGCGGGAGGCCCTCAGCCCGGCGGCCACCGTCGTCGCCGACGACCTCGTCGTGCCGGACATGCAGGAGACGCTGCGGCTCTGGCTGGCGGCCAACCCCGACCTCGGGTCGGAGATCCTGCCGCTGGAGAAGCAGGCCGCCCTGGTCCGCAAGGGCTAGCCGCCCCATGGGACGCATGGCCAGGCGCGGGCGGGAGGTCATCGGGCGCAACAGGCTGTTCGCCGCGGCCGTCGGCGCCGGCGCGCTGCTGCGACTGCTGGCGGTGCTCGGCTACCCCGGGGCGCTGTGGTTCTACGGGGACTCCTACATCTACGTCGGCGCCGCGCTGCGGCCGCAGCCGGACCCGGCGAAGACGACCGGCTACTCGCTGTTCCTGCGGGCGCTGCTGCCGC